>Ga0209918_1001505_pt1 | contig 12393 bp, 7 predicted proteins | sample SalPonD_shore_MG_FD_185712 | JGI IMG/M metagenome (GOLD analysis project Ga0209918, IMG submission 185712) | Salt pond soil microbial communities from South San Francisco under conditions of wetland restoration - Salt Pond MetaG... | ecosystem: Environmental > Aquatic > Marine > Intertidal zone >...
ATAAGCACCCACTTTTTCTGTGGCCAATTGCGGCAAATACCGCTCTTTAACATCCTCATTTGCCCAGTTGAGGAAGGCATTATTAACAAGCGTATTCTGCACATCCATGAAAACAGCGGCCGAAGCATCTACCCGTGAAATCTGCTCGATGGCTACGATAGACATAAAGAATGAACCGCCACCGCCCTGGTATTTTTCAGGAATTTCAACTCCCATCAATCCCATATCAAAAAATTGCTGCACCAAGTCGGGATCAAGCTTTGCAGCTTCATCCATTTCATGAACTTTCGGTTTGATTACGCTTTCGGCAAAATCTCGGGCAGCTTCCTGAAGCATCTTCTCATCTTCGGTTAGCTTTGTTAGAGGCGGTACGATCTGTTCAACTTGTTCCATAGAATAGCTTCTTTAATGTTTCGTAGTATTTTAAAATTTTGACCCTAAATATAGGAATTACTCATCAAATATTCGGCATGAATGTTCTCTTTTATCAAAATTTTAAACGTATTCAAATTATTTTAAATATACCTTAACTGCCATTTCTATAAAGTAAGATTCTGATTGTCGCAGTTGGCTAATTTAGATCAAAACCATCTATAAAACGGTTACCTTCAACAATATGTTAGTAAAGTAAAGAGAAGCTCATTATTTTCTGTATTTCTCAATTCATCATTAACATATTATGAGTGATTCCAAAAAAATCAAGCGTTCTCTTTTTTCTGAATTTCCTCCAATCTCCACTGAAGAATGGGAAAAAGCAATTACGAAAGATTTGAAAGGAGCAGATTATAAAGAGAAGCTCCAATGGGATACCGGAGAAGGCATCAGTTCGTTACCCTTCTACCGTCGCGAGAATTTATCCAATATTGAGCGAAGAACCCCTGTCAGCCCAAAAAATAACCGGTGGGAAATTTGTGAACCTATTTTTGGTCACGATATTTCATCTGCCAATGAAACGGCCAAAAATGCCTTAAAGCGCGGGGCATCCTCTCTTCAGATTCCTTTGAATGTACGCCGCACTGAGGGCGCATTGGGCGGTGATCTGGAGGGTATCCCAATACAAGATCAAGAATCATTTTCTCAACTGTTTGATGATATTTCGTTGGATGAAATACCGCTTCATTTTGACTCTGGTATGGCTTCCCCGGCATTATTGGCCATGCTGTATAATGAAGCCGCGGATCGCAGTATAGACGCCGAGTGCGTTAATGCAACATTTCTATATGATCCTTTTACTTTCACGCTGTTCAAAGGTCAATCGCCTAAAATTAGTTATGATACGATCCAAAAAGACATTGCCCAGATAGCTTCTTTTACAACCGAAAAGCTGCCGGGCGTTCGTCCACTCGGGATTGACGCACGAACTTATCACCTTAGCGGGGGAACGATCGTGCAGGAACTGGGATATGCCTTAGCTGCCGCTTCGGAATACCTGGCCACACTGACCGATATGGATTTCGAAATTGACGATGTGAGCCACCTGCTGCATTTCAAATTTGGAGTTGGATCTAAGTACTTTCTGGAAATTGCTAAATTCAGAGCTGCGCGACTGCTTTGGAAAAATCTTATCAGCGCTTTTGATGGTAATACCGAATCATCCGAAAGTTATATCCATGCCGAAACCTCCCGGTGGAACAAAACGCTTTATGATCCCTACACGAACATGTTGCGCGCCACTACCGAAGATATGTCCGCTGCCATTGCCGGATGCGACTCGATAACAGTGTTACCATTCGATGAGCATTTTCGTCAGCCCAGCAATTTTTCAAAACGTACTGCCAGAAATTCGCAGCTTATTCTCAGCGAAGAGGCCCATCTCGATAAAGTAGTGGATCCGTCCGCAGGATCTTATTATGTCGAGAACCTTACGGAGAAAATTGGACATGAGGCTTGGAAACTTTTCCAAGAGATTGAGCAGGAAGGCGGCCTAATGAAAGCTATCAAAAACGGAACTGTTCAATCGGCTATACAGGAATCGCAGGAAGCCCGCAACCGGACAATTGCTACACGTGGACGTATTTTCGTTGGGACCAACCAGTATCCCAATGCTGATGAAAATATGAGCGATAATATTGAAACGCCCTATCAAACGGTGGCATTGAATGAATCGGACGATAATTTCGATCTTGATATTCAGAATCTGCCTGCGGACCTGGCTGATGCTTTTTCGGATGGAGCAACGATTAGTGATATCATTTCCTGCCTTTTCGATTACGGCAAGCATTATATCCGCACGATTAGTCCATATCGAGGAACGCAGGCTTTTGAGGAATTGCGACTAGCTACCGAAGAAAGCGGTTATACACCTAATGTGCTTACCCTGCCGTTGGGAGATCCCCGAATGCGAAAAGCCCGCTCGGGATTTGCCGGTAATTTCTTCGGCTGTGTGGGGTATGATATCGAGGATCCAATCGGCTATGAAAATGTAGAAGAAGCGATGAAAGCTATTAGAGAACAAGATCCTGATATTGCAGTCATCTGCAGCTCGGATAAGGAGTACGAAGAATTGGTTCCGGCTTTTACCCAAGCTTTTGATAAGCTGGCAGATCGTCCACTATTGGTGCTGGCCGGCTATCCGAAAGACAAAGTGGAAAGCTACAAAAAAGCAGGTATTGATGAGTTTATTTATGCCGGATCCAATGTTCTGGAAAGCCTCAAACGATTTCAACAGAAACTGGGAATAATTAAAACTGATAAATGAAAAATTACATACGCAGAATCTTTAATTCTTCATTTCTAACTTTTCATTGAAATGCGCCCAAATTTTTCAACTATAGCGTTTGATTCCGACTTGACATCAAATAACTCCGAGGAAGAAACAAGCTGGGAAACACCGGAGCAGATTTCTATTAAAACCCATTTTGACGCTTCGGATATTACGGATATGGAGCATCTGGATTATGCAGCGGGCATACCGCCCTATCTGCGTGGCCCTTACTCAACCATGTATGCTTTTCGACCGTGGACCATCCGTCAGTATGCCGGCTTTTCTACTGCCGAGGATTCAAATGCCTTTTACCGAAAAGCGCTTGCCCAGGGGCAAAAAGGACTCTCCGTGGCCTTTGATCTGGCTACACACCGCGGTTATGACTCCGATCACCCGCGTGTAAGCGGTGATGTGGGCAAGGCCGGCGTCGCCATCGATTCTATCCTGGATATGAAAGTACTTTTTGACCAGATCCCGCTGGGTGATGTTTCAGTTTCTATGACGATGAATGGGGCTGTAATCCCTATTATGGCGTTTTATATTGTTACGGCGGAAGAGCAGGGCGTACCCAAGGAAAAGCTGGCGGGCACTATCCAGAACGACATCCTTAAAGAATTTATGGTGCGTAACACCTATATCTACCCGCCCAAGCCATCGATGCGCATCATAGGGGATATTTTTGAATATACGTCGAAATACATGCACAAATTCAATTCCATCAGTATCAGCGGCTACCACATGCAGGAAGCGGGTGCAACCTGTGATATTGAGCTGGCTTACACCCTTGCTGACGGGCTTGAATACCTCCGCAAAGGCATCGATGCCGGACTTGATATCGATGATTTTGCCCCGCGCATCTCGTTCTTTTGGGCTATCGGGATGAATCACTTCATGGAGATTGCAAAAATGCGTGCGGCTCGTATGCTCTGGGCCAAGCTGGTCAAGCAGTTTGATCCGCAAAATCCAAAGTCGATGTCGCTGCGGACGCACAGCCAGACTTCGGGATGGAGCCTCACTAAGCAGGATCCTTATAATAACGTGGCACGAACAACATCCGAAGCAATGGCTGCTGCTTTGGGACATACGCAGTCGCTACATACAAACGCTTTGGATGAGGCAATTGCTCTGCCTACCGATTTTTCAGCTCGAATCGCCCGAAATACCCAGATCTACCTGCAGGAAGAAACAGGAATCACCAAAGCAGTAGATCCATGGGCCGGCTCCTATTACGTAGAATACCTGACCGATCGCATCGCCCACCGTGCCTGGGAACTCATTCAGGAAGTTGAAGATCTGGGTGGGATGGCCAAGGCTATTGATACCGGCTTACCTAAAATGCGAATCGAAGAAGCGGCGGCTCGAAAACAGGCTCGCATCGATTCCGGTAAGGATACTATCGTTGGCGTTAATAAATATCAGCTTGACAAAGAGGACCCGATTGATATTCTTGAAGTAGATAATACGAAAGTCCGAAAGACTCAAATCGAACGGCTCGAAAAGCTTAAGACTGAACGAAACGAAGAAGAAGTTCGGTCAGCACTAAATAAGATCACAAACGTTGCGGAAAGCGGGGACGGGAATCTGCTGGAAGTTGCCGTGGAAGCCGCACGAAAACGAGCTACTCTGGGCGAAATTTCCGACGCGATGGAAAAAGTGTTTGGACGTTATAAAGCAACTATAAGATCAGTATCCGGTGTGTATTCTTCAGAAATAGATAAAGACGAAAACTTCGAAAAAGCACAGCAACTGGCTGATAAATTTGCCGATCTTGCCGGACGGCGTCCGCGTATTATGGTTGCCAAGATGGGACAGGACGGGCATGACCGGGGTGCAAAAGTGATTTCAACCAGCTTTGCCGATCTTGGTTTCGATGTGGATATCGGTCCACTGTTCCAGACGCCGGAAGAAGCGGCCAAACAGGCTGTTGAAAACGACGTTCATATTCTGGGCGTTTCAACGCTGGCCGGCGGACACAAAACGCTCGTTCCGCAAGTTATCAAAGAGCTGGAGAAACTGGGTCGCGATGATATCATGGTCATTGCAGGAGGCGTAATTCCCGAACAGGATTATGACTTTCTCTATGACAAGGGCGTGGCAGGAATATTTGGTCCGGGCACTGTAATTTCAAAAGCGGCACAACAGATTCTTAAAATTCTGATCGATGGACAGAAAAATTAACTCTTTTAACCAATTAATAACACCGCCCGCCCGAAAGATTTTGGGGCAGGCAAGAAGAGATAAAAGTCATCTTCCCTTGAGGAAAGTACTCCGGCGTTGAATTTCGTGCCGGAGGGTAGGGGGCTCGAATTAATCCAAAGACATATGCCCAAAAATTCTGATGAAAATAGCGACACTTCCCTTTCGGTAAATAAGGGCGTCGAAGAGAATACATCAATCAATCCCAAAGGATTAGACCGCTTCAAAAATCGTCGCAAGACCCTTTCTTTGGAAGAGTACGTCACCGGCATTCAAGAAGGCAACCGAACAATTCTAAGTCAAGCCATTACACTCATCGAAAGCACCAGGCAGTCCCACAGGGAATTAGCACAGGATATCATCGAGGCTTGCCTGCCCGACACCGGCAAGGCCATCCGCATAGGTATCACTGGCGTGCCGGGCGTTGGCAAAAGTACTTTCATCGAATCGCTGGGTAATCACATTATCGATAAGGGACACCAACTGGCTGTACTGGCGATTGACCCCAGCAGTACCCGTACCAAAGGAAGCATCCTGGGTGATAAAACACGCATGGAGACACTGGCAACCAATGAGAACGCTTATATCCGTCCTTCCCCCACTGCCGGATCGCTGGGAGGTGTAGCCCAAAAGACGCGTGAAACAATTTACCTTTGCGAAGCCGCTGGCTTCGATACCATCTTCATCGAGACGGTCGGCGTGGGGCAATCCGAAACGGCCGTACATTCAATGGTTGATTTCTTCCTGCTGCTGATGCTGGCCGGTGCAGGGGATGAGCTGCAAGGTATCAAACGAGGGATTATGGAGATGGCAGATGCTATTGCCATTAATAAAACCGATAATACAAATCCAAATACGGTGCAGCAGGCCGTTCGGGAATATAAAAATGCACTGCATCTATACCCGGAAACCGAATCGGGATGGAGTCCAAAAGTGACCACCTGCTCGGCTCTTAATAGGGATAATATTCCTGAAATCTGGGAGATGATGCAGAATTACATCACCCTGACTAAAGAAAATGGCTATTTTAAAGCAAAAAGAAACCGGCAAGCCAAGCACTGGATGTACGATACGATCACCAATCAGCTTACCGATCGTTTTTTTGATAATCCAGCCGTAAAAAAGCAGCGAGATAATATTGAGCGACAAGTCTTAAATGGAGAACTCAGCTCGTTTAAAGCTGCCCAAAAATTGCTGGACTTGTATTTTGATTCACTTAAATAACGTGAATTCAGGATAAGAATTTAATCCACAATGGACCAAATGTGCTTTTTAGAAGCGGGGAATAAATCATCCCCCTGGCCCCTTCGGTTTGTACGAGTTGCCCGAGTTATTGAATATGGGCACAAGGGGGACTTGGGCAGCTATTTTTGATCGTTCAAAAATAGTGACAGATCCAAGCTCCGTATGATAATAAGTGTAAATACTCAGTATCGGTTATCTTTCTCGAAAGGTTATCTCGAACTCATATTAATTAAGGAGCGTTCGAAATAAATGGAATTTCGATGCACGAAAAATAGATGGTTTCCTGCAAAAAGGAAATTTATTAGAGGCCTCTGCAAAAACCCTTTCATGTCATGCTGAACCTTCAGTGCTGAGCTTGTCTCAGTATCTCTTTCAACATCTGTTGCTTTATCCGTTTAAGGGCTATTAACCGGCCGTTAGCAAAAGACCCTGAACTAAATTCAGGGTGACACCGGCTTTTGCAAAGACCTCTATAAAAAATCCGGGATGCCGGGTCAGCTAATATTCAGCTCGGATTTTGTTGAAGAAAATGCCACATCTTCCTCTTCAATCTCCTGTTGGCCAAGGGTCTGCTGCATCTCGCTGCGTAATTTCTGAATCGTTAATCCACTGGTAAGTGAAGCATTGCGTGCAATAGAAATACGACCGGTTTCCTCAGAAACCACCACTACAAAAACGTTATTGGTCTCGGTAATCCCCACGGCGGCGCGGTGACGTGTTCCAAAGACCGAGGAGATATTCTGATTCTGTGAAATGGGCAGGTAGCAGCTGGCTGCCACAATTCGGTTATTGCGGATCACCACAGCCCCGTCGTGCAGCGGGGTATGCTTGTTAAAAATGGTTTGCAGCAATTCGCTGTTAACCCGTGCATCCAGCTTGATGCCCACGTCAACCAAATCCTGCAAGGATGAGGAACGGGCAAAAACGATAAGTGCCCCTGTTTTGGAATGCGACATATTTCGAACCGCATCTATTACCTCGTCGATAATCGTATCCGAGTTGGAGTGCACGAAAAAACGATCGAGATTGGTATTTTGTCCCAAGCTATATAACAGCTTTCGAATTTCCGGCTGGAAAATGATAATCACCGCCAGCACCCCTACATCCAGTATCCCGCGAAGAATAAAATTTATTGTGGTCAGGCCAAGCGCACTTACTACCGCATTGACGATGATGACAAAAACGAGCCCAACGGCCGCCTGGATGGCAAACGTCCCCCTAATCCACCGGTACAGATAAAACAGTACCATGGTAATGATGAGAACTTCGATGAAGTCCTTAATACCAAATTCTAGAAATCCAATGGGTATCAACGGGGTACCTCGGTTAACTGAAGGTTATTTCGATAAATATAACTATTATTTTAAGAAATCTTTTAGTTATACCGCTTTTAGTATTAACGATAGCACGAAGCAAAAAATATACTATTTTTGTCACTTCCTTTTAAAGCTAATGGCGGGATACCTTCATCCGCATTCTGGACATGAAGGCGAATGCATGAAATGGCAACTTCTTGTTGATAAAAGGAAGCCCTGTTCATTCATCGGATGACAAGCCCAGTCATCCGATGAAGCGACGAGATGGATTAAATAGACTTACTATTCTCCCGGTCACAAAGCCGGTAAACGGGTGAGAACAGAGCTTTCTTTTAGCTTGATTATGGTGGGCCGATAGAATCCGGTCAACCGTAAATCCGGGGACGGCCGGCATGCGAAGCTTATCTCATAATGGTGTTCAATCCCGTAGATGTTCTTGAATTGCATTAAATACCAACAACGAATCGTGAGCTTCTTTTACGTCGTGCACGCGAATGATATTGGCTCCCTGCATCATGGCATGATAGTGTACAGCTACTGTTCCGGTAATGCGCCCTTCTACCGGTCGATCACCCAATATTTTACTTATCATCGATTTTCGTGAAGCGCCAACTAATATGGGATAACCCAGTTTGTTGAATTCTTTGAGATTGGCCAGCAGTTCTAAATTATGATCAAGGGTCTTGCCAAAACCAAAACCGGGATCAATGATTACGTTTTTAAAGTCCTTCTCTTTTGTCTTGGAAAGCTGTCTTTCAAAAAAATGGTAAATATCCTGGACCACATCATCGTAGGTGGGATCCTGTTGCATGATTTTGGGATTGCCTTGCGAATGCATCATCACATAGCCTGCTTGGTGCCGCAGGCACAAATCCACAAACCGAGGCTCTTTCTTGAGTCCGCTGATATCATTTACGAAATGCGTACCCAACTTTAGGGCTACTTCGGCTACGCGGTATTTGGTCGTATCGATAGAGAAGAAAGTATCCGGGAATTGTGGAATGGCCTTTTCCAGAACTGGAATGACCCGGTCGAGTTCTTCCTGTTCGGATACCGGTTCGGAACCCGGTCGCGTGGATTCGCCCCCCACATCGATAATAGCAGCGCCCTGGGAAATCATCAGTCCAATACGTCCCAAGGCCGATTCCAGCTCGTTAAATTCGCCGCCGTCGGAAAAGGAATCGGGGGTTACATTTAAGATCCCCATTATTTTAGGAGAGGAAAGATCGAGAACCTTATCCCGAACCGTTAATTGTAATGACATATTTGAATCGTTCATAGTACCCGGTTATTGCTATCGGTTATTAGGAATAGGACATCCTAATAACAAATAATTATTAACCAGAGAGCTTTGCAAAACCCGCTGTCACCCTGAATTTAGTTCAGGGTCTTTTGCTAAAAGCCCGTTAATAGCTTTAAATGTGATAAAGCAGTAGATGCTGAAAGAGATACTGAGACAAGCTCAGCACTGAAGGTTCAGCATGACACGGATGGGTTATGCAAAGTCCCCTAACCATTAACAAAACCTAATCCCAGTTTTCTTCGAGATATTCGAATTTATCTTCCACTTCGGCCCACTCATCAGCATCGGGTCGGTCTTCTTTAGTTTCGTTGATTACATAATCGGCCCATTCTTCAGCCAAACGCTCATTTAATTCAATATAATGCTCCCATTCCATTGGAACCTCGTCATCGGGATAAATCGCTTCTACGGGGCATTCTGCTACGCATGCATCGCAATCGATGCATTCAATAGGATCAATGGTAAGAAAGTTAGGCCCCTCCCTAAACGCATCAACCGGACATACAGCCGCACAGTTGGTATATTTACAGTTGATGCATGGTTCGGTAACTACATATGCCATTGGATTTCAGATATTCTTTTACTGTTTTCAAAGTTGAACTAAATATCTCGGCTTAAACGGATAGATGCAACGTTTTTATGTAACGAAATTTAATTTATAAGTACTCTAACAGATACTAACAAATGCATCGTATAATCCCCTCTAGTTGGTTTTCTATTCCCAAATAAAAAAGGGCAGCCCGAATGGGCCGCCCTTACTATTTTAGCCTTACTTATTTAAACCTGTTAGGAACTTTTTAGAACTCGTATTTAAGTGACACGTTCCAGGTTCTTCCAAACCCAAACCATACAAAGTTACGGGTATCAACACCGTTCCATGTCTCGGAATTCGCCGTGGCATGAATATTAGAATTGGATTCCGAAATATATGTGGTATCAAACAGGTTGTTTACATTGAGCCGCAGCGAAGCTGTGTTACCAAACAGGTCAAAACGGTAAGTTGAACCCAAGTTAACTAAACCGTAAGAAGGCAATTTAACAGCTCCCTTATTATCAGGCTGTTTAAACTCACTGTCTGTAGGACTGTAATCAGCATACAAGTCGCCGACATGTCTGTAACCGGCATCAACACTCAAGTCGCCAAACCGGTAAGTAGCTCCTAAGTAAGCAGTAAATTGTGGAGCATTACCTACCTTTACATCTTTCATATAGAGTGTGGCAGTACCAACTTGATTTTGCTGATCATCAAACAGGGAAGCATTGAAGTTGCTGGTATATCGCCAATTGCCCAACGATAACATTCCATTCAACTTAAGCTTAGGCAGAGGACGAACGGTGGTTTCAAGCTCAATTCCGTCGTGCGTTTCATTGACGTTATCAAACTGGGCAGTTCCGGAATTACCTTGGCCGAACGGGAAGCTTGCTGTGATGAAACGATTACCCCAGATGGTATGGTAGAGATTCAAACTCACATCAACTGCATAAGAGGTATAATTATATCCTAATTCAATAGAAGTAATCTGCTCATTTTGCAGATCCGGGTTTATATCGTTTGCATAATTTGGAAAAACGGCATCAAAAAGCGGCTGTCGCGAAATAAAGCCCGCATTAGCAAATACATTATGATGGTCATTAATGTTATAGTTCACACCGCCTTTTACATAACCGCCAAGAATCTTTTTCTTCTTGGAAAGTGTATGATTCGGTTGATCAAAGAAGTCTTCACGCTGAAATGACTCATTGGATAAGCCTCCCTGGAGAACAGCTGAAAATTTGTCCTCGCTGTTATACTCAATCATACCGTTAAGACCCTGCCAGTTAACATAGCCGATATCATAATAGTCGATCTTCGGACTATTCAGACCAGTATCCCGGAAAGGAGAAGGATCAATGGTGTTCCCACTAACTTGGATATTGCCAAGTGAGTTCTGATTACCACTGGCAAAATAACCGTCCAATCCCATCAGGTCAGTAAGTTTACGGTAGTGATAACCGGTATATTTACGTAGGTCAATGCCCAGAGAAAATGTAAAATTATTTACATCAGCTTTCAGTTTAGAAATTGCACCAAACCAATCGTGAGAGTTCATTGAAGCCCTACGTAAAAGTACTGCGGTATTTACATTATCATAATAATAGCTATTAGAGCCAATCAGTTTGCCATTATATGGGCCAGAACCAGTATAGCCAGAGGTTGTTGACCGGTTTATTTGAACTACTTTATCGAAGTTAATAGTCCCATCGGGAAAACGGGAAGCTTTTCCATTACCCTGTTCAACGTAACTATGATAAAGGTCTGTTCTATAAGGATAGAGATTGATATCGCTGTTACGATAATAGCTACCAATAGGACCCGTCCCGCCACCACGTCCGGCAGAACCATAAAGCGAAGTTGCGAGCGTAACATTATTACTGATATCCCAATCCCAGTTTAATGTTGCAAGGGGCTTGTTATAGAAGTTACGGCGCATATTAAATTCCTTGCCATTTAACCTTCCTCCGTTGGTATTCCATCTGGGATCAATTCCATCAGCTCCGAAGTATTGGAAATCACGAATGGATACGTAAGCATAACGTTGGTCGTGCCACTGTCCTGCACCGAGGATGGATAAGTTGAAAGATTGATTATCGGTTGGCTGATATCCGACTGCGGCAAAATAGGTCCAGCCTTGTCCACTGGTATTATCAACATAACCATTTCCTTCCCAGCGACTTAAAAGAAAAGAAGCAGACCATCCATTTTCTCCCAGGCCGGTGTTATAAGAAGCTGTCGATTTTATATAGCCATCGTTACCAACCATTTGGGAAACAGAACCGCCACGATCTTTATCAGTTGTTTTTGTAAAAATAGATACGGTTCCACCTACAGAAGGTATAGCCAAATTAGTTGCACCCAATCCGCGCTGAATCTGAATACCGGAAGCAACGTCCGTCAAGCCTTGCCAGTTAGACCAATAAACCCAGCCATTTTCCATATCGTTAACAGGCTGACCATTGATCAGGAAAGAAGTATTTCTTTGACTAAAACCACGCAAAGAAATGCGGGAATCTCCATAACCACCACCCTGCTTTGTCGCATAGGCACTAGGTGTTTTATTCATAATTTCCGGAAATTCCTTGTTCCCAATTTTCTGGGAAATTTCTGAGGGCCCAATGGTAGAAACCGCAACAGGTGTTTCTCGGACTCTGGCAATATCAACAGTTTTAGTTGATACGGTAATTTCACCCAGCGTTTCTTGATTTGGTTGAAGATGTATTACCATATTCGGTTCTGCCTCGACCTCTTGTTTCTTAAAACCGACAAATGACACTACCAAGATATCTCCTTCCTGGGCATCAATTGTGAATTTACCTTTGGGTCCGGCAGACGTCCCCGTTTGGGTACCCTTTATTATGATATTGGCTCCAGGTAGAGGATCATTGGTTCCTGCTTCCAACACACGTCCGCTAATTTGTGCAAACGAAATGAGTGGAAACATTATAAAAGCAATTAATATGCCTATGTAACGTTTCATAATCGATAGATATGATTTAGATTTAAGTTTAACGTATCTTAATCGCGTTTTGGGAATGAAAACAACCAACTCAAATATTTCTCAACATTAAGATGCCAGTCATTTTTAAGGCTA
>Ga0209918_1001506_pt1 | contig 12387 bp, 12 predicted proteins | sample SalPonD_shore_MG_FD_185712 | JGI IMG/M metagenome (GOLD analysis project Ga0209918, IMG submission 185712) | Salt pond soil microbial communities from South San Francisco under conditions of wetland restoration - Salt Pond MetaG... | ecosystem: Environmental > Aquatic > Marine > Intertidal zone...
AAAATCCAAAATCAAATAAAATGGACTTAAATAAATAAGGATATTCGCCTTTAAAACGCTGGGGTCATCCCCCGTGCCCCCCGAAAGCGTTCGGGAGAACTTTTGTCACTAGCCTGAAAATGAATAAAAGCCATCATAAACATCCGTTCTTACAACTACTGATATTGAGTTACCAGGCAATCAATCATAAATTGACTACGCCCGTCAGTGTCCCCCTTCGAAGGGGCGTAGGGGGATGACGACGAAGTAGTATCCCCCCTTCAAAACATTTCTCCCCGGGCTTATCAACTTTATTCCAGCGATCTTCATGATTTATTATGTCATATCTTTTGCTGCTTTTAGCTTATTATACTTTCCATGTTGCTATCAATTCTGCTTTTTCTCTATTTATTGACTTTTACCCATCCTGTCGGGTCATCCCCCAAACCCCCTTCAAAGGGGGACTTTTACGAAAATAGCTTACAAAACGATCATTTGACTTTAAAAAAATAATTTCAGATTAATTTGCATCTTAATTTCTTGGTGCCTTTTGTAAGTTGATTTGTATCCAATTTACAGATGTATGAATTTCAAAAAGTTTTATTCTGAATGGATAACCAGGATCTTAAACAAATGGTTTTAATTGCATAACGTGTTTTTATGCAACTTTTTGAGGCGTTTTACCGGCCGTAAGCTATAATTTTTAAAGGATCGGTTTTGGACGCAACCCGGGCCGGCAGGTAGGAGGCCAGGGCACACAGGATCAGCGTTACCACAATCACAATTACAAAGTCCAGACCGTGCGGTTCAACGGGAGCATATGACATATAATAGTTCTGTTCCGATAAAGGAATCAATTTGTAGGTGTGTTGGACCCAGTAAAATAGGAGAGAGAGGGCGGTACCGATACTCAGGCCCGTAACAGCGACAAACAGGCCTTCAAGCAAGAAAATGTATCGTACACTTTTGCCCCGCGCGCCCATCGTTTTCAGGATTCCAATATCGCGCGTACGTTCAAGCACCATCATCAGAACCGTGCCGATCAGGTTAAAGGCCGCCACAATAATCATTACGCTGATAACAAACGGTATGGTCTGTTCCTGCAGGTTGACCCATGCAAAAATATTGCTGTACTGTTCATAAATCGTTTCGCTGTAATATGGGAAGGGCAGGTGATTAAATATTTTATTTTCCACTTCTTTGATCTTGGATGGATCCTTCAAACGAATTTCAACCGAAGATGCCTGTACGCCGCGTATATCAAATAATCGACGAGCGTATTTTCGATCCACCAAGGCAAAAACATCATCAAACTTGTCGATTCCGGTTTCATAGATTCCACTGACCCGGAACTGTTGTATATCCGGTGAATTGAGCGGGGAGGGTAATCCTTTGAGTGTGTATGCAATTAACCGGGAACCAACGTGAGCATCTAGTTTGCGGGCCAGAGCGGCACCAATCACGATTCCGGGACGACCCAGGGAATCCGTTCCCAAATCGTAGCGGCCCTTGTTGACATAATGGCGCAAATCGGTCACATCGCCTGAACGATCAACGCCTTTAAAATACGTACCCGAAACTTCGTTGGCTGATTGCACCATGGCCTGACCGTTTACAATAGGCTGAATTTTTGCGATTTCAGCATAATTGTTCTCCAGGTAGGAGGTCAGCGTATCGGCACGAAACAGGGGATCACTTGTGTAGGTAGAGATGCGGATATGCGGGCCAAAACCGAGCACTTTTTCGTTAATCACCGATTTGAAACCATGAACGATAGACAAGGCGATCAGTAGACCGGCGGAACCAATGACCACACCGGTAATAGACATAATCTTGATAAACGAGAGGAAACGGGAGCCTTTTCGTTTACCTTTGAAATATCGCAGTGCCAGGTACCATTCGAAGTTCATGGTTTCGGAATACTAAAAAGGGAATACCCGTGTTGGGCATTCCCCGGATTCAAATAAAAAGTAATTATTCAGGACGCATATGCGGAAAGAACAAGACATCCCGGATAGACTCGGAATTGGTCATGATCATGGCCAATCGGTCGATGCCGATGCCGAGACCGGCCGTCGGGGGCATGCCGTATTCAAGCGCGCGTAGGAAATCGTCGTCCAGCGTCATTGCTTCTTCGTCGCCTTCAGCACGCAGCCGGGCCTGTTCTTCAAATCGCTGTCGCTGATCAATTGGGTCGTTGAGTTCGGAAAATGCATTGGCAATTTCTTTACCGTTACAGATGGCTTCAAATCGCTCAACAAGACCTTCTTTCGTACGGTGCTTTTTGGCCAGCGGACTCATCTCAATCGGGTAATCGGTGATGAAAGTCGGTTGAATGAGCTTGGGTTCTACCCGCTCGCCGAAGATCTCATCGATGACTTTGCCTTTACCGTAACTGTCTTCTATTTCGATATTGAGTTCTTTAGCTGCTTTCCGGAGCTGCTCCAAATCTGCTCCATACAAGTCTTTACCCGTTTTATTCTCAATCGCTTCAAACATGGGAATGCGGGGCCACGGACGCTTGAAATCTATAGTGTGTTTGCCCACCTGCATTTCCGTGGATCCATGAAGGGTAAGAGCCACTTTTTCAAGCATCTCTTCCACAAAATCCATCATCCAGTTATAGTCTTTGTACGCCACGTAGAGCTCAACCTGTGTAAATTCCGGGTTGTGGAAACGGTCGATTCCTTCATTCCTGAAATCCTTGGAAAATTCATACACCCCGTCGTAGCCCCCTACAATAAGTCGTTTCAGATACAGCTCGTTGGCTATACGAAGATAAAGTTTCATATTCAGGGCGTTATGATGCGTCTCAAATGGCCGTGCGGCGGCTCCCCCGTAAATGGGTTGCAGAATCGGGGTTTCCACTTCCATATAGTCATGATCATTCAGGAAGTCGCGCATGGACTGAACCATTTCAGTGCGTTTGCGGAACGTGTCCCGAACTTCCGGGTTTACAATCAAATCAACGTACCGTTGACGATACCGGAGTTCCTTGTCAGAAAAAGCATCATAAATAACTTTTTCCCCGTCTTCGTTTTCTACTTCCTTGGGGATAGGAATGGGGCGCAGGGCTTTACCCAGGAGTTCGAACTCATCGGCATGGACCGTAATCTCGCCCGTGCCGGTACGGAAAACGTATCCTTTGATACCCACGATATCGCCGATATCGGTTAGCTTTTTGAACACTTTGTTATATTTATCCCGGCCCATTTTTTCATCGGCCACGTCATCGCGACGAATATATATTTGAATCTCTCCATCTGAATCCTGGAGATTAAAAAAGGACGCTTTACCCATAATGCGGCGCGTCATGATGCGACCAGCTACAGATACGATTTTCTTTTCATCGTCTTCATCTTCATAAACCCAACCCGGATGATCCAGAATTTCCTTGCTCGTGTGGGTTGTTTCAAATTCATAGGGATAAGGGTTTACTCCCAGTTCATTGAGTTGTTCTAGCTTTTCTCTTCGTAATTCCTGTTGTTCACTAACAGTGGGTTCGGTATCACTCATCGTAAGGATTCAGGATAAATTTAATTACAGTTAATATGTATTATAAAATAAATTCATGCGGATAAACGGGTTATTGCATCATCATATTTCAGAATAAAAGGTTTTCTCTTACCCGTTATCATTGAACGCCCAAAATATGGAATTAGAGCGTAAATTGTGAGTGTTTATTTTAAATGAGTGAAAAGTTTAAATGAGATTTTTATGAAACCGTTTTTTTGATGGATTATAACCAATATTTTACGATCTTAACCTGAAATATTAACAGAGGGCTTTGCAAAACCATAGATTTTGTTCAATCCCGGAGGCTTTCGGGGTGAGTGAATTTGAAACCGGAGTCCCGACACGTCGGGATGAGGATTTCAAATTTACGAAAATGCAGATATTGAGCAAAAGATCGGTTTTGCAAAGTTCTCTAACAATAACTGCCAACGTGTTATGCAGCTTTTAAATAAAAGAGCAGTATTGACTGGATCAAAAAATTATTTTGAAAATTCGATTTATCATTATACTTATGTGCTTTGAGTCAAGTTGTATGTAGAAAGTTTAAAATGTTTTAAATCTAACCTGCCTAATGATCAGGAAAATAGAATAAATATAAGTGTTAAAAATACGAATACAGAAGTTTTGCAGTACCTGACAACAAAAGAAATTACCGGATTACCAAGCTCGGTTTATGTGTCAATTTCTCCCGTGCTAACAGATTTGGAGCCTGATATCCTGGCAGTATCTGAACGACAGGAATTCTCCCGACTCAATACGAATAATCGAAGGGCCGAATTTTTGACTTCCCGTTACCTGCTGCGCGAAATGAGCGGTCAACTGGACATTGGCAGTCCCTCATTAAGACTCAAAAAAAGTGAGCTGGGCAAGCCCTATGGTGAGTATGAAACGGATATTGTGAATGTGAGTATTGCCCATACCCAAAACAGGGTGTTATGCGCGATGTCTGCCGATAGAGAAGTGGGCATTGACATAGAACCTGTAGGGCGAACTGTCAATAAAAGAATTCGAAATCGATTATTAAATACTATTGAACTTGAAAGTCATGAAGCGGTGCCGACCATACAATTATGGACCATGAAAGAAGCCGTTGTTAAACTTTACGGAACCGGAATTCGCAGGAATTTACATGAAATACATTTGGAAAAAATAGATAAAAATCGCTATCAGGCTGCTTGTAATGATGAATGGCCGGTAACTATTTGTACTTCTGAAATTGAAGATTATTGGATAGCTGTGGCAACCTATGATGTTAAGGAATGAACCTGACACAATAATTGAATTCACTTGAAGAAATCTCGGGAAAACCTTTCAGGAAAATTCAGTTGGGATATATTAACCCGAATTATTCACGAGTAGAAGATAATTAGCGTGTTAAATTATTGTAAACATTATATTTGTGTAAAAACATATATAACCCATATTTGGATATGGGAAAATGCGCTGCGAAATTTGCTGCTGTCCCGAACGCTTTCGGGATTGCCCACCAACTAATTTCTTGGTGAATAATCCGGGTTAAATGAGTGATCTTTGAAAACCAAGGAATTTAATCAATATCAAGGCCCAAAAATTTTTTAAAACCGCAGTAAATAAGGCATATGGTAGGATTTTAAAATTTTGTTAAGCAGATATTGGGCAAATGACTGTTTTCGCTAAGTTCTCTAAAAGGTTTTTCAAAGAATTTTCAGATTTAAAATTTTTAATTCATAATAATATTTGTTTTAACCATGATGAATATCACTGAATACTCCAAAGAACAGATTCAACAGGGAATTGACCGGGCTCGCGAGCAACTGGATGGATTGAATGAGCATATTCGCCTATTGTTTGCCCCGAAGCAAATCAAAGAGAATAATTTTGAACAGGTTTGCGATATTTACAGTCGCATTGATCCTGATAATTATGATACAGTTATTGTCGTGGAGTCTTATGACAAGGTGCTGGATAAAAAGTTACCGATGTCTTCCCATAATTATTTTGAGACGCCGCTTGGAAAAGTGAAGGTCAATGACGCGCTGCGCAATGATCTATGTGATGAAGATGACGATTTTTTTGTCTCGGATGAAGGTTTTAGCAAAGATATGAGCCTGTTTCAGCAGTTGATGATGCTGCAAGTGGTTATGAATGATTTCCAGGTACTGAGCATTCAAATTGCGGATGAAGGTCCCTATATTGTAAAGGAACTGGCTTACGTGCTGGAAGAGGTCATGGCTTCCCGTAATGCACTGATTATTTTCAGCTGTGATTTACCGGTAGACCGCAAAAAAGAGTATGAACGCCTGAAATCGATGGTGCAGAGTGAAGATAATACGGAGTTAATGCACTTCCTGAACAGTGGCGAATCGCACATTGACGGGGTAGGCAGTTTTATCGCCGGTATCATCGTTTCAAAAGAATGGGGACTCTCGATACACTTCCTGAATGAAGATTATGTTCAAAAACCTGATAATAACTTGTTATCGGGCTACGCATCCTACACTCAAAATTCAAAAGTCATCCTGGAAAGCGTTTGATAAATGGCATTGATAAAACGCCTTTTGCGGTTACATAGACTATTATAGCTCTCAGCCTTCAGCCTTCAGCCCTCAGCTATCAGCTTATACCGGTTGAAAAAAGTGAAAGGTAAACATTATGCAGCCTGTTTACATTTCGCCACTTCATTGATTTCTTTGAAAGGCTGAGCGCATAATCCTAGGATAATAATCACTAGAAATACACTATACTTTATTTAAATCGGTTAATCCAACCGCATAACGCGTATTGATAAAGTTTTTTAGTAAAAAAATTTGAAAAGATAATTCATGCAAAATAAAAGCATTTCCATTATTGGATTGGGAGCTTTGGGAAGCACTTTGCTAAAAGGTCTGGTGCACCATGGATTGAAAGTTAGAAGTATTTATTCACGACATACTCAAAAAACTGAATCAATGTCAGATGAATATAATATCTCCATATGGGGCAAATTCCCGAAATCCAATGAAGATTTGGGAGATATTGTTTTTCTTACCGTTTCCGATGATGCTATTGAACCGGTAGCCCGTCGATTAGCAGATCTGGAAAGCCATTTTGAGAATGAAATTTTTGTTCACTGTTCAGGAGTGTCGTCTGCCGGACTTTTGTCACCGTTAAAAGAGAGAAATGCGGGGACTGTTTCCATGCACCCGCTGCAAACTTTTAATGAGCAATCCGATTATCGATCTTTTGAAGATATCTTCTTCAGTTTGCAGGGAGATGAAGATGCGTTTCCGGTAATGACCTCTATCAGTTCGGCGCTGGGGGCAACGGCTATCCCAATCTCAGAAGAAACGAAACCTTATCTACATGCTGCAGCTGTATTTGCATCCAATTACCTGATTACCTTGCTGGATGCGGCGGGCAAATTGGCAACCATGGGTGGATTGGATGAAAAACAAGCCGTTGAAATGTTGATTCCGCTGGTACAGCGAACGTTACATAATGTGCAATTACACGGTACCGATAAAGCGCTCAGTGGCCCTGTAGCCCGTGGGGATGTGGGTACGATTCAAAAACACTTTCAATTAATCGGGGATGATCATAACCTGGAAAAGCTGTACAAAGTGCTGGGTTTGGAGACGATATCCATTGCCCGGGCAAAAGGTACATTGGGTGAAAAAGAAGAAATTCAGTTGAAAAGAATATTCGAAGAAGAAAATTAAAATGCCGGTATGGATACCCAGGATTTTTATCACCGGGTGTATGATGTGGTTGCACAAATCCCCAAAGGACGTGTTACAACTTACGGAGCTATTGCCTCCTACCTCGGAGTGGCTTCCGGGGCGCGTATGGTGGGATACGCCTTAAATAATTCCCAGACCGCAACTGAAGAACCTATCCCTGCCCATCGCGTTCTCAACCGGCTCGGACAGCTAACGGGGCGTCAGCATTTCCCGGATGACACCATGCGAGAACGCCTGGAACAGGAGGGCGTTGAGTTTGTTGAACCCTATACCGTAAATATTGAAAAGCATTTTTGGGATCCGAATGAATTGGATGATTATTAAGTTGGTCAAAGGTCAAAGGTCAAAGGTCAAAGGTTGAAGGTCAAAGGTTGAAGGTTGAAGGTTGAAGGTTGAAGGTTGAAGGTTGAAGGTTGAAGGTTGAAGGTTGAAGGTTGAAGGTTGAAGGTTGAAGGTTGAAAGTTGATGGTTGTTTTTTAAGGTTGAGAATTTTACGTCAGGAGTCCGTTGGATAGTCATCTCATTTTTTGATAATTTACCATGATTTAAACGAAGATTTTAAAAAGGGCTAAAAAAATGATTACTCGAGCTGAATAATTAAATCATGGCCCTTTCGTTTGCCCATTCAGCAATACTCAGGATTTAAATATTATTTCATATAAATGGCAACTTGGACGTTAAATACGGAATTTAAATTTGATGGTGCCCATTTTATCGATGGGTACGACGGCAAATGCGGCCGAATGCATGGTCACACCTACCATATCAGAATAAGTGCAAAATCTCATAATCTACATCCCTCAAAATATTTGAAAACACCGGATATGGTTTGTGATTTTAATGAATTAAAATGGGCAGCTGCCGATCGTGATAAAGGCGGACTTGACCACAGCGTTTTAAATGAGGAGTTGCCGGTAAATACAACCGCAGAGCGATTAGCCGAGTTTATTCATAGAGAAACGAAAAAACGCGTCCCGGACGATATCGATCTTACGGTCACCGTCTGGGAAACAGAAAACAGCTGGGTAGAATACACCGACAAAGATGTTTAAATCAGTCGATACCACAAATGAAATTTTTGATCGGGAAGCACTTGACAAGGTGGAATATCCCCTCATGGAGGATTTTTACACCATTCAGGGGGAAGGAACGCACTCGGGAAGTCCGGCGTATTTTATTCGAACGGCGGGCTGTGATGTGAATTGCTGGTGGTGCGACGTGAAGGAGAGCTGGGAAGAGTCGGATCATCCCATGGTATCCGTTAAAGAGATCGTTCAGCGAACGAAAGAGAGCAGGGCCCCCATTGCAGTCATAACGGGTGGAGAACCTTTACTGCACGACCTGAATCCACTTACCATACGACTAAAGCAGGAAAAAATCGATATCCATATCGAAACCAGTGGTTCCTCTCCCTTGTCGGGCTACCTGGATTGGATTACTTTTTCCCCCAAGCGTTTCAAAAAACCGACGGATGAAATATTTCGTTATGCCGATGAACTGAAAGTGGTCGTCCGGACCCATAAAGATTTGGAATGGGCCGAAGAAAATGCTGAACGATGTCAGCCCCAAACACAGCTCTTGTTGCAGCCGGAATGGAATGTGCATGATAAAGCATCGGAATTGATTATTGATTATGTAAAAAAACATCCGCAGTGGAAAATAAGTCTGCAAACGCATAAGTATATCAACGTTCCGTAACCCATGTCATTCGCAGATTCATCCGTCATCATAACCGGGGCAAGTCAGGGGATAGGCAGGGAAATTGCGCGTGTGTTTGTTGAGCATACCAATCACCCGCTCATTTTGATTGCCCGCAACAAATCGGGATTAGAAGAGACCAAAATTTTATGCCAGGAGAAGGATACCAATCAAATTGTTACGCTTCCCTGCGATTTAACGGATAGTGTTGCTGTTTCAAATCTTGATATCCCCGAATATATGGCGGAACCGGGAATTATTGTAAATAATGCTGGTTATTTTTTGTTGAAAAAGTTGCAGGCCACTTCTTCAGAAGAGTTCCGGGGACAATTTTCAAGCAATGCAATCACCGCTTTTAACCTGACTCAGCGATTCTTGCCGGACCTAAAGAGGCAGGATCGCGGGTTGATTGTAAATATTTGTTCGATGGAGGCGATCAAAGGAAAGGGTAGCAGTGGCGCCTATGCCGCTTCGAAACACGCCTTGCTCGGCTATACCCGCTCGCTGAGAAAAGAATTGCTAGATTCCCAAATTGCCGTTACCGCTATAAATTTGGGACAAACGTATTCAACCTCCTGGGAAGGCATGAACGTTGATCCCAACCAGCTCATCGATCCAAGCGATGTCGGTAAACTCATTGTAGCCTTATCTGAATTTTCGCCCCGGACTGTTGCTGAAGAGATAACAATGCGACCCCAGCATGGCGAAATTCCACCCGATGGATTTTAAATTTATAGTTTCATGGACCCTCACCAATGTCATCCTCCGGCTCGACCGGGGGGATTGACCATTTCACACAAACCAGATGAAGTGACGCCCCCCTTATCAAGATTATCCGGCCCCGAACGCCTTCAGGGTAAAGAGTATGATTATTTTCCATCCTGTCGCCATTCTCCCGACCGGTCTTGAACACACTGCGAAACTCCAGTATCGTATGGGGGCGGCGTACGTTTTAATATTTATCAGAGGACTTTGCAAAACCGTGCTTTTGTCCAAATTCTTCCCGAAAGTTTTCGGGAGATTTCAAAATCCTCACTTATTACTAATAAGCTGCGGTTTTGAAATCACTCACCCCGAAAGCATTCGGGATTGAACAAAATCCCTGGTTTTGCAAAGCCCTCTTAACAGTTATTGTTTGAGAAACGCTACGATTTTTTGAGCTTCTTTGTTTGTTAAATTTGCTTTAATTCTCATATGGTAAATAACAACATCCCATTGCTGGGTATTCCATGTGGACGGAGGGGGCGCATTATGACAAGATTGACATTTTTGCGCCCATAATTGTGCTCCGCTTGCACGTTCTGTTTTTGGACTTGTGGTTGCACAACCGGCAATAAGAGTCATAGTACTGACTACAGCGATTACTAAAAATCCGAGTATTATTGAATATTTTCTCTTATACATGTGTGAAAAAATTATTAAATGAGTTAGAGTTGAAGACCAACATGGATCATGAGTGCATTATCAGCTTTATCCTGGATATCGTAATCAAATTTCAGATTTGTTCTCCAGTTAAACCAATAGGTTAGTCCCACGTCGTATTGAGTTCCCGTCCCTATTTCATCCCAATTTGCCCCTTTGGGAGTATTCGTATGGGATAGCATGAAGGAAGTCATCACATTACTAAAAAATGTACTGGAACTCATGCTGGGTTGATAGGCAAGTAATCCGTACCAGGCGGTACTATTATTATTAAAAGAATAAGAATTTCCATTGGCGTTCATATAATTTGTTTTATCAACATGGACAAAATTTATTTGTCCACGAACTCTGATGAACCCCTTTAATGATTGTACCGTGGGAGCTACATTTGCATCAATAGCCATCATATTGGCGCCGATGCCGTCAAAATTGGATCCACTGTCTCCAACGTTAGAACTATAATAATCTGAAAAACCCACCTCAAAATTGCTGGAGAAAAATGGGGTTAAACTGACGCGACCTCCGATCATTTTAGCTTTGTTATTATCTTCAAGAGATGCTTCGTTCAGTAAACCGGCTGATCCGGGATCGGTGGACAACGCCGCGCCGTTGGTTACAGAAAAATAAGTCCGTAGTTGCATATCATTAATATAACCGCCCCCCTGTACTTGAACGCCAAAATCTGAAAAATCTCCAAAATTATCATAACCCCTGGGGCCTATAGCTAATGGGTTTATCCACGGTGGGTCATAATCTCTCGGCATGCGTCCCAGGGGCAAGGCATCAAAATGACCTGCTCGTATTAAAATACCGCTCGGAAGCATGTAGCTGAGATTAATGGGGCCAATTCCAATTGGATGAGCAGGATCCTCAAAATTTGCTCCAAATCCAGCTTCAAAGAAAAAATTCCCCTGCTGATATAATGGCATAAGACCGAGATCGGGGGAAATGAAGGATGTAGAATTACTGGTGATATCGGCCCCATATCCAAACTCACCAAGTAAGGCAAAATGTGTATCCCCGAATTTAAAATCCGGAGTAGTCGATGAATTGGTTTGAGCTAATGTCGGGATGGCTGTAAATAACAACCACAGCATTAACCCACTGTTGATGATATATCCTAAATATTTTTTTTTATTAATCATTGTTTTTATTCTTGGTTAGTAAATCTTCATTAGATTGGGTTAAACTTCGAATATAGGTGATGACAGCCCACTTTTGCTTTTTGCTCAGGCTTTTTTTCCAGCTGGGCATGCCTTTGCGTCCCGTTGAAATCTTCCAGTATAAGGCCCCCTCACTTTCATTCTGAACAAATTTTGACTGCAAATTAGCGGGCCGGGGATTTAGCGCAATAGCAGCAGGTCCGTTTCCTTTTCCTTTTTTACCATGACATGTCTTACAGTTAGACTCAAATGTTTTTTGGCCTAGTGCTATGAAAGATTGATCGACGGTAAATGAATTTTTAAGGGTATCTGCCGAACTTGATGCTTTCCAGCTGGTATCTTGAGCTGTTGCAAGGATGGGAAAGCATAGAAAAAATGTTAATAACAGGGTTCGCATGTTGTTGTTCATAATGGGATTTTAATTATTGCAATAAAGACTCCTTTATCTTTAAATCAATAATTATGCCACGTTGAAGGAAAGGTCGAATAATGGCTACTTTACTAAGATAAGGGCAATTAAAGAGTATGAACCAGAGGGGCAAGGTTTAAAAAGTGTCACAAACATGTGACATTCCAGATGCTAAAAATGTAATTTTAAAAAATAAAAACAGGCTTAATTGATCAGAAGTGACATTTTAACAAAAATGTGACATACATACCTGTTAATTCACAAAAATATAACACTTAAAAGGAATACTATGATTTTATTTAATAACGCGAGTTGGGTTATTACTTCAATTATTAATAGTAAACAAATAATGTCATTTCGACGAACGAATGCACCTCGATTAAATCACATTTCTTTAATCGAACTCAGGAAATTAGTATATGCTTACAGCCAAAAATTAGTGAAGCTATATCCCGGTATGGTATAGAAAAGGACTTTGCAAAACCGTGCTTTTGGTCAAATT
>Ga0209918_1001507_pt1 | contig 12373 bp, 10 predicted proteins | sample SalPonD_shore_MG_FD_185712 | JGI IMG/M metagenome (GOLD analysis project Ga0209918, IMG submission 185712) | Salt pond soil microbial communities from South San Francisco under conditions of wetland restoration - Salt Pond MetaG... | ecosystem: Environmental > Aquatic > Marine > Intertidal zone...
AAAAGATCGGTTTTGCAAAGTTCTCTAATATCAGAATGGTTTTTTCATAATGCTCTTAATGTTGGGAATCTGAATTTAATGGCAAATGACACAAAGCGTCCGCCAGGCATTCTGCCGATAAGTGTTGTAATGAGAAGATTTTTTATTCTTCAATCTTCGATATTCCGCAGATTCAAATAAAAGGAGAGCAAAAAATAATAGACCGGAAATACCAGGGAACTATAAAGGAGAATATCAGGAGCCTGGTTAAACTGGATCAGCAAAAGGATGATTTGAACCGTGAATACGGCACCAAGTACCAGGGTCAGTGGTCGTAAAAAAACAGTTCGGGACGGATAAATATATTTTATGGGAATAAAAGTAGCCGCCGCAAAAACCAGTAATATGATGGATGAAAATAAGACCGAAATGTTGAGCAGGTAAAGATAGAGTACCACAAAATTCCAATAGGAGGGGAATCCTTTGAAAAAATGATCTTCGGTTTTTGCCTGGGTGTTGGAGAATCCGAGCACACTGGCAACCGCACAAACCAACACCACCCAAATCGGGATTCCCACCGTCATGTATCCCCAGAACAGGGGTGCAATAGTCCAGGTGAGATAATCAACGATATTATCAAGTAACACCCCGTCGATTTTATGAGCCAGCACCTCAATGTTGAGTTTGCGTGCAAGTGTTCCATCTACAGAGTCGATAACGGTGGACAGGGCAAGTACCCATAGGGCTTTCTGGAAAGAGCCGTTAAACGTTAAGATAAGGGCCCACAATCCCAGGCCGGCGCCGAGCGCAGTGAATATATGCACGCCATAGGCTGCACTTTTTTTAAAATCCTTTGTTACCACGTCTTTTAACACAAGTTATTAATTTGGTTTCATTAAGAAAACTTATACGGTTGTTGATTTGTTATCACCGTTATCAATTTATGTAATGAGCAGTGTAATGCGGAATATAATAATAATTCAGAGAATAGCAGGAATATAACCCGGATTATTCACTAAGAGGGCTTTGCAAAACCAGGTATTTTGGTCAATCCCGAATGCTTTCGGGGTGAGTGATTTCAAAACCGCAGCGTATTAGTAATACGTGAGGATTTTGAAATCACGAAAATGCGGAATTTGGACAAAAGCACGGTTTTGCAAAGTCCTCCACTAAGAAATTTGAGCTATAGACAAAAATTCGCAACTGAAATATTATCAGGCAATTAATTAATACTCTTGTTTTTATTTGCGAATATACCGGAATAATCTCTTGTTAATAACGAATACTTCAATCAGGTATTTGAAAATTTTCGGGATTATCATTAGCTGTTTTATACCAGAATTATTGTAAATAATGCTGTCATTTTAGTGAGATTAATAGTAAGCTTTAATAAATGAGAGATGTTACTATTTAATGATTTTGAGAGGGCTTTAAAAAACCAGGGATTTTGGTCAATCCCGAATGTTTTCGGGGTGAGTGAATTTGAAACCGGAGTCCCGATATATCGGGATGAGGATTCTCAAATCACGAAAATGAAGATATTGGGCAAAAGACCGGTTTTGCAAAGTCCTCTGTGATAGGAGGTATATCACAATGAAACAAAGGTTTGCACTTCTTTCAAAAACGATTTTAGCATTTGTGTTTTTATGGTATGTCAAACCGCCAGAAGCTGTTCAAGCACAGGAAAAACCCTTTGAAGTGGGATTTAAACTCTACACCGGAATCCCGATGAATGATTTTGGCGATCACGTTGGGAGTCCGGGTTTTGGATTGGAAGGGCATTATGGATATCGGTTTCCTCATACTCCATTGACCGTAGGGTATGAATTAAGTTATTTCAACTATGGTCGGCGTGATCATACCGAAACGATTACTCCCGATTTATTCCGGACCAACCGGGTTATATCTACACGGAATAATATGGCTTCCCTGCATTTGTTGGCCCGATTGGGTCCACATTACGGGATGATTCGTCCCTATATAGATGGATTATTTGGGATGAATTATTTATATACACGATCCCATATTCGGGATAACAATATATTCGACAACGATCAAAAATTCAGCCTGTATCATTTTGATGATACCGTACTGAGTTATGGTGCCGGAGCAGGATTCCGGATCAAGGTTCAGGAGGTCGAACGTTTGTTAAATCCCGATTCAAAAACCTTTTGGTATTTGGATATACGTGCAGCATATCTGCGTGGTGGATCGGCACGTTACCTGCTGCAGGAACCGGCAATTGCAACCGACGGTTCCATGATTTTCACTCCTGAACGGTCGCACACCGATATTCTAAGCCTGCAAGTAGGATTTACCTTGTTCTTTAGTGGAAATTAAAATATTGAGATAATATTTCAGTGACCTATTTTTAAATGATTTGCCGTACTAATTTGATCACTGATTCCACATGGTGTTCTTCGTTGACCAGGCCGGGAGAAAGGTTGTGAAAATAAGCAATGGTGGTCTTATCCTGATTGATAAGAATGACCTGTTTCCCGGTTTTCAGCGCAAGCGAAATTTCTGAAGAAGTGCCTGCTCCCAGACCACAGGCAATGATTACGCGACTGGATAAAATATTAATATAGTTCCGGCCGTCACCCATGCCGGTCATGATCGGGATATCGATAAATTCCGACATCCCCTTGACGTCCATAGATGGTAGAATCCCAATGGTTGTTCCGCCGGCTTCCCGGGCACCTTTCGAAGCGGCATGCATTACGCCCTGCCGGCGCCCCCCGGTGAGTAAAATCCAGCTATTTGTGGCAATTTGTTTTCCTAGTTCAAAGGCTATTTGTATATCCCGGTCGGATGCCCCATCTCCGGGGCCCATTACGCCAATTATGATTTCAGCCATGGTTGGTTTTTCTGCTGTTGATTTTAGATGGACTTATATCGTTTAAGAGGATTTTGCAAAACTAGGGATTTTGGTCAAAGTCAAAGCCTGAGTGATTTCGAAACCGCAGCGTATAAGTAATACGTGAGGATTTTGAAATCACGAAAATGCAAAATTTGTACAAAAGCACGGTTTTACAAAGTCCTCGTTTAATATAGTTTTATGGATGAGAACTAAAAATCAGGTTGTATAGTAAAATTTCTTGGTGAAGAATCCGGGTTAAGCAAGTAATAATGAAATACATCAAACCCTGAATTCTTCTGCACTGGCATCCTCACTTACCACCTTGTCATCAAAAAGGAAAATGAAGATCAGCAACACAACAGCAGCAAAGATAGCGGGAATCCACCAGAAATCGTGCCATTGATTTAACGTCAGGGAGCTGGCAGTACCCAGGAAACTGTTATACAATTCTCCGGCCAGCTGTGCACCGATTAACATACCTACTCCATAAGTGATCAGTACAATCAATCCTTGTGCCTGGCCCCGAATATTGGAGGTGGATTTTTTATCCACATAAATCTGGCCGGTTACGAAGAAGAAATCATAACACATACCGTGGATGGCGATACCGCCAATAATCATCCATGTAATGGCGCTGGGAGCTCCAAGTGCAAAGAGCGCATAGCGCAGGAACCACGAAAACATTCCGGCCGCCAGCATCCATTTAACACCGAGGCGAACAAAGAAGAAAGGCATCAGCAGCATAAAGACCGTTTCTGACATTTGCCCAATACTTTGCGTGGCCGCAATATTATTAAAGCCGGTACCTTCCAAAAAGATCTGCGTGAAATTGTAATAGGCCGCCAGTGGAATGGAGATGAGCATGGAACTAATCAGAAATATGTAGAAAGATTTGCTACCCAGTTTCTTTAATGCATCGATCCCCAAAATACTTCGAACGGAGACTTCTTCTCCAGCCGCAGGAGGGGGCGTATGGGGCAGGGTAAAACTATAAATACCCAGTACCAGGCTGGCCGCGGCCGTCAGGTACAAGGGTAATGCCGTTTGCTCTGGTTGCACGCCCTGGGATACAAAAGCTCCGAGCCCAAAACTTACCACGAGTCCGGCGACAATCCACCCGATGGTACCGAAAACGCGGATAACTGGAAATTGCTTTTCCTGGTCTTCAATATTATGGAAGGAAAGGGTATTGGCAAGGCTCATCGTAGGCATGTAACACAAGTTATAAGCCAGGAGCAATAGGATAAATATAAGGGGCGACCCTACCGCTTGCGGGGTCAGGAACATAAATATGGCACCCAGGATGTGCAATACTCCATACACTTTTTCGGTTGCGAAATACCGGTCGGCGATAAGTCCCACAAAAAATGGAGCCGCAATAGCGGCAATAGGGTTAACGGTGAAGGGCCAATGCGTCAGGTTTTCCATGCCATGAGACGACATAAACACGGCAACGGTTGTGTACCATGCGCCCCAGATAAAAAATTCCAGGAACATCATGACACTTAATTTTATCTGTAATAATCTGTTCATAATAGTTTTTTGATTCCCCGGCTGATTAAAAAATTAATGCTATAGAGAGTTTTGCCAAACCGGTCTCTTGCCCAATATCTTGATATTGACCAAAATCCCAGGTTTTTCAAAACTCACGCTATAGTTTCTGTGTAAGCTTGTTAAGTGATCAACAGAAGCGCAATACTGAGTCACGATGGTAACGCTTCCACTGAGTTATAAATAAAGGCAATCCTGAATTTATATCAAATGGTCTTGTCATCAGTGAAGAGATATCTTACATAACGCGTTTTGTGGTTGGTTTATAAGGTTAGTTGGAAGCATAAGGCTCATAAGGGAATTTATTTCTTATAACCCCCTCTTGAGCGGGGTGTGTCTCACAGGTTGATTAATAATCAAATCCTTATGGATAAGTTTTAAAACGTTGTGTTGAACACACCCCGAATTTCAGACAAGCTGAAATTCGGCCCCTCTCCAGAGGCTGTGAAAAAATACAAAATCAAATAAAATGGACTTAAATAAATAAGGATATTCGCCTTTAAAACGCTGGGGTCATCCCCCAAACCCCCTTCGAAGGGGGACTTTTTTCGATTTTAGCTATTATTACGGTTTAGAGCCTTAATAATTAAAGTTGAGTTAAATTTGCGAACTAATTTTTTCACAGCCTCTCCATAGGGGGATTTTATAAATATTACTTTCAACTAACCCTTAAAACTAATGGTAGTCGATTAATATTTAAGTGGTAAATATATGTTTTTTGGTTATAATCAGAATAGATAGCCGGAATCTTGAAAAAATGTTTCTAACCGCAAAACGCGTTCTTACATAACCCTAGATGTATAATATTGTTCATTTGTAAGAAAAGTGAGTCTTTGACAGGTTAATAAGCGATGATAATCCTGACAGAGTTGAGCCAAAGTTGCTTGAATTTCGGGAATGTTTTTAAACGTTATTTTCGTTTAAAGTCTTTCAATGAATTTAACTCGGATTATTCACCAAGAAATTTGGTGGTGGGCAAGGCGAAGTTGGAATAGCAAATGAAACGTATTCAGATACGTTGAATGCGCTATTTCCAACTTTAACGCCGACCACCATCAAATTTCGCAGCGCTTAAAGCTATACCCAAATTTGAGCTATATATATAAAATTATACAACTAAAACAATATCAATCACATAGCTGATTATTTTATATCCACTTGTGAATAATCTGGGTTAACTACCATCAAACCAACAGCTCATTTTGAAAAATTTTAATAGTCGCCGTGTGTTTACCCGGAATGATAAGGAACCGAACACAAGTGGATCCTTTGTTTTGTACTGGATGCAGATCAATCGCCGGTTTCAATATAATTATGCGCTGGAATATGCGGTGGGGTGGGCCAATAAGCTCGGAAAGCCCCTGCTCATTGTGGAAGATTTGATTTGTGATTATCCGTGGGCTTCCGAACGGTTTCATACCTTTTTGATGGAGGGCATGACCGGACACCTGGAAGCGTCCAAAAACTATCCCATCACGTATTGTCCCTTTGTAGAAGATGAATCGGGTCAGGTGAAAGAAATGTTTGATGAGCTGGTACAGAAGGCCTGCGTGGTGATCAGCGATGAATTCCCGGTATTCATCATGCAGGAACGCAACCGGCAAGTGCCTCATAAATTAAATTTGCCCTACTATACGGTGGATTCAAATGGCCTGATTCCGTTGAAGATGACGGAAAAAGCCCCATATAACGCATATTTTTTTCGGAAAACCATGCAAAAGCTGTTTGTTGAGGCTTATACCCATCCGCCCAAAGAAAATCCGCTGGGTGATCTTAAAAATGGGGAAAAGGTGAAATTGCCGGAGAAGTTGAGGCAAAAATATGAAAATTCAAAAAAGAAGCTCCGCAAAGCCCCGGAAGAAATAATTGGGTCTTTGGATATCCGACACGATATAAAACCACTGAATATATCCGGAACCCGTAAAGCCGCGATATCCCAACTGGATTTGTTCATCAACAATGGCATTTTGAAATATGACAAACTCCGAAATCATCCCGATGAAGACGGTACGAGCCGGATAAGTCCGTGGTTACATTTCGGTAAAATATCTGAATACGAAATCGTAAAAGAAGCGCTAAATCGTCAGCCCAAAGGCTGGGATTTGGACTCCATTACTTACAATAACGGTTCAAGCGGTGGTTTTTTTAACGGTGATGAGAACATAGACAGTTTCCTGGATGAAGTAATTACATGGCGCGAAGCAGGCTTTCATTTTGCTTTCCATACTCCCTATTATGATGCCTACGAATCGCTGCCCGACTGGGCCCTGAAAACACTGGATGAACACCGGGATGATCCCCGTTCATATATTTATAGTTTTGAAGAACTGGAAACTGCGCAAACACACGATCCGGTCTGGAATGCTGCTCAGCGGCAGCTCCGTCAGGAGGGAATTATTCATAACTACATGCGGATGTTGTGGGGGAAGAAAGTAATCATGTGGACGCCCGATCCCGAAACCGCGCTACAATATTTAATAGAATTGAACAATCGGTATGCCATTGACGGGCGAGATCCGAACAGCTATTCAGGCATCTTTTGGTGCTTTGGCCGTTTTGATCGTCCCTGGCAGGAACGTGAGATTCTGGGGAAGGTTCGATATATGACCAGTGACAGCGCCCGTAAAAAACTCCGATTAGAAAAATATTTAAAGCGTTACGGGAAGAGTCTGGAACTTTAGACAATGGGTAGGTTAAGAAACTCAAGTTTCGCACCGCTTAAAAATGTATCATAGATGCATTTTTTAAAGCTAAAAAATTATGGCTATGCAACATCGGAGAACTCCTTTTGCGGTTACATGGACTATTATAGCTCTCAGCATTCAGCCCTCAGCTATCAACTCTTAACTTATGTTAGGTGAAAGGTGAAATGTAGATATTTTATAACACAGGGAGAACTTACCTGTAACCCTTTTTAACCGGATAAAAAAGTTCTGGTGTTCATTATTAAGTAAAAAAAGCCCCATAAGGCTTTGGGATCGGGACTAAAGAACTACCCAAAAACCCACGGGAGAATCTCCTCCGGGAAATCCCAAATTACAATGATCAAATGACAATTTTACGTTGTGTTATTTACCCATGGTATTGTATTCAATTAATAATTTTTTACCTTTATCGCGCTTTGCGATGCAGAGCTTTCGCCGGAGTAGCATTTCCCGGCAGAGTCCGGGATCGAGTTGGAAGGTAAACAAAATGTTAAAAAGTTCTCCCTTCACTTTGTTTCAAGAGATGGGTTCGGACAAAATGGGTTTTAACATTTTTTTCTTGATGAAATCTGAGCCTAAAAATGAGGTAATAAGGAGGTAAACGGACGCAGAGCGTCCACGGTGCATTACGCCGCAGAGCGTCGTAACGAGTACGGGGGAAAAGTTCAACCTCAACCTTAGCCTTAGCCTCAACCTGAAACTTGAAGTACTACTTATACCCTGGAAATTGGGTGGAAAATTCAGTTAAGAAAGTTTTTGTGCTTTGATATTCTCCTCATGAAGTCAAGTCGGATTTCATTTTATAAAATGAAATCGCCTTGAATAACCAAATTTGTAAAATAATGATAAAAATCTACTCTATTAAAGAGTAAAAAGTCTTAATTTTTCTTATCTTAAACTTAACATCCATAAATCCAACTTTAAAAACCCGAAGAGAGTCTTATGGAAAATATTGAGATCAGGGCGCTGCAAGAGCAGTTTAACCAGGATGCACTGTTGGAAACGTTTGATCAGCTTCAACCGGGTGAAAGTTTTATCCTGGTTAAAAATCAGAATCCATTGAGTCTGTACAGCAGGTTGGAACAAGATCGGAAACATCGGTTTTATTGGAAATATTTAAAACGGGGACCTCATTACTGGAAAGTAGAGGTTCAGCGAATTAAAAATTATGCGGACCGCAAATTGGGGAATCTTGTGGCCGAAAATTATCGCTATGCTCCGGTATTCAAAGAATTTGAACTTGATTATTGCCAACATGGTGAACAGACTTTGGAACAAGCATGTAAACGAAAACACATTAATTTAGAAGAAGTGCTTTATCACTTATCACAGGTAGAACATATGGCAGATCGTTCCAAAATCAAGTTTAATGAGTGGAATGTTGAACAATTAATCGATTATATCGTCGATCATCATCACAAATATTTACGCGAAAAACTGCCTGACGTTCTGGTTCAGGCTCAGAAAGTAGCTAAAAAGCATGGCCGCAATTATTCGGAAACCAAGGCGATTTCGTACCATTTTTCGCTTCTGCATGATGAAATTATGGAACATATGAAGAAGGAAGAGAAAATCCTGTTTCCATATATAAAAAAATTATTTGATGTGCAGAATGGAAAAGCAGAATTCGAAAAGCCCGTTTTCCAAACCGTGGATAATCCCATTCGAAAGATGGTTTCCGAACATGATATCACGGGATCGGAAATGAAATTACTGCGTAAATACAGTAATGATTATACGCTTCCTGAAGATGCCTGTGAAACGTTCCGGCAACTCTATGAGAATCTGAAGGAGATTGAGGAAGATTTGGAATTGCACATCCATCTGGAAAATAACATCCTTTTTCCCAAAGCCCAGGTAATAGAGAAAGAATTTGTAGCCTAAAGTTTGCCTTGACCACAAACAAATTTCTTGGTGAAATATCCGGGTTATAGGTTATCCACGAGGGACTCAACCAGTTCGGCAAAATCTTTTTTACGCAATTCTCCGGCCTGTTTGACTTCATCATGCGATAACTTCGCAGAACCGACACCGGCGGCCATATTGCTTATGAGCGATATGGCAACGGTTTTTAATCCCAGGCGACTGGCTTCCCACAACTCGGGCGCGGTGGACATCCCGATGGCGTCGGCTCCCATGGTCCTGAAAGCCCGGATTTCTGCTTTCGTCTCGTAGTTGGGCCCTTTGGCATACAGGTAGGTCCCTCGCTGTACGCGAATGCCGATATCCGTGGAAATCTGATGCGCCCGGTCGGCGGTTTTGTAATGTTGATACGTATAGGAGCTGTATCCACGGGGCATGGCCAAAGTACCGAACCGCATCACATCGTTAATTAACATTAAATCCCCAACCTTGAACAGTTCATTGATGCCACCCGCCGCGTTGGAAATAACTAATTTACGCGCGTTCAGTTGGTGAGCCAAATGAACGGGTAGTACGGTACGGGGGAAGGGATGACCCTCGTAATGATGAAAGCGCCCGGAAAAAGCGATGACCGGTTTTTGGGCTATGGTTCCATAGATCATTTCACCATTATGCCCGGTAACTGTGGTGCGGGGAAAACCGGGAATTTCGGAGTATGAAATTTTCTGTTTAATCCGGATACGTTCAGAAAATTCCCCCAGTCCGGAACCCAGTATAATTGCAGCCTCGGGTGCTCCGGTGATGCCCTGATTCCTGAGATAGGTTTCCGCTTGGTTCAAATTATTCGCTGGGGACATGGGCCTCAACAGCTTCAATTTTATAACCTTTTCGTTTTTTGTGATCAGTCAGTCTGTAAAGGGGATGAACATTGTCGTGATAGCTCATGAGGGTGTATCCTTCTTCGTAGGCAAGCTGGGTAAGCTCCCGGCGGGCTTTCATGCTTTCTTTGGGTTCGAAATCATACTTTGCCGCAAATTTGCGATTTACAGCTCCGCTCGTTCCGATGACATCGCCGGCCATCAGAAATTTATGGGATCCGGATTCAAAAAACAGGGCCTGGTGAAACTGGGTATGCCCACCTATTTTTTTGACCTTTATTTCGGGATAGGGTTGATCTTTTTCTTCAAGAAAGTGAAGATCGGCCTTGGCGTCAATAAAATGGATAAACTCGGTTTTATAATCGTCGTAGTAAGTGCCTTTGCCCATGGTGGCTTCCCACCCTTTTTTAGAAACCCACAAGCGGGCTTCCGGGAAGGTTAATTCCCAGTACCCATTGCAATGTTCGGCCAATCCACCCAAATGGTCGTAGTGAAGGTGACTTAAAAAGATATCGGTAATATCGTATTCCGAGAGCCCATAATGGGCCAAATTTTGCCGGATGGTATCGCATGATGTTCCTTCCCCAAATTCGCCCAGACCGGTATCAAACAAATAGTTGCGGTTGGGGGTATGAATCAGAAAAGGGTTTATAGAGAGTTTCAGGGCACCCTTTTTGGGGGGATCGTCGCGGTTAATGCGAACAAATTTTTTGTCTAATCCAACTGAAAAAGTGCCTTCATACAGAGGCGTTGCGTAAATTTCCACCGTAATTTTTTCCGCTAATAATTCTGGTTATGCTGCCCGTAAATAAATCGGGGCAATATTGCATTATTTATGCTTGTTTTCGTGTCGTTCATACGCCCGGATGATATCACGAACGAGTTTATGACGAACGACATCCCGCTGATCCAGATATACAAAGGAAATTCCTTCAATATTTCTGAGAATTTTTTGTATGGAGATCAAGCCCGAATGTTTACGCTGGGGCAGGTCGGTTTGTGTAATATCACCCGTAATGATAGCCTGACTGTTAAAACCGATGCGCGTCAGGAACATTTTCATCTGTACATTCGTGGCATTCTGCGCTTCATCCAGGATCACAAAAGCGTTATTGAGTGTACGTCCACGCATATAAGCCAATGGAGCGATCTCAATCACATTTTTTGCCATATTCAGTTCAAGGCGGTCATGATCCATCATCTCCTCCAGCGCATCATAAAGCGGGCGCAAATAGGGATCTACCTTCTCCTTGAGGTCACCGGGCAGGAATCCCAGGGTTTCGCCGGCTTCAACCGCCGGGCGGGCCAGGATAATTTTTTTTACTCTACGTTCTTTCAATGCTTTTACAGCAAGGGCTACGGAGGTGAACGTCTTTCCCGTACCTGCCGGTCCGATGGCAAAAACGATATCGTTATAACGCGTAGCATTGACGATATTTTGCTGACCGGGCGTTTTGGCGGTGATCGTTTCACCGGTATGGGTGTGCAAAATCAGATCGCCTTCGCGCGTTACATCTTGCAGCGGGTTGGGCCGGTCTACCAGGTCATTATCCTGCCGCAGGGCCAATACCGTATCTATATCATCTTCGCTGAGCGATCCATTGCGTACAGCAATACTAATGAGCTCCTTCACCACTTCTTTGAGTTCTTCACGGTCTTGTTCCGGTCCCAAGACCTTCAGACGGTTCCCGCGTACCGTAAGCTTTGATTTGGGATATGCGTCATCGAGTTTATTGAGGTGTTGATCCTGGAAACCGAGTATGATGACCGGTTCAATTCCTTCAATAAAAATCGATTCTTCGTCAAATTGTCTCTCTTTATTAATAGGCGTTACCTTCTTTCTGTATTAGTTAAAAATTAATAGAGGACTATGCAAAACCGTGCTTTTGTACAAATTCTCTCAGGCTTTGACTTTAACCAAAATCCCCGATTTTGCAAAGCCCTCTAATAAAGTTAAAAAGAGAAACCTTTGAAATTATGATTTAATCACAAAGTTATCATTCTTGTCAACAAAGTTAACAGAAACTGTAAATTAATTAAAGCATCATTTGTACAATTTCCAGCATTTTTGTTGATAATAAAATAACGATTGTGGATGGAAATAATTTTGATCATTGGATCATTGAGAACATTTACATCAATGAATCAATGAATCAATGAATCAATGAATCAATGAATCAATGAATCAATGAATCAATTTTTGACTATTTTGATTTTCCGAGTTTCACTTTAAACATGATGTGTATTATCAGGAGAGAACTTTGCAAAACCGTGCTTTTGTCCAAATTCTTCCCGAAAGTTTTCGGGAGATTTCAAAATCCTCACGTATTACTTATACGCTGCGGTTTTGAAATCACTCAGGCTTTGATTTTGAAATCATGAACACAGTAAACAGTGAAGACATAAATCATTATTCAACTACTCAACACCTAAACTTCTAAACTTCTCAACTTCTCAACTTCTAAACTTTAAACTATTAGTTCCTTCCCCTGGCGGGCTTTTTCCTGCAGTTTTTCTACGCGCCGTGAAATGTTTTT
>Ga0209918_1001508_pt1 | contig 12368 bp, 13 predicted proteins | sample SalPonD_shore_MG_FD_185712 | JGI IMG/M metagenome (GOLD analysis project Ga0209918, IMG submission 185712) | Salt pond soil microbial communities from South San Francisco under conditions of wetland restoration - Salt Pond MetaG... | ecosystem: Environmental > Aquatic > Marine > Intertidal zone...
TTTTGGTCAGTACCGGCCAATAGCTACAAATAACACCACAGAGGGCCGGAGAAAAAATAGAAGGGTTGATATATATGTCAGATATAAAAAATAACTCGTATTGTAAATATTGGGTTTTATAGCTTGTAATGTTATCCAATTATTAACGCTTTGGACTAAAATTGTTGGTTATGGCTGAAGGAAAAAAGAAAGTATCAAAGGCGTCAAAATTTCGGAGCATCGGAAAATATTTCCTTATTCTACTGGTTCTGGGTGCGCAAGGAATACTCGCTTATAAGATTGTAGCAAAAAATTATGAATCGATTTACAGTTACATTCATAATGTTATACCCAAAGAGCCGGGAGAATTTCAGATGGACCAGATAATTGTAAACCCGGCTAAAACTAATGGCCAGCGATATTTGCTAGTCCAGATATCCCTTGAATTGGTGAATAAAGATGATGAGGCCCTGGTTAAAAAGAATAAGTCCAGGATTAGAAATGATTTGATCAAATACTTGTCCTCTCAAACCGTGTCCGAATTACAGGGAATCAAGGGAAAGGAAAACCTTAGGGTTAAGCTTATAGAAATAATAAATGGGGATTTGGGCAAGCGTTCGGTATGCAATTTGTATTATTCTAAATATGTAATGCAATGATAAGCAGCAATCGAACAAATAATATATGGAATCGAAGTGGCCGGAGCATCAGCTTGGGAATATAAAGTATGTTGAGTCGTACGACTTTAAACATCCCAAGCTTTTTAGTAAGGAGATTATGCGAAATCTCCGTTCGCTCCATGATATGCTTGCGCGAAATTTGGGAAGAGTTTTTAGTAGTGCGCTGAGACAAAAAGTAGACGTTTCCCTTCAGAAGGTAGATCAGCTTTCTACAAGTGAATTCATCAACAATATTAAGAGTCCCAGTGTTATTTATTTGCTTTCGGTCAAGAAGGTTAATGCAGAGCTCATCATGGATTTGTCTCCTGGCTTCTGCATTAATCTCGTAGAACGCCAAAGTGGGGGTTTTGGGAATGATATTTCTGAAAGAAGAACGCTTACAACTATTGAAGAAAAAATTGTTTCGAGAATAGTTCAGAGCATCAATAGAGAGATTATGGTTGCCTGGGAACCATATATGGAGTTTCAGATTGATTCATCTACCTACGAAAGTAAACCTGAAAATATACATTTGGCTTCGGTTGACCCGACGATTGTGATCAATCTTTTAATTGATCTTGGGGATGAAAAAACGAGGATTCAGATTTCGTATCCTTACAGTTTGCTTAAAGAGGCGATGAATAATTCGGTACTGAAAAAAGGAAAAAAAAGTGAAACGAAACAACTAACCGATGAACAGCTTACCTCCTACAAACATACTCTTTCCGATGCCAATGTTCGGATTAAGCCGCTGTTGGGTACTGCCAAGCTTACCATCAAAGAGATTTTGGATCTCAACGAAGGCGATTTAATACCGCTGAATCAGCGAACAGACCATCCACTCGAGGTAAGAGTTAATAACGTGCATAAAATGTCTGCTTATCCTGGTGTAGTTCGTGGAAGAAGAGCAGTAAAGATTTTTGAAATGGTAGAGGAAATTTATGAACAAGAGATCATATAATAGTTATGGATAACTGGAAGAAAGATTTAAATCAGTATTTGCCCGTAGTCGAAGGGTTCTTAACCTCTCTTCTGCTTGAAGAAACAGATATAGAGGTCGACTCGGTGAAAGAGGTGGAAAATGAGTTTGTCTTAGACCACCTTAATGAAAGTGATATATTTCTATATACCAGGGAGCTAAAAAAAAGTGCTGATATTATTGTGGTACTTGATCAGGAATGGTTTGGATTGCTTTCGAGTATCATGCTTGGAATTGAGCAAAAAGAGAAAAACGAGACAACCATAGGTATTCTCGAAGAATTTTCGGTGGATTTGTCACAAGTGATTCTCAAGAAGGCCAAGGAGAATCAAGTTGATGTTGATTTAGAAATAATTGAGATCCTGTCAAAATCAGAGATCAAGGAAAAATTAGCCCACGAAAAATATTTTTGGTCTCAACTGGATATAGAAGGGGTTGCAGATGATAAGGTGCGGGCAGAATTCCTGATGGGAGATCCGGAAACGGAGATTGAGGAAGATCCCGGAGAAGATCAGCAGGATAATCAGGCTGATGAGGACAAAAAAGAGATTAATTCATCCTCGAAAGATGAACAGGAGGCCGAGTCGGAAGATTCCTTTTCACCGTTCGAAACCGACAGTAAGGAGATAAAGGGGCGAAAGCAAAATGTAATATCCGCCCGTCCAATAGAGTTTGCTGAATTTTCGGAAAACTATGGGAACGGGAAAACTGATACCCACAGTATGGACCTGCTTAAGGATGTAGAATTGGATGTCTCTGTTGAATTGGGACGTATTGAGCTCCCCCTGGGAAAAGTACTTCAGTTGGCCAAAGGATCGGTGATTGAGCTTGAGAAGCTGGCGGGTGAGCCGGTCGATATCCTGGTGAATGGTAATCGGATAGCTCTTGGAGAAGTTGTCGTAATCGATGAACATTTTGGGGTACGCATCTCGAGCCTAGTAACTACTAAAAAACGTCTTGCCAAGATCAAAAATGGATCTTAGAGAAAAATTATCGTCGGTACCCGGCGGCTCCAGGAAAGTTCTAAAAATTGTATTGGGACTGTCATTTATCCTGCTTCTGATATGGTTGCTAACGTTATCCTATTTAGACGTAGGAGAATCTTCAACCGGTCCGCAGGCATTTATAAGCGAGCAACCGGTAGATTCCGTATCAACTGCACCCAGTGCGTTTTCTCCAAAACCATCGGCCGATGAATCAAGTAAAGATTCTCCAGCTTTGTTTTCGAATGGTATTATCATCTTTTTTGTGCTGGCAGTCAGTCTGGTGATAATATGGTTTTGGTTTGAGCGAAAGGGTGCCAATGCGCCCGGGGGAATCCAGCGAGAGGTTGACAGCCTGCCGCTGGGAGAAGGTGCAAATATGAAAATTATCACGATTAATGAGGAAGTATGGATTATAGGGACGACCTCCAATTCGGTAAATCTGTTGCATCGGTATCCTAAAGAGGACTGGAAAGAGCAATTGCCGGATGAAGAAGCCTCACCGAAATCATTTGCTGCACTTTTTAGGGATAAGTTATGAGAAAGATAAAAGACTATCCTTGGTGTAAAATACTCTTATTAGTTGGTCTGCTGGGGATAATTGGTCAGGCAAGATTGGTGGCAAATCCGTCTCTATCCATTCATAGTTCATCGCCTGCCCTCATGCAGTCATCTCCTCAAATTATTAATTTGGGTGGAAAAGGGGGAGACGATCTGTCCCTGGCAATACAGGCTTTGGTTATTGTAACGGTCCTCTCTTTTGGATCTGCTTTCATCACGATGATGACCAGCTTTACTCGCATTGTTGTGGTTTTTTTCTTTCTCAGAATGGGACTCGGTACCCAACAGTCGCCGCCCAATAAAGTACTAATTGGACTGGCTCTCTTTCTGACCATCTTTATCATGATGCCCACTTTCCAAAAGGTAAATAAGGATGCCGTTCAGCCATATCTGAATGATCAGATTACTCAGGTAGAAGCTCTAAATAAAGCTTCATTACCCTTAAAGAAATTTATGGTCCTGCAAACCCGGAAAAAAGAGCTGCTCTTTTTTATGGATATGGCCAAGATGGATCCCGTAAAGCAGGTTGAGGATATCCCATTCTATGTGGTTGTGCCCTCATACATTTTGAGTGAGCTGCGGATAGCCTTTGAGATCGGTTTTATGATCTATCTTCCATTTATTGTGATCGACTTGGTGGTATCGTCGGTATTACTGTCTATGGGGATAATGTTTTTGCCTCCCGTTTTGGTATCTCTGCCGTTTAAGGTTCTGGTCTTTGTTTTGACTGATGGCTGGTATTTATTGGTACAATCATTAGTACAAAGTTTTAAATAAGAAATAGAGAATATGAATATAGAAACAGCATTATATTGGCTTCAGGAGATGTTGACGGCGGTTGTAACGTTGGCTGCTCCCCCAATGATAGGAGCATTAGTAATTGGATTAATCGTAGCTATATTTCAAGCGGCTACCTCCATCCAAGAGATGACACTTAGCTATGTGCCCAAGATGATTGTAGTTGCTATTATTTTGTTTCTATCATTTGGTTTTATGTTGCAATATGCCGTTGGGTTTATGGAGCGCATTTTTGCAATGATTCCCGATTTAGCTCATTAACCTCTTAAGGAGTTCTTTAAATACGTCCAAGCATGCCGCCTCTCTCTCTAGATTATATACTGGCATCTTTTCTGATATTTGTTCGTGTGAGCAGTCTTGTTATGACGGCTCCCTTTTTTAGTACTTCTTCTTTTCCCAACCAAGTTAAATTATATTTTTCGCTGGTCACCAGTGTTATTTTATCGTTTGTGATACCTGCCGATAGTATTGTAATTCCGTTAAAATCCGGACTTCCTTTTATTGTAATCGCTATAATATTGGAGGCCTTGGTAGGAGTTGCCCTTGGATTAGTTGGCCAGCTTATCTTTGCAGGCGTTGAAATGGCCGGCCGGCTGATTAGTCTTAAGATCACGCTTAGTTTCGCCCAGATAATCGATACGATGTCGCAACAAAAAACCGACCTGATTGGCAATTTGTTTAGCATGGTGGCCATTTGGGTTTTCTTGGTCATTGGAGGTGATAAAATATATATCAATGCCTTGGTCAAGAGTTTTGAGCTGATACCTATTGCACATGCACATTTGCAACAAGCCGGCCCTTTTATGCTTGAGGTAGCCAAATATCTTTTTATTGTGGCCGTCCAGTTGGCCGCACCCTTTTTAATTGTATTGTTTTTACTGGATCTTGCACTGGCGATATTCGCCCGGGTGATGCCACAGGCAAATATTATGTTTATCGCCATCCCCATTAAATTATTGCTTGGTTACTTTCTGTTATCGTGGATCTTTCCTTATTTGCCTCATGCATTTAAAATAGTTTTCGATCATCTATTCAAATATATGATGGAAATACTGCAAACCATCGCCCCTTAAGAAAGAGTGGATCATAGTGGATTAGGTTTGTAGATGTTTCTGTTTCTGGTCCAAGGCTAATTAAGAACGGCTTGGGGAAAGAGGATTTTGAGCTTTGGGATAATTATGCAGAGAGGGTGTACTAATTGTTAGCTACTGAAATAAGAAGGTGATCCCTTTTCAAATCTGTTTGGGGTATATATCCTGCAGAGAATCAGGAGATCTGGAAACTTAGAGAAGGCATAAAAGCGAAAGATCACATATCTGTAACCAAATCTTTCTTTAACTGAAGTAGGATTTTTCCAATAAGTTGCGAAATTCTTGCTTCTGATAATTCCAGCAGTAGAGCCACTTCATTCATCGTCATATCCTCATAAAAATATAAGGTGAGTATCAGGCGGTTTCGCTCGTCTAACTGGCCGATTTTTTCCTTAAGCCGGGCAACCTGCTCGGTCTTCAAGATCTCCCGATCTGGCGCTTCTACTTCTTGGTCTTCATGAACAGCGTAGAAGGTATCCGAATCTTCACCGCTAAAAGGAGTATCCAGTGATAAGGCATTGCGTGTTTGCACATTGGCAAGGAGCTGTCGATAGTCTTCGATCTCCATATTAAGTTTATCTGCTACCTCGTCGTCGGCTGGCTCCCGTCCCAATGCTTGTGACAATTCCTGGATAGTTCGTTTCACCTCTCCATAATCTTTACGCTTTTTCCTTGGTAGTTGATCAATCTTACGAAGATAGTCGATGATATTTCCTCGTATTCTGTAATAGACAAAAGTATTAAATTTAATCTTTCGATTACAGTCGTAGGAATCCATAGCTTGTAATAAACCACTGATGCCAATACTTTCAATATCTTCTTGTTGGGTCAAGGGTTGCTCGGGAATATTTATTTTTCCTATTATACTGCGGATCAGGGGCATTGCTTTACTTATGATAGCGTTCTTTAAGCCCTTTGTAGGATTTTGACAGTATAATTCCGCAAGTTCCTGAAGGTTTTTTTCAGCCATCATTAGTCCTGGTTCTTATTCTGAGATTTTGTTTCTTGTGTTCCCTTGACAGTTGAATTGCTCGAATTAGTATTGTCTTGTATAATATTGAATAGGAACATCGAAATATATACCACTGAAAAAAGGATTAAGAATACTATCATGCTTCGGTAAAGCGAGATATTAATACTTACTCCCGAAACCAGTAAGAGCAAAAATTGAATAAGTGATATAACAGAAATTAATCGAAGTAACATAGTTCTTTATGAGTTTAATTGAGATCTCATTACTTGGTTTTTTAGTTACCGTAATTTATCGGAGTAATTTTTCGGTAAATAGTTTAGCATTAAAGGGTAAAAGACTTTCTGGCATTGCTTCCCCTCCGCTTATAAAGCGTATCGAATAGTTCGTTTGCGCTATCAACTGGGTACTTTGGCCCCACTTCTTTGATTTGTCCAGATGGGTCAGGACAATATGATTCGCTCCAATCTCAGATGCCAGTGGATCATTAAATGCATTGCTACCTACGGCCGTATTTACCAAATAGTGAATATCAATTTCAGAGAGATCCCGGTAGGGAAATTCTAATTTTGAGACCGTCTTAAGCAGATTGGTTTCATCTGTTTCGAGTGATGGAGTATCGATAAGTACATGGTCAAATTTAGTCCATTCATCGTATAATTGTTCGAATGTTGTTTCAGTGTCAATCCGGTAATATGGAAGATTATTATCGCGGCAAAATTCGGGAAGAATGCTATAGTAATAGTTCTTTTCTTTGGGATAGATAGCCGCTATAGCCAACTTTTTGTTTGTAAGAAAGCCGGGATGTTGGCTTAGCCTTGTAATCAAACTTGTTTTGCCAGATCCCGATCGACCAGCAAATAACATAATGTGATTCATCCGTTCAGATTGGGCACTGGATACATGATTTTGGATAATGAGTCCAAGTTTTGATCCGAATAACTGTTGCTGATTATTGGGGTCAATCCCTTGCTCGCAGAGGGTATCAAACCACTTTATGATCATTCTTTTAGGCACCCCTTTATATAATAGTTTTTGGAAAAGAGGATGCGAGCTATAACTGAAATCATCCGCCGAAAGCATCAACTGCACCAACGATTCCAGCTGGTTTAACCGGGCATCTATATCGTTTTGAGATTCTTTTACGTTTTGAGAAACTTTTTTATTTGATTCTGATCGGGCGGCACCTTCAGATTGTTGATTAACCGGCATTTTTGAGGGATTAGCTCTTTCGGTAAAAGCTTCTGACTTCTTAGAAGAGGAATTATCATCTTCAATAATTTTATTACCATCGCCTTCTTTTAGGTTCTTTTTACGGATATCCTTCCTGCTGTAAATTCGTTTAGTAGCGGATACTTTTTTCTTCGATGCTACATTTGTACTCTCTACGGCGGGAACACTAGAAGAAGACCAATTTTCAATTTCCTTAATCTCTGTTGAACTTTGTTCCGCAGCATATTGACGCAGTGTTTGCAAGGTCGAACTAACTTTTTGTGGTTTTTTATTTGCTTCGGTCTCCGATGAGCGCTCAAATACTACGCCTCTACTATTTCGATTATTCTGTGGCTTCTGCTTTTTTTCCTGTTCGTCTTCCCAGGAAATCCGAAGAGACAAGTTCGAAAAATCGTCGTCGTAAATTTGAAGAGCGCTCTGTTTAGCCGCTTTTATTGTTTTATTTAGAAACTCATTCATAATCATACAGATACGGGTTCATTAAGTTCAGCATGTCGAATACGTATGCGATCAAATGTTTTAAACTGAACATTTTGGGTGATATCGTTGTACGATAAAACATTTATTTCGGGTAAAATTGGTGCCAGAAATTCGAAAAGGGTGTATCGAAGCACGGGTGAGGTTAAAAGAATAGGATCATATCCTTGTTGAATCATATTCTCAAAAGTGCTTGCCGCTCCTTTATATAGAGGTTCTATGTTATCAGGATCGAGTCCGAGAGTGTTTGGGTTCAAGTTCCCCTGCTGGGCTTGTTCCATAAGCTGAGATTCCAGAGTGGAATCCATCATTGTGACAACAAGCTCGTTGCCATCCGTAATAAATTTTTGAGTAATAATTTCCGATAATGAGGCCCGGCAATATTCAGTCAAAACATCTATATTTTTAGTTTCCCGACAGTGGTCGGCTAATGTCTCCAGGATTGTAATTAGGTTATTAATGGGGATGCGCTCGCGTAATAATCGCTTTAGGACTTTTTGAATTTCACCGATTTGCATGCCGTCGGGAACAAGCTCTTCGACAAGGGCCGGCGATTGGGTTTCAATATTATCAATCAAACGCTTTACCATTTGGCGATCTATCAGCTTATGGGCATTCTTTTTAAGAACTTCCATCAGATGAGTAGTGATCACAGCGCCGGCTTCAATAACCGACAGACCGAATTTTTCCGCTTGTGATTTATTTTTTCCGCTTACCCAGATGGCATCCATACCAAAGGTGGGATCGGTAGTTTCAATTCCCTGGATATTTGTATCAAAATCAGATGGTAAGAGCGCCAGGTGGTAATCAGGCAGCAGTTCTCCCTCTCCCTGGTCTATACCTCTCATCTTGATGATATAGTTATTAGCCTCTAGCTGAACATTATCCCTGATTCTTACCGATGGAATAATGATGCCCAGCTCAGCGGCCAGCTGTTTTCTCAGCGAGGTAATACGATCGAGCAGGTCGCCGCCTTGTCGTTCCTCAACCATTGGTATTAGGCTGTAGCCGATTTCTAATTCCAGAGTATCCATCAAAAGGTAATCTTCCACCCGGTCGCTTCGTTCTTTGGGTAGCATATCTTCCGGTTGCTCTTCTTCCTGGCTTTTGTTTTCCAATTCGTTATATCGCTTATAAGCAAGAATTGAAAATAGTCCTGCCATAGACCAGAATGGAATAATGGGAATGCCGGGCATTAGGCCAAGAAGAAAGATGAATATCGATCCCAGTAGCAGTGTTTTGTAGTCGCCGAGTAGTTGCCCGGTCATTTCGTCGCTTAAATTTCCCTCCGAGGCGGCTCGCGTTACAATTATCCCAGCCGCCGTTGAGATGAGAAGACCAGGAATTTGTGATACCAGACCATCACCAATGGTCATAAGCGTATAAATCTTGGCGGCTTTATTAATCGTCATGCCCATTTGAACTGTGCCAATAATGAGCCCTCCAATAATATTGATAAATGTAATCAACAAGCCCGCGATCACATCTCCACGGACAAACTTACTTGCCCCATCCATTGCCCCGTAAAAATCTGCTTCCCGGGCAATTTCCTCTCTTCGCTCTTTTGCTTCCTGGTCGGTGAGAAGTCCCGCGCTAAGGTCGGCATCAATCGCCATCTGTTTTCCGGGCATGGCGTCAAGGGTAAAGCGGGCTCCCACCTCTGCAATACGTGTCGCCCCCTTTGTAATCACTACGAAGTTAATAATGATAAGAACGGCAAAGATGATAATACCAATCACATAATTGCCCTGCACGATAAAGCCACCAAAGGATTCAATAATGGAACCGGCGTATCCCTTGCTCAAAATTAAACGAGTCGTTGCAATATTTAATGCCAGCCGGAAAAGCGTTAAAATCAACAGCATTCCCGGGAAGACCGAGAAGTCGAGCGGTTTACGAGTATAAAAGGCGACGAGCATTACAAAGATAGACAGCGAAATATTAAGCGCTAGGAAAAAGTCCATCAGCTCAGGAGGAAAAGGTATTATCATAATCAATAGAATGATGATAATACTCGAAGAAATCAGAACATCTGTCTTTAAAAAACTTTGAGCAAAGTTTTTGGTATTGAAATTGGATAAGCTCATTCTCAGTTATCAGATATTATGTTTGTTCTTCAGTTTGTATACATAAGCAAGAATTTCGGCTACTGCGCGATAAAGTCCTTCAGGGATATATTCATCAACTTCTGCCGATGCGTATAAGGCCTGGGCTACCGGTTTGTTTTCAACAACAGGGATATTGAGCTCTCTGGCTAATTCCTTAATCTTAAGCGCCCGCTTTCGCTGTCCTTTTGCCATTACAATGGGCGCATTGTTTTTGTCGGGATCATATTGCAGTGCAATGGCATAGTGTGTTGGATTTGTGACAACCACATCGGATTCCAAGAGGGCGTGATCCAGTCGTTTTTGCCGGAAAGCCATTCCCATCTCCTTACGCTTTCCTTTGATATGGGGATCCCCTTCGGTTTCTTTATGCTCGTCCTTGGTTTCCTTTTTCGTCATCTTTAAATCTTTTTTGTATTGGTATTTTTGATAGACAGCATCAGCGATAGACAAGACAAAAAGAGCCACAAAAATCCTACCTAAATACATCAGAATGTAGCGTCCGGAATTACTTATGCTATTCTGAATGGGGGTTACAGTAAAAGCAACAAACTGATCGATATTTGAACTAATAGTATAATAAACGATATAACCCATGATCAGCAGTTTGAGTAAGCCTTTGGCTAGTTCAACCAATCCTTTTGTCGAAAAAATATTCTTGAGGCCATTTGCGGGGTTCATATTACTGCCCTTGGGCTGAAGGGCTTTAAAAGAAAACGCTCCTTTTGTTTGTACAAGGTTGATAGCAAGAGCAGTGGCGATGAGTGCAATGAGCAAAGGCAGCATAATCTCAAAACCATGCGCTGCCGCTGTTTCCAAGTATGACAGGGCACTTTCCTGGTTGTTGATGGGCATTCTCAAACTCATAAAAGAAGTAGTGAAAAGAGACCGAACTCGACCATACATGAAGCTCCCCGTACCTATGGTAGTGAAAAGGGCTACCACCATTAGCATCACTGAAGAAATCTCCTTGCTGATACTGATATTTCCTTCCTCTCGAGCTTTTTCAAGCTTCCGTTGGGTCGGCTCCTCTGTTTTTTCTTGTTCGGAATTATTATCTGGCATGACATAGATATATAATTCAAATATAATACCATTTATGTAGTATTCGATTGTTGGCAACAGATTATGATCTGGCATTGGCCGGTGGACAAAATGTCCATTGAAACGGAAAACATTTCCATCCCATCGTAACGATACCGTTTTAAATCCTTAGCTGATTCATAAAGAGTGGGAAGGGTTTTGGAATGCTTAATAAAGGATGAAGGCATGGGTAATAAGCTATCTTAAATAAAGTTCACACAAGAAGGTGGTTATTCAGTATTGCTTGATATCATTTCTAATAGAGCTTGCTAGATCCGAGGAAAAAGGTTAGTGGCACAGAATTTGAATGTTTAGTGACTAGCCCGGTAAGATCAGGTCTGATTGATGTGCGGATTAAGAAAAATAAGACAAGCAAATGATAGATAGTTTAAAAGCCCAAATGCGGGCGATGCAGATGTTGATGAAAATGCAGGATGTCACTGCAAATAATTTGGCAAATATAAATACCCCTGGGTATAAGAGCAGCAATATTTTCTTTAAGATGGTACAGGATAAGATTGATGGGAAACCCGTATCACACGCAGAGCCACAGCAACGGGTGGATATGACGCAGGGTGTTTTAAAACCAACTCACAACACATTCGATTTTGGTATTGAAGGGCAAGGGTTCTTTGTGGTTCAGAATGGTAATGGCATGCAATTAACCAGGGATGGGCGAATGCATATTGATACGAATGGCTACCTGGTTGACGGGAATGGTTCTAAAATAATGGGCGACTCCGGACCTATATATATGCCACAGTATTTGACAGGTGGGGATAATGGTGGAGCCGAGTCTAATATAGATGTTGCCAAGGATGGGACAATTCGAATCGACAATAAAGTTTATGACAGACTCAGAATTGTAGATATAAAAGACACTACAAAATTAGATAGAAAAGGGAGTAACTATTTTGCTGTTGATCCCGAGCTGATGGTTGATGACCATGCCAGCAATAATGTTATGCAAGGCTATTATGAGTCAGGTAATGTAAATCCGCTTAATGAAATGGTGGATATGATGAAAACCACCAAAATGTTCGAAAGCCAGCAAAGAATTATCAAAACAACCGATGAAATGCTGGGAAGAGCAGCATCAAAACTGGCAGAATTTTAACCTTAAATTATAAATAATACGATATGTTCCGAGCATTGAGTACAGCCGCACTTGGAATGAGTGCTCAGCAAAAATCAGTAGATAATATCGCCAACAATCTGGCCAATGTGGGTACTACGGGCTTTAAACGAAGTACCATCGCTTTCCAGGATTTATTCTATGAAAATATGCCAGTGTCGAAGCTAGGGGCTTCTGCAAGCCAAGTCTCAGGTGACAGTCCGCGCCTGCAAATTGGCCATGGTTCTCAAGCGGTGTCCACGATCCGAAACTTCATGCAGGGCTCCATGTCTGAGACGGGTAATCCCTTGGATCTGGGAATCAGCGGTGACGGAT
>Ga0209918_1001509_pt1 | contig 12362 bp, 24 predicted proteins | sample SalPonD_shore_MG_FD_185712 | JGI IMG/M metagenome (GOLD analysis project Ga0209918, IMG submission 185712) | Salt pond soil microbial communities from South San Francisco under conditions of wetland restoration - Salt Pond MetaG... | ecosystem: Environmental > Aquatic > Marine > Intertidal zone...
ACCCTATGGTCGCTTAGAATTTTCTCTAACGTCGCTTTGTCCACGTCTACTCTCCTCTCGCTACGTTTTGTGTGGGGTTAGGCGGCACACCATAGCCACAGCCCGAACTGGAGGAGCGCGGCGGCCCGGATGGTCAGATCCGATACGATCTCACCGCCGCGCGGGTATGAATAGATACTCACGTCGGCCAGGTTGAACACGGAGAATTGGGACTGCATCCGGTCAAAGGCGCGGAACTCGTCCCGCGGGTTACTGATCGCGGCGACCACGGCCGCCTGGATCTCCTGGGTGGCGCGCGACTCCTCGGCCGGCGCCAGGTTGCGGGCTGGCGCGGATGGGCGCTGTACCCCCATCTTCTCCAGTAAGTGGGAATCCTGGCCCTGGTCGGGTGGCCCCGGCGGGGGGCCGTTGCGTTTCCGGTCATTCATATTGGCGACCTCCTCACGACTTATCGAACGTGACCCAGCGCGGCAGGTCGATCATCTGCACGGTGGGGCTGTAGGCCGGCCATTGCCCGGTTTCCCGGCAATGGTGGTAGGTGTCCAGAGCCGCGCGGATCTCGCCGCGGCCGAAGGCCTCACCCGCCTCATCGACCGCGTAGACGCCGACCGCGTAGGGCGGTTTCTTCTCGATCACCAGGAACAGGAACACGACCTCGGTTACACCCAACACCTCCCGGACGCCATCTTTGTAGAACGGCTGCTGGCGGTAATAGCCGTACCGGCCCACGGATTTCTTGAAGGCCGCGGGGCCGGCATCTTCCGTGGTCTTGAGATCGGTGATGATGGCGATCTCCCCGCCCTGCGGGCGGATCAGATAGTCCGGGCGTACCCGGCAGAGCTCACCCGTGTGCTCGTCGGTCCAGTAGACCGAGAGCTCACCCTGGCCGCGGTCCACCAGGTTCGCGGCCTTGGGGTGCGCTTCGACCTGTTTGCGCATGGCCTGGGCGAGCTCGAGGGTATCGCTGCTGACCACGGCGCGCCCGGACTTGGCGGCCTCGGCGGTCCATGCGGCGATCTTCTCGCGGTTCGTGGAACTGCGCCTGTCGAGCTTGGACAGGTCCTGGGGCAGGATGGCGTAGCGTCGAAAAAACTCCTCCTGTCCTTCCAGGATCAGGCAGTGCGCCGCCTTGCCGGTGATTTGCCATTCCTTGGTATCGCCTTCGTCCTCGCGCTCGGGGTTCAGGTAGCGGTCCCAATAGTGAAGCGGGGAACGCTCGATGATCAGGCTGAGCCCGGAATTGCTGATGCCGGGCCCGGCGTGATAGTCGGTATCCGGGATACCCTCGTAGATCCCCGGTTGGCTCGGCGCCTTAGGCGCCTCTTTCTCCTGCGTGGTATCGCCCATGCGTAGTCCCTCATTGTTGGCGGCCGGCTTTGGGCGCGGGGTAGGTGTGGGCGCTTGGCCAGTGACCTCCCTCCGAGTCCGCCTACTCGCCGACCATAGGTTACTCGTTGCTCGCGATGTCGCGGTGCATGTTCGCGATCTGCTCGTCCGACGCGCGGCGCGGGAGAGAAATATCAACCCACTGCGTGCGAGCGCCCAGCCCGCGCAGATCGAGATACTGATCAACCAGCGCGACCGTAAGGGTGCCGATGTCCACGACCCGGAACACCGCTGCGTCAGGCTGCTCGTTCAGTGAGACCAGATCGCCTACGTCAAAAGAATTGCTCATGATGCCCTCCGTTGTTGGTACCGAAGTGGTCAGCGAACCACTTACTGCAGGACCATTATACCACAACCAGACAAAAAAATATACCCCCGGTTATAACAACGACTTGCGCGGGGAGGAGATCCGCCTGTATTGACTCGGAGATAATGGTTCGTCTATGCTCGCCGTTATGGCAGATAACTACAGCGATCCCGCGTGGGACAGAATCATAAACGACCTACTCGAGGCGGGCTACACCGAAACTGAATTGGCGCGGGCCTGCCAGACCTCCCAGCCGAATATACACAAGCTCAGCCGCCCGCGCGAAGGCGGCCGGCGCCGCGTAATGTACGCGCTCGGGTATTGTTTGGTCGGGCTGCACAAGCGGCTGATGGAGCGCAAGCGCCGCCGGGAGCGGCGCGCTCACCGCAACTGATTACCCGGCGGCACGCTGGCCGCCGACAACGAGGGCACCGCTATGCGCGAATATGGACGCATCTTTATCTCGTTCTGGACGAGCGCCAACATGCGCGGCCTCAGTTCAGACGCACGCGCCCTGGGCGCCTACCTGCTGACCGGGCCACACACCACGGCCCTGGGCTGCTTCCGATGTCCCGTGGGCTACGTCTCCGACGATTTGGAGATCCCGCCGGAAAGGGTTAGGAAAGCGTTTCACGACCTTTGCGAAACGAAAAACGGCCCCTTCATTTACTACGACTTCGACGCGGGTTGGGTGCTGATACCAAAGTTCCTCAAGTGGGAGCCGCCGCAGAATCCCAACATGGGCAAGAACATTGCCGGCCTGTTCGAGAACGTCCCCGATTATATTCAGTGTTACAAGCACTTAGTCTATTCTTTACGGGAGTACGGCCGGCATTTGCCGCCGGAAACCATAAACCGTCTCAAAACCCTTTCTAATGGGTTCGCTAATCAGGATCAGGATCAGGATCAGGAAGTAAGAGAAGATCCCCCGGAAAAACCGGCGTCCAAGCCACCGGCAACGAGGAAGGTGAGCGATGAGGACATGGCCATCGCGACCTGGATCTTCGAGACGATCCGGGACCGTCACGCCCCGGACATAAAAAAACCCAACCTCACGGCCTGGGCGAACGACGTGCGGTTGATGCGCGAGCGGGATGGTCGGGCCCCGGAGCACATTCGGGCCTTGTTCGAGTGGGCCACCGGGCACCATTTCTGGCACGGCAATATCCTGTCGCCGGCCAGCCTGCGCAAGCAGTGGACCAAGCTGGCGGTACAGCGAAAGAACGAGCGAGAGGAGGGAAAGAGTGGCGGACGCAAAAAACAACAAGACGGGCGAAGCGCACGGGAGCGTGCGCAAGCATCTTTCCAAGGCGATCATCAAAATGGGGGAGAGCGAACCGTCGACGGCGAGACCATCCGAGACGGATCAGACGATAACCCCGCAGGACATGATTGAGCTATGGGACACCATGGCGGAGTATTGGGATACATTTCTGGACAAATACGGCGACAGTGCCGCGCGCTGGCGAGCGCAACTGAATCTACACGGCGTTACCCGCGAGCAGCTGGCCGTGGGCGTTGTGTTGGCGGTCAAGGAGCACGCCGGGCCGTGGCCGCCCAACCTGGCCGCGTTCATTGGTCTGTGCAAGACGAAGGTCGGGCCACGTCACCCCATCAATATGCGCGCGCTGCCGCGCAAAATCAGCGACGAGACGCAGGAGCTCGGCCAACGGCTGGCGGCAGAGTGCCGCCGTATTATCCATGAGAAATCGTAGGGGGCACCCATGACAGGCAACGAGACGTTCGAGAAGAAGATCGCCGAATTGGTCGACGCAAAGACACCGCGGCTGCTGGTGCGCACGCTGCGCCAGATGGCGACGACCCGGCGAGCGAACGCGGCACGCCTACAGGCCATGATCCGCCAGGGTCGCTACGGCGACCCACAAGACAGCCGGCGCGCCAGACAAACAGTGCGACAGCTGATCCGTCTGGCGCGCACTATCGAATGGGTGGCCGAGCAAATGTCGGTCGAGCACTGCCCGAACGCGACTGAGATCCTCAAAGGGGTGATCGAGCTATGAGCGAGGAAACAAAGCCGTTCGTGATCGGCCCGTGCGTCGATATCAAGGTTATCAAGTCGCAGGGCGTTACGCGGATGCTGATCGAAGTCCCCGAGGAATACCACAAGGCCCTGGTGGGAGCCTTTTTCAACGAGGACGTTATGGTGGTACTGGCCCCGCAAGACGCAGCCGGCCAGGGGTACGGATTGTTCGAGAGCCGTGGCGATGCGTTGGAGGAGGCGCCCCGGCAACGAGGCAGCCGAGACGACGGCGAAAGCCTGGCCCACCGGATGCACCGGGTTGGGTATTTCATGAACCCGCGCTTGTGGGAGGCGATGGAGAAGGCCGGGATCTACACTCAGGACGACCACAAGGCCTGGCTAGAGTCGTGCCCGTGCGCCCTACGCGGTGGCGGCGATCTACGCAACAAGCACTTCGATTTGTTTCCGCCGAAGCTGCAGGACAAAGAGTTGTTGGCGTGCAATGGGGACGTGGTTGAACACCATATCCGCACGGCACTGAACGCGGGAACGTCCACCAAGCCGCCGCATTGGGACGGCGTGCCGCTTTGTGGCGCCCATCACGATGCTATCCACAGGCATTGTACGGCGCAGTTCAGAGATTTCCTGCTCACCATCGCCATGGAGACTACCGCGGCCCGGATGAAGTCAGCCATGCGCAAGTTCCTGGGCCGTGAGTCGATGAGCGGAATCACGGCCGATGAGCTCCGGGCCTTTGAGGCGGAGATCGAATTCAACGGCCTGCCTGGTCTGTACTCATGATTCGGTCAATCCGGTAACCGGACACATTGACCTGCCCACAATGATCCCCTATGCTTGGGGTGCTGACAACCAAAACGAGGTGGGCATCATGAACACATCAATCTTAAACGCGAGCTTCAAGGCCGTTGTTGCGGTCCGGCTGAACAACGGCAAGTACAGGTACTTCGGCGTCAAGTGGGACGGCGGGCGCCAGGTGCTGCGCAAGAACTCCACCCGCCTGTACGCCAATGCGTTCGAGTACGACAGCGACGTGGCGGGCGGCTCCAACGGCATCGCGGCTAGGTTCGTGTACGGCAAGGCAGCGCGCAACTTCGGGCCGTCACACCGGCTGGTCGCGTCGTACCCGGTTGAAGTGGTGGAGGGCTGAGAATGGGCAGCGACAAGAAAATCGCCTTTGGCCGCACCACGGCCTTCACGATTATTCGGGCCATTTGCACCCAGGCGCGCGAGAACCAGGCCGCCATGGATAAGAGTCGCGAGATCGCCGGGTGTGATACGGCGGTGGCGGAATTCATTAAAGACGACCAGGCGAGGCTGTACCAGGCCTGGCAGATGATGGTCCATGTCTATGGCATGGACCATTTGCCGTGGCCTGTGGAGGTGCCGGAGCCGTTCAGTGTGGCGGCCGAGATCGTCGCTCCGAGCAAGGAGGTGGCGCTATGACCTTCCAGGCGAGCGATAAACAAAAGGCGGTGTGGGATTTCCTGGAGAACGGGAAGGGATCGGCGGTCATTGAGGCGGTCGCCGGCTCCGGCAAGACGACCACCATCGTCAAGGGCCTGGAGCGGATGCCTAGCACGCTGCGCATGGTGTTCCTGGCCTTCAACAAATCCATTGCCGAGGAGCTCAAGGAGCGGGTGCCGAGCAATGTCATGGCCCGGACCTTCAATTCCTTGGGCTGGGCAGCGGTGAAAAAGCGGTTCAACCTGAACCCCTCGGACATCGAGGGGAACAAGGTGCGCCGTCTGGCCCGCGAGATCATGACCGAGGACGAGGATGATCTGTTCGATGAGGTGGTCAAGCTGGTAAGCCTGTCCAAGGCCTTCGGCATGGTGCCGGCCACGACGGGCCTGCGGGGCCGATTCTCGGACAAGGAGGACAACTGGTACGGGCTGATTTCGCGCTTTGACTTGGACGTGGACGCCGACGACTTGGGTTTGGTGGTCAAGCGGGCCCGCGAGGTGGCGTCGGCATCGGCCAAAGAGACGGATAAGGTCGACTACGACGATCAGTTGCTGTTCCCGTTGATCTACGACATTCGGATGCCGCGTTTCGACGTGGTGTTCGTGGACGAGGCGCAAGACGTATCATTCGTCCAGCTGGCGATGCTGGGCAAGATATTGCGCGCAGGCGGCCGCCTGGTGGCGGTGGGCGATACGCACCAGGCGATCTACGGGTTTCGCGGCGCCGACTCGGCAAGCATGGCGCGCATCGGGGAGCGATTCGATGCAAAGACGCTACCCCTGTCGATTACCTACCGCTGCGCTAGGAACATCGTGCGCATGGCGCAGACGGTGATGCCGTCTATCGAGCCGGCCGAGAAAGCGCCCGATGGTGACGTGTATGGCCTGGCGAGCTACGGGGCGAGCGACTTCACGGCCGAGGATATGGTGGTGTGCCGCAATACGGCCCCCTTGGTCGCACTGTGCTATCGCCTGATCGGCAACGGCAATCCGGCCCGCGTGCTGGGCAAGGACATCGGGGCCGGCATGAAGGCGCTCATCAAAAAGCTCAAGCCCAAGGGCGTCTATGGGGTGCATGGGCTGCGCGAGAAGTTGGACGCCTGGGAGAAAAAGGAGCGTGCCAAGTGGATTGAGAAGGACAAAGAGGACAAGGCTGACGCGGTGACTGACCGGGCCGATACCCTGCGCACGATCATCGACGCCCTGGAGCGTCGGCTGGGCGGGGGCAAGGTGACGGTCCCGGCGGTAGAGGATGAGATCGACGCGCTGTTCGAGGGTAAAGACAAGGACACGCGCCCGCGCACGACATTGTGCACGGTGCACAAATCCAAAGGCCTGGAGGCGGACCGGGTGTTCGTGCTGGACCCGTTTCTGATGCCGAGCCAGCGGGCGACCCAGGACTGGCAGAAGGCCCAAGAGGATAATCTGATTTATGTAGCCTACACCCGCGCCAAGAGCGCCCTGGTATTCATCCGATCCAGTGATTTCGAGTCGGACACCAAGCGGGCCGCGAGTTCGGCGGGCGCGGCATGAGTGCGGTGGTGCGAGTAGTTTGGCGTGTCGCGGTGGCGCTGGCTATCGCCGCGCTGCTGGGAGCGCACTGGTGGGTGGTGCAATGATGAGCCGGAAGCTGAGCGAGGAAAAGATGGAGCGGGCAGAGCTCGCGCGCGAAGTGCGCGTGTTTGCGGGCCTGTCTCAGAGGGCGGCCGGTAAGGTAGTGCATCGCACAGAGAAGGCCTGGGCGCGCTGGGAGCGTGGGGAGATCGTCTTTGACGATGCCATGCTGGAGTTGTTTTGCCTGAAATGCGGTATCCGTATGGACGGTGACCGCCTGAAAAGGGCTAAGCCTGTGAGGATGTTTCCATGACGAATGACGAGCCGTTGGTGGCTTTATTCGAGGCGGACTATACCGCCAAGAACCACAAGCAGGAGAGCGAGTTGGCGTTCCAGCTGCTGGTGGATTGGGCCGATCTCAATAGCCGGATGCTGTCCGACGCCTTCGCGGCGCTCGGGTATCGCATCACGCCGGAGAAGGTGCGTACCAATCTGACGCAGTTGCGCCGCCAATTTCGAGTGCACTGTCAAGTGAAGCGCGAGGAACCGGATATCGCCCTGGAGGGCGCCTATCATCGCCAACTGTGGACGGTGCACCGCAAGGACAACGACCATGTGGTGGTATTCTTCGAGACGGGCGTTCATTGGTTTGGCAGCAAATGCGAGCTCTACGCGAGCAACATGACTGTGCGCCACCCGGAAGGGGCGCGCGGCCTATGAGCGACGAGGTCCACAAGATGGAGTGCCTGGCGCGCTACATGATGGACCTGACGCTGGAGGATCGGCGGAGCATGTTGCGGCGCATGACCAAGCGCCACGGCCAGGTGTACGCAGATAAACTGAAGGACTACCTGAACGCCGAGGCTGAGAAGCGGCGACGGGACAAAGAGGAAAAGGCCGCGCGTTTGGCTGAGGCGCGCAAGACGGCGGCGAGAAAGGCCGCCGAGACGAGGCGTGCGCGGGCACCGCGGCGCCAGGGTTATCTCAAGTAGGAGGGCATCCGAAATGTGCGAAAAAGGCAATGCGGAATTGGTATTCGCTGACGAGCGGAAGATCACGGACGGGTCGGATCGGACTGTTGGTGATTCGTTGGTGGCGGTTGTGACGGTCTACGCGTATCACGCCAAGACGGACCTGAGAGGCGGAAGCCTGGGCCACATGGCGAGGATTGATCTGCGTATCTTCTACAACGACGAGGACAATATGCTGGCCGCGCGCATGGCCGGTGATGAGGTGAACGGCGGAACGGTGACGGTCTTTGGTGGCATGACAAAGCCCCAGGCGATACGGGCGGCGATTAGGCGCATGGACGATGCCGTGGACAGCGTGATGGCCAGGGCCAGCCGTTATACCAATGAGGCGTCGATGGTCGGTAACCCGACGCTGCATGATACGGAGGTGTCCTGGTGAGCCGCTACGATGAGGAAGAAATCGAGGTCATGGTCCAGGACTGCCTGGCCCGCTACTCGAGTATGAGCGAGTGGGAGAAGCAGTTTATCTACGACGTGCAGGAGCGCTTGACCGACGGCAAGGACCTGTCTGGCGGGCAGGCCGCGAAGGTGACCGAGGTATGGGAGGAGGTCACCAGCCGCCAAAGCGGGGGGCGACGCCAATGAGCGACATGACACTGCATCTGACCTTGACGCGCGAGTGGTTCGATAAAATCGCGATTGGATTCAAGGCCTACGAGTACCGCCGGGTGTGCACCTATTGGGCGGCGCGATTGGGCGGCGGACGCAGGTTTCGGGAAGTGGAGTTCAAGAACGGGTACGACTGTGGCGCTCCGCGTATGTGCGCTGAGTGGCGAGGAATGGATCTGGTAGAGCCGTTCGATTCGCCGCTCGGGTTAGACAGCTATCGTATCAAGCTGGGAGAGATCCGTGAGATCGCTAACTGGACCGGCCCGTTACGGACTAAGCGCAGGCCCGCGCCCTGGCCGGATTACAACGGGCAGCCGATCTACGACCTGTCGCGCATCGAGCACCCCGACGGGATGGGTGGCTGGGTGGTCTATGACCCGCTGCCAAGGCGTACTGATGAGGATCGGTGGTTTGTACACTACGAGGATGATCCGTGCGTGCGTCACCGCCTGGTGGTACAGGTTGGAAAGAAGGGCCAGGCCGTGGTGGTGCCGGCATGAACAATATCCTGGCAGCGCCGGGCGGGCGTTACGGTGTGCTGTATGCCGACCCTCCCTGGGACTATCGTGACCGCAACAAGGCCGGCGGCCGGACGTTGCGCTACCGGACTATGACCACAGAGCAAATCAAGGCGCTCCCGGTACCGGGCCTGGCGGAAGCAGGCGCGGCCATGTTTCTGTGGATAACCATGCCCAATATCCCGGTCGGGATGGAGGTTCTGGCGGCCTGGGGGTTTCGGTTTTCCACGGTGGCGTTTACCTGGACCAAGCTCAATCGCAAGCCGTTGTCGGTCAAGGGGCTACGCCAGGCGCTGCGAGAGAATCGCACCATCATCTACTACCAGGGAGAGCCGTACACCACGTTCATGGGCCAGGGGCGGAACACGCGCGGCAACGCCGAGATCGTGCTGCTGGGGTTCAACGGGCGGTGCCCACCGCGGGCGAGGGCTGATGTGCGCTCGGAAGTGCTGGCGCCGCTGCGTGAACATTCGCGCAAACCCGACGAGGTGCGGGATCGAATCGTGGATCTATATGGGCCAGCGAGGCGCCTGGAACTGTTCGCGCGTGACAGGCACCCAGGGTTCGATGCCTGGGGCGACCAGGTGAAGTGAAAATGGAGGGCATCCGATGATCTGTGTAGGCTGGTTGATAATCGAGGGGTACAAGCGACACGGGCGGGGGAGTTGGCAGGCGAAAATATCCGTGGTTCGCCGCAACAAACCCAACACCAAGAGAAACGAGGTGGCCATTCGCCTGGAGATTGAACTGCCCGATACGTTGTTCGAGCGCCCGCAGCTGGAGGCGCAGATCAAGGTGCCGGACAGTGAGTTGGGAAAGCCGGTGGTGACGAGCGAAGTGCAGGACAACCTGGCGGAGGTTCTGAGCAAGCAAATGGGCATGGAGGTCCGCGTGTCCTATCCCGGCGCGGATGAGGAGGAAAGCGAATGAGCACCGACGTTCTGCAAAACATCACGCCGCAGACGACCATGGCCGAGATCATCGAGGCGATGGAGGAGAGCGGGATCGGGCTGCACCGGATGATGGGCAACGAGGCCGACGGCAAGCCGCTGTTCGCCATGCTGTGGGTGTACGGAACGCTCGCAGAGCATGTGTGCGATATGGCCGAAGCGCTGGGCGATAACCTGCACTGGCAGTCCATCGACCAAACCGATGGGATCATGGCGCACGCCTTCGTGCGCTCGGCGGCCGTCCTAGCCGACCTGGGCGCGCACGATGAGCTCAACCTGGCGGGCGAGGTGCAGGCGATGTTGCGCCGGGCCCGCTATGAGGAGCGAGTCGCCTGTGCCCGGACGCTGGAGTGGACGGTCGAGAAGGCGGCCCGCGACCTGCCGGACGGATTCACCATCAACCTGTCGGTGGAGCAGGGCGCGGGCTACGCGGAATTGTTCGATGAGCGTGGCGTTCGTGTTCCGTATGACGCCGTGGACCGCCGTCTGCCGGAGCAGATCGAGGAGTTGATCGCCATGGCCCGCCAGCTGAGAGGTGATAAGTGACGGCGTGGCTGGACGGCCGGGACTACGCGCACGCGGCAGGCCTGGGTAGTTGTTCGGGCAATATACGAGGAGGGGAAATGCCGGTAGTAACCAGAAAACAGGGCGGTAAGTGGCGCTTGTTCGAGCGGGACACGGGGCGCCTGGCGCGCAACGACCACGGTACGCCGCTGGACGGGGGCGGCCACATCGACAAGGGTAAGGCGGCTCGCCAGGAGCGGGCCATCAATGAATCGCTCGCCAAGAAGTACGGTGGCGGGCCGGGGATCTACGGGAGGTAGCAATGGCTGATAATCGCCTATGGCTGATACATCGACCGACGGGGCTGGGCATCATGCTCGGCAAGGTGCTGGCCTCGCCCTGGTACACCGCTGGGGATGATATGACGCGGGACATGGACCGATATTTTGCCGTGGTGGCCGGCGAGAGCGAGGACTACGGCCGCGCGCCGGACTTTATCCTGGCGGCAGAGACGGCCGTGGTTGGGGACGCCATGTACCAGATAGGAGAGTACCCGCCTCCCATCGAGGGAGAGCGCTACCGGCGGTTCAATCTATCCAAGCTGGTGAGGCCAAGGGCGGCCGAGCATGGCGACCGCCGCTTGGACGGGCGACCCCTGCAGGCCTATCGGATTACCGAGTACGACTGGTACGCGGGCCGGGACCTGCTGGAGGCCATGGCCGCCGCCATGCGTGACTCCGACGAGGCGCTGGTGGACGACGTCGTAGACATGGACGTCTTCACGGGAGAGCCCGAGCGAGGCGACATGAAGATCCACCGCGACGACGGCACGACGGAGACGGTGGCGGAGTCCCTGGCCAAGATGGACGGGCCGGGCTGGTGTTTTGGGATTGATGCCTGACGGCAGCGAGAGGTAGCCATGCCAAGACAAGCAGGCTCGAGCGCGAAGAAGGCCGCCGCCAAGAAGAAGGCCGCGAAGAAGAAGCCGCCTACCAAGAAGAAGGTACCGGCCAAGAAGAAGGTCGGCAAGCCGCGCACGAGACAGAAGCGCCAGGGCGTCAGCTGGGACCTGGACGGAAAGTCCGCCGACCAGGCGCCCGCGCTGGAGGGGGACTACCTGCCGTGCCAGGCAGAGTCACAACCGGACCAGGGCGCGCCGGCCCCCGAGGTACCGCCCGGCGGCACGCCGTATGAGGAGGCCAACGAGGGCGGCCGGCCCCGTGTTTTCGAGCGCGATGAGGTTATGAACGAGCTCATGTTCGAGTACGCCACGACGGACCGGGGGCTGCGGCAAATCATCGACGCCGAGCGCCGTGCGGCAGCCGAGGAAGGGCGCCAACCCCGGTATCCGTGCCACCAGGCGCTGTACTTGTGGCTGAAAGAGGAGCCTGGGTTACTGGACACACTTTCGCGTGCGCGAGAGTTGAAGATGGTCCTAATGGAAGGCGACCTGCTGGATATCGCCGACGACGGCGCGAACGACTACATGGAGCGCGAGCGCAAGGACGGCTCGAAGTACCTGGCGTTCGACATCGAGAACGTGAAGCGCTCCGAGCTCCGGGTGCGCACACGACAATGGGTTATGGAGCGGGTCGCCGGCGGCATCTATGGGCCAAACAAGGCTCGCGACCCAAAGGCAGTCGGCGGCAAGACGGGCGGAGCGAAGCGCGATTCATTCAAGCTGGTACTGACGGTGGAGGGCAATAGCGATGGAGAAGGGTAACGAAACGGTTAATGTAACGGTTGGCGAAACGGTTGCGCAGCAGACTGCGAGCCGTTCCGGTAAGAGCGCGGCGGTTCGCCGGTCACTGGTCATGGCGGCCATGCAGGCGCCGCGCGGCACTACCATGGCGCTGGTGGAGTCGGGGGCGGGCCGGGCGGCGCAGGCGCTGGCGGAGATCCGCGCGGAGCTCATGGCGCGGTCGGCCAAGGTGGTGTGCTGGGTGCGACCGATGGACCGGCCTGGCGATCTGGATCTGGATACCGGCAGGCCGTGGTTCCAAGTGGTGCTGCGCGCGGCGACCTGCCAGGATTGCGG
>Ga0209918_1001510_pt1 | contig 12354 bp, 11 predicted proteins | sample SalPonD_shore_MG_FD_185712 | JGI IMG/M metagenome (GOLD analysis project Ga0209918, IMG submission 185712) | Salt pond soil microbial communities from South San Francisco under conditions of wetland restoration - Salt Pond MetaG... | ecosystem: Environmental > Aquatic > Marine > Intertidal zone...
ATCCTCGACCGCTTCCTTGACGAGATCGAACAGCGGGTCGGTGGATACGCCCTGGGTAACGTCCACACCCTTAAGGCTTACCGAGCCGCGCACGGTGTGCGTGCCCTCGCCCACCGCGTCCGGGTCCACGGTGAACTCGGCGGTTGCCTTGTTGCCCACGTACAGCGTGCCAGTGACCGAGCCGTACTCGGGATGGTTCGTGGAGCCCACGGTCACCGGCAGGTTCCCCGGCGTGCCGGGCGTCCATTGGCCGAAGTCCAGCTCGCCGAGCGCGCTCACGGGCAATGCGCCGCCGGGGGCGGTGCGATCCAACAGCACCGCGCCGCTGTCCGGATCCGTGACCCGCAGCCGGTAGTCGGCCTTATCGATAGGAATGTTGCCGGTGTTCCGGAGCAGCACCGACAGCACCACCGGCGTCTCGATGCCCGCCTGAACCAGCGGGGGTGAGAAGTCCATGCGCCCATCCAGGGCACCGACGCCGGCCACGGACAGCGCATCGCCGCCACGGTCGATCTCGAAGCCGCGCGGGTTGCTCCGGGTCAGACTGTATGGTTCCACCAGCCGCACCACGGCGCTGTAGTTGCCCGGCACGGTCTGGTGCACGCTCCAGGGCAGGCTCAGCGACCGGGATTCGCCCGGGGCCAGGTCGAAGCGAGCCTGCGTTTCGCCGGTACCCGGCACCACAGGCGAGAAACTGTCCACCAGGGCGCCGGCGCTGTCCCAGATCTCGCCGATGACCAGCACCGAAGCGTCGTCCGTGGAGCGGTTGCTGATGGTCGCGGCAATATCGGCAACGGAGTCCGGCACCAGCGCATCGTCGGGCGCGTCGACGGCGTCCACGGTCACGGCCTTGTCGCCATAGGGCTCGAGCGTCGCATCCAGGTTGTAGGTGCCGTATGACGCCAGATCCACCGGCACGTTACTGCCCCGGTAGCCATCAGCCTCGAAGCTGACATCGAAGCGGGTAACGGTGATGCCATCGAGCCGATAAGCCCCATCGGCATCGGTGGTTGCGCTTGTACCCTCGCCGGCGGTGACCGTCGCCCCGGCTATCGGGTCCCCGGTGGCGCTGTCGGTTACCACACCTTGCAGGGTCACCGACGTGGCCGTGGCGTCTCCGGTCGGCTGCAAGGTGATCTGCTGCTGGTACTCGCCGAAGGCAGACGCCTGCACGGTCGCCGACAGCGCGTCGTAGCCATCCGCGCTTACCTGAAGTGCCACCGACTTCTCCGGTATGCCGGCGAGGATCACCTCACCGTTGTCATCCGTGGTCCCCGAGATGCCGAAGTCCGGCGCTGCCACCAGCGCCCCCGGCACCGGCTCGCCATCGAGCCGGTCCACCACCTGGAGATCCAGGGTGAGATCCTCCGGCGCCTCCGCCTGCGAGGCCGGATACAGGGCGATCCTGCCCAAGTCCCCGCTGGCGCCGGCGGGCACCTGCGCGGTCACGGTGGCGGTGGCATACCCGTCCGCCGCGACGCTTAAGTGGTAAGTGCCGCGCGCCACGGGACCCAAGGAAAAGCGGCCTGCGGAATCCGCTGTCCCGCTCTCGCCGGATTCCTTTAGCGTCACGGTGGCGCTTGTCAGTGCCTCATCGGTTCCGCCGTCGACCACCTGCCCGCGAAGCGTCAGGTCCCCGTCGTCCAGGCTGGCGCCCTCGGGGATGAGCGGAACCACCAGGGTCTGGACGTCTCCTGCGGCCAGCGATACGGTGCCGGCGGCTGCCTGGAAGCCTTCCGCGGTGACGTTGAAGTCGTAGCTGCCCGCCGTCAGCCCGGGGGAGCCGGCGGCGCCGTCCGCGCCCGTGGTGAGGTTGACGGGCGTGGGGCCCTGAAGCGTGATGGCGGCGCCGTCCACGCCGGCATCCGTGGATTGATTCAGCGCGCTGATCCGCAGCAGGCCGTTGCCGTCCAGCAAGGCAACGGGGATGTCGCCCACGTCCAGCACCCGTCCGGCCGGTACATCGGCGACCACGCCGGTTCCGCTGAAGCCGGCGCCGCCGGCAACCAGCGTGTAGCGGCCCGCCGGCACGCCGGGCAGGAAGAACCGGCCAGTGGCATCCGTGGTGACCAGTCCGAGCTCCGTGTTGGGCAGTTCGACGCTGGCACCGCCCACCGGCACACCGACGCCGCCGAGCACCACCCGGCCCGCGATCGCTCCCGAGTCGTCGTTGATGTTGCCCCGCCCGTCCACAGCATTCAGTGCCCGCAGCGCCAAAGCGGTGGTGAAGACGTCGCCGTCCCAGGTGCCATCGGCCTCCTGATGATCACGCAGCGAGGCCGATCCGGCTTCGAGCAGCGCTCCGGCACTGCCGTCCATGTGGGCCAGCGTCAGCAGGACTCGCGCACTGACGAAATCCTCTCCCCACAGGTCATTGGAAGCCCGGGAACCGACCATGAACGCCCGGGCTGCGGCCAGGGAGTCTTCCACCCAGGAATAATCTCCCCGGTAGGCAGCCATTGCATCGGCAGCCAGTGCCGTCAGGTAGAGGCTGGATCCGTTGGCGGGCCCTCGTGCAAAACCGCCGTCCGCGCGCTGGGCGTTCCTGAGAAAATTGAGCGCCCGACCTATGATCTGGCTGTCAGTGGAAGCGGCGTCATGCAGGGCCAGCAGCGAGAGCGCAGTATCCTCTACGGCGCTATCAAAGCCTGTCAGGGGAGCCATGCCGCCGTCCGGCATGGAACGAGCAAGGATAGCGGCCGACAATTCTCCGGCGGGCTCCCCAGTTACGGGCGCCAAAGCCAATCGCCACGACTCCCGCACCGTTGCCGGACTCCCGTCATCTGCCAGGAATTGGCTCGCCGCGTTCACATCCAGCGAACTGGACTGCAACAGATCGAGGTCGGACAGGGCCTGCAAGGCATTCGCGGTCGCCGAAAATGGCGTGGACTTATTACCGGGTGCGACCACGCTACCGTCGGGCTGTTGCTGCGCCGCGATCCAGTCTGCGCCGGGGGAACCGAATGCGGTCCCTCCCGAGCAAAGAAGTACCAGCCACGCAAGACTTAGAACCTTACCCGCGCCTCGACTCGTGCGCCCTACCTGCATCATTCCCCCCTTCCTCTTTCTGCTTGCCCCTGATGTCCGGCTTGGTACCCAATGGTCCATCGGCGGTTGACGGCCTAGGCAACCAGCCGTAACGGACGATCCATCCCCAAATTGAATTGCCTGACGCGGGAAGTGACGAGACAGTGGACCGATTTACGCGCTGCAGGCACGGCGATGCCTACGCGAGTAGCAAGGCCCACGGGCACGCTACCGCGCGTGCCGCAATGGTCACGAGGACTTCTCCCTGATCTAGCGTATTTTTATATTTACTACTCTTGCGTGAGAATTATGCCCAATAGCTGGTGAATGTCAATCGCATTTAGGTTTGAATATCTACAGCAGCTGGATTTCTCACTTTTATGTAAAAGCGCCAGTTCGTACATCAAAACTGAGCCGTCTGGAAATCAGACAGATAGGAGCACCTGTTAACGTTGACTTCCAAAAATTGGCTCGTGCCATTCGATCACGATCGTGGCATTACACACCGGGCTTCGCAGGGAGCGCTGCTCCCTGGTGCCCCAATTGGCTCCAAACCCCGCCTCGGGTTATTGTGTGAGGCCCTGCGCCGGGCGCAGCCGCGTCCGGCTCGACCGATTTTTCGACCAGAACAGGAGCCCGAAGATGTTGAGGACAGCCATTCTCGGCCTTGCCGGGGTCATTGCGCTGGGCATGCTTTCCGCGCCCGCCATGGCCCAGGACGAGGCCTCCGATTCGGGGGATGCCGCCATCAAGAGCGATAATCCCTTCCTTCACGAGAGCAAGCTCCCCCTTCAAGCCCCGCCCTTCGACAAGATCGAGGACTCGGACTTCAAGCCCGCCATCGAGGAAGGCATGAAGCAGCAGGCGGCGGAGGTGGAGAAGATCGCCAACAACCCGGAGCCGCCCACCTTCGAGAACACGCTGGTGGCGCTGGAGAAGTCCGGGCGGATGCTGGAGCGCGTGAGCCTGGTGTTCGGGGCGCTGACCAGCGCCAACACCAACGACACCCTCCAGAAGATCCAGCAGGAAGTGGCCCCGGAACTGGCCGCGCACCGCGACAGCATCTTCCTGAACGAGAAGTTGTTCGACCGGATCAAGACCATCTACAACAAGCGCGACTCCCTGGACCTGGACCCGGAGGCGAAGCGCCTGGTCTGGTACTTCTACAACCAGTTCGTGCACGCCGGCGCCAACTTGTCCGACGCCGACAAGGACAAGCTCAAGGAGCTGAACAAGGAAGAGGCCACGCTGAGCACCGAGTTCCAGAACAGGCTGCTGGCCGCCACCAAGGCGGGTGCGCTGGTAGTGGACGACAAGTCGGCGCTGGCCGGCCTGGGCGACTCCGAGATCGCCACCGCCGCCGATGCGGCCAGGAAGCGCCACATGGAAGGCAAGTACGTGATCCCGCTGCAGAACACCACGCGCCAGCCGGCCCTGAAGTCGCTGACCAACCGGGACACCCGCGAGAAGCTCTACATGAACTCGGTGAACCGCGCCGTTCAGGGTGATGACAACGACACCCGGGACATCATCAAGCGCCTCGCGGAGCTTCGTGCCCACAAGGCGCGCCTGCTGGGCTATACCAACTACTCCGGGTGGAAGCTAGAGGACCAGATGGCCAAGGACCCGGACAACGTGGAAGCGTTCCTGGGCAAGCTGGCCGGCCCCACCGAGAAGGCCGCCCGGGAAGAGGCCGCCGACCTGCAGAAGCTGATCGAGGAATCCGGTGGGGACTTCAAGCTCAAGCCGTGGGACTGGAACTTCTACGCGGAAAAGCTGCGCAAGCAGCGCTACGACCTGGACGAGTCGGAGATCAAGCCCTACTTCGAGCTCAACCACGTGCTGGAAGACGGCGTCTTCTATGCCGCCCACCAGCTCTATGGGCTGACCTTCAAGGAGCGCCACGATCTGCCCGTCTACCAGGACGACGTGCGGGTGTTCGACGTCTTCGACAAGGACGGCTCGCAGCTCGCCATCTTCTATGCCGACTACTACAAGCGGGACAACAAGTCCGGTGGCGCCTGGATGTCCAACTTCGTCAACCAATCGAAGCTGCTGGGCACCAAGCCGGTGATCTACAACGTGATGAACATCCCCAAGTCCGCCGAGGGCGAGCCCACGCTGCTCACCTACGACGAGACGGAGACCATGTTCCACGAGTTCGGTCACGCGCTGCACGGCATGTTCGCCGACCAGGAATACCCGAGCCTGTCGGGCACCAACACCGCCCGCGACTTCGTGGAGTTCCCGTCGCAGTTCAACGAGCACTGGGCCCTGTACCCGGAGGTCTTCAAGCACTACGCGGTGCACTACAAGACCGGGGAGCCGATGCCCCAGGAGCTGGTGGACAAGATCAAGGCCGCCAAGTACTTCAACCAGGGCTTCGATTTCACCGAGCTGGTCGCCGCGGCCAAGCTGGACATGGCCTGGCACACGCTGACCCCGGAAGTTGAGCAGCAGGATGTCGCCAACTTCCAGCAGCGCGCCATGGACGTGGCCGGCCTGGACCAGTCCCTGGTGCCTCCGCGCTACGAGTCCAGCTATTTCGCCCACATCTGGGGCTCCGGTTACGCCTCCGGCTACTACGCCTACATGTGGACCGACATGCTGGACGAGAACGCCTTCGACTGGTTCCAGAGCCACGGCGGCATGACCCGCGAGAACGGCGACCGCTTCCGGAAGATGGTGCTGTCCCGGGGCAACTCCGAGGATTTGGAGACGATGTACGAGGACTGGCTGGGCGGCAAGCCCGGCATCAAGCCGCTGCTCAGGGCGCACGGGCTGGTCGCGGAAGGCCAGTAGGCCACGCGCCGAAACGACACGTGCTGAAAAGGGCCGGCATTCGCCGGCCCCTTTTTTCATTCCCGGGATTCTCTCGAGGCCGCTACGCGCTCTCCGCCGGCACGGCGTCGGTGCTGAATAGCTGAACATCGTGGTCCTGGCCGGGGAGCCGGATCATTTTCTCGAAGCGCATGCCCAGCTTGCCGAGCAGCCTCTCGGAAGACTCGTTTCCCGGAGAGACCAGGGCCAGGATCCGCGCAAGGCCGAGCCGCCCAACCGCGTCGTCAATCACCGCCCGCGCCGCCTCCAGCGCGTAGCCCCGCCCCCGGTATCCCGGCAGGAAGGCGAATCCTATGTCCGCGTCCGGTAGCGCATCGCGCTTGAGCAGACCGCACATCCCGATGGGGGCACCGGAGACCTTCTGGACGACCAGGTAAAGGCCCAGGCCGTACCTGCGGTACATGGCCATCGGCCCCTTCTGGATGTAGGCCCTCGCGTCCTCCAGGTTCCTTACGCCCCGGTCTCCGATGTAGCGAACCCAGTCCGGATCGTTGAGCAGCTCGAGGATGAATGCATCGTCGGACGACGCCAGGTGCCTGAGCGTCAGGCGCTCGGTATCAAGGACCCTCAAGTATCAGGCCTCGCGATGCTCGGTGCCCTCGCCGGGCGTGATGAAGAGCATGCGCGCCGAAGTGCCGGTGCGCGCGGTGTGCCAGGTGTTTTTGGGCACGATCACGTAGCTGCCGGGCCTGTCGAGGAGCGCCGTTTGCTCCTCGCCGTCAATCTCCAGGACCATGGTCACCTCGCCTTCCATGAGCATGACGACCTCGTCGCCGGCCGGGTGGCGCTCCCAGCTCGGCCAGTCGGCCTCGAACGAAAAGGAGGACACCAGGGTGCAGCCCCGAACGCTCTCCGGTTTGGCCTGGAATTCCTCGAACAAGGTCGGCGTGAACTCGACGGGCGTGGCGCCGAGCTCGGGATTCAGCATGACGAAATCCGATTCGATGGTATGTACCCTCGACCCCATGTGACCTCCAATTTCCACGATGCGCAAGGACAGCAGTGCCTGGCAATCGGCAGGAGCGGGAGTATATCGGTCGGGACAGGCGCCCGCGATCAGGCGCCGGATGAGGGCTCCTGCAACACCCAGCCGTTACCGTCCGGATCCTGAAACGTCACGTAGGTCCCCCAGGGCGCGTCCTGGACTTCGGACAGGGACAGCCCCCGTTCCCGCAGGGCCTTATAGTCTTCCCTGACATCGGAGGTCTCCAGCACTATGCCCTGGACGCACCCGGGCCGCATGTTCTCGAACCAGGAGACCAGGGTGATGGTCACCCCGCCGGCGGGCGGCACGAGCTGAATCCAGCGTTGGCCGGGGCCCATCTCATTGTCCCGGAGAACCTTGAATCCGAGAACCTCCGAATAGAAGCGCTTGGATCGCTCCTGGTTGGAAACGGGGATGGAGATGATGGCGATGCGAGACATAGTGGCTCTCCCTCCGCGGAACGCGGGCGCCACCTGTATCTAGTTTCGGTTAAACAGTCTGTCAAGCCGCCTTTCATGCTTTCTGCCCGGAAAGACCGCCTGGGGGACGGAAACGGGAGCCACGACCACGCATCGTCTCAGACCACCAGGTCGTGCTCCCGGATGATGGCGTCGAAGTAGCGGGTGTCACCCGGGCGCTCCTCGCGGTTGGCCTCGAAATCGTCGCGGCAGTCCGGGTTGCAGAACCCGACGATGAAACCGCGGTGATTACTCAACGAATCGGATGTCACGGGCTTGCCGGAACGGGGGCAGTACTTGTTTATGGTTGGCATTTTCTCGTTCATTCGACCCAGTGCATCGTTTGGCCAAGGAGCTGGCCCGGGATCAGTTCCCGGGCCTACCGACGTAGATCCTGCCTTCCTTCATCACGAAGCTCGGGTGCTCGGTGTCGGAAATGTCGTCCAGCGGATTGCCGGGAACGGCGACGACGTCCGCCGACTTGCCCTTTTCCAGCGAGCCGGTTACGTCGGAGACGCCCAACAGGTCCGCGCCATTGTGGCTCGCCGCCATCAGCGCCTGCGTGGGCGTGAAGCCGTTCTTCACCATCAGCGAGAATTCCTTGGCGTTCATGCCGTGGGGCTCCACGCCGGCGTCGGTGCCGAACGCCACCGGCACGCCGATTTTCGCCGCGTGCTGGAACATGGTTTGCATCTGGGCGGCCGCCGCGCGCGCCTTGGCGGCGATTTGCGGCGGGTAACTGTCGGCCTTCTCGCCGACCCACCAGCCGGCGGTCAGTGTCGGTACCAGGTAAACGCCCTTCTCCTTCATGGTCTTCAGAGTGTCGTCCTTCAGGAAGGTACCGTGCTCGATGGAATCCACGCCCGCCTTGATGGCCATTTTCGCGGCCTCGTCGCCGTGGCAGTGGGCGGCTACCTTGCGCTTCCAGGCGTGCGCCTCGGAAATGATCGCGTCCATCTCCTCCTGGGAGAGCTCCGGAACGTCAACCGGGTCGGACGCGGAAAGCACACCGCCCGACGGCATGAACTTGATCACGTCGGCGCCGTACTTGATCTGGTAGCGAACGGCAGCCCGGCACTCGGCGGGCCCGTTGCAGACGCCGTCGATGGGTCCCAGCGGCTTGACGTCACTGGGTGGATACGGGCCCTGGTCGGCGTGGCCGCCTGTGGAGCCGATGGCGTGCACCGCAGTGAGAATGCGCGGCCCCTCGGTGACCCCGGCGTTGACGGCGTTGCGCAGACCGACCGTGATGTAGTGCGAGGCGCCCACGTTGCGCACGGTGGTGAAACCCGCTTCCAGGGTGCGCTTGGCGTAGCGCGCGGCGTAGAACGCCTGCTCGGCCGGGAACCGAAATGTGTGTTCGTAGAAGTCCTTGTAGAAGTTGTCGTGCATCTCCATGGAAAGATGCACGTGGGCGTCGATGAAGCCCGGCAACAGCGTGGCGTCGCCGAGATCGATCACCTCGGCGCCGTCCGGCACGTCCAGGTCTCGGCCCACGGCCGTGATCTTCCTGCCTTCGACGATGACCATGCCGTCGTCCATCATCTTGCCGGACACGCCGTCGAACAGGCGCGCGGCCTTGAGCACCACCGGGTGATCCGGCGCCATGGGCGGAGTATCCGCCTGGGCAAGGGAAACGACAGCCAAAAGGCAGACCGCGATACCAACGGCTTTCAGGAAACGTCCAGTCACGACACCCTCCTCTCCCCAAAAAGAGTTAAATGAAAAGCAATGGCTTGCACACCGGAAGGCCCCGAGTATGACCCAGACGCGCGTCACGGTCCAAGTGCGCTCCCGGGGGACGCCTGAAGAACGAACAGCAGGCTCTCGCCGGCAGCGTCGGGGATCTCCCCGCCGCGCCTCATCCCCAGGCGTTCCAGGACGCGGATCGATGGGGCATTGTCCGGTCGAACCGTGGCGGCGATTTCGCCGTAACCCAGATTGGTGAAGGCAAGCCCTTTTGCCGCTTCGACCATCTCCGACGCGAAACCCTTCCCCCATGAGGACGGCCGGAAACGGAAGTACAGATTAAGGCGCTCCCGGCCGTCTATCGACTTGCGAACCACTCCGCCGAATCCAATGACGCACCCGGGCTCCGCTATCGCTTCCACCGCCCAGTACCCGAATCCGTTCCCGGCCCAGTGTTCCAGCCAGGACTCCAGCAGCCGCCGGCTCTGCTCGATGGTCCGGTGCGGCCCGGCGGGATTGAACCGATTGGTCTCGGGATCGGCATGAATTGCATGGACGGCATCGAGATCCGCCATCCGCGGTGCACGCAACTGCAGTCGCTCGGTCGTCAGGCTAGCCGGATTCATTGCTGCGGCCTGAACAGTACATCCTCGGGATGGGGACGGTAGGACGCATCGCTGACCACCACGGTGCCGGCCATACGGTCGTGCCAGGCGCGCTTGTCCCGGCCCCAGGCGATCCACAGGCACCCCAGGAACAACGGCAGTACCGACAGGTACATGCAAAGCCAGCGCAGCAGGCATTGCCGGAGAGTCGGCGGACGCCCGCTACGGAAATCGCGGACCTGGTGGGACACCAGCCATTCCCCCGGCGTCGCGCAACGCCACTTCCAGAAACCCACCAGGTAGGCACCCGGCGCGAATGTCAGCACCGCCAGCAGCGGCAGGCTCGCCGGCTGGCGGAAGGTGCCCGGACCAAGCACCACGGCCACCAGCACCGACAGCACCACACCGACAACCAACGTGTCGAAAATGACCGCCGCGAAGCGCAGCCAGAAGCCGATCAGGTACCGTTCGGCGGGCTCGGCCGGAGGGTTCATTCCACTGGCAGCTTTGGTTTCAACTGGCGGCCCGTGACCGCCCGGTAGGCGACCTCGATGGCCACGCTGAGCACCAGCATCCCGGCGAGCACCCAGAGCGTCGCCGGGTCGGCACCGGCGCGTTGCCAGACGAGAGCACCCAGCGCCGCCAGGCAGGTCAGCGCACCGGCCGCGGACACCGGCCAGGCGCTCCTGGTCTGCCGCCGTCGGATCACGTTGGTGAGATTAACCGCGGCAAAGATGATCAGGAATCCCGCGCTGCCCATCATGGAAATGCTTTCCAGGTTGAACAGGTTCGCCACCAGCAGCGTCAGCCCGGCGGTGATCAGGAGGCCCTCCACGGGCTTGCGCCAGACCCTGTGCTCGAGCAACTCCGGGAGCTCGCCGTCCCTGGCGATGATATAGCTGATGCGCGCCGCGCCGTAGAGCGTGGCGTTGATGGCCGATGCCGTGGACAGCATGGCCGCGATGCCGATCAGCACGAATCCGGTCTTTCCCATGAACGGCCGGGCGGCCTCCGCCAGCGCGTAGTCCTTGGCCTGCACCACCTTGTCCACGCTCAGGTTGCCGACCGTGACCATCGACACCAGCACGTACAGGGCGATGACAAATCCCACGGCGCCGTAGTAGGCGCGCGGCAGCGTCCTGTCCGCATCACGCACGTCCTGCGCGGTGTTGGCGATCAGCTCGAAACCCTCGTAGGCCAGAAAGATCAGCATGCCGCCGGCAACGAGCTGTACCGGCCCCGTCCATTCACCCGGGCTCAGGGCGCTGAAATCCGTGCTGAAAAGCCCCACGGCCACGAACAGCAGCAGGATGGCCACCTTGCCGCCCACGATCCACTCCTCGGCCGCGCCGACTGCACGCGAGCCCACCACGTTCAGCGCGGTCAGGGCAATCACCGCGGCACTGATCAAAACGTGCGAGCCGAATGCGCGCCACTCCCCGGGCAGGAAGCTGGAGCCGTAGCTACCGAAGGCATGGGCATAAAGCGAGAGCATGATGACGTAGCTGAGCGAGAGCAGCACGTTGAGCGAGCCGGTGAGGGTGCCCACGCCGAGGCCCTGGTTGAGAAACTCCACGGTGCCGCCGGGACTGGGATAGGCGACGGAAAGCCTGGCGTACGAGTAGCTGGTCAACAGCGCCACCAGCCCTGCGATGGCAAACGCCACGGGTGTGCCGCCGTGCGCGAGCTGAACGGCCAGTCCGAGGACGGCGAAGATGCCGCCGCCCACCATGCCGCCCACGCCAATGGCCACCACCGACCAGTAACCGAGCTTGCCCTTGGATTCACTTGGCATGGTTTGTCCGCGCCATTATTTCCCGGACTCCGCGCCGTTGGGCGTTATGACGCAAGCCCGTCTCATGTCATCCCGGGTAAGAATCACCACGCCCACGCCGCCGGTGAGCACCGGAATAAGCGAGGTCATTTCGGCGGGATTCTCCAGACCGACGAAGCCAGCCACCGCCAGCAGCGTGGCCGACAGGAACAGCGCGTCCGAAGACGGCCGGAGCCGGTCACCCGCCGTGAGCCCCTTCAAAACGTCGGCAGCGATGACCCCGAGCGCTCCGAGCGCCGGTCCCGCCATGGCCCAGACCCCGCCTCCCGTTCGGGACGAGACCACACTCGAGATGATGACGGTCGCCGCCAATGCGAGAGCCGGCGCCATTCTGAAAATCGTTCGCTTCATTTTTCTTACCTCGCTGGTCCGATTGTCCACCGCGTGGGTATGGCGATGTCAATTTGACGTTTCATCGTCGATGAAAATGTCCTCGATGCGCAGCCCGAACAGCTTGGCGACGCGAAACGCGAGCGGCAGGCTGGGATCGTACTTGCCGGTCTCGATGGCATTGATGGTCTGTCGCGAAACGTCGAGCCGCCCGGCCAATTCACCCTGTGTCCAGCCGCGCTCCGCGCGCAATACCCTGATTCGGTTGTTCATGCGTAACGCTTCTGGGCCATGGCAACGCTCACCATGTAGGCAAACACCATCGCCATGGAGGCATCCGTGGTGTCCAGCGGCGGCGCGCCGGCCTTGACCAGCATCGAGTATCCGAACATTACCCAGAACCCGGCGCCGAAGCCGAATGCCAGGCTCTCCAGCTGGATCTTGCGGGTCAACTCGTCCGCTTCGCGGATGAATTTGATATAGGCCAGCAGCGCCACCAGCAGGAACAGGGCTGGTGTCGCCGCCACCACGAATCTCCAGGCCCCCAGGCCGTCCGGCTGGAGCCTTAATACCGCCAACGTGCCG
>Ga0209918_1001513_pt1 | contig 12340 bp, 10 predicted proteins | sample SalPonD_shore_MG_FD_185712 | JGI IMG/M metagenome (GOLD analysis project Ga0209918, IMG submission 185712) | Salt pond soil microbial communities from South San Francisco under conditions of wetland restoration - Salt Pond MetaG... | ecosystem: Environmental > Aquatic > Marine > Intertidal zone...
GCCCTGTGGATACGATTGAATCCGACTTTCTAAGGAAATTGTCATTTTTAATCCCAATTATCTTGTAGAGCACTTTGCAAAACTGTGCTTTTGTCCAAATTCTGCATTTTCATGATTTCAAAATCCTCACTTATGGCTAATAAGCTGCGGTTTTGAACTCATTCAGGCTTTGAATTTGAACAAAATCCCTAGTTTTTCAAAGCCCTCTACTATTAACTATATATGCGATAAAGTCATAAATGCTTATTTTTATATTAAATATTGAATTTTATACTTGTAATCAGAGTGGATATAGATGCATATTTCCTACTCAGGTTCAATGTGAAATTTCAAGATGATTATAAACATGATTAAACTGAATCCCTGGATTCTGAACTTTACTGTGTGTTTTTGAGTTAGAGAGAACTTTGCAAAACCGTACTTTTGTCCCAATTCTTCCCGAAAGTTTTCGGGAGGTTTTTGAAATCACTCACCCCGAAAGCATTCGGGATTGAACAAAATCCCTGGTTTTGCAAAGCCCTCTTAAAAAGCATTGCTCATTAATCTGATTTTTCTTCAGGAAATATTTTTAATTTTCAAGCTTAAAACAACCGCGCATCATTAAGGAAAGAATAAAAAAATCGATTGATCTCTGGCGTATTATTAAATTCCAGGCCGTTGGATGGTTGGGTACGCTGGTTAACCTGTCGGTCATTTGGATGCTGTACGGTCAATTAAACTGGCCCCTTTTGCTATCCGGGGCACTGGCCATTGAAGCTTCTATCATTCATAATTTCACCTGGCACTACCTGGTCACCTGGCGCGACCGTGTGGCCCGCACCCGTATCGACTACTTTTATCGCCTGATACGCTATAACCTGGTGACCGCTTCCATCGATTTTGTGATGAAATTGGGCATTATCTGGGGATTGACGCACTATTTCCATATCCATTATTTGATTTCAGATCTCATCAGCATGCTGTTCGGTCCCATCTTCAAATATGCTGCCAACGAGTTCATCATTTTCAAGCATACGCCGGAAACACAACCGTTTTTTTCAGGAAGAAAACTCCCCGCGCTGGGTCGTGATACGCCAAAAATACGACGTATCAATCAATCCATGACGCGACGCTGGGAGCACGGGTTTCTACAATCGGTAGCTGAACGAATGCCGCCTGGTATTAACTCTGATCATATGACCACGCTCGCATTTTTATCATCTTTCGTTATTGCAAGTGGCTATTACCTGACCACCTATTCCAAATGGTGGCTCATGCTTTCCAGTTTTGGGCTCGTTTTACACTGGTTCGGCGACAGTATGGATGGCACTCTGGCCCGGGTAAGGAATCAACAACGGGAAAAGTACGGTTTTTTTGTGGATCATTTGAATGATGTCTGGACCATTTTTATCGTGGCCATTGGATTGGGTTTTTCTCCATTGATGGATATGCGTATTGCCTTTTTCGCGGCCCTGGCATATTTAATAATGAATGTCTATGTGCACATTATCGCTTTCACCAACCGGGTTTTTATCCTGTCTTTTGGCAAATTTGGCCCCACTGAGTTGCGCCTCCTAGCCATTGCCGTAAATACCACCGCCTTTTTCTGGAACCCGGTACTGCTCGATATGGAAGATATTTCCTTTACCGCCATGGACATCGGGGGATTATTTCTCGGCACTTTTCTAACCCTGATTTTCCTGATGAAATCCATACAAGGGGCCCTGGAGTTGAATCGAAGAGCTGAAGATAATATAGTGGAGAACTCCTGATACATATTTCTTTTAAGTTAATTAGCTATTGGGTTATTGAGTTAAATCATGCTAACCCGGATATTTCACCAAGAAATTTTTTCTCAGCAACCCCGAAGGCATTCGGGACAAGGGCTAAAATGGGGACGGAATCGTATACATATACGTTGAGTAAGCCATTTTACCTTCAACGCAGCGGAGGGAAAAATTTCGCAGCGTTCTACATCGTGTATTTATTTTTTAAACCTTAAAAATAGCTATAAGTGTATTTGCATCAATAATTTAATTCATTAGAATATAATTTTCTGTGAAATATCCGGGCTAATCCTTTAATCCTGAATATTTCGATTCATATTGCTAAAAGGCATAAAGGGGCAAAGGATCAAAGGCACAGAGTTTCGAGGTGGGGGTATTACCGGACAGAGCCCGGGAACAAGTTTTTTGTTCAATTATTATTCATTGTTGAAAAGCTAAAAGGAGGTCCCCTCCCGCTCGTGTTTAAGCTAAACTCATATTAAGAGATCGCAATCTAATTGCCAAAACTGTTATCATCACCCTGTTGATAGAGGGCTTTGAAAAACCCGGGCTTTTGGTCATCCCGAACGCTTTCGGGAAGAGAAATTTTGAAACCGCACCATATTAGTCATATGTGAGGATTTCAAAATTTCGATAACGCAGATATTGGGCAAAAGAACGGTTTTGCAAAGTTCTCTTGATAAAATATTATATCTTGTGAATTAATAATTATTTAGATAAGATATAGGTAAGAATTTTATAGACTATTCATTTATTAAAATTCAAGAGGACACCACGTTATGCTACATCCCAACTCAGAACTGAAATTTGTCAGTGATCATAAAGGACACGGGGTATTTGCCACCGCTCCAATACCAATAGGTACTATCGTTTATATTAAAGATGACTTGGAAATTACCTTGTCTTCAAGTGATGCATTGATGAAAAATGAGAAATATCGCTCCATCATTGATACCTATACCTATAGGGATGAAAACGGTCAATATATCCTTAGCTGGGATCTTGCCAAATATGTAAACCACTGCTGCTTTCCAAATACCATCAGTACGGGATATGGATTTGAAATAGCGATCAAAGACATCGCTCCAGGCGATGAAATAACGGATGAATATGGGCTGTTCAACCCCGAAAAACAGTTTGCGGTTAATTGCGGCAAACCAAATTGCCGACGATGGGTCAAACCGAATGATATTGATCGGAACTACCACCAGTGGGATGACCAAATTAAACAGGCTTTGGCGCATTACCGCCAGGTTTCCCAACCGCTTGAAGATTTTATGGATGAGGAGACTCGTAATGATTTGAAGCACTATCTGTCAACAGGCAGTCATTATAAATCCGTACGAACGTTAAAACTTGCCAGGGATCAAATTAAAATTCGACCGGGATGAAACCATTAGTGATTTTTTGATTTGGAGATTTGTTGATTTCGGGCTCTGGAATCAATTTCGTTGTCAATAACTTATTGGATGAAGGTAATCATTTTATGTAAGTGCTGAACGTCGGAGTAAAACAACCACGGAACGGGGAGCAACCTTATAGGCCAAGGAATTCAATGCGACTTCTTTTCCAGGCAGCTTGATATCTTCCGGGCTTGGCAGCGAGGTATCGATGACGCGGAGCCAGTCGGTCTTTTTGCCAATTTGAATTCTGAAATCAAGAGCTTTCCACCAGGTATTGATCATCACATATAAATCATCATCTTGCTGAGATTTGCCATTCAGGTAGAACGCCAGAGAGTGCGAATGCCAGGAGGTATCCACCTGACTGCCTGTGCCAAACCAACTGACATCCTTCCGCCAGAACCGGCTTCGACATAACGTGGGATGCTTCTTCCGAAACGAAATCAAATGTTTGAAGAATCGGAACACATCGGCATGCTGCTCCTTTAAATCCCAGTTCAACCAACTGATTTTATTATCCTGGTTATAGGGATTATTGTTGCCCTTTTGGGTTTGCATAAATTCATCCCCCATCCTAAACATGGGGATTCCATTCGATAAAAATAATATACACCCAAAATTGCGTACTTGTTTTTCACGCAATTGCATCACCTCATCCGGGACTTTTTCATTGCCCTCCCAGCCGCAATTCCAGCTCAGATTATAATCCGACCCGTCCTGGTTGTTGTGGCCGTTGGCTTCGTTGTGCTTCCGGTTGTACGAAACGAGGTCATAAAGCGTAAACCCGTCGTGAGCCGTTACAAAATTCACGCTTTGATAGGCATGAAAAGCGAATTCCAGGGTATCCGGGAAAAGATCTTCACTGCCGTACAGCCGGTTCATCATCGCATCGACTTTACCCGAATCTCCCTTGATAAATGCCCGTACATCATCGCGAAACGGCCCATTCCACTGTAGCCAGGTAAACCCCGGGAAATTTCGTCCCAGTTGGTAACTGCTGATATCCCAGGCTTCCGCGATCATCCGGATGTTGCTCAACTCGGGATCGTTGGTGATTTCCGAAATCAGGGGTGGATCCGTTAGATTTAGGGAACCATCCGTATTGCGCATAAAAATAGAAGCCAGGTCGAAGCGGAAGCCGTCAATATGCATTTCCCGCACCCAGTAGCGGAGGCTGTCCAGGATCATCTTTCGCACCGCCCGGTTGGCACAGTGCAGCACATTTCCGGTACCCGTGTCGTTGCGATACCATCTACGATTTTCTTCGAGCAGATAATAGGTGGTATTATCAATGCCCTTGAAACTATAACAGGGTCCGTTTTGATTCCCCTCCACAGTGTGATTATACACTACATCCAGGATCACTTCAAATCCCGCTTCATGCAGTGCTTCTATCATTTTACGAAATTCTGATAACTGGGCGAGCAGTGAGGTCCGGCTGGAATAAAGATGATTGGGCGCAAAAAAATTCAACGGCATATATCCCCAGTAGTTGCTCTCCTGCGGATCATCCTGGAACACGGGCAACAGCTCGATAATAGTTACCCCCAGCTCTTTCAAATAGGGAATTTTCTGAATGACGCCGGTATATGTACCCCTATGCTTTTTGTCTACCCCCGAATTACCTGATTTTGTAAATCCCCGGACATGCATCTCATAAATAATAGCATCATGAGTGTGCTCCGGCTGCGGTAATTTTCCCCAATCGTGCTCCTTGAAATCCTCTAAGACTCCCAGTGGAGCTTTTCCTTCATTGGGACCCGGAAACCGGGCTGCTTCCCGGCTGAATTCAGATGGAAAAAATACGACTTTTGCATACGGATCGAGCAATATTTTATCGGTGTCAAAACGATGTCCGTGATCCGGTTCATAAGGACCTGAGATCCGGTATCCATAGTATTTGGCCCTGCCTACTTGCTTTCCATCCAACCTGCAATGCCATATTCTGGCTGATTTATTGAATAGATAATTTAGATTATACCTGTAACAAGGTGACCTTAAATCATCTTCCGTAAAAAGCAGCAATTCCACGCCGGTAGCATGCTTGGAATAAATGGCAAAATTCCAGGAATTGTCTTGCTTGTTATAGGTTACTCCCAATGGAAACAGGGAGCCCTCACGAGCTTCCCAGGTATTCAAAAGCGACTCTCTTTCAATAATTAGGAATAGCGTTTCAGATATTCATGAAACATCATATCCTTTATTATTAGAATGTACAAACTTATCCATAAAGTTACGTTTTTTTTATAAAATAATACATCAATTCCATTTAATATTTTTGGGAAGCGCTTCCGGTCAACAAAAACTGAAACTTGCATTTATCCTTATTTTATAATCCATTTTCATATTTGAATAATATTTTTTCAATTTATATAAATTCTAAACTTTAATTATTAATGCCACCCTGTCGTGCTATTTATTTAGTAAAACTATTCATAACATCTAATTAATATAATGAGACATTTTTATCTTAAAACTCAACTTTTTCTGTTTTTTACTCGCCTGCAACATCCAAATTGGCTAATTGCGTACCTTATAAATGAGGTATAAAACCTCACGAATTTGTTTAGGTAAAATTTTGATTTATTAATTCCGGAGTTGTGTAACACATTGGATGGAGAGCAAAACGACCTGTAACATTACCAATTTCAGATATTATTTAATAACACAGAACAGGTTTTAATTGCACGGTATAAATACGAAGAAATGAAACCTTCGGTTTTGCCCCATCCCAATTAAAAGTACTTGAACTCCGGTTGAAATATTAAATTCAACACATTTGAATTATGGGAAATGAAGACAAAATCAGGCAGCTCGTAGAAAAACGGGAACTGGCTCGGTTAGGTGGTGGCGAAAAAAAAATAACATCCCAGCACAGCAAAGGAAAAATGACCGCCCGGGAACGAATTGAATTTTTGCTGGATGACGGTAGTTTCGAAGAATTTGACATGTTCGTAACCCATCGAACCAGCGCCTTTGGTTTGGATAAAAAGAAAATTTTATCCGACGGGGTCGTTACAGGTCATGGGACTATTGACGGAAGACTAGTGTATATCTTCTCTCAGGATTTTACCGTATTTGGCGGTTCGTTATCAGAAACCTACGCCAAAAAAATCTGTAAGATCATGGATCAGGCCATGAAAATGGGTGCTCCCATCATTGGTATTAACGACAGTGGTGGTGCTCGTATTCAGGAAGGTGTTAAAAGCCTGGCCGGTTATGGCGATGTATTTCAGCGTAATATCATGGCGTCCGGGGTAATCCCCCAATTATCTGCCATTTTCGGTCCCTGCGCCGGCGGTGCGGTTTACTCCCCGGCCCTGACCGATTTTACGATGATGGTCGACAAAAGCAGCTATATGTTTGTCACCGGTCCCAAAGTGGCCAAAACGGTAACTGGAGAAGACATCACCGTCAATGAACTGGGCGGTCCTACGGTTCACGCTACCAAATCGGGTGTTACTCATTTTGTGGCGGATAACGAAGAGGACGGGATGTTAATGTTACGCAAACTATTGAGTTACCTTCCCCAAAACAATCTGGAAGATCCGCCCATCTCCCACTGCGAGGATCCCATCGACCGATTGGATGACGAACTCAATGATATCATCCCGGAGAACCCGCAGGTCCCTTATAATGTAAAAGACATCATCTACACCATAGCCGACGACGGGGAATTCCTGGAAGTGCAGCGTCAATACGCCCGCAACATCGTTACCGGCTTTTCCAAATTTAACGGCATGCCCGCCGGCATCGTGGCCAATCAGCCCAATTATCTGGCCGGGGTGCTCGATATCGATTCATCCCGTAAAGCCGCCCGGTTCGTCCGTTTTTGTGATGCTTTCAACATTCCATTGGTAACGTTGGTTGACGTTCCCGGATTTTTACCCGGTAGTGCGCAGGAATACGGCGGTATTATCATCCACGGGGCCAAGCTGTTATTTGCCTATGGTGAGGCTACCGTCCCCAAAATTACCATCATCCTGCGAAAAGCCTACGGGGGTGCCTATGACGTAATGAGCTCCAAACACTTACGCGGCGATATCAACTACGCCTGGCCTTCGGCGGAAATTGCGGTAATGGGTCCCAAAGGAGCTATTGAAATTTTATACCACCGGGAATTGAGTGAATTTGATGATGAAGAGCCCCGGGCTAATTTCATAGCAGAAAAAGAAGACGAATATAAAAAACGATTCTCCAATCCCTACGAAGCCGCCCGTTTCGGATACATTGATGATATCATTGAACCTCGAAATACCCGGTTCCGCATCATTCGTGCCCTGCAGACGCTGGCTACAAAAAAAGAAGTCAATCCACCGAAAAAACACTCCAATATTCCACTTTAAACCGGTATAACAATGTTTCTCGATCGACTGTTAAAATTTGATTTATCACGGGTTACGGGCGATGAAATTTGGATTATGGTGTTGGGTTATTTCATTGTCTTTATTGTTTTAACCCTGTTGTACATTGTTTTTCAGAACCTACCCATTTTATTACGTCTGCCCAGGAAGATCCGGTCTTATATACAAAAACGTAAGGAATCCCTGAACCTGGTTCCTGCGGACGCCAAAATGAAAAAAGAAGAGCAGGAATTATCCGGCGAATTAAATGCAGCCATCAGTGCGGCCATTCATCTCTACGCCAGTGAACAACACGATGAAGAAAGCGCCATCCTGACCATTGAAAAAGTATCCCGGCGCTATTCTCCCTGGAGCTCAAAAATTTATTCGGTTACGAATCTCAGACGATAGCAAATATTTATGAAGAATTATCAATTTGAAATAAATGGAAATGTATACGACGTAAAGATCAGCAATTTCGAGGATAATGTCGTAGATCTTGAAGTCAATGGTACGCCGTACAAGGTGAACCTCAAGAAAGAAGTTAAAACGCGTAAAACACCCAAACTGGTGCGGTCTAAAACGCCACCGCCCTCCACCAAGGATAACAAACCGCTCACCCGGAAAGGAAAACTTTCGACGATCAAGGCGCCCCTGCCCGGTAAGATCTTGTCTATCCTGATCAGTGAAGGCGATACGGTTAAAAAAGACGACAAACTGATGACCATGGAAGCCATGAAGATGGAAAACAACATTCTTTCGGACACCGAAGGAGTGGTTAAATCCATCAAAGTGGCTTCCGGTGATGCAGTGCTTCAAGACGACATATTACTAGAAATTGAATAATTATTTCCATGGACGGCTTAATTAATTTTATACACTATACCGGCTTTTACAATGTCACAGCCGGACATTTGATTATGATTGCAGTGGCCTGCTTTTTTATCTACCTGGCCATTGCGAAAGGCTACGAACCCCTGTTGCTGATTCCCATCGGTTTCGGAATCATCATCGGTAATATTCCATACCTTCAAGGAGCAGACCTGCAGCTGGGTATCTACGAAAGCGGCAGCGTAATGAACTACCTGTATATGGGAGTCCTGAAAGGGATATATCCCCCATTAATATTTTTAGGCATTGGGGCGATGACCGACTTTTCCACCTTAATATCGAGTCCCAAACTGGTATTACTGGGAGCCGCCGCACAGATCGGTATTTTCCTGACTTTCTTCGGGGCCATTGCCCTGGCCTTTGACACCGGTGCAGCAGGCGCTATCGCAATTATTGGTGGAGCAGACGGACCAACGGCCATCTTTCTCTCATCCCGACTGGCACCCAAGCTGATCGGCTCAATTGCAATTGCGGCTTATTCATACATGGCGCTGGTTCCGGTGATACAGCCCCCGATTATGCGTCTGCTCACCAACGATAAAGAGCGGCGCATACGCATGAAACCCCCGCGTGCCGTATCCAAAACGGAAAAAATCCTGTTCCCCATTATCGGACTCTTACTAACGGCCTTCATTGCCCCGGCGGCCCTGCCCCTGCTTGGCATGCTCTTTTTCGGCAACCTGTTGAAAGAATCGACGGTTACCGAACGACTGGCTGAAACCGCACGCACCTCGATGATCGATATTGTAACCATTTTGCTGGGCGTTACGGTGGGAGCTTCCACACAGGCCACGACGTTCCTGACCCCGGAATCGATCCTGATTTTCGTACTCGGCGCTCTCTCCTTTATGATTGCCACGGCGGGTGGTGTATTATTTGCCAAAGTGATGAACCTGTTTTTATCCGAAGAAGATAAAATTAATCCCCTTATCGGGGCGGCAGGTGTCTCTGCGGTGCCCGACAGCGCCCGGGTGGTTCAGCACGAAGGATTACGCTATGATTCTTCCAACCACTTACTTATGCACGCCATGGCGCCCAACGTGGCCGGGGTAATCGGTTCCGCGATCGCTGCCGGACTATTAATGAGCTTTCTCATGTGATCAACTCCCTGACCTGACATAACCATGACAAAGGGAAAGGCCTCAATCTATGCCAACGGATTGGGGCCTTTTCAATTTTCAATGAGCAATGACCAATTTGCAGGAATACATCGAATTAACAAGTTTCACATCTGAAATGGCATAAAAAGCTAAAATCTGCGTTATAACCAAAAATATCTCACTGCAACATTTGTTATATGTTCGATTTCAAACAACGGCGTCGCAGAAAATTAAAAGATAAACCATTTCCCATGGAATGGGAAGATTTATTGAACAGGAATGTCTCTTTCTATAAAGTTCTCTCCGCTAGAGATCAGGAAGAACTCAAAAACCGTATTAAAATTTTCATCCATGAAAAACAGTTTGAAGGTTGTGCGGGCGTATCCATTACTGATGAAATCCGGATAACGGTTGCTGCCCAGGCGTGCCTTATGTTGTTGGGTGATATCTCCGATTATTACCCCAAAGCCCGGTCCATTTTGATTTATCCGGACAGTTATGTAGCCCGTGTTAAAAATCAGCCCCGGAACTCGTTTGTAGTAACGGAAGGATATGAATCGCGTATCGGTGAGGCGTGGTCGATGGGTAATATCGTCCTGGCCTGGAATGCGGTATTACAAGGAGCCGCCAACAGCAGTGATGGTCGCAATGTCGTTATACACGAATTTGCCCATAACCTGGACCATGAGTTTGATATATCCACCTTTGTTGAGGCTTCTCCCGCCTATGCTGAACGCAAGAATAAAGCGGATTGGATTGTGGCACTCAGCCGTGAATATCGCCGGCTGTTGAATGACGTTTCCCGGGGTAAACCCACCCTCCTGAATCAATATGGAGCCACCAATACGGCTGAATTCTTCGCGGTATCTTCCGAAGTATTTTTCGAACAACCCTCAGAACTAAAAAAACGCCATCCCGAACTCTTTCAGCAATTACGTTCGATTTATCAACTCAATCCCATAGAGCTTTTTGACCGTTCCTAAAATTTAAACCACAGATTTTCACGGATTTAAAGTGCATTAAATTTCGTTCAGGCAATCAACAAATCACTAAATAAACCTATCGGAACTACATTCACTTCATCAACATTTTAATTAAACAGGTTGTATAGCAACCGACTGATTATTCATGGTTTAATATTAGTCAAATGGAATAACTGCATGCACCGACAAAAGAAATGGAATGACAAAATAATTCAGTTTCTACATCGCTGGTGCATGGTTGAAGATTTTGAATTGCCCGCTTTGATCTGGGCTTTTTTCTTTTTCTTCTTTTTGCTGAGTACGATCTATATGTTGCGCCCCTTTCGGGATGAAATGGCTATTGCAGCCGGGGTTGAACATCTGCAATGGCTCTTTACCGGCACATTCACTGCCACCCTGGTTATGGTCCCTATTTTCGGATTATTAATTAAGAAGTATCCCCGCCAAAAATTTCTGCCGGCCTTTTTCATCTTTTTTATCAGCAATCTTTTGGGCTTCTTCATGCTGTTCAAAATCAATTTTTACCCGGTGATATTAGCCCGAACCTTCTTCATCTGGCTGGGTATTTTTAATGTTTTTGTAGTCTCGTTATTTTGGAGTTTTATGACGGATATTTTTACAAATGAGCAATCCCGTCGACTGTTTGGTGTCATATCAGCCGGGGGAAGCGCCGGGGCTATAATCGGTCCCGCTTTTGCTACCTTGCTCGTCCATACCTTTGGTCCCGTTAATCTATTACTTCCGGCCACCCTGTTACTTGTGCTGGCCACGCTGTGTATTGCCCGATTGTTAAACTGGTCAGATCGGTATTCATTTGATTATTCTGAAGGCAACTCATCACCTGCCAAAAATCATTCTCATCCCATCGGGGGTAGTATCTGGTCAGGTATCAAAGCGGTTTTTCGATCCCGGTACCTGATGGGCATAAGTCTTTTTATAATGTTGTACACGGCGGTCTCTACTTTTATCTATTTTGAACGGGCTTATATGGTAGAACAAACGATAAGTGACCCCACGACTCGTACCACTTTTTTTGCCGGTATAGATCTTACCGCCAATATTCTGGCGATCCCTGCCCAGTTTTTTATAACCAACCGAATAATCCAACGATTCGGCCTGGCCATAATGTTTGCCATCATCCCTTTCTTCATCATCCTGGGATTTATAAGTTTGAGTGTATTGCCTGTTTTATCTTTGCTGGTGGGAATACAGATTCTTCACCGGGTCGGTAATTACTCACTTTTACGTCCCGGCCGGGAAATTCTATTTACCGTAACAGCGCGTGAGGATCGCTATAAAGCCAAAAATTTTATTGATACCGTCATTTACCGGGGGAGTGATGCCCTGACCGGCTGGATCTTTGCCGGGTTGATATCGCTGGGATTGAGCCTTTCCGTGATATCCCTGCTGGGCCTGCCCATCGCTGCCCTTTGGATGTTGACCGGTTATACCCTGGGCTTGAAACAAAAAGACCGGCGCAAACAGATGAAGGCAGAAACAAACCTGGATCTGCTACCACATACCGAAAATTAATCCGGATTATTCACTAGTAAATATATAAACTCATTTTGCGGTTAGAACTACGAGTATTGGCTCTCAGCGATCAGTCCACAGCGATCAGCGTATGCCAGTAGTGAAAAGTGAAAGGCCACAAGTGAAATATTGGATTGCAGCCTCTTTACGTTTCACTTCTCAATTCTCATCTTACATCTGAGCTCATTGAAAGCGGATAATTGAGACATAACGCTAAGATTAATAATCAGAATCAATACTCTACACCTCATTAAACCGGTTAATCCAACCGCACAATTGGTTATATAATATATCAATGAAGTAATTGATATTATTGTAATT
>Ga0209918_1001516_pt1 | contig 12329 bp, 10 predicted proteins | sample SalPonD_shore_MG_FD_185712 | JGI IMG/M metagenome (GOLD analysis project Ga0209918, IMG submission 185712) | Salt pond soil microbial communities from South San Francisco under conditions of wetland restoration - Salt Pond MetaG... | ecosystem: Environmental > Aquatic > Marine > Intertidal zone...
GCCCGTCCCGCATTCGGCCGAACCTGGACACGGGCGGCCGCAATTCGGAGAATTCGGGAACACCCGACCCGTTGCCCGCTTCCGGCACCAGCGTACGAGGACCCGTCATGCCCCATCTCCTGACGAATCGCCCCAGGCTGACCGCGGTCGCCAGCAAGCGGCTGGTTACGCCGGCGCATTTCGCCTGGGAGACGGTCAACGCGATCGTGTACAAGGTCGGCGGGCTGATTTTCATCGCCGGAAGCGTATTGTTCTTCCCGCGTTTCAGCGCCTGGGAGGACCTGGGGGCCTGGCTGTTCTTCGGCGGTTCGATCCTTTACCTGGTGGTGACCGTGCACGACTTCCTCGAGGTGCGGAAGTTCTGGCGACGGTTCTACACCGAGAACGCGGCGAAGCGCGTCGAACTGGTCACCGCCGCCGCCTACCTGGTCGGCACGCTGATGTTCACCTTCGGCAGCCTGTTCTTCCTTTCCTGGTGGGGCTGGTACGAGACCGCCGCGTGGCTGTTCGTGGTCGGCTCGCTGCTGTTCGCGGTGGGGGCGACCGGGAACGTGCTGCAGATCATCCAGGCGAAGAACACGGTCTGCATGCAGCTGCTCAACCTTACGGCGGTGAGTTTCCTGGTTGGCTCCACCCTGTTCGTGGTGGGTTCGATCCCCTACCTCTGGCACATCGCCAGCCCGGTGGACCGGCACATCCTGTTCGCCTACCTGGCCTGGCAGTACCTGGCCGGGAGCGCGCTGTTCCTGCTGGGTGGCCTGTTCAACTACGCGCGCATGTACATCGCCAACCAGGACCGGAACAACCTGCCCAACCCGGAGTTACTGTTCGCCGAGTTCATCGAGCGCGAGGTCGAGGAGTTGCAGGGCACGGAGGCGCGGGGATAACGCACGATTGGTGCGAATCGCACGAATTGTCCGAAATCCGCTATAATGGGTCCTCCCGAAGCGGAGGAACGGCCATGAATCAGCCCGCGGCGACCGATCTCGACGAGTTCGACGACATCACGGCGACCGACTTCAAGCGGCACTTCGGCCGGACCCTGGACGAGGCCCTGCGCGGCCGGGCCGTGCGCATCACCCGGCACGGACGGGTCCGCGACCGCCTGGTGCTGCTGCGCGAGGAGGACCTGGTGCGCCTGCGCGCGGGCGTGAAATCGCCGCTGGAGGACCTGCGCGAGCAGTTCGACGCGCTGCTGGCCCGGATGCAGACGCCCACGGCGCGCGAGGCGGCCGCAAGCGTGGGCTCGGCCGGCACCCAGGAGCTGGGGGAAGCCGCGCTGAAGGGATTCGAGCGGGGTGAATGATGCCCGGCCGGTCCTGACGGTCATTGCCGGCACCAACGGGGCCGGCAAGAGCAGTATCGTCGGCATGTTCCTGCGCGGGCGCGGCGGCGAGTACTACAATGCCGACGAGTGGGCCCGCCGGCTGCGCGAGGAAGACCCCGGGCTCGACCAGACCGAGGCCAACGGCCTGGCGTGGCTGGCCGGCAAGGAAATGCTCGAGGCGGCGATCGAGAGCGGCCGCGACTACGTGTTCGAGACCACGCTGGGCGGCCACACCATCCCCGGCCTGATCCGCCGAGCCGCGGAGCAGGGGCACCGGCTAGTGATCTGGTACGTGGGCCTGGACAGCGCCCAGGCGCACGTCGATCGGGTCCGGGCCCGCGTGGCCCGGGGCGGCCACGCCATCCCCGAGACACGCATCCGCGAGCGCTTCGAGCGCAGCGTCGAGAACCTCATCGCGCTGATCCCGCACGTCGACGAGCTCCGGCTGTTCGACAACAGCGTCGCGGTCGACATGGCCAGCGGCGAGGCACCGCGGGTGCGCGCGCTGCTGCACGTGCGCGACGGCGACATCATCTCCAGCGTGCCGTTGACGCAGGTTCCGGACTGGGCGAAGCCGGTGTTCGCGGGCTACCTGATCCGCTAGCTGGCGGGGCCGGACACGCCGCCCGGGCCGCCCGGCTCCCGCTCAGGATGCGCCCGGTGGCGGCGACTCGCGCTGGCCGGCCGGGGCCGGCTCGACGCCCGGCGCCTCCGGGGCGGTCGGGTGCGTCTGCTCCTCGAGCTGCCGGGCCGCCTCGCGCTCGGACTCGCGCAGAAGCAGGTGCTCGATGCGTGTCCGCAGTACCTGGTCCGTTTCCTCCCGCCGCCGGAATTCGAGCGCCAGGTCCCGGTACAGGGACCAGGCCATCAGCACCATCAGCAGCATGAACGGGAATGCGGCGATGATGGATATCGTGCGCAGCGCGTAGAGCCCTCCGCTGAGCAGTAGTACCGCCGCCATCAGCAGCTGCAGCGCGCCCCACAGGATGCGCACGAAGCGCGTGGGGTTGAGCACGCCCTTCGAGGTGAACATGCCCAGCACGAAGGTCGCGGAATCGGCGGAGGTGATCACGAACATCGCGACCAGTGCCACCGCCGCCATCGATGCCAGACGTCCCAGCGGGAGCTGGTCGAGCAGCACGTACAGCCCGGACGGCGCCTCCTTCGCCACCGCGTCGGCGATGCCGACATGGTCGAACAGCGCCAGGTGGATGGCGGAGCCGCCGAAGGTCGCGAACCAGAGCATGCTGAGCGCCACCGGCACGAGCATGACACCGAAGACGAACTCGCGGATGGTGCGCCCCCGCGAAATCCGCGCGATGAAGCTGCCGACGAACGGCGCCCAGCTCAGTCCCCATGCCCAGTAGAACATGGTCCACTGCTCCACCCAGTGGCCGCTGGAATAAGGCGAGGTCACCAGGCTCATCTGCACGATATTGCCCAGATACTCGCCGATCGTCTGGGTGAGCAGGCCGAAGACGAAGGAGGTGGGGCCGAACGCCAGCACGAACACCAGCAGCAACGCGGCGAGCAGCATGTTGGCGTTGCTGAGATGGCGGATGCCTTTGTTCAGGGGGGTCATCGCGGAGAGCATGAACAGCGCCCCGAGCCCCACGATGATCAGCGTCTGGGAGTGGAAGTCATAGGGCACGTCCGCCAGCCGCGCCATGCCGCTGTTGATCTGCAGCGCGCCCAGGCCCAGCGTGGTGGCGACCCCGAACACGGTGGAGACTACCACCAGCACGTCGATGGCGTTGCCCCAGCCGTGGTCGACCCGGTCACCCAGCAGCGGGCGGAAGGTCTCGCTGATCAGGCCGCGACTGTTGTGCCGGAAGCGCACGTAGGCGATGGCCAGCCCCACCACGGTGAAGTTGGCCCACTGGTGGAACCCCCAGTGGAAGAAGGCGTAGCGCATGCCGGTCTGGGCGGCTTCCACGGTGCGGGGGTCGCCGATGCCCAGCGGCGGCGAGTTGAAGTGCATTACCGGCTCGGCGACACCCCAGAACACCAATCCCACGCCCATGCCGGCGGAGAAGATCATCGCCAGCCAGCTCTTGAAGGAGAACTCCGGCGGCTCGCCGTCGGGGCCGAGCTTGATGCTGCCGAACCTGGACAGGGCCAGCCAGGCGGCGAACAGGACGAAGCCGCTGGTGGTGACCAGGTACATCCAGCCGAAGTTGGTCGCCGTGGTGTGCAGGGCCCGTTCGGCCAGCGTCGCGATCGTCTGCGGGTAGCGCGTCGTTACGGTGACGATGCCCGCGACGATCAGCACGGAGAAGCCAAAGACGACGCCGACGTCGCCCAGCAGCCGATCCGCGAACCTGGTGAGCCTGTTCATGCCGTGTGAGGTCGCCATCCCCTGCAACGTCTTGCGTCAGGGCCATGGTAATCGGGTCCCGAGGGGCCGGGAACGGTGCCGGGCCGGTTGCTTGCCGCAGATCAAGGAATCGGCCCGCGCGTGTGCGGGGACGCGGATGCCGCCCATCGCGGCTCGCGCCTGACTATGCTTTCGTGACACGGGACCGCCCCCGCTCAGAGGCCGTCATGTCACTGCTGGAACAGGTTACTGTCTTCCTCGCCGCCGCCGTGGTGGCGGTCCCCTTCAGCCGCCGGCTCGGCCTCGGCGCCGTGCTGGGCTACCTCGCTGCCGGGCTGGCGATCGGGCCCTTCGGCCTGGGCCTGGTGCAGCGCCCCGAGGCGACCCTGGACTTCGCCCAGATCGGCGTGGTGCTGCTGCTGTTCGTGATCGGCCTGGAGCTGCAGCCGGCGCGGCTGTGGCTGCTGCGGCGCACGATCTTCGGCCTGGGACTGGCGCAGGTGGTGGTCACGGGGGCCGCGATCTCCGCGATCGCGCTGTGGCTGGGGGTGCCCGCGTCGGGGGCCTGGGTGATCGGCGGCGGCCTGTCGCTGTCGTCCACCGCGTTCGTGCTGCAACTGCTGGCCGAGCGCCGCAGCCTGGTCAGCCCGCACGGGCGCGCGGCGTTCGGGGTGCTGCTGTTCCAGGACCTGGCGGTGATCCCGATGCTGGCGGCGCTGCCGGTGGTCGCCGGTGGCGTCCATGCCGTGGACGGCCGGCTGCTGCTCGAGCTCGCGCGCGTGGTGGTGACCCTCCTGGGCGTGACGGTGGGCGGGCACTACCTGCTGCGCCCGCTGCTGCGCGCGGTGGCCGCCTCGGGAATCCACGAGATCTTCACCGCGGCGGCGCTGCTGCTGGTGCTGGGCGCGGCGCTGCTGATGCAGTCGGCGGGCCTGTCCCCGGGCCTGGGCGGATTCCTCGCCGGGGTGCTGGTCGCGGACTCCGAGTACCGGCACCAGCTCGAGGCCGACATCGAGCCGTTCAAGGGCCTGCTGCTGGGCCTGTTCTTCATGAGCGTGGGCATGACCGCGAACCTCGGGCTGCTGGCCCGGGAGCCGCTGCTGGTGCTGGCGATCGTGCTCGCGCTGATGGCCCTGAAGACGCTCGTGCTGTACGGCCTCGGCCGGGTCTTCGGGCTCGCCGGGCCGGAGCCGCGGCGCTTCGGTCTGGTGCTGTCCCAGGGGGGCGAGTTCGCCTTCGTGCTGTTCGCCGCGGCCCGCGGCCGCGGACTGATCGGTCCGGCGCTAACCGATCCCCTGGTGGTCGCCGTGACCCTTTCGATGGCGGCGACGCCGTTGCTGGTCTGGCTGAACGACCGCTTCGCGGACCCTGTGCTGACGCGCGAGCCGGAGCGACCCTTTGACACGATCGACGATCCGCCGGCGCCGGTGATCATCGCCGGCTTCGGGCGCTTCGGCGGCATTCTCGGGCGACTGCTGAGCTCGCGCGGCATCCGCTTCACGGCGCTGGAGATCAGCCCGACCCAGGTGGACTTCGTCCGGCGCTTCGGCGGCAAGCTCTACTACGGGGACGCCTCGCACGTCGACCTGCTGCGCGCGGCGCACGCCGACCGCGCGCGGGTGTTCGCCATCGCCGTGGACGATGTCGAGGCCTCGCTGCGCATCGCCGGGACCGTCCGGCGGCACTTCCCGCGGCTCAAGGTGCTGGCCCGGGCCCGCAACCGCAACCACGCCCACCGGCTGATGGACGCGGGGGCCACCTTCATCGTGCGCGAGACCCTGCACTCGAGCCTCAGGCTGGGCCAGGAGCTGCTGCGGGCGCTGGGTACCGACGCGGACGAAGCAGCGCGGGCGATCGGGATCTTCGAGCGCCACGACCGCGAGACCCTGCGGCGGCAGTACGCCATCCGCGACAACGAGCAGGCGCTGATCCAGTCGGCGCGGGAGGCGGCGGAGGAGCTGCAGCAGCTGTTCGAGGAGGACGCGGAGGGCGCGCGCCAGCGGGACGGGGCAGAAAGGCCCTGATACGGCTCCCTCGCGTCCGTTTCTCAGGCGCCCGGGGCGTGGGGGACGTAGGCGAGCAGACGATCGGTCTCCCTCTTCACGACCGCGTAGCACTCGCAGCAAAGCTGTTCCAGCCTGGGACGGTCGAGCACCGTGATGTTGCCGCGCCGGTAATCGATGACGCCGAGCTTCTGCAGCTTGCGGGCCGCCGTGGTGACGCCTTCGCGGCGCACCCCCAGCATGTTGGCGATCAGGTCCTGGGTCATGCTCAGGCGGTTGCTCGGCAGCCGGTCCAGCGACAGCAGCAGCCAGCGGCAAAGCTGCTGGTCGACCGTGTGATGGCGATTGCAGACCGCGGTCTGCGCCATCTGCGTGATCAGTGCCTGGGTGTAGAGCAGCAGCAGCCGCTGCAGTTCCCCCTGGTAATTGAACTCGGCATTGAGCCGCTTCCCGTCCATCCGGTAGGCGTGCCCGGAGCTCTGCACCAGCGCCTGGCTCGGGGTGCTGTGGCCGCCCATGAACACCGCAACGCCCACCAGCCCCTCGTTGCCGACCACGGAGATCTCCGCGGACGCGCCGTCCTGCATCACGTACAGCAGCGAGACGATGCAGTCCGTGGGGAAGTACACGTGGCGCAGCGCGTCGCCGGAATCGTAGAGGACCTTGCCGAGCGGCAGCGACACCGGCTCCAGCTCCGGGAACACGCGGGCCTGCACCTCGGCCGGCAGGGCCGCCAGGACGTGGTTGTGCTGCGGGGTGGGTTCTTCGGACATCATCGACTGCCTTCCCCGGTGCGCAGGGGCCGCTCGCAAGCGGGCTCTCGGGACACCTGGGATACCGGAATATATGGACAGTCTACACGACCGATTCCGTTGCACGAGCCCCCGCGCACGGGGAAACGGAAACGGGGCGGGCCGGGGCCGGATCAGGACAGGGTACCCGGGCGGTCATTCGCGTGTGTGCGCTGCCGTACAGACCTCCATTCCCGCCCGGACTAGGCTGGTCGTTGCCAGGAGAACGGGCAATTGCGGAAGGCCGGCCGAGCAGCGTTCCGGGTGCAGCTTTCGCTGCGGGCCCGGCGGGGCGCTGCCGACTTCGGCGGGAGAAGGCGCGTATGGATGTCTACTTCATGGACTGCCCGCTGACCGAGCCGCAGGTGGCCGAAATGATGGGACTCCTCGCGAACGAGCGCCTCCGGGCGGGGGGGACCTCCCTGAGCCAGTACCGGTTTCCGAACGTCCTTCCCGTGGTGGACCGGGCGGACCGACCGGGCCTGCCCCTCAGGGGCTACGTACCGGCGCTGCGCAAGCACTTTGTCCGGGCCGGCGCCGCGCGCCGCCGTGCGCCTTCGGTGGCACTTCTCCTGCCCCGGACCGCGACCCCGCTGTCCGGGGCTCTGGCCCTGGCGCTGCGGGAGGTAGCGGGTCAGTCCCCGTGGCTCATCATACGATGCGCCGGGCCCGCGCGGGAAATCCGCCTGGTGGATACGCGCCGCCTGCTGGAGGTGCTCTGGGACAGCTCCGGGGACCGGCCTTCAGGACGTTGGAGCTAGCTCTCGGGGCGTCGCGATGGCCCGGTACCCGAACATGATGCCCACGACGCACCAGCGGTTGCTGGGGATTCGGGCGGCCCTGCGCCACCGCTTCCACGACAACGGAGTCCGCTACTGGGATGGCGACCAGGCGCTGCACAAGCTCGCCCGGGCTCACGTGCTGGGGATTCCCCTCAATGACCTGGATGCCCGGGCCCGTGACGCGACCAACTGGTCCCAGTTCTTCGGCGCCATCGACGCCCTGCTCAGCGGCGAGCAGGACTGACGGCCCGCGCCCGCTGTGCACGAACGCAGCGGCGGGTATTGGGGCAGGCGGCGCAGGTTCGGTTCGGCTCCCGGTACAGGGCCACACTCCGCTCCCGTACACGCCCGGGATCCAGTCCGAAACGCCGGGTCATCCCGGGCAGCAACAACTGCACGTACGCCTGGCCCCGGACGGTGGTGGGAAATGCGTGCTAGCTAGCCCGGCCCCGCGCGGTGCAGGCACTCGTGCACGTGGCGCGCGATCATGGCATCCTCGTCGGTGGGGATGACCTCGACAGGGCAGGTCGAATTCGCCGCCGAGATTCGCTCTGCGCCCCGCTCGTTCGCGGCGGCGTCCAGGGCGATGCCCAGATGCGCCAGGCCCTCGCAGACGCGTGCCCGCACCGGCGCCGCGTGCTCCCCGATGCCGCCGGTGAACACCAGACGGTCCAGGCCGCCCAGGGCGGCCGCCAGCGAGCCCACCGCCTTGCGTACCTGGTAGCAGAAAAGCGCCACCGCCAGGCGCGCCGCCGGGTCGCTGGCGGCGAGCAGCTCCGCCATGTCGCCGCTGCGGCCCGACACGCCCAGCAGGCCCGCCCGCGCGTCGAGCAGCTCCTCCAGCGCATCCGGCTCCAGCTTCTCCTCGCGCAGCAGGTAGAGCAGCACCCCGGGGTCGAGGTCGCCGCTGCGGGTGGCCATCATCACGCCGCCGGTGGGCGTGAGTCCCATGGTGGTGTCGACCGAGCGACCGTCGCGCAGGGCGGCCAGGCTGGCACCGTTGCCCAGGTGCGCCACCACCAGCCGTCCGCGGGCGCGTTCGCCGAGGCGGCGCACGATGTACTCGTAGGACAGGCCGTGGAAGCCGTAGCGCCGCACGCCGCGTTCGTGGTAACGCCCGGGCAGCGGCAGGCGGCGCGCGATCTCGGGCAGCGTGCGGTGGAAGGCGGTGTCGAAGCAGGCCACCTGGGGCACGCCGGGCAGGTGCTTGGCGGCGGCGTCCAGGATCGAGAGCGCCGGCGGGATGTGCAGGGGTGCCAGCGGCACCAGCGCCTCGAGGCGCTCGCGCAGCGCGGGCGTCAGCCGCTCGGGTTGGGTGTGCTCGCCCCCGTGCACCAGGCGATGACCGACGGCGTCGACGGGCGACAGCTCGAGTGCCTGCAGCAGCGTCTCCAGCGCCGTCCGGTGATCGGGCAGCGGCATCGGGCGGAGGCTGCCGTCCACGCGGACGCCGGAGTCCGGGCGCCCGATCTCTTGCGCGGCGGCGCCGAGCAGGCGGGTCTCGCCGGCGGCGTCGACGGCGTACAGCGCGAGCTTGAGCGAGGACGAGCCCGCGTTCAGGCACAACAGGCGCGCGCCGTTGCCGCGTTGACCGTTCATGGCAGCCACCCGTTTCACCCTCCGGGGTGGTCCCAGCGCCAGTCGGCGAACTCCGGCGGATCCGCGCCCTCCTGCTCGGCGTAGCGCAGGCAGGCGAGGATCTGCTTCTTCATCCGCTCCTTCACGTGTGCGCCGGCCACCCGCAGCGCGGGCACCCGGTCGATGGCGTCGATCACCAGGTCGAAGCGGTCGATCTGGTTGCGGATCGCGAGCTCCATGGGCGTGTTGATGTTGCCGTGCTCCTTGTAGCCGCGCACGTGGATGCCGGCGCTGTTGCGGCGGCGATAGGTGAGCTTGTGGATCAGCCAGGGGTAGCCATGGAAGTTGAAGATCACCGGGCGGTCGGTGGTGAACAGGCTGTCGAAGTCGGCGTCCGACAGGCCGTGCTCATGCTCGCTGACCGGCACCAGGCGGAACAGGTCCACCACGTTGATGAAACGCACCTTCAGGTCCGGGAAGTGCTCGCCGAGGATCTGCGTGGCTGCCAGCGCCTCCATGGTGGGCACGTCGCCGGCGCAGGCCATGACCAGGTCCGGCTCGGCGTCGGCGTCGGTGCTGGCCCAGTCCCAGATGCCGATGCCCTTGGTGCAGTGCAGCACGGCCTCGTCCATCGACAGGTACTGCAGGTGCGGCTGCTTGTCGGCCACGATCACGTTGACCTTGTCCATGCTGGTGAGGCAGTGGTCCGCCACCGAGAGCAGGCAGTTGGCGTCCGGCGGCAGGTAGATCCGGGTCACCCGCGGGCTCTTGTTGGTGACCAGGTCGAGAAAGCCGGGGTCCTGGTGCGAGAAGCCGTTGTGGTCCTGACGCCAGACGGTGGAGCTGAGCAGCAGGTTGAGCGACGACACCGGTGCGCGCCAGGGGATGTCCAGCGCCTTCTCCAGCCACTTGGCGTGCTGGTTGAACATCGAGTCGATGACGTGAATGAAGCCCTCGTAGGAGGCGAAGAACCCGTGCCGGCCGGAGAGCAGGTAACCCTCCAGCCAGCCCTCCAGGGTGTGCTCCGAAAGCATCTCCATGACCCGGCCCTCGCGGTCCAGGTGCGTGCCGTCGGCGTCCTCCGGCAGGATCTCGGCCATCCAGGCCTTGCCGCTGGCCTCGTAGACGTCGTCCAGGCGGTTGGAGGCGGTCTCGTCCGGGCCGAACAGGCGGAAGCTGCGGGGGTTGGCACGGACCACGTCGCGCAGCAGCCGGCCCAGCACCCGCGTGTTCTCGACCCGGGTCTCGGCCGGGCGCGGCACGTCCACGGCGTAGCTCCGGAACTCCGGCAGCAGGAGCGCCCTGCGCAGCTGGCCGCCGTTGGTCACCGGGTTGGCGCTCATGCGGCGCGCGCCCCGGGGCGCCAGCGCGGCAAGCTCGGGTGCGAGGCGGCCGTCGTCGGTGAACAGCCGCTCCGGGCGATATCCCCGCAGCCACTGCCGGAGCTGCTCCAGCGCCGCCGGGTCCCGGTGCGGGTCCAGCGGGATCTGGTGCGCCCGCCAGGTGCCCTCGACGCGGTGGCCGTCCACTTCCCGCGGGCCGGTCCAGCCCTTGGGCGTGTCCAGCACGATCACCGGCCATTCCGGCAGCTCCTCGATCCCTTGCTCGCGGGCGCGGTGCCGGATCGACAGGATCTCGTCGACCGCCGCCTCGAGTGCGCCGGCCAGCGACTGGTGCACCCGTGACGGGTCGTCCCCGGCCACGAAGCGTGGCGCGTAGCCGCAGCCGCGCAGCAGGCTCTCGAGGCGTTCGCGCCCGATACGCGCCGGCACGGTGGGGTTGGCGATCTTGTAGCCGTTCAGGTGCAGGATCGGCAGCACCGCCCCGTCCCGCTTCGGGTTGAGGAACTTGTTGCCGTGCCACGCGGTGGCCAGTGGGCCGGTCTCGAACTCGCCGTCCCCGATCATGCAGGCGACGACCAGGTGCGGGTTGTCGAACGCGGCGCCGAAGGCGTGCGACAGGCTGTAGCCCAGCTCGCCGCCCTCGTGCAGCGAGCCCGGGGTCTCCGGCGTGCAGTGGCTGCCGATGCCGCCCGGAAAGGAGAACTGGCGAAAGAAGCGGCGCAGGCCTTCCTCGCCCTGGCCGCGGTCCGGGTAGATCTCGCCGTAGGTGCCTTCCAGCCAGGCGTGGGAGAGCATCGCCGGCGCGCCGTGGCCCGGCCCGGAGATGAAGATCATGTCCAGCTCGCGGGCCCGGATCAGCCGGTTCAGGTGTGTCCAGACGAGGGTCTGGCCGGGATCGGTGCCCCAGTGGCCGAGCAGCCGGCGCTTTACCTGGCCGATCTCGAGCGGCTGCTTCAGCAGGGGATTGTCGCGCAGGTAAAGCATGCCCGCGCACAGGTACAGGGAGGCACGCCAGTACGCGTCCATCGCCTCGAGCTCTTGTTCGGAGAGCGGTCCGTCGGCCGCGTGTGATGGGCTCATCCGGTGCCACCTCGCAGGGAAAACGTCCGTGTCCGCCGGCCCGGGCGATGCCGACGGGTCCGCATACCACCCCTGATCGGGTGAGAGTATGGACTCGCTGCCGGTCGCGGTGGTTCACGGGCCAGCCATACGTGACTCCCGGCCACGGCCGTCATGGGCAAGGATAGACCAGGGTGGTCCGGCCGTGGCGGCCCGGTCATCCGGCGGGACGGCACGATACTGATAGACTGGGGCGCAGCAACCCGCATGTTCGGCACCGGACGGTGCCCGGAGGGCCGCTCGCATGGCGAAATTCGGCGTCGGTCAGCCGGTCTCGCGCCTGGAGGGCGCGCGCCTGCTGACGGGACACGGGCAGTACGTGGCGGCCATCGATTTGCCGGACCAGCTGCACGCGCCGGTCACCGACACCGCGCGGGCCCTCGACCCGGATGCGCCGCGGGTACGCGAAGAGGCGCCCGGGAACCTGTGCATCGACTGGGAGAAGGGCGACGCGGAGGCGGCCGGGAAGGCATTCGCCGGGGCCGCGCGGACACCTTCCTGGGTGACGTGCACGGCCGCGACCACGTCAGCCACGCCGGGATGGCACTGGACGAGGACGGGCACTTCCTGGGCCTGCGGGTGCGCACGATCGCCAGCCTCGGCGCCTGCCTGTCCAACTTCGCCCCCTTCATCCCCATCGAGGCGGGCGCCGGGATGCTGGCCGGCTGCTATGCGATGCCCGCGGCGCACGTATCGGTGCGCGGCGCCTTCAGCAACACCGCGCCGGTGGACGCCTACCGCGGTGCCGGGCGCCCGGAGGCGGCGTACCTGCTGGAGCGACTGGTGGACAAGTGCGGTCGCGAGACCGGGCTCGGCCCGGTGGAAATCCGGCGGCGCAACTTGATCCGCCCGGAGCAGATGCCGTACACCACCGCCCTGGGGGTCACCTACGACAGCGGCGACTTCGCCCGCAACATGGACGATGCCCTGGAGATCGCCGCCCGGGAGGGCTTCCAGGCGCGCCGGCGTGCGTCCCGCGGCCGCGGGTGCCTGCGCGGCATCGGCATGGCCACCTACATCGAGGCCTGCGCGGGCGGCTTCCCGGAGTCGGCCCGGATGCAGGTCAACG
>Ga0209918_1001521_pt1 | contig 12323 bp, 14 predicted proteins | sample SalPonD_shore_MG_FD_185712 | JGI IMG/M metagenome (GOLD analysis project Ga0209918, IMG submission 185712) | Salt pond soil microbial communities from South San Francisco under conditions of wetland restoration - Salt Pond MetaG... | ecosystem: Environmental > Aquatic > Marine > Intertidal zone...
ACGAGTGGAGGCTCTCCAGGCATTCGCGAAATCCCTGGAGCAGGAGCTGGAGCAAATTCGCCGGGAGATCCAATCACTGGAACAGAGCCGGGAACGAACCGGGGAATCCGACTGAAATTCGTTTCGCACAGCCGTCCCATGGGTTCATGAACGTGCTCCGGACTGAGAGCACGATGCTGACAGTTCAAGATCCAGGTCAGGGAAACAAAGACGTCGTGAAGTGTAGCGGCTTATCGTAAAGGAGAGACTCATAGAAATCTGTATCACCTCAGAAGGAAAGCCCCTGGATTCGCCGGTGGATGGCAGGTTCGGCCGCAGCGAGTACCTGTGCTTCCTCGACTTGGAGACCCTGGAGGGAACCTGTGAGGAAAATACTCTTCGGGATGGCCAGGGTGGGGTGGGAATTCAGCTCGCGCAGAATCTGGTGCGACGCGGAGTGAAGGCCGTGATCACGGGAAGGGTGGGTCCCAATGCAGCCGATGTCCTGGATGCGGCCGGTATTCCGGTGTATTCTGCGGAAGGGCAGACCGTCAAACAGGCGGGTGAAGGCTTGAGGCAGGGACTTCTTACGCAGATTGGGATCTGAATGATCATCTCTGTCGCCAGCGGGAAAGGCGGCACCGGGAAAACCACGGTGGCCACCAGTCTTGCACTGGCACTGGATGATGTGCAATTCCTGGATTGTGACGTGGAGGAGCCCAATGCAGGGGTGTTTCTCGCGTCCTGGCTCACCGGGCGTGAGGATGCCGTTCTCCTGATGCCGCAGGTGGACGAAACCGCATGCAATTGGTGCGGCAGGTGCCAGGAAGTCTGCGCATTCAATGCACTGGCGGTTATTCCACCAGTGGATGGTGGCTCCGGAAAGGTATTGCGCTTTGACAGCCTCTGTCACGGTTGCGGGGCCTGCAGTCGCTTATGCCCGCGGAATGCCATCACGGATGTTCCGGAGAAGATTGGGAGAGTCGACTGGGGAATCGCCCACCAGGATGGCAGCCCGGATCTGGATTTTGTTCAAGGCACCCTGGACATCGGACAGTCGCTCTCCCCGCCGGTGATTCAAGCGGTGAAGCGGCATCTCAACCAGCACAAAACCGTCATCATCGATGCGCCGCCCGGCACCTCCTGTCCGGTTATCGAAGCGATTGACGGATCGGATTACTGTATCCTGGTTACGGAACCGACGCCGTTCGGTTTGCACGATCTGGCACTGGCGGTTGAACTCCTTGGAAAGATGGAGATCCCGTTCGGCGTGGTCATCAATCGTTCGAACGACCGAAATCAGGCCGTCGAAAGGTTCTGTGCCGAGCGGAATATTCCGATTCTGTTCCGGATCCCGTACAAGCGGGAAATCGCCGAAGCCTATTCCCGCGGCATTCCTCTGGTGGAGCTCAGTCCGGAATATCGGGGAAAGTTTCGGGCCGTATTCGAGTCTCTGTGCAGAACACCCGGAGAAGCGGCACAGGTACGGACGGAGGGAGAATCCTGAGAGCGCGGTTCAAGTACTACTTCCTCGTGAAAGCGCCTCAGATCACGGACAGATCATGAAGCAAGTCGTGTTCATCAGCGGGAAAGGCGGGACCGGAAAAACCGTCTTGAGCGGGGCGCTTTCGGCGATTCCAAAGAAACAAGTCATTGCCGACTGCGATGTGGATGCGTCCAACCTGCACCTACTGCTCCAGCCGGCATTGCTGGAACAGCATGCCTTTACCGGCGGCAACAAGGCGGTGATAGATCCCGGGGTATGTCTTGCTTGTGATATCTGCCGCAATGAATGCCCCTATGATGCCATCACGCCCGATTTTCGGGTCAATACCCTGCGCTGTGACGGGTGCGGGTTGTGCAGTCATCTGTGCCCGGTGAGAGCCATCCGCATGGAGCCGCAGCAGGCCGGGGAATGGTATCGTTCGGAGACCAAGTATGGGCCGTTCGTGCACGCACAACTGGGGGTGGGGGCAGAGAATTCGGGAAAACTGGTCTACTACATCAAACAGGTGGCGAAGCGGATTGCCCGGGAGCAAGTTGTAGACTATCTGCTGGTGGACGGACCACCCGGCATCGGCTGCCCGCTCATCGCCACCATCGCCGGCGCAGATCTGGCAGTGATCGTCACCGAGCCCACCCTGCCCGCCATTCACGATCTGGAACGAGTCTCCGCCGTGACCGGCCATTTCCAGGTGGAAACCGGCGTGGTGATCAATAAGTTCGATCTGAACGCGGACCATACCCGCTCTATTGAGTCCGCATGTGAAGGTCACGGAATGGCGATGATGGGGAAAATTCCCTTTTCCGAGGCCGTTGAGCAATCCGTGCTGCAGGGTATCCCGATACTGGAATACTCCCGGAATTCCATGACCCGGATCATAACGGACATTTGGCGGGCAATCACTCTCCTCTCCCGGAGATAGGAATGCTCCGAATCTCGTTGATTCCAAACGATGATCATTCCCAGCCAACCAATCACTTACTTGCGGAAGTATGGGAGGCAGGGAGAGTGTACGGAGGAAAGGAAAGGGGAGAAACATGCTTCGTAATTCTTTTGCTCCCTTAAGATTCACAAGATTTCTGGCGCTTTCCGGAGTGATCTCTCTGAGTGCTTTGACGGGGTACTGCTCCCGGAACGATACGGACGCGGAGGATAAGATCCGTGGGGCTATCAGCAGAGAGGTGCCGCCGGTGCAATTGACGGTGGTGTATGACAATTACCAGGTCGCTCCTGGTTTGCAGACCGCATGGGGCTTTGCCTGCCTGGTCTCATCGGGAGACCACCGGTTGTTGTTTGATACGGGCGGCGACGGCGCCATATTACTGCGAAATCTGCGGGCGCTTGAAATAGATCCCGGAACCATCGATGATATAGTTATCTCGCACATCCACCAGGATCATCTGGGGGGATTGGAGTCTTTTCTCCGGGTAAATCCTGAGGTCACCGTCTGTATTCCCGGCAGTTTTCCGAATGCTACCCGGGAAACAATTCGATCCGCGGGGGCAACCTTTAAAAATATACGCGATCCCGAAGAAATCGCCCCGGGAATATATTCCACCGGGGAACTCGGAACCGGCATCAGGGAACAATCGCTGATCATCCATACCCCGAAAGGCTTGGTCGTGATGACCGGTTGCGCCCATCCCGGGATCGTGCAAATCGTGACCCGGGCAAAGGAGCTGTTTCCGCAGCAAACCATCTATCTGGTGATGGGCGGGTTTCATTTGAGTGGCGCGTCAAAAGGAACACTACAGGATATCAGCAGGTCGTTGAAAGATCTGGGAGTGCAGCGAGTCGCGCCTTCACACTGTTCCGGTGATTTGTGCAGAGAGATCATGAAGCAGGCGTTTGCAGAGGATTTTATCGCAAACGGGGTCGGTGCAGTCATTACAGTTCCGGAGAGATGACAAAAATTCAGCCGGCCGATCTGCGATTGCTCCTGGTTTAACCAGGCGATTCAGCCCGTTGTTTTATATGAATAAATAACTGAAACCACTATAGAAACCACGAATGACACTAATTGTCATAGATTAATTAATTTCCTTTGAAACAAAGGGATAATTAATAATAAAATATCAAACGGTATTTATTGTTACTTATTAAAAAAATTTCAAGATTATAATCAGGAAAGGAGAAATGCACGTGTGCAAGTGTAGAAACTCGAAATCCGGAAACTCATTCCGTATAAAATTCAACACGCCTTCCAAAAAAACAACCTACGGCATTTTCATCTGGCGTAGGTTTTTCCTGGCTCTGACGAAAACCATGCGCGGCCTGAACACTCTCTTTTCAGCCATAATCATTTCTATCCTGATTACCTGTACCATGCGGCTGGCGTTTTTTTAACGCTACGTGAGTCAGAAGGGCACAGTGCAGCGCATGAAGCCAATCGAATACACCTGGCCGGTAGAGATAACATGATTTGTAACGGAGTGGGGTGGCGCAGCATCTAATTATCTACGAGGTATCAAGAGGCAAATCATTGTTTCCCAGTGCATGAATGGAGGTGCCACTCCGGGAAGGGAAAAATTTTAGGCAACAATTGAGAATTATTATCATTATCAAAGGAGGAGGCTCTGTGAATAACCCATTGAGATCTCAGAATGGTTGGGTTGACCAAAACACACCATGCCCGGGAACGAGCTGCGTTCCCTGCCTGCGGTAGGAGAGCGGGTTTTTGCCGGGTCAGAGAGAAAGAATAATATCAGCACAGGCAAACACCATGATAGCACCGTATGAAGTAGACATGGGGATTGTAGAGAGCAAATTTCGCCAGCTGCGGTCTCCCGTCCGATTGGTCTTTTTCACCCGGGAATCCCACTGTGTGCATTGCCGGCAGGCGGAACGGCTGTATGAACGCCTTGCCTCTGTTACGCAGAAAATTGCGTTCCGGAGCTATAATTTTGCCATTGATGAGGAAAAGGATGCAGAATATGGTGTGTTCGCCGTTCCGGCCGTGGCGCTTATCGGAAAACAGGATTACGGCATCCGATATTACTGTTGTCCCCAGGGAGTAGAATTGTACAATTTCCTGGACGATATTGTACTCGTATCCACTGGTGCGCATCGCTTGTCCGAGCCAATACTCCGGACTTTGGAAGAAATCGTGGATCCTGTCCAATTGAAAGTCTTTATTTCGCCCGGTTGTCCTTACTCACTTCCGGTCGCCCGTTTGGCTATGAAATTAGCGGTCGCCAGTGATTCGATTGCGGTTGATATTATTGATGCAGGTATGTTCACGGATCTGGCCGGCCGGTATAAACTGAAGGGTATCCCGATGACGATCGTCAACGACAAATTCGGTTTCTACGGGGCACTCGATATGGTGGAATACGTGGAGCAAGTGGTTGCTTTACAGCAGGAGGAAGAAATCGATCGCATCCTGCGATATATCTGAACTGGGTTGGATGAGCAAGACGAGTCGAACATCGGTGTCCCGGCACATGGAATGGTCTATATGAACGATCATGAAGCGGTATAAGGATGCGAATAGAGAATCCATCGAAGGGAGGAGGAAAAGCCATGGAACAGCTCATAACGAACTATGAAGAGATGGACTGGGAAGAGGCCGAAGGCTATCCGGTCGGGTCGCAAATCAAAGTACTTTCCGAACATAAGGGTGCCAGAACGTTTATCCTCAAACTGCCGCCTGGTTTTGCAATGGATGCGCATGCGCATATGTATAATGAACAGCACCTGGTGTTGGATGGCACCTATATCGGAGAAAATGTGACCCATAGGAAGGGTGCCTACCGGTATATTCCGAAACATACCAACCACGGGCCATTTCGATCCGAATCAGGGGTAACCCTCTTGATAATTTATGACACCATGGATTAAAATGTGCGGGTGCGAAGATTTTGATATGGTAAGGTCAGAAAGCATGAAAACCGATGGCGAAGATCGCTCCATTCGAACAAAATACCGATCAATATGAGGCCTGGTTTTCCGAGCATCCTGATGTCTATGAATCGGAGCTTGAAGCCGTTCGGACATTGTTATCGCCTTCCGGCAACGGGGTGGAAATCGGGGTGGGCAGCGGGCAATTTGCCGCACCGCTTGGGATTCAGCATGGACTGGAACCGTCGGATCAGATGCGGCGCATTGCCGAACAGCGTGGAATCATGACGAAACGCGGTGTTGCCGAACACGCGCCCTATCAGGACGAAAGTTTCGAGCACGCCCTGATGGTCACCACCCTCTGCTTCCTGGACGATGTCCACCGGTCGTTTCTGGAGGTCCGCCGGATTCTGAAACCAGGTGGCGCTTTCGTTATTGGCTTTATTGCCCGGGAAAGTCCCCTTGGTCAGTTGTATGAGCAGTATAAGGCGGGAAATGTCTTTTATCGCATCGCCTCCTTTTACACAGTGGAAGAGGTACTGGCCGCTCTCCGGAAAGCCGGCTTTACCGGTTTCCGGTTCACCCAGACGATTTTTCATCCCCTGGAAGAAATCACAACACCCGAGCCAGTCAAATCCGGGTATGGAGAGGGGTCGTTTATCGTAATCCGGGCGATAAAACCGGTGGAACGGGGACGGGGATGATCGCCGGAGAGTCCCGGCCGGAGAGGAGACACCGCCCGGCAATATCGGCATAGCTCCAGGGGGGTGGCTCATTCAGGGGGTCGGAAGAAGAATCTCCTTCGAAAGGCACCTGCTCACGGAAGGGAATTCTTCCCCCGAATAGAAGCGTCGGAGTCAGAATGACAGTCCCTTCCGGTGTTTTTTTTGAGAAATGCGAACCATTTCACACAATGGGGCGATAAATATATTTTTTACCTATAAAATGATAATGATTATCATTAACATATAGAGAGGTTGGGTTTACAACCGTCAGCGCTTGAGGAAGGAGACCCGTGGGAAGTTAGCGAAAAAAAGCAGTCCTGCGGTCAAGCAAGAATATGCAATCAATGGTGAACTCATTACTTAGAATGGGAAGAACCGTGAAGAGAGGCGTGACTCCCAAAAGATACTGGCAGCTGCTGCTTGAGGCCGGAGCATTTTCCATCGGACCATTCGTTGTTTCTGCCCGGAGGGAATACGTACGGGTATATCACATGAGAACAAGAGATATCTGTTACTGCTCACTGGAGGCCTCTTTTAATGAAATGCGACGGCTCTGCCGTGAGAGAGGGTATACGTTAGGGTTTTTGCTGACGCGATATTCACCAAAATCTTTCCAGTCGTTCACTGGATCCGGTGATCAGGGTTGTATCGAAAAGCAGACAAGGACGAACCGATCAAAGTTTTCCGGCCAGGGGGCTCTGAAGACATTTGGTAGCGTAAAAGATGCTCCACAAGATGTGGATGCTGTTCCGGGAAAGGAAATCCCTGGCCATCCGTCCGGCACCAGGAGAAACCGCCGGCCATCTTTGGAAATAAATGACTGATGATAGTCTCCACCCTCCAGCATGCCTTCCTGATCACCGGGTTCGTCTTCATTATGATGCTGGTGATTGAATATATTCACGTGCAAAGCCGGGGGGACTGGCAGGCCAAAATCGCAGAGAGCCGTTGTGGACAATATCTCCTCGCCTCGGTGCTTGGCGTCATCCCCGGATGCCTGGGTCCATTTACGGTCGTGGCACTCTATGCCCATAATACCGTCGGATTCGGGGCGCTGGTGGCCTCGATGATCGCCACCAGTGGTGATGAAGCCTATGTCATGCTGTCCATGTTTCCGGGCAGAGCGGTGGTGCTTTTTCTCATCCTGCTTCCCATCGGGTTTCTCATCGGATGGTTCACGGATATAGCGCTCAGTAGATCTCGTCTAGTTAAAAAAGATTTTGCTCATCGGATGGTCGTACATGAAGAGGAATATTGTGAGTGTTTTATCCGGGATCAAATTCTTCCTCAACTCCGAAACCTGACGCTGCAGCGTGGCCTCCTCATTGGTATTTTGCTCCTCTTTCTGATCGGGTTGATCACCGGCGGTATCGGTCCGCCATCTTGGAATTGGATCCGGGTGACGCTTCTGCTCTCCGGAGCATTCGGTTTGTTCGTTGCTACTACTGTGCCGGAACACTTCCTGGAAGAGCATCTCTGGGAGCATGTCGTGAAGCGGCATCTGCCCCGCATCTTCGCCTGGACTTTCGGGGCGCTCCTGGTCATAAATTTCTTGACATCCTACCTGGACCTGCAGGCCTGGATTCAGGCCAATCAATTGACCGTTTTACTGGTAGCCGTCCTGGTGGGCATTATTCCGGAGTCCGGTCCCCACATGTTGTTTGTGACCTTGTTCGCCCAGGGATCTCTGCCCTTCAGCATTCTTCTGGCCAGTTCTATTGTGCAGGACGGGCATGGTACACTTCCTCTGTTGGCCGTCTCCGGCCGTGCTTTTCTCTGGTTGAAAGGAATTAATGTGATGGCCGGCTTGACTGCCGGCTTCCTTGGCTTATTCGTTCTCGGTATGTAGCGAACTAACAGAAGGAGGGTGATGAAAAGCGAGCAGTTCACTTCATCCTGAAACCAGGATGTCTTCACCCGGGGAGCAATCACCGGTAAATAGCCCCGAGAGATTTCTACGCAAACCGAAAGGAGAAGCAGATGTCTGACGCAAACCGTATTGCCGACCTGAACCAATACCTGGCAGATCAGGTGGTCCTTTACGTGAAGCTGCGGAACTATCACTGGAACATCACCGGACCGCAGTTTTTCAATGTCCACCACCTGACCGAAGAATACTATGAGCATTTCGCCGAAACGGCGGACGCGGTAGCGGAACGAATCCGTCAATTGGACGGGACCCCACTCTCCACCATGGGATCCTACCTGGAACACGCCACACTGGACGAGGAGCAGGAAACCGCCTTTACGGCGGAAGAAGTTGTCAACCGCTTGCTGGCTGATTTTCGAACTTTACTCAACGAAGCGAACCGGATATTCGCTGCCGCGGATGACGCGGGTGATATCGCCACGGCAGATGTCATGGCGGAACAAATTGACTGGCTGGAAGAATCCATCTGGATGCTCACAGCGTTTCTCGGGTAATCCTTTCACTTATAATTGTCGCCTGGCCTGTCGGGATCCCGGGGGAGGGGAAAGGCTCCGGTAACCCGTGATGGATGCATTCACCGTATGAGCGGCGTCCCGAACCCCGCAAGGCAGCCACATGAAATCCGAACTCGAGGGAACTATGGAAATCACTTTGCTCATTCTTCCATCCGGTGAAACCGCCAAAATAATCCGGTTAGAGGGAGGCCGCGAGTTTCAGCGGAAGCTCGCCTCGCTCAATCTCCGGGTTGGAAAGACCATCACCAAGATAACCGCCCAACCCTTCCACGGCCCCCTGGTGGTGGAAGTGGCGAACGCCCGGGTGACCATTGGCCGGGGAATGGCCGGGAAAATCATGGTGGAGATCCCGGGATGAACCTCCTGCTCATGGGAAATCCCAACGTGGGAAAAAGCGCCTTGTTTTCCCGGTTGACCGGGATAAAAGTCACCGTCTCCAACTATCCCGGAACCACGGTGGAGTTCAAACAGGGGAAAATGAAACACGGTGCCGAATTCGCGTCCGTCATTGACGTGCCGGGAGCCTATACCCTGGAGCCGACCTCCAGAGCGGAGGAAGTCGCCATGGAGATGCTGGAGCTGGGGGACCTGGTCATTAACGTCGTCGATGCCACCAACCTGGAGCGGAATCTCTACCTCACCCTCCAGCTGTTAGAGCGGAATATTCCAACGATAATGGTGTTGAATTTTTGGGATGAAACAAAACACAGAGGTATTCGCATCGACGCAGACGTCCTGGAAGAAATGCTGGGGATCCCGGTGATCCCGATCGTGGCCGTGACCGGGGAAGGAGTCAATGATCTCATCGCCCGGCTGGACGAGGCCACCCCGCAGACATATAGTGATGGGGACTCCGCCCGATGGATCAGAATCGGGAACATCGTGAAGCGGGTACAGACCTTTACACCCAAGCATCATACCTTCCTCGAAAAAGCGGAGGATCTCACCATCAAGCCGGTGACCGGCATTCCGTTCGCGCTCATTGTCCTGGCGCTGACATTTCTCATGGTCCGGGTCATCGGGGAAGTCGTGATACGCGCGATATTCGATCCGCTGTTCGGGTGGTATCTTCCGGTGGCCGCACGCCTGAGCACCTGGCTGGGCCCGGGGTGGGTGCATGATATGCTTATCGGGACCCTGATAAACGGGGGGATAGACTTCACCCAGTCCATGGGATTGCTGACCACCGGATTATACGTTCCCGTCGCCATGGTGCTTCCTTATGTCTTTGCCTTCTATGTGGTGCTGGGCGTTCTGGAGGATAGCGGGTACCTGCCCCGGCTCGCCACGTTGGTGGACACCCTCATGCACCGGCTGGGCATGCACGGGGCCGGGATGATCCCCATGTTGCTGGGCCTAGGCTGCAATGTGCCGGGAGCCCTGAGCACCCGGATGCTAAAAACCCGGCGGCAGCGCTTTATCGCCGCCACCCTGATGGCGGTCGCCGTGCCCTGCATGGCCCAGACCGCCATGATCTTCGGACTCCTGGGACCATATGGCTTGCCGGGATTCGGACTGCTTTTTGCCACCCTGTTTATTGTGTGGGTGGGATTGGGACTGGTGTTGAATAAATGCATGACCGGGAGCACGCCCGAAACCTTTATGGAGATACCGCCGTACCGGGTACCATACGTGAACAGTCTGGGGAAAAAGCTCGGCATGCGGCTGCGGAGTTTCATCACCACCGCCATCCCGTTTATGCTCCTGGGAGTCTTCCTGGTGAATCTTCTGTACATCTCGGGAATCATAGCCCTGGCTGGGGACTGGGCTTCCCCGGTCATCGTCAAAGTATTGGGGCTCCCCAAAGAGGCCGTTGCCTCGCTGTTGGTGGGATTTCTCCGCAAGGATGTGGCCGTGGGCATGTTACTCCCCCTCAACCTGACGATGAAACAACTCGTGATCGCCGGTGTCGCCCTGACCATGTATTTCCCCTGCGTGGCAACCTTCGTGGTGTTGTTCAGGGAACTCGGCATCCGGGATCTGGTCAAATCGGTGGGAATCATGGTCGCGCTGACCCTCCTCGTTGGCGGCACCCTGAACCTGGTATTGTAGCAGCACCTGCTTGAGATGACGTGCTCCAGGTCCGTCACCACAGGGTTTCTCCGTCTGCCGGTAATTCGGGGCTGATTCGCCGGGTGGCTTTCCTGCCTGCCAGAGATGTATGTATCCCCTCGGGAGCAGGGTGCCGATGGACCGGAAGCAACATCCGGTGGCATCCCCCAGTGAAAACACCATCCCGGGCGGGCCCTTTCCCGGGCGGCGGAAACCCCGGACGGGATCCCGGGACCTTCCGGACGCCGGCAGGCGTGTTCCCAACACGGTCGGATGTCACCACAACCCGGTTGGGTAGCGCCCCAAGCCGGTCGGATATCATCACAACCTGGTCGACTAACGCCACAATCCGGTCGGGTGTCGCTACAAGTTGGTCGGATGTCACCACAACAAGGCCGGATGCCACCGCAAGCCAGTCGGTTAACACCACAGCCCAGTCGAATATCGCCACAAGCCAGTTGGGAATCGCCCCAATCCGGTTGGGTGTCATCACAACCCGGTGAGATGTTACCACAACCCGGTACTTCCTCTTCACAATCCGGTCGATTCTCGTCCCCGGCCGGTCCGGTACTGCGGCCAATCGGGGCGGTGGGAGCGCTCCTGCTCAAGTCGGGGCTTTACATTTGCAGAAGACGTTGTAAATTGAGGAGGATCGCGAATATATATCATGTCCGGTCGCTGCTATATCAAAATGATATGACCCGGCCACCCGCCACTGCCGGACAGGTCGCATTTTGGGGGAGACAGGGGCTGGTACAATAATTGAACCCTGTGAACCGGACGCTATAAATACATACCAAGGAAAGGAATACGAATCCCATGCCATCCTATGTGAACATTATTTTGGTGATTATCGGAGTGATTAGTGCCATCGCCCTGTTTGCGGGCCATTTTCTGACCGCCATCATCGGGGTGGCGCTCATCGGCGCCGGCATCTTCGTTTTCCGGGGCCGCCCGGCGAAAGAGGAGTAGGGCTGCCGGATAGGGTGCAGGGAGGTGGGTGAACACACGGCGACGGAATAGTCGTTTGTCATTTTACCTGCGAAAGGGGCATATCGTCGTGTCACGAACTATTTTCCTGAACTCACCGTAGTCACTTCAAAGAGATGGAAAGAGCACCCTACAAAAGAAAAGCCCTGTAACCAATACGGTTGCAGGGCTTATTTATAGTAGCGGGGAGAGGATTTGAACCTCTGACCTTTGGGTTATGAGCCCAACGAGCTACCAGACTGCTCCACCCCGCGGTATCAATGACTACATTGTCAAATAGTATCTTAATATAATCCGCTCCGACGGGGTTGTCAAGCCCCCTTCTCTACAGGTCTTCGCTGAACCGGGTAAAATGCTCATACTTTGCAATCAGGCGGTCCCGCTGCTCCGGCGCCAGCTCCAGGTCGTACACGGGATTGGCGGAGTAGGGGAGCTCCTCCACCGCGGCGCTGTCGCCGTTGCCCAGAGTGAAGGCATGCCAGCCGTCCCCGTTCTGCACGTACCGGGTGGTCTCGTGGATGAAGGCGAACTGATCGCTCTGATATTTCTCCAGGGTGCGGCCGCTCTTGTTATACCAGAAGCTCTCCAGGATGGCATCGATACTCTCTTCTGCCCGGAGGGTCTCCGGGCCGGGTGTGCCGTTGGCAGCTTGCAAAAACAGCGAATAGAGATGCCGGATGGAAATGGGATCCGTGACAATCCGGTCTTCGTCGATCCCGGGGCCGGAAATGAACAGGGGCACCCGGTTGCCGGCTTCGGTCACGTTGCTGAAATGGTATTTCCAGCCC
>Ga0209918_1001524_pt1 | contig 12306 bp, 10 predicted proteins | sample SalPonD_shore_MG_FD_185712 | JGI IMG/M metagenome (GOLD analysis project Ga0209918, IMG submission 185712) | Salt pond soil microbial communities from South San Francisco under conditions of wetland restoration - Salt Pond MetaG... | ecosystem: Environmental > Aquatic > Marine > Intertidal zone...
CAGCGCCTACTGCTCTCACCAACCAAGCGGAGGGCGGTGGCCTCTCTACATCAAGGCTCCTCCACCCGCCTGAGCGAAGTTACACAACCTTACGGACTCAACTCACGATCCGCTTCAGCCGCCGGTTCTCGTCCTCGAGCGGGCGAAGCCTGCGGGCCTCGCTCACGCCCAGTCCCCCGAACTTCTTCCGCCACCGGTAGAAGGTGGTCTCCGTGATCCCATGCCGCCGGCAGAGCTCCCGGACCTGCACTGGACCCCAGGCCCGGAGCAGCTCGAACACTTGCAGATCTAGTGGACCAGATTCGGGGGGCACGGCACTCCTTCGAGGAGTCCCATAATTACTGGATCAGATTCCGGGGGTCAGCTCAGTCCACTCATCCTGACTCCTGCACCGGGGGACGGATAGGGGGATGAAAAACACCCGCCAAGTGCCTACGTTGTGGGGCGTTCCAGCATGAACGGTCCCCGAGACGGAGGTCACCCAGCGGGTGCGAAACCATCGTATTCCTTCCCGGCCCCATCTGCAAGGCGATCCGGCTCCCCTGAGGCTGCGGCACAGCGCCCGGGACCTGACCGACGGAGGCGGCCTGGTGCTGCTGCGCCGTCTCTGGGACCGCTGGGAGGTGGGCCGGTGGCTCGACCGGCGGGCGGCCGGGGTGGGTGGTCACTACCGGCCCTCGCTGATGGTGGAGGCGTGGGCGGCGCTCCTGTTCTACGGCGGCGGCTGGATGGACGACCTCGCGCTCGTGGCGGCGCGGGGCGTGAGGCGGCTGTTCGGCTGGGAGCGGGTGCCCGATCCGACGACCTTCGGCCGGTGGCTCAGGCGGGCCGGCCCGGTGCTGGTGCCCGCGCTGGACGAGCTCCTCTGGCGCCTGGTGCGGCTCCGGTGGCGCGAGGAGGGCGTCCCGGAACAGCTCACCCTGGTCCTCGACTCGACGGTGGCGGTCCGCTACGGAGAGAAGCAGGCCGGAGCGGAGGTGGGCTACAATCCCACCAGGCCAGGCCGGCCGAGCCATCATCCGCTGCTGGCCTTCGCGGCCGAGACGGGCGACTGCCTGGGCGTGCGCTGGCGGCCCGGGTCGGCCTGGTCGGGCGAGGGCGCGGCCGCATGGATCGAGGAGCTGGTGGGTCGGCTGCGGGGGGCCGGCGTACGGGAGATCACGGTGCGGCTGGACAAGGGCTTCTTCGCCAGGCGCGTGGTGCGCACCCTGCAGGACCTCGGCGTCTCCTACTTCCTCAAGGTCCCCAACCACCAGGTCGTCCGCAGGCAGCTGGGCACCTGGCGCCGCTCGGTGCGGGCCGACGGGATCTTCGAGGGGGCCCGCTCGGTGTGGACCGCCTCGGGCACCCTGTGGGGCGGCCGGCTCCTCTCGCTCGAGGGCCGAAGGCCGCTCGGCGAGGCCGAGGGCACCCTTCCGCTCGACACTCACGAGATCGTCGCCACCGCGCACATCCTCACCGACCGGGAGGGGATCCACGCGCTCACGGCCTGGCGGGCCTACAACCGGGGCGCCGTGGTCGAGCTCCGCATCAAGGAGCTCGGCCAGCTCCAGGTGGGCCGGACCGCCGTCGACGATCTGGACGGCAACGCCCTCCTGTGGAGCCTGGGCGCCCTGGCCTACCAGCTCCTCCATACGATCCGCTCCCAGAGCCTCTCGGGTCCCTGGCGCACGGCCACGCCCGACCGGCTCCGCTCCTGGCTCTTCCGTCTGCCCGGCCGGCTCACCCGCCACGCCCGCAAGCACTACCTCCAGCTTCGGCCCGACGAGCCGCTCCGGGCCCGCCTGCTCCAGGCCCTGCGCCGGCTCGGGCGGCTGCGCGCTCCGCCTCTTCCCGCCGCCGGCTGACCTCCCGAGACGATCTCCCGACTTCGAGGGGAACGTGCGTCTCGGACGCAAATCCGTCCCTCCTCGAGGCTCCCGGCAAGGCCGACAGCCCCTCCCACGACAGTCATCCGGCCCCTCGGACGGATACCCCTCACGATGACCCTCCGCTCGGGCCCCCAGACGCCCGCCGTGCAGGATCCAGGCTCATTTCATCGAGTGTCTTTGAATGTCAGGCGCGGCCGCGCCAGGTTCTTCTGCGCTTTCGTTTTGATTCGCTTCAGCAACTGCTCATAGGCAGGACGAATGCTCGCGGGGAAGGTTCCAATCACGTCTTCGACGTCCTTGAGGTTGCCTATGATGTCAGGGTTGAACTGACTTGCTTCCCCGATAAAGTACAGGAGGGCTATCGCCGCTTCCTCCCGACATCCGCGCTCGTGGGCAAGTTCGATTGCTCGGACGTAATGTGCCTCTCCCTCCTGCGGGTTGCCGCGCCGAAACGCAATGAGCCCTCTGTCTGCTTCGAAGTACACTTCCCAATGATAGCGATCTTCAAGCGCAGGATGAGTTCTGACAGCATCCTGTAACCGCTCAAGGTATTGCTCAGCCTTGTCCAACTGGTCAAGGGCAGCGTAACAGAATGCCAACTGAGCTAAGATTCGAGGGTCAGAAGGGTTGGCGAGACGAGCGTCCTCAGAAATCTGAGCTCCTGCTTGGTGGTTACCCAGGGCAGTCACGGCTATCCAGGAGCCAAGGAGCGCTGGGCGAGTGGAGAATTGCTCATCTCGTAGCCAGGCTCGGGACTGGTCGAGTGCGTTGGCAAAATTCCCTTCCTGAACACGAGCCCATGCCTCCGCTTCAAATGCACGTCGGACCCGCGTCGATTCGATAGGGGACTCGAATCCAGCCATATGGCGTGCCACCCACCCCGCCTGCGCAACGGTGTTCTCGGTGGGCCTGATCATCGCTCGTTCAAAATACCGGCGTACCTGCCGGCGATTTCCGTGGTCGTGTTCGAGAGTGCCAATAGCACCGGCCAACTCAGAAATGTGTAGCGGGTCAAATGAACCGCTCTCGGTCATGCGCTGACCGCGCTTCAGCCACCGGCTTGTACCACCAGCAACTTCGGACGCAACAATCTCCGCTGCCAAGAGCCAAGGGTCGTCTGGTGTCCGTTGCGACCTTCGCAGGATGTCGCGCGCAGTGGCCGGGTCTCGAAAATGAACATAGAAGCGCGCTGCGGCTCTCAGAACAAAGCGGTTGTTGGGCGCCAGACCCACTGCTGTACGCAAGGCGCGCTCGGCTGGCTCCAGTTGCCCAAGATTCGAGTAACGCCGCGCTAACTCGACCCAGGCGATTGGGTTGCGAGGAACACGCCTTAGAGCTCGGCGAACCTCGGCGACTCGTCGTCGACGCTCACCAAGGGTGAGAATCGGCTCCTCTGCTGACTCGGTTTCGGGCGACTCGGCCGCAACCTTCAGGACGGCGGAGGCAATCTCTTTCGTGCCAGCGGACGCATCACTTGCCATCAGAAACTCAGCTGCGTCCGCAGCTACTTCCGCCTTGTCAGCCACGAAGGCGGCATCCACAAGATCGGCAGCATGGATGGGGCTCCGGTGTCGTTCCCAGTCACGCCGAAGTTCCGCCAACTCTTCCGGTGATGTGACGAGCCTCTCAGTCTGCTCCGACCGCTCTGGCTCAATTAGCCCGAGTTCCGCAGCAACTCGAAAAGATCTCCATCTCGGAACAAGCCGACGGCGGCGATCATCGATCAGTTTCATTTACGCGCGGCCGTCATCAAGCCGACTTCCGCAGCCTTTGCGAGCCGATTGAAGAGAGAAACATAAGGACGAACATTGTATCGACTGACCCCCCGCTTCACGTTCGTCGGCCTACCTCGATTTATCGGATCAGGATCAGTCATTTCGCGAACACCTCTCACGAGGTCGGCGACCATCTGATCGTTGGGGATTCCCTCTCCGGCTACCTCCTCAAACTCGTTCAACACGGATGCGTGTGCGTTGCGCACATAGGGCAGTACGGCTGAATAGGTGCCGTGCCAAGAGCCCCAGCGGGCCTGTGAGGGCAGGGCATACTGAACCAGTACGGTCATGCTGTGATCCAAAAACAGCTGGACCGCGAGACTTCCCAGGTGGTATACATCGCTTGCTCGGCGCGCCTCCCAAGTGCCATCGAACGCACCATAGAGTTGCTCCGGTGGTGCGTAATGTCGAGCGCCAGGGATGGCGTTCCTCGAGGTCGGACCCTCGATGCCGCGGAGTTCCGCTCTGCCCAGGTCACCGAGTTTCATTTCACGGCCGTCGTCTAGTGTAAGCACGTTCGACGGCTTCAGATCCTGATGTGCAGTATTCGCGTTGTGGAGCTGCTCAATCGCGAGAGTCGCGTGCTTGAGTACGCGCAGCACCCACGCAACGTCGAGGTACTGAAGCTGGGACTGGTAGCTGCGGAGATCACCGTCTGCGAGTTCAAGAATGAGGTAGGGTACGCGGCTCAGCACACCAGCCTCAGGAACTCGCACCTCCCCGTGGTCGAGCAAGCGAATTACCCGCCGAATTCCGCTGTCACGACAGCGTGCCAGTAGATCTCTCTCGAACACATAGGCGTCAAAAAAGGCCTTCATCTGGTCAGCGAGAGGCCCTTCGGTCTCAATGGCTTTGCGGATGTTGAGTGCTTTCAAAAACGCTCGTCTTCCATTCGCATCTGCAACGTGATAACAAACCGAAAACACGCCGCCCGTCTGATTGTGCTGTTGCGGAACGCGGTCCACCACACGCCAGCCATTTTCGAGCTCTCGCCCCAAGAGATGTGCTGCTGGAACCTCCGAAATTGAAGTTATGTTACCTTCTGGCGCCAAGTCCGCGGTCATCTCTTGTCCTCCAGTGACGCTTCAACCTGTTCCACGTAGTCCTGAAGCCGGGATAGATAGTCGGTATCGGAGCTTCCTCTGCGTCTGGGAAGCGGTGCATGTAACCAACGGAATACCTGATCAAACTCAGAGCCAAACTTCTCTAACTCAGCTCCGACCTCGCCGTGATTGCCAACCTGCTCCTTGGACCACCGCAAATTCGCAATCTCAGAGAGGTACGCGAAGACGTGTGTCCACGCTGCCCAATAGGGTAGACGCGCTGGGTGCTCCTCGCCGAAGAGTACGTTCAGCAGCTTAGCAGCCTTGCCATATGCAATGCTGTAGTGAGTGGGATAGTCTCCTCTGGACTCAACAAGTCCTCCCAGCTCAAGCTCATTAGCGGCAAGGCGGACAGTCTTCACAGAATAGGCTACCTGCTGTGCTATATCGGATGCGCTCTGCGCTTCGCCCTGGAGGCTCATCAGATACGAAACGAGGTCAGACTTCACGCTTACGCCGAAGGCAGAACGCATCCGGAGCATGAGGGAGTTAGAACTGCGCAAGTGCACGGGATCATCTGAATCATCTCCAGCAAGATCGTTTGCGCCCTCGCCGACTAGCCGGCTCCACCGACGGTCGCCCCCAAGCCCATATGCGTACGTAGCCACAAGTGCGAGCGCTGTGTCGCCTCGCGTAATGGTCTTAGCAATGGATCGCGCCCGTTGGACGCTCAACAGCCAACTTGCCTGGCTGGTCCACCAAGCCAGATGCTGGGTGAGATCGCTCTTACTCTCAGCCGAGATCGCCGCCGAGTAGAGAACCAGCGCTTCCGGGTCGATCACATTCCGCCCCTTGCCCGACCGGGCGTCACCCGTTTTGCGAAGCTCGCGCCACTGCGATGTGACTAGCCGTTGGAGCACCTCTCGGGCGGTTTCAGCCAGAGCGCCGACGGGTCCAGTCACACGCGACCGGGGCAAGACACCTTCCTTGGTAGTACGATAAGCGTCACCATGAACATACGATAATCGTGTGTCCTTCGGATTGCAAGGCGAGCCTTTTGCCAAGGCGACTCCGCCGTCGATCAATGTGAAGGGAGGAAACGAGGGGCGGACTGCCCGCGGTACAGCAGGGGTCCATGATCCGGACGTCACGTCTGGCAGCTACTGCCACATCTCGAAGGTGGCGTGGCCCATGGCATTCACAATCTAATCTTTGGCACCGTAACAACGTGGAGCATTTACGAGAGACGCCTCGATGCTGTTACGAGAGAGAGTGAGCCATGATTACGACAGACTCTGCAAGCTCACAAGCGAGGCTTCGGGGACCTGGCGGTCGCAGCCCGCCGCGCCGCGGAGCCGCTGGAGGCGGGCGAGGTCCGGGTGGTGGTGCTCGGGCAGTTCAAGCGGGGCAAGTCGTCGGTCCTGAACGCCCTCCTGGGGCGGTTGGCGTGACAAGAAAGTCTTCGGACGCGTTTTGAGAAAGTCTTCGGATCCTGCCTGAACGACGCGAAATGGCAGCTGCTTGCCTATCTACCGCGATTCTTGGGCAAAGGGCTGATGTGCCCAAGGGAGCGTGCGCACTGGTCCGGCCGCGTCGGCGGCCGCCCGTCTTACGAGTCTTGACCTTCTCCCGGGAACCGATCAGTGCCAAAGAGCCACGTGAAGGCTCTCTCCACCGGCCCGGGCGGCTGGGGCAGCCGCTCCTGGACGGAGAAGAAGAGCCACAACCATACGACGAGCAGTACGACGAAGAGTCCGCACTGGGCGAATAGGCCCAGCCAGCCCTCGGTAAATACCTGGGGTAGCCGCCGGGCGAGCCAGATGCCTGCGAGGAGAGGTGGCAACCCAGCTAGGCCGCCGATCAGGCCGTAGAGCACGACCCAGGTGAGGACCGCAACGACACTGCGCCCAAGTGTTCCGGCGCCTTCCAAAATACGACGAAGGGACATGACGGCTACTCGCTCTCTCGTGTGCGCTTTTCGGCGAGCGCTTTCTCCGCGTCCAGGATCCAAACGAGCGTGTTCGCGGCCACAGCCAGCGTGATCGCACCCGTGAACAGCATCAGGCCCAAGACGGCCCCCCTTGCGACGACCGAAGCAATTGATTCCCCGAACGGCAAGCTCGCCGCGATTGCGTCCGCGCCCGGATTGCCCTGTGTGATGAGGAGCCAAAGGAGAGCACAGACGATGGCGGAGCGCTTCGGCCAGGTAAGGGATCGCCACCAGCTCCATGGGACGACGGGCGGCGTCTCCGGGCCGCCCATAAGGAGAGCGAGCGTCGCAATCGAGAGCGCGGCGACCACGATCTCCCAGGCCGTCGTGCCGGCTCCGAGGAATGAGAGAACGATCGCCATGATCGTGAAGCCAGCGAGTGATAGGGGAAGAACCTTGAGATAGTAGCGATGGTTCTCATGCATGGGACCGGAGATGGGAGGATGGCAATTTGGGGATCGCGTATGAAACCGAACTCATGGTAGCGAATGCGTCAACCGCGCCGCGCTTCGGGGGTGGCTGATGGTGCTAAGGGTGCCCTGGGTCTTGGGCGCGGATGAGTGTGACATCTTGGGCGCGGGTGAATCTGTAACACCGTTTTTGGAGTCGCCTGAAAGGGACGTCTTAGGCGCAGGTGGGTGTGAAGCGGCATTTGCGGAATTGCCTGAAACGGAGGGGCCGTTTGCACGAAGTCGTGAAACGGTTGCCTGACGTTTGCACAGGCCGCGAAGCGTTCTCGAAGGGCTTCCTTACGGTAGCCCGCGGGCCCGGGGAGTTCGCCCCGGACGCCGGGTCTTCTCAACCGGGCCTCATGGCCCCGGCCGGACGCGGTCGCAAAGCTTTAGCGTTCGCGTTGATATACGGCGTCGAACGTGATGATGCTTCCGTCCTGCTCGAGGCTCACGAGGCGTCCGTCACCAAGAACTAGAGCGTCGAAGGGACCTATCCACAGCTGCGTATCCACTGCATCCATGGGGTCGACGGCCAGGAGCTCGCCCGTGTCGAGTTCGAGAAACTCGCCCTGGCCCCGGCTCCGCATCACCGTGACCTGAACAGCATGGGCGTCGGGTTTTCCGTATGGCGAGCGTAAAAGGGTGCCATCCAAGACACCTTGGCCTTTGACCCAGAGGCGTACGCCATAGGTCCCAGGGAACAGGACGGCGTCGGAGCCCGACAGATAGCCGAGGTAGTCGTAGCTCGTCTTCTCGACCACGGCACCATCAGAGAGCGCAATCGTGTCTCCGCTCACCTGCGAAACGGAGGTGATGTAGACCGCGACTCCTTGAGCGCGCGCCGATACGGGTCCGCCCAGACCAAGCACCGCCACGGCCAGCAGTACGATCCAGCGTCTGGCTCTTTCTCCTGTCATACTTGAAACCTCCCTATAGGGAGCACGGCGCCTCATGGGTGATGGCAAGCTCGGGGTGGTCGGGATCATGGAAGTGAGGCGAGTCTTGCCAGGAGCGGGGCCGAGGATGGAGCCAGAGGACGGGTTCATGCAGACACGGCTCCGTCTTTGTCTCCTCCCTCAAAGAAACCAAGACCTTCCTCGTCTGGTGTGCCCACGAGGAGAGCGCGGTCGAGAAACCTGTTGAACTCCTCGCACGCGGTCTCGGGAAGCAGGGCGCAGTTGTGGCAGGCCGCCAGGTTGCATGAGTCGGGTCCTTGGCCGCCCCGCGCTGCCGACTCCATACACACAGGGTCTGCCGAACACCATCGGGCCTCGTCGAGGGCTTTGTCGAGAACGGGCTCAAGCAGTCCAGGACGACCCATGCGGACAAGACCACCCATAGTGCCGTCGGTATCTCCTGCTGCTGTGTAAAGCAGGAGGCCCGCCATCGGCTGCTCCTCATCTTCGGAGACGTACAGCCTCTCCCGGAGCGAGGCTGAGCTGTAGCCGCACTCGAAGGTCAGCTGATTGATGAGTACGTGGGCCAGGGTGTGGCACAGTACGAATCGAGGCGACACCGCCTTTTCGCCCAGGTGTCGCTGCTTCTGGAGCCTATCATAGTGCTTGGCCAGCGGAGCGATCCGATCGCGCACGGCTGTCCTCTGCTCCCACTCGCGAACCCGGTCCTCGGCAAGCTCTATGAAGAGCCCCTCCCCGCGGACCACGTATGCCGGCAGCCAGGGACGCTCGGGCACCCCCTTCCGCCACAGCTGGGCGCGTCTCTCCTCCGGCTTCAGGGGGCTTTCGGGATAGACCCTCGAGAAGCCCGTAAAGACCCGAGTCTCGCGGAGACGCGTGACCAGATTGATGCGGCGGAGGTACGGAAGCACATGCGGGTCGAACTTGCTCATGTCCGCCGGCCGGACCACCAAGTCTTCTTGCACCTGGACCGTGCGGAGAACATCGAACTCCCGAAGCCTGAACCCGGCGGCCGGCTTGCGACCCACCTTCACGGCGGGATCCGAAGACGCGGAATCCGTCGCAGGGTGGCTGCGCCATGTCTCGAGCGCCCTTTCCACCTCGTCGAGATCCAGCCCGTCTAGGGCCCGCCCGGCAAAAAGTTGGAGAAGGCCGGCCGTGATGTTCTCTTCGCCGACTTCTGCAGAGAGTGCTTCGAGGATTCCGGCGAGGGGCTGTTCGTCGAACTTGCGGAGCAGCTCATGGTCGGCGCCTGCCGACTCCCGGGGGAGGTAGATCGCGCTCTGAGTCTGAGCGTAGTACACGTTCGCAGCATTCCGGCGACCGCCTCGTAGGGGCTCCCCGCATTCCCCGCGTCCGTTGTCGAGGCCAAGCCAGGGCGCGTGTCCCGAGCAGAGAAACTTGGCGCCGGACTCGTCGAGGAAGTTGCTCAGGTCCGTTTCCGTACCGTCATCGTTCGCGCGAGAGATCTGACCGAGAGTGCGTCGCGCACCACACTTCTCACACCGCACGGAGGTCGAGAAGAGCGTGGAGCCACCGCTTGTCTTGAGGAAGAGGTCTCCGTCGCACTCTGGGGACATGCTCCTGTGGACCCATTCCTTCCAGGGGAAGTCTCGCAGGTGGCCCCGCTTGCAGAAGGCGATGAACGGCACCTGCTGCAGGTATGGCACCCGCCCGGGTTCCTTGGCTGCCTCGCATCGCGGACACAGAATGCGCCTCTGGCGAGTGGTGAGCGGCTTCTGGGTCAGGTACTCGCAACCTGAGCACACATACCAGGTGGGAAACCGGAGGAAGGGGACCGTGAGGTACTGGTTGGCCAGATCGGGCCCGTGGTAGGCTCTCTCCTTACGAAAGTCAGGCGGAAGCCTGAAGGAGTGGACACCGAGCAGGCGCTGCAAACGCCACTCGTTGATCACGAAGGCCTTCGGATCCACGGGGTAGTCCGTCTTCTCCGGCTCTTGCTCGAACCAGTGATCCAGGCCGGCGCAGAGCAGCGACATACCACCCGGCACGGTGATCATCGCGCCTACCCCGAACGGGCTGACCAACTGCGAACGTCGAATAGGCGCCCTACTCATAGTCGTCGGCGTTGTCCTGGCGGTAGAGGCCGGTGACGATCGCCTGACACTGGGCGTCGACATTCCTCATCGACCGAGGCGTCTTCCACGGGAGGCCGCCCCACTCCTTGGGTGCGAATTCTCCGGCCGGTCGCAAACGAGGGATTGGGGAATCCTGCTGCGTGCCAGGCTCCCAGGCGTCCAGCTCTTCGGTGGCCCATTCGCGCCTCCGAGCTTGAATGAGGCGCTTCAGCGTCTCGACTTCGCCCTGGTCGACGATGCCCGCGCGGGTGATCAGGTGCCGCTCAAGTTCGTCGAGAAGGGCGTCCGGAACGGGCCAGGGGTCCTGGGCCTGGATAGAGGTTCCCATCTGCCGGACGTAGACGGCCATGATGGCGGGAAGGGCACGCTTTAGAACGGGCTCCGAGAAGGGCGTGACGCTCGTGGGCTCGACCTGCGCGTAGAGCCGTTGATGGTAGCTCTGGAAGTGCTCGTAGTGCGACCGATCCCTGGGTCGGGTTGGGCTGTAGACAGTCACCACCAGGCCCGGTCGTTCCCACCACCTTCTTCCGATCCGTCCCGTGACCTGGATGTACTGGGCTGTCGTCTTCGGCTGGCTGATGACCGTCATCAGAGAGAGGCGGTCCACGTCCACGCCCACCTCGATGATGCTGGAGGCAAGGCATACATCGACGGGCTTGGCGCCCGGTGAGATCGTATCCTGCTCAAGTCGGGCAAGAGCCTTCGGAACGTCTTCGTCCTCGAGCCTTCCGGTGAGCTCCATCGTATAGCGGGGAAAGCGAATGTCGTGTCGATCCGAATCCCGACGCTTGTTCATGTCCTTGAGGTACCCCGGGATGTAGGACTGAAGCTGCGACAGGGTCGTGCCGAGCTCACGCAGGCTGTTGAAGAAGACCAGGTTCGTCCACCATGGGTCCCGGGCTTCGTCGCTGAACGGCTCCGGGGCCTGAAGCAGCGTAGCCAGGACGCGCCCCTGGGCATCGAGGAAGGATGTCAGACCACTTGCGTGCACCCCCACATACGCACGGCCTGGCAGAAGCTCTCCGTTCTTGTCCGTCGCGAAGTGCGCAAAGAACGAGTCGGAGGCCTCGATGCCGGGAGGAGGGAACAGCCGGGAACGCCGCCTCGCATAGAGAGCCCGGACCTGCTCTTCGTGGGTACGGATCGTCGCAGTTGAGCAGACGATCTTGGGTCCGGTCGGCGTGTTCTGCCGATGGTCCGTGCATAGCTCCTCGACGACGGCCTCGAACAGGCCAGCCACAGAACCGAGCGGGCCGGAGATGAGGTGCAGCTCGTCCTGGATGATCAGCCCGGGCGGGGATGCCGTCCGGACGCCTTCCGCGTTCAGGCCGAAAATTCCCCGGGCCTCCGGCCTCCAGGCCAGCATCGCGAACTTGTCAATCGTTCCGATGACGAGGTCCGGACGGTCGACGTAGACATCCTCGTCAATGACGAGCACGGGCAGGCCGTGGTAGAACGGACAGTCGGGGTCCGAACACGTCAGGGCGACCGTGTCGCCACGGCGTTCGTACCCGACCACGTTGGGGGCTCCCTTACCAAGCCGGACGGGCCCGATCTGGGCTCGACACCACGGACATTCCACCAGCAGGAAGGGATTCTCGGCGTTCCTCTTTCCGCGGCGCAGCTTCTCGAGGGCCGAGATCGCCTCTCTTCTGTAGTTCGGGGTCATGGTGCTCCCGAGCCAAATGCCGATCGAGAAGGGAACTTCCCCGAGGTGCTCATCGCTGCCCCTGCGGATGTGCTCCATCGCACAGAGCAGTCGAGCGGCGCGATGGAACTGCTGGGCCGTGAGAAGCCGAAGCGTGTAGCGCATGAGGGCTTCGACGCCGGCATCGGAGGGTTCTCGAAGTCGGCGCAGAAAGATCGAGAACGCGATCAGGCCGAGGTAGGCTTCCGTCTTTCCGCCACCGGTGGGAAACCACAGCAACTCGACGATGTCTCGCTCTGCTGACGAGCGGCGCGCCGTGGATTCGAGGGCGGTGAGCATGAACGCAATCTGGAAGGGCCGCCACTTCCCCCGGTTCGCTGGAGGTGCCAGCGGGTTGGGCTCTTCGTACGAAGCGGAGAAAGCGAGGTGCCGATCCTCGCCGTCGAGGCCCAACTCCCGCAGCGGGCGGGTGGACTGGATCTGCTGGAGCAGGACAGCCAGATTCGCCAGC
>Ga0209918_1001526_pt1 | contig 12302 bp, 14 predicted proteins | sample SalPonD_shore_MG_FD_185712 | JGI IMG/M metagenome (GOLD analysis project Ga0209918, IMG submission 185712) | Salt pond soil microbial communities from South San Francisco under conditions of wetland restoration - Salt Pond MetaG... | ecosystem: Environmental > Aquatic > Marine > Intertidal zone...
CTCAAAGAGGCCGCCGCTCGACTTGCAAAGCGCGCTCAAAGCGCGTAAATCGTTCGCGTCCCGCTGCTGTCCGGTGGGGGATTTTGACCCGGCCACGGATGGGGGAATTTAAGGTGGCCGCCGGGGCTCCAGTCGAGCGGAACTGTGCAAAAGCATCGTGCGCAAGCGTGTAGAAAGCATCTGCTTCGGACGCCTTGACAGGATCGTGCAATGGGAGCTGGGGGTAGAGACTGGACGTCAGAGTTTATCTTTGACGCTCCAGGGCAGCAGCTCGTCGATGCGGCTGATGGGGTGATCGGCGATGTGGGTGAGCACGTAACGCAGATACGCTTGGGGGTTGAGCCCGTTGAGTTGTGCGGTGCCGATGAGCGTGTAGAGATTGGCGGCGCGCTCACCCCCGCGGTCGGGGTTTGGCTCCCGTTCGCGCGGAACTGACTACGCAGGAGGCGGCTGACTTGCTCAACGTCTCGCGCCCCAGTCATCAAGCTGCTTGAAGCCGGGGAAATGGACTATCGGATGGTCCGGACCCATCACCGCATCCTTCTCCAGGATCTGCTTGCGTACAAGGAACGGCGCAGGGAACGGAGTCACCAGGCCCTGGATGAACTCGCCAGGCCCAGGGAATGAGGACATGGACTACGTCAATGACGAGGTCGGCAACCTGCTCGACTAGAGGCCGACTGTGTGCACCCCAGGTGTGGGTTGGGGACGTTCACTATTTGCGCGCGCCGCCGATTTCCCCCCTGGTGGGGTCGCGCAGAAAGGAGGCTCCAGGGCGCGAAGCGGGGATCTGCCAGCTCCACCGCCGGCGAAGTGTGGTGCCGATCATGGGACTGGATGGTAGCGCGTGGCCGAGATGAGGCTTTGAGCTAGCGTTCTGTGGGGCCGGATTCGCCTGGGGAAACGGGTCAGTCCGTCGCACTCATTTCTTATCTATATGATTTTACAAAGGGTCTTTTTGCGATGTAGAAGGTGGATCCACCTCTAGTACCATATCCATTGTTTGACGGGGATCGGTTACGCTTCCGACTTCGCTCCACCCGCACTCTTGCCACGCGCCTTCCCTTTCGGACGCCGAGACGCCGCATCCACAACTAGATTGTTGTCTTCGTCAGTCCTGGTGAGAGCGACCTTCCTAACGCCGACTACAGCGGCCGGCATCAACGAATTTTCGTCTGGGCCGGCATTGAACGCGGCGTAGCTGAATTCGACTCCAAGCTTCCACTTGCCTTCGCGTATGCCCGCTTGGTCCATCAACGCTTCGACTATCTCGCGGTGCGTGAAGGTGTACTGGTCAATTTCAGCCATGGTATCTCTCATTCAGTCCCTTACGGGGTCGGCGGCCGGAAATCAACGATCTCCGCGCCGCACTCTAATGTGCTTGACCGCGCCCCTGTGGTTGAGAGCTCTTCGTACGTGCCGGATTGCGAAAGTAGCAGAATCTTCGTCGTGGTCGCACGGGTTGTCAGCGCGGTGAGCAACCGGTTATCGATATGCTGGAGTACCCTTTCCATAGCTCCAGATGTGCCGACCTTCTCGCTCACGGCGCTTACTAGGAACTGGTTCAGGCTGACTCCTTCTGCGGCCGCCAGCTCCACAGCCCTTTTATGCACGCTTTTCGGCATTCTGAGTAACACGCGCCCGCTCACTTCCAACTCAGCCGTCGGTTCGGGAATCTCGGCTCCATGCGCCAAGCACCCTTCAATCCAGCTTTCGGCGGCTCTCTCCAGGTTGCGGTTCGCTTCTTCCAGCGTCTCTCCCTCTGCTATGCAGCCGGGGAACTCCTGAATGAGCGCGGTGTACCCCCCGACATCCGGGTCCGGAATGAAGGAACGGCTATAAGGCCGCTCTAGAATCTCGGCTACGGTGGGCTTGTTTGCCATGGCTACCTGATCTTTCCTGCTTCTTCCAACCAATCGAGATCCGATTCAAGCTGGTCTAATATGTTGCGCGCGGTGAACCTCTTGAGGTCGCCCGAATGGTTTGGGATCGTCAAAGGTCTTAGATCCCTCCCATATTCCGGGTGTTCCCATCTCGGCTCCTTCCCCTTTTCGTCCTTGCGCTTGCGCCCAATGCCGCTAGCGATGGCCTCTAGCTCCCTGGCTTTGATGCCCCCTTTCTTGCGCAATCGACTGATCTCGTCACGCAGCTTGTCGGCCTTCTTCTGTGAAAGCATGATAGTACATACGATACTATATGACACTAGTGACGTGCGTCACTGGTCGGGGTGGATCGGCGCTTCGTCGTTGTCGTTTCGCCAGAAGTGGGACTATCGAATCTTATAAACGTAGCCGTTGCCCAGCGGCCGTGCAATAAACAAGGCTGACGAATGAGGCTTGAGCCGCGCGGGTCTTCGTGCGGACACAGTCACGCCCCCACGTATTACCTCACACGGAGTGGCTGGCGACGGTGAAGGCCGGCAGAGCGCGTTTCTCGTGTGACCCAGGGGGAAACGTCGCCTACCCTTCCGTATGGCGCTCAGCCGGCCCGTACCAAGCACACGCGCCCGGATTTAGTCGGGCAAAAAACGCATCAGCAGCAACGCCGCGGGGAACCAGTCTGGTTTGCGCGCTGGACCGGGCTTATTCTTGGGTCAAGAAGGCTGACGGCGGGGGCGAATGGCAAACAGCAATTCTGTGGGCGAGTGCAAGCTCTGCGGCGTGGAGCGTGAGCTGGTCCGGTCGCACATCATTCCCGAGTTCGCGTACACACTGGTGTATGACGACAAGGGACGAATTGGGGCGGTGCTACGCTCGCCAGATTCTAATTGGAATCCCAAGGCGCCGCCGTAGAAGGGCATACGGGAGCGGCTGCTCTGCCGGGATTGCGAGCAACACATTAGCGCCAACGGCGAAAAGTACGTCGCTGAACTGCTCCGCGGTGATATCAAGGTTCAGCACTGCCGCACTCAAAGGTTCATCTACCTGCGCGGAGTCGACTACGCGAAGTTGAAGCTCTTCGGTCTTTCCGTTCTGTGGCGGGCGGGGATTGCCACGCACGATATGTTTCGCAAAGTAGGACTTGGCGGGCGTCATCAGGAAGCGTTACGCCTTATGATCCTAACCGCCGATCCCGGCCGACAACAGGATTACCCGTTCATATTGTCGACCCTGATATACGAGGGCGGACGTACTGTCGACGATTTGATTTTGGCTCCCACCCGCGTACGGCTCAAGGGCCACATCGTCTACCGCTTCGTCTTTCTCGGACTCCTCTGGATGTTCTTCGTTAGCAGCCATCAGAAACCCCATCGGATACGCCTGGCTTTTCCCTCGCAAGACGGAAAAGTGATGCTCATGGTGAGCAACGTGGGGGACGTCGAGTTCATCACCCGCGAGGCGGGTAAGCTCATCGTCTAGAACAGCACGCTGATTCTACTTGCGGGCGCTTGTAGCGCGACAACCCGAATCCTACGGAGACCCGCAGTGACCTCTCCACCCGCTTTTACACACTCCTGGGGACACTACCCTACCGGAGTACGCCGGAATTCCGTCCCATCCTTTGGATACTGGCGCGCACCGCCCCTGTCTGGTACACGTAGGGTCTTGAAGAACATGCAAATGGACCTGCCTGCTCTTCCCGCAAACCGCTCACAACAAAAGAACGCGGGGATCGAAGGTGGAACGTGTCTATCCGTACTATTCGGCGCTTGGCGACATCGCGCGCCTGGTCGCCGACGCTCCGGGCCTCCCGGAGCTGAGAGGTGGTCCCCAGTAGTTGGACAGTAATTGGAAGGGGATAAGTGTCTTCCTTCAGAATGGGAGCAGTTCCCTGGAGAGAAGACGATGAGTCGAAAGAGGCGCAATCATTCTGCCGAATTCAAGGCCAAGGTGGCGTTAGCCGCTTTGAGGGAGGATCGCACGCTGGCCGAGCTGGCGCAGCAGTATGATCTCCATCCCAATCAGATCCAGAGCTGGAAACGCCAGTTGCTCGAGAGTGCCGGTGAGGTGTTTGGCCGTGGTGATCGGCGCAAGGCCAAGAGCGAGGCCGAGCGGATCGCGGCCCTGCAGGCCAAGGTGGGGCAACTGACGATGGAGAACGATTTTTTAGAGCGCGGGTTGGAAAGGATTCACGGGCCCAGAGGCGACAAATGGTAGATCCGGACGATGCGCTCTCTGTCGTGCGCCAGTGCCAGCTGCTGGGCCTCGCCCGCTCCAGTGTGTACTACACCCCCAAGGGCGTCCGTGATGGGGAGTTGGCCCTGATGCGCCGGATCGATCAGTGCCACCTCGAGCACCCGTACTATGGCTCACGGCGCATCCGTGACGGGTTGGAGATCCAGGGGCATGCGGTCAACCGCAAGCGCGTGCACCGGCTGATGCGGCGCATGGGGCTGGTGGCGCTTTATCCCAAGCGCAATCTCAGCCGACGCCATCACGCGCATCGGCTGTACCCGTACCTGCTGCGTGGCCTGCCCATTGATCGCGCCAACCAGGTCTGGACAGCGGACGTGACCTATATCCCGCTGGCCAAGGGCTTTGCCTATCTGGTGGCCATCATCGACTGGTACTCGCGCAAGGTGCTGGCCTGGCGGCTGTCCAACACCATGGACCCGGGCTTCTGCGTCGAGGCGTTGCAGGAGGCGCTGGCGCGCTACGGTACGCCGGAGATTTTCAACACCGATCAAGGCGCGCAGTTCACCAGCGAGGCCTTCACCTCGGTCCTCAAAGCCCACGAGATCCGCATCAGCATGGACGGCAAGGGCCGCTGGGTCGACAACGTCTTCGTCGAACGGCTGTGGCGCAGCCTCAAGTACGAGGAGGTCTATCTCAAGGCCTACGAGAGCCTCTCGCAGGCCCGAGCCGGCATCGCCCGGTATATGCACTTCTTCAACGCCGAGCGGCGACACTACTCGCTGGAGCGCAGAATCCCCGATGCCGTGTACGATGAATCACTCGGCCAACGGAGGGCCGCTTAACCGGAAGGACACTTATCGCCCTGTCCAAATTCCGGGGTCCATTTCTCTGCTCCAGCAAGCCTGCGAGCTGATCGTTCGTCATACCGGTTCCACCGCGACCTACATCGCCACGATCGAAGACACGCCAACCCCTCGGGCGCACCTGGCCGCCGTCGCGGGTCCCTCCGGCGCCTATGCACAAGCCCTTCCGGTTGCCACGAGCGCCGATGAGCCCGGCGGGAACGGCCTGGTCGGCCGGGTCTACCGGGAGCGGGCACCGCTGGTGTCCAACGACTGCCTGAACGACCCGCGGTTCGCCCATATGGCCGACGCCCTGTCGGGCTGGAATGTGCTGGCGGCCGCGGGCGTGCCGCTGTTCATCGATGCGCAGGTCCGCGCGGTGCTGGTCGTCGGCTCCGACGAGACGGAGCACTACACGCGGGACCTCGTTCCGCTGCTGGAGCGGATCGCGGAGGTCCTCGCGACGGGGATGGACCGGGCCGAGGAGAAGGTGCGCAGACGGCGATACCAGGCGCTCTACACGGTCCAGTCCGAGGTCAATGCCCTGATCGCCCGGGGGCCGGAACCGAGTGACCTGTTCGAGCAGACCTGCCGCATCATCGCCGGGGCCTCGTCCGCGCTGCATGCGTACGTTGCGCTTTTCGAGCCCGATCCCGGGGATCTGCGCATCGTCGCCTGTGCCCGCGAGCATCTGGACCCGGAGTTGAGGCGGGCCCTGATGGCCATACGCTTCTCGACGCGGGCGGACGGGCCGGCCGGGCACGGAGTCGCGAGCACGGCCTTCCGGGAAGGCCACACGGTCGTGGCGCAGGACATCGACGTCAGCGGTAACCATTCGATGCGGCCAGGGCTGCTCAGCCGGGCCGGCACCCGGAGCCTGATGGGCATCCCCATCCTGGTCGAGGGAAAACCGGCGGCGACGCTGATCCTCGGCTCGCCGGAGCGCCACTTCTTCGATCCGGCGCTTGTCGAAGTAGGCGAGCAGGTGGGCGCCAGCCTGGGCGTCGCCCTGCAAGCCCACGCGCAACGCGAATCCCTGCGCACGATGGCCCTGACGGACGCCCTGACCGGGCTGCCCAATCGTACCCTGTACGAGGATCGCCTACGGATGGCGATGGCGCAGACCGATCGCACCGGGGGGCAGGTGGCCCTCGCCCTGATCGATCTCGACAACCTGAAGGAGGTCAACGCCCGTTTGGGCCACGCGGTGGGCGACGCGGTGATCAAGGACGTTGCCCGACGCCTCACGCAATGCCTGCGCCGGGGCGACACGCTCGCCCGTCTCGGCGGGGACGAGTTCGTGGCGGTCCTTCGGATGAACCACACCAAGCCCACCATGGACGGTGTCCTTTCGCGCATGCTCGCCACCGCGGCCGAGCCGCAGGAGCACGGGCCGGAACGCGTCTCGGTGTCCGCGAGCATCGGCGTGGCGCTCTACCCGCGCGACGGCCAGCAGCCGGAGGAGCTGCTGCGCCGTGCGGATCTTGCCCTCTCCCGGGTGAAATCGGAAGGCGGCGATTCCTGGGGCGTGTTCGAGCAATCCCTGGAGGAACAGCTCTGGCGGCGGCACCGACTGCGGGAACGCTTCCCTCAGGCCCTGGCACAGGGCGAGATCGTCTTCCACTATCAACCGATCGTCGAGTTGAAGAGCGGGCGCGTTGCCGGTGCCGAGGCGCTGGCCCGGTGGCAGGACCCCGAGCGCGGACTGCTGGCGCCGGACGAATGGATCGCGCTGGTCGAGGATTCTCCGGCGCTGATCCGGGCCCTCGGCCGCCACGCCCTCCACTCCGCCATGAACCAGCTCCAGGTCTGGGGGCAGGCGGGCAGGAACCTCTCGCTGTCGGTTAACATCGGCGTTCGTCACCTGCTGTGCCCGGAGTTTTGCGACGACGTCGAGGAGGCGGTCGCCATTGCCCCCGCGCTTGCGCCGAATCTCGTCCTGGAGGTGACCGAGCGGGCCCTGATCGACGATTTCGGGAAGGTCGCGACGGTGCTTTCGGCGTGCGACCAGCTCGGCTTGAAGATTGCGCTCGACGACTTTGGCACCGGGCAGGCCTCTCTGACCTATCTGCTGGAGCTGCCGGCAGACCAGCTGAAGATCGATCACAGCTTCGTGCTCGGGATGCTCACGGACTTTCGCGCCTTCGGCATCGTGGCCTCCGCCGCCCAGGGGACGCGGATGCTGGGCATGAGGGCGGTCGGCGAGGGCGCCGAAAGCGAAGAGCATGGCCTGCGGCTGCTGCAACTGGGATGCCGGTACGCCCAGGGCTTCGGGATCGCCCGTCCGATGCCCCCGGAAGCATTCGAGAGCTGGCTGCGGGCGTGGACGCCGCCCGAGTCCTGGACGGCGGACGCCGGCAGGCCTCTGACGCGGGGATTCATCCCGGTCCTGGGCAGTCTGATCCTGCACCGGGGGCGCTGCGCAACGGTGCTCGGCGAACGCCGGCGAGGCGGCGTCGACCGGACGGTCTCGCCCGAAGTCTGGAGCGCCTATTGCCCGATCAACCTGGAAGCGCGCGAGGCGGACCGGGCGTTGCATGACTACGGGCTTTCCGATGCACACCGGGAGATCCACCGACTCGAACGAGCCTGCTTTGCCCGGCTTGCGGAGTCGGGGGATCTGCCACAAAGCCTTTCCGGGAAACTCCAGCGTGCGCTTGGGCGCTACGAAACCGGCGTGGATGAGGTGCTGTCGAGGCGGAGCCACATCACCGGCCCCCGAAGGAGCTTTGGCGCCGGCGGGGGATGAGCCGAACCGTACCGGACACCGCCATCGGCGTTTGCCCAGGCCCCGACCCGATGAAATTCCAATCGATCGGCTTCTATCCGCCTGAGCCGTACTTGCGTGGCTCGTCCGCGAGTTGCGCGTCCACGCGCTCCTTGAGCTTTCCGCTCGGCTTGAACTGGACGACCCGGCGCGGGCGGACCTGAACCGGTTCCCCGGTTCGGGGGTTGCGTCCGGGTCGCTCCCGCTGGTCCCGCAGCCCGAACTTGCCGAAGCCGGAGAGCTTGACTTCCTCGCCGGCCTCCAGGGCGGCCCGCATCACCCCGAAGAACTCGTCGACCAGATCCTTCGCCTCGCGCTTGTTCAGGCCGATCTCGGCGAACAGCGCCTCGGCCAGCTCGGCTTTCGTCAGTGCCATCCTCTCTCCTCTTCTTCTGGCCGGGCACCTCGGCGACTCGGCCCTACTGTGTTGCGAATCCGGTAAAGGATACCGGACGTGAACGGGTCCGCGGTTCAATCCGGCAACCGGACGATGCCTGCGTGGGTCTGTTGGTGATGCGCGCTGATCCAGCCCGGCATCCTGGTACGAAGCGGAATTGAGCCGATCGATGTCCCAAGAGGCAGCGCCCGGGAGGGTCGGCGTGGCGAGCAGTACGGTGATAGCGGGCAGATTTTTCGGTCACCCTCGCCCGGTTTCGCGTCAAGGGGTTCAGCCGATGGCACGGATGGCGCACATTTTTGTGTTGTATAATACAAGTAGATTATGGTATTCTACTATTTAAGACGAATGGGATCCAGTCCATGGGAGGGCAGCGATACATGACCGAGGTAGTCCGCATACCGGCCGGCGAGGCGGTCCTGGAGTCATTGGGCGAACGTCTGAAACGTTGCCGCCGAGAAAAGGGATGGACCCAGGTAGAGCTGGCCCATCGGGCTAGAGTCTCGCAGCAGACGCTCACCGCCCTGGAGAGGGGTGTTACGCAACGTTCCAGATTCCTCCCCGACGTCGCGGCGGCGCTGGGTGTGAGTGCGGAGTGGCTGCGGACCGGGGTCGGTGAGGGGGCGGGGAGTGCGAGTAGCGCCTCCGAGTGTCTTGTCCGTCCCATTCCCATCCTGGATGCGAGTGAGGCGGCAGATCCGGAGCACCACGAGGTAGCGTCCGCGTGGACCGTGATTGCCGGGGACGCTGTTAATCAATTGGGCCAAGGTAGCTTTGCGCTACGCCTGGGACCGGAAGAGGGCGCGCTATTGACCGACGGCGGTCCGTTCCGAAGCGGAGACATGCTGATCTGCGATACGCAAGCCGACCCGCAGCCCGGAGACTACGCCGTGGTCTCGATCCGCGAGAGAGACCGGATCGATACGGGACAGCTCCGGCGAGTGCAGGACGGGAGCTGGGAACTGCTTCCGCTCAATGACCTGTATCCCTGCGAGCGGTTGACGAGTCGGGATCGGATCGTGGCCATCGTGCGCGAGCTGCGAAGGGCCATCCGGTAAGGGATGGGTCGGGACAGAAGCCATCGGGATCGGTCCATACCGATGAGGATCGGGTCGGAAAGCGGTTGGAAAGGTGTCGTTCGTGCGGGCGAGGACACCGGTGGCTGATCCGGTGCTCTGGGACCTCGACGAGGCGGCGCGCCAGCTGGGCGGCGTCAGCCCACGGACGGTTCGCCGCCTGATCGACCGTGGCGAGTTGCCGCGCTGCCGGGTCGCGCGGCGTTTGATGGTGCCGGCCGCAGCCGTGCGGAGATGGGTGGAATGCAACACGACGTCCGCGGATAATGGACAGTGCGCGGGGTCGGATGTGCGGGAGAAACGCACATGTCCAAGCGCAACGACAGGGACGGGCTTTACCGGCGGAAGGACTCGCCAAGCTGGTGGGCCAGCTACGTCGACGCAAGCGGCAGAAGAACTCGCCGCTCGACTGGGACTGGCAACAGGAAGGAAGCAGAAGCTCTCCTAGCGAAATGGCGCCTGGAGGCGTATCGCGAGAAGCAGTGGGACGAGCAGCCTTCCCGGACGTTCGATGAGCTGATGGTCGCCTACCTCGATTGCACTCAGGGGGAGAAGCGGGCGCCCTGGCGGGATCACAACAGCCTGCAGCACCTGTACCCGGTCTTTACCGGGTGCGATCTCAATACCCTGACGTCGGTCGACGTGCGGCGTTACATCGCTCAGCGGAAGTCGGAAGGGGCGGCAGCGAGCACCATCAACAAGGAGGTCGGCTTGGTCTCGTCCGCGGTCAACTACGCGCGCAGGGAGTGGGGATGGGAGCTCCCCAACCCGGCGGCGCAGTGCAAGCAGCGGGAACCTCAGGGCCGGGTTCGCTGGCTTACGGACGGCGAATATCGTGCGCTGATGACCGAAGCGGCGCGGAACCCGAGGGCCCGTCACTTGCCGGATTTCATCCGGCTGGCTGTCAATACGGGGTGCCGCAAGGGGGAGCTGCTCCACCTGGAGTGGAACCGCGTGGATCTGAAGGCGGACCTGATCTGGCTGGAAGGCCAGCACACCAAGGCCGGCAAGCGCCGTTCGGTGCCGCTGAACCGCGAAGCCAGGGAGGCTCTGTTGCAGCGTGCGGCGTTCCGGGCGGAGCACTGTCCGGACAGTCCGTGGGTCTTCGCCCACAAGGATGGGACGCGGCTCCAGGACGTCGAGAGCAGCTTCCCGTCCGCGTGCCGCCGTGCGGGGATCACGGATTTCCGGATCCACGATCTTCGCCATACCTGCGCGGCGTGGCTGGTGTCGGCGGGGGTTCCCCTCACCGAGGTGCGCGACTTGCTGGGTCATTCCAGCATCCAGATGACCGAGCGGTACGCGCACCTGGCGCCCGAGCGGGTCCGCTCCGCGGTTGCCCGCCTCGAGGCCCACTCGTCACGATCTGGTCACGCTGGGAAGACCGCATGAAGGGAAGGCACGTGTAAGTGCCTGAAAAACTGGCGCGCCCGGCAGGATTCGAACCTGCGACCTTTGGCTCCGGAGGCCAACGCTCTATCCAACTGAGCTACGGGCGCAAGGGCCGATAGAATATCGTCCGGGGGACGTTTCGTCCATCCCCGTGGCCGGGCTTGGGCACAGCGGGAGGGAATCCTGGTGACCCTGGAAGGGTTGCAGGTCCGGGCGGCGGACGCGGGTGATCTCGACGCCGTGCGGCGTTGCGCCCGGCGCGCGCGCCGGCTCGGCCTGGCGCGGCTGGAGCTGTATACCAATGCCGGCATGCGCTCCAACATCGGGATCTACCGACATCTCGGTTTCGCCGAGACCGGCCGGCGCGTTGAACACGGGTTCGATCGGCTCTGCATGGCGCGGCCCGTGCCGCAGCGCGGATGAGTGCGCCGGTGCCGCATGTTCCGCTCGCGCTCCCGGATAACGGTCGCGGTCCGTCCGGGCTACGGGCGGCCCGGGCTCCGGAATCTCCGCGTCAGCTCGTTGATCACGGCGCTGGTGAAGCGCTGCTCGATCCAGACGATATCCGCCGCGACCCCGGCCGAGAGCAGTTGCTCGGCCAGGGGCGCGCTGGTGACGGCGACCGTGGCGCGACGCAGGCCCTCCACCAGGGATTTGTCCTGGCCCGCCGCGCGAGCGACGTCGAGCAGGCGCCGCCACTGGCCCGGGCGGCCGAGCACCAGCGCGTCGATCCCGCCGAGCTCGATGGTCTCGACCAGGGCCCGCGTCTCCAGGGTGTCCCGTTCCGGGGCGGGCTCGCAGGGCATCACCGTGCTCAGGGTCAGTCGGCGACGGGCCAGGCGTTCCACCACGGTCCAGTCCCCGGGCTGGCCGGAGAGCTGAACGGCGACGCGGGAGCCGTGCGGGAGCTGGTCGAAGACGCCCGCGCCTCCCGCCGGGAGGGTATCCGCCATACCCAGTTTGCGCAAAACCCCGGTGGTTCCCTCACCCGCAGCGACCACGCGCGCTGCGTCGAGGACATCGCAGAAGGGGCCCAGCATGCCGAGCTCCAGGGCCCGCATGACCAGCGCCCGCAGCCCGTCCGCGGAGAGAAGCGCCAGGCAGCGGGGCGGCTGCTCGAGCAGGTCCCGGAGCCATCGGCGTACCGATTCGGCGTCCGCGCTGGCCACGGTGTCGCTGAGCGGGCAACGAAGCAGGGTCGCTCCGCGCTGCTCGAGGGCCGCGGCAAGTCCGTCGAGCCGGGGGTCACGGGGCAAGGCGATGCGGCAATCACCCAGCGGGACACGGTCACCGGCGTTGCCGGTGTGCAACGAGACGGACATGGTGCGTTCTCCCGAAGCGGTATGCTCGGGCAAGCATCTGGCAATTCCCGTGCCAGGTTGGTGGGTTGGAATGGCCGGGCCGGCACGGCCTCGCGTGCAACGGGTGGGCGCGGCACGGGACGGGCATGCACCCTGGCGGCGCGGAAGCGACTTGCATGCCCGGTTTCGGTGCAGGTCCGAGGCTCGGCAGGTGGGATCGGTGCGATGGCGGCGGCGCGCCGGGAAGTGGCGCGATTGCTGATCGGGTTAGTAGTATAGGAAGCGCCGAATCGATCAGGGCTTCCTATGGGCGGGTGTCCATCCGCCTGTTCCGCCGGCCGCGGCATGCAGGAGCCGTCGATGACCGCTCCGGGGGGTGGCCCGTCGCCTTGCCATAAGAACACAGGGGGAGAATCAAGGTGTCCGAGTCCGAAGCCAAGTCCGTGCGTCG
>Ga0209918_1001527_pt1 | contig 12290 bp, 11 predicted proteins | sample SalPonD_shore_MG_FD_185712 | JGI IMG/M metagenome (GOLD analysis project Ga0209918, IMG submission 185712) | Salt pond soil microbial communities from South San Francisco under conditions of wetland restoration - Salt Pond MetaG... | ecosystem: Environmental > Aquatic > Marine > Intertidal zone...
ACACGAGGCATACTGGGCCGCGAACTCGGCCCAGGGGATCCGGTGGGCGAGTTGCACCCACTGGTTCGTGGGGTCCAGGTGCCCGGAAAAGGGCAACACGAAATCATACACGTCGAGTTGGTGGGGATGGTCGGTCGGGATCATGCTGACTTCCTCATCTGCAAGGGTTTTACCTGGAATGTGTTGAAAGGTATGCATTTTTGCCCAAAGAAGCAAGCGATAAGATCCTGTATTATCAGTAAGTTACGACTTTTTCAGTAGACCCTAATTAATGGTTTCAATTATCTACACTACTAATCCCGAAACTGATATTCCCGGATATGGGTAACGCCGATCGCGGCTCCAGTGCTATCATTCTCTGCATTCGGTCGTTCTGTCAGGTACAGACGATTCGCCCGGGTCGCAAGTATCCTGGCCGTGGTCTGATACGATTGAATAAATGCTCCCCCTGATGAGAGCAGGTGCACGGTCCGGTGTCCCACCCCGGGATCGCTGAGTTCAGCCAGCAGATACTGCCGGTGCTTTCCGGTGATGACATGCAGTGATTGTACTCGCGTAAAGGAATACAGAGAATTCGTAATTTCCTCTCGTGAACTCAAATGCCCTAATTCCGTTTGTTTACTTTTGGTCCAAGGAATCACCCCCGGATATTTTTCGCAGTCAAAGGTGTGGAGCAGTTGCATGGACCCCCCATATACAAAAATCCGGTATGGGGTGCCAAGGGAGACATACATGGTGCCGTCTGCTCCCAGGGCGAGTCCCCCGCTTTCGAGAATCTTACGGTTCACTACATCATAGAACTCAGGGACGGTCAAACCGGTCTTGAACTTCTCACGTTTGTTATTTTGACCCAGGATATATGAGGTGAGATAGGGAGAGTGCGCTCCTAACATCACCAATAAGCTATCCCGAACCAGAAATTTGGAAGCACCTCGGGTAACCGGAATAGTGAGATTCTCACCCGATATATCCTGCTCCTCCTGAAGAGGCCGGGACTTGATGAACGTGGTTCTATCCGAGTAAAATAACTGCCGGTTAGCAATCCACAAGTGGATTGGCAAAATATATTCGCCGGGACCCATTCCCTGATGGCCTATGGGAGTGACCTGTGTAAAGTCACGATTCACCCGCTTAATCCGGCGGGCATACCTATCGGTGATATATAAGTCCCCCGCCCGGTCAAATACCCCATCAAAAACATATGCCGATAGACTGGTGTCCGGAAGCTGGTAGGTCCGCACCAGCTTAAAATGGGTATCCTGAAACGGATCCGAGTGGTCGACTGTTTTTTGCTTCTGGCAGGCAGATAACCATAGCACTCCTATAGATAACAATATGGCAAAACGACATTTGTGAAGTGATCTCATTGAAGAATCATCTTTTCCAACAGCCATTTATCAGTTTATGAGAAAGACTACCAGTTATATTGAGAGTTCTCTGATTAATTCCTGATTTTGGTCTTGGAGCCTCCAGACGGCTCAATTTTTCAGTATCGCTGTGAAAAAACATACTTTTGTGTGACTCTTTACAGCCAATCAGGCTGTTGCCAGCCCAATTGGGCGCACGTAACTCACCCCTAGCTTAGGCTGGGCTCAGCGCCAAGAGAGTCCGCGCCCGCTTGAGATTAAACCCGATACACATCACTACGATTTGTGCGGTGTTTCGCGCCAAGGTGGTATACCGCGTTTTAAGATAGCCATAATCATTCACCTAGGTCGCAAACACTCGCTCGACCCGGTTGCGAATCTTCGTTTTCTGCTGGTTTTTCCGCTTTTGGGTGACACTCAACGGGCGATTCCGATACGCCTTGTCGAAGATCCCACAATGCACCCCGTCCGCCCGGAGTGGGTGCTTCCGGTCGGCTTTCGCGTACGCTTTGTCGGCAAACACGCTCTGCTCGTTCTGGTGAGTAATCCGTCAAATTCCGTGGAATCATGCACGTTCGCCGGCGTCAACGTGATGGTCTTGATCAGATCTGATTCCAGATCGATGCCAATATGCGTCGTATACCCAAACGTCGTCTTGTCTCGTTTGGGCACAATGGTGAAATCCGGATTGCGACTCGAGTGTGCCTCTTCGGTCTGCCAGTCGGTGCGCGGAGGCCGAGAGGGCGCCGGTTTAATAGTGGCGTCAATGAGCGTCCCTTTCTCCACGATCAAGTCGTTGGCCGCCAACTGGTCGAGGATCGCCTGAAAGATGTCCGCCAGGACCCCCGTTTTCTCCAGCCGGTTGCGAAACCGCCAAAACTTTTTTCATCCGGGACCTCCTCATCGAGGAAGAGCCCCAAAAAGCGTTGAAAGGAGAGCTGGTCATTCAGCGCAGTTTCCAACCCCGGATCACTCAGATTATACCAGGTTTGTAACAACAAGCCTTTGAAGAGTCAGAGCAGATCCCTTGTCGGGCGTCCCCAGCGGGAGCCGACATAAGCAGACTACAGGAGGTCCCGGAGTGGCGGCCAGTCAATCAAATCATTAATCGGATCTAAATAGATTTTGGGTTGGGTGCGCATAGTGAAAATCTGATCCATGAGATGCCTCTGTCGTTTGGAAGTGCCGATGATAGCCATGATGCCGAAACTTAGCTAAATTTGCTCCAATCTAGCTAGTAGGAATAAATCAGATTTGGTAATGTAAATTCATGTTCGCAGTATCAGTAAAGAAGTGATAGGAAGAAGCCATCGATACCTCCAAATTTGTGACTACGACATCACCAAACAGAGGAGATGACCAATGGCTTCATCCCAAGATACGGCAGCGTATGAGCAATGACTATCACAATTTATCGCCGAACCGGATCCCTTACAGGCCATGCTGGAATGGATGACGACGCAGATGATGCAGATCGAGGCCACGCAGAAGGTTGGTGCCACCAAGGACACCCATTCGTTGGAGCGGAACACCTACTTTTCCGGCACACGGGTCCGGCGCTTCGATACGCGGTTGGGCACCATATATCTCCTGGTCCCCAAGCTCCGCAAGGGTGGCTATATTCCGTTCTTCATCACCGCCAAGAAGCGATCAGAACAAGCCTTGATGGAGGTGGTGCAGGAAGCCTTTATCAGTGGGGTCTCCACGCGCAAAATCGAATGGCTCGCCCAGCGGTTAGGCATTGAGAATATCTCGGCCGGGCAGGTCTCTGCGATCAGCCAGGAACTGGATGCCCAGGACCACGCCTTTCGCACCCGCGCCCTTGAGGCGGAGTATCCCGTGCTCTGGGTTGATGCGCTCTATGAGAAAATTCGGATCAACCATCGCGTCCACAACCTCGCCGTCCTCGTGGTCATGGGCATCACGCGGGCCGGCACGCGGGAGGTGCTGGCCGTTGAACCGGTGTACCAGGAATCGCAGGACCCTATCAGGCGTTGTTTAGGGATTTGAAACAGCGGGGGCTCCAGCGTGTCTGGCTCTGTGTGTCGGATGCCCCTCAGGGCCTCCAGACCGTGATTCAGCACGAATTTCTTGGGTGCTGCTGGCAGCGGTGCAAGGTCCACTTCATGCGGAATATCCTCTCCAAAGTGAGTCCCAAACAGCAACAGACCGTCGCGTAACGCCTCAAACAGATCTGGTATCAACCGGACGTGGGAACCGCTCGACGATACGCCGACGCCATCCTGGAGGAGTATGAAGCGACTTTCCACGAAGCGATGGCCCTGTTGGAGCCGGGCCTGGAGGACAACCTGCAATATTAGGCGTTTGAGCACCTGGATGCCCGGAAGGTCAGTTCCACGAATATCCTGGAGCGATTCCACCGGGAAATTCGTCGGCGGTCCCGGGTGGCGTCTCCCTTTCCGAGCATGACGTCCTATCTGCGGCTCATTACCTGTTATTTGATTGAATATGCGGAGGGCTGGAGCACTGGCCGTAGCTATATGAGTCAAACGAAAATGACAGACCAAGCTGAGACCTTATTCAAAGCAGCATAGGGGGTAATTCACGGCATCGTCACAATAAATTGCGAACTCTTCTTGACACAACCTCAGATCTAGTAGGAATAAATCAGAAAACTTGATTATTTATTTTGTTATTAACCAGGATTTAAAAAAATTTAATTATAGCCCAACCACTGATAGGAAAATATTTTTACGAACTCTGGATCTATACTCGAGCGATAGAAGTAAACAACATCCCCCTGGGATACTCCTAACACCGACATTGAACTGTTATAGGTATGTATGATCCGGCCATCTCTCAATGATACGATCTGCAACATATGTAAAAAATGCATTCCCTTGTTTTTTTCCATCGGGGTATAAAAATCCACCAGCAATGCCTGCTGATTCTCATGCTCTATGAGCCAACAATGATTCACGATCGTAGCCGCCCCAATAAGGTACTTAAGCCGCCGCCTGTTTTCAAGTTGCATGACATGATTATATTTCTTTTTGCTCCATGATATGAAATACTTATTGCCGTGCAAGCTGGCCTGCAGATTGAATTGGCGCATTCGCTTGACTGCCAAACTGTCATCGACTTCCTGAATCCGGAAGCTGGATATGACATACGGTGCTACCGGTACCACATATAAGGTACCAGAGGAGTCAAAGACGATACCCCCTCCATCAGCGTGACGAGTTACTATTCCGTAATAATCCTCAAATTTCAGGAATTTCTTGAGCAGTTTTACCTGTCCATTCCCCTCCAGCTTGTAGAGGCTAACATACGGTGTACTGCTGTTCAACACAGCAAGATAAGGAAACCGGACTGCAAAATTCCGTCTCGCAGCGGTAGTCGGGATCACATAGGTCTTTCGTTTTTGTCCCAAAGAACCACCAGGCAGTCTTACGGATTTAATGACCATATTCGAACCATCAGAATAATACAGCATCTGTTTATCAATGGTAATATACCAAGGATTCACATACTCACCTGGCCCAAGCCCTAGCCTACCTATCTGTTTGAATTCATGCAAAGGCGGAGACGTTTGGAGGATACGCCTGGTATTACCGGTGGTTAAATAGATATGGTTCGGTGACAAAATTTCAAAATCTCGAGGACCGGGTATCAGATCGCCATCTAAAGAGTCTGGGATTATATAGGTTTGTAATAGTTTAAATGCCTTATTTGCATCAAATGCTTGAATTTCTGGATTATTTTGACAGCTTATTAAGGATATTATAACAAACACATTAACAATAATTAAAAATCTAGTATACTTATATTTTTTACTCAACAGGATATCCCTTCTTTTGCCAATCTTCAATACCTCCAATCATAACATAAACTTTCTGAAATCCTATTTTTCGGAGGAAATAGGATAAATTTCTGCTTAAACCACAAGCCTTCGAATCACAGTAGGCTATAATTGTACTGTCATAGTTAATCCTGTTAAATATCGTAGTGTTAAGATCACTCAATTTTAACGTAGGTGTAAATGGAAAGGAATAAGAATTTGGGATATGTTGTATTTGGTAAATCTGTTTTGGTCGTGCATCTATGAAAATTGCTTGGTTATTTTTCCATAGGGTATAGGCAATATCGTTCGATATCATTTTTTCTGAAGGAATCGTATCAACTGGAGAATTCGTTACCTTCTCTATAAAGAAAAAAGTGAATATTGCCACAGCAAACATAATAAATAAGGTTTTACCTTCCCTAAACAGATGACCCAACATTTTTCGTAATAATTTTATGTTCATTGGAAACCTATATTTTTTTTAAGGAATATATTTAGGTGGCCTTCTATTACCATCTTAAATACACCTTGATCGACAAGATTGACCCATCCTGAAGTGCATTATACACTTCAGGATGGGCAACTTTATTTTTAACAAGTAATCATACACCAATTCGAAGTATAACTGGGCGCACAATAAAAGACAGCCCACATTTCTCCGTCCCTCGGCTCTAAGTAGTAATCACACTCATTATTCCGTACCTCCGTACACTGGTAGTCCCAATGGTCTGGAGGCGGCAATTCGGCATTCGCTACTGATCTTGCGGCAAATAACCCAAGAAAAACTCCTATTATTGCTGCTACTGCTGATTTAAAATAATTCATACCACTACCCTTTCTTTCGCTCATATATTATCGTTGATTAGTAAAGACTACAAACGTATAGTAAAAACTCTAAATAATTGGTAACCTTTTACTCTCTAACTACTAGAATTAACGCGTCAGTCAATAATCTATTAATAGATTAGATAAACCCACTTGTATATAACAAATAGGGAGTATTTTTATTAAAATAACTATATTTAGATACTTTCAAAACTGCCATCGTATAAAAAAACCAATGAAAAATTATTAGTACAGTCCGAGTCACCAAGGGTATAAATGGTTATTACCTGAAATACTAAAGAGCGTGCTCTAATGTATAAGTCTATTATATTATGCATGAAACTATTTTTGTTTTTTCATGATTTTATTTTCTATAAAACGTTATAGGAAGCGCGTATGTACAATAAAGCTAACTCCTTTTATTATCATTTTTTACTGACTGATTTATTAATTAGCAAGTTTCATGCCTATATTATTTTCATTAAAGTAAGTCGTTGTAATCGCATAAGTTATAACAATAATAAAAGCAAATAAATTTATTGTAGTGCAATAAAGTGCATACTATCCGGACATTTTGTATTGTACAATTTGTATTTAAGTTATTGTTATCATTCTGATTATAACTAAGGCATTAGTTCATGCAACTTAGTGAGTTACATTGCATGGTATTATTTATCTTTTACAGTATTTTAAATAACTGAATTTAAGAATTAAAAATGGTTCGATGCACAAAATCATAAAATTTTTTTTGATTGGAATTGTTAATGTTAAAATGCTTCCCTAATTCCTGGATATTTCTAGATCCTATTTTAGTGAACCCGAATTCACACAGCTCCTGTAGTTGATAACGATTAAAATCTCCCTTACGATAAGGTTTATAAACCTCTCTCCAGAAATCTTTTTGCTCCCAAACAATCGCTTCATACAATGTAAGGACGTGGCTTGATTGCCCATTATTCTTAATTTTTTTCTGTGCCCGAATCTTCGAGGGGAAATGTTCGGGGCGAATTTCCGATAGGTCACTGCTCTCATAGAATGCATTCAATACCACATTATGTAATTCCCGAACATTCCCCGGCCAGGGATATTGGATTAATACTTTTTACAGGTCTGGAGTGAAGACTTTGTTTACGGGTTGTTTGAAGTTTTCGTACTGAAGAAAGTAGTTGGCTAACGAGAGGATATCTGCCTCACCACGATCGCGTAACAAAGGTACATGCACATGATGGACCATCAAACGATAGTAAAAATCCTCCCGGAATTGTCCAGTAGTGACTAAATTTTCTAAATCTTTATTCGTGGCAGCCACCAGCCGCACATGTACCTGAATAGGGCGATCTGCACCTACTGGAGTCACTTTTTCAAATTCTAACACCCTGAGCAACATCGCTTGCACTTCTGGTGTCAACGTCTCAATCTCATCTAAGAAAAGCGTGCCGCCATTGGCTTGTAGGAACGCTCCTTCTCTGTCGGTGACAGCACCAGTAAAACTCCCCTTTCGGTGTCCGAACAATTCGCTTTTCACCAATTCATTCGATTGCAAATGTGCACAATTGATGGCATAGAATGGATTTGTCGTATCAGAGCTGAGAACATGCAGTGCCCGAGCGAACAGTTCCTTGCCCGTTCCCGTCTCCCCTTGTATAACTACCGGATATCCAGTTCGTGCGTATTGCTCCACGCGCGATATTGCCTGGATGAGTAAGGGACTCTGTCCGATGATGACTAAAGGTAAATCGGTTCCCCACCGCTTAAGTCCTTGGTGGTACATTTGATATCGGAGGTACGTAGTGCGAAATATTTCCCTAAATCGGTGAAATACCTGTTCATTTCCATCTCTTCTTCGACAGAATACTGCCAATCCCCAATCATTTCCAGGTAATTGAACACATACTTCTTTGAGCTCCTGAGAATCTGAATCTCCTCTGGCCAGATGGATCATCCGATCTCGCTCTCCCGTAAAGATTCTCTCAGCATCTACAGGGATAGTCATTCTGCCATTCTTCTGCTGGATTTCTTGGGCAAAGATGCCTAAATACTCTAAACTAAGAAATAAATAGTTACTGGCGACGTTAACCAAATATTGAAGCAGATCTGGCTCATCTATTGTACCCTCAAGTACTTTCCGAATGAGACCTTTAAGTTTCTGCATTTGTATAAATCCTTATAAATCATTTATTTGTAAAAATATCTCCCACGTAAGCAGATCGTATGTACTAATAAAAATCGTAAAAGGTTACCTGCTGCACACACTGTTCTAAGTTACTTCCTTTATCAGATTAAAGTATTTTCATTTGATATTACAGAGCAAAGTCATAAGCAAAAAAGAATATGAGTCATCAAATGAACTCATTTATTCGGTTCGCCTCCCTATACCATTGAAAAAATCTATCTATCCCCTGCTCAATCGATGTCTCAGGTTCATAGTCCAAAATTTCCTTCGCTTTACCAATATCTGCATATGTATGCTCTGCGTCTCCGGGTTGTGCCGGTAAGAATTGCTTTTCTGCCTTCTTACCAAGCCTTTCCTCCAATAACGCTACCAATTCAATGGTTGAAACAGTTTTTCCCCCGCCCAGGTTTATAATTTCGAATCCCCCCATAACAGATATTGACTTTATAAGTGGGTTAACTATGTCTGTTATAAACGTAAAATCCCGTTTACACTGCCCATAGTTAAAGAGTGGTACTACCTCGTTTTGATTGATTAACGTGGTAAATTTATGGATCGCCATATCAGGGCGTTGCCGTGGACCATAAACGGTAAAAAAGCGAAAAGCATAGATATTAATATCGAATAAATAATGGTAATTATAGCAGAGTAATTCTCCTGATCTCTTTGTTGCCGCATAAGGTGAAATGGGTAAGCTGATCTTCTCATCTTCGACATAAGGAACGTTGAGATTATTTCCATACACCGAAGAAGAGGACGCAAATATAAATCTCCTAATCTTATATTTTCGGCACATTTCAAGAAGGGATAGAGTACCTGCAACGTTAGTACGTTCATAACTCATTGGATCAGAAATTGATGGTCGTACACCGGCCTTTGCCGCAAGATGTATGATTAATTCAAAATTGCCATTCTGAATAATTTTATCCAGAGCATCAGTATTTAGGATATCCTCCTCGTAGAGCCGGTATCTTGAATACTCTAACGCCCTTTGGATATTATTCACTTTTATTTGGCGGTCATAACAATTGTCGAAATTATCAATAATCGTAATTGCATGCCCTTCTGTCAACAAGGCTTCTACCACATGCGAACCGATAAATCCCGCACCCCCTGTGACAAGAATATTCATTACATGTTTTCTCTGTTCTTCTTATTAGTCCATACAATAGAATTACAGATAAATCGTTTTATGATTCAGTTTAGTATTGAACGATTTCGCATTTAAATAATGATGACTGCTCCCTGCCATGAGAATTGATACAAATATATAATTTATTCATTTTTACTAGTACATTGTTCTGTTGGATTCGAGTGACATGATCAATATTCTTACTGTCTCGATATAGCTTCGCCACCTCACTCACACGTCTCTAAAAAATCAGAATTTGTATTCCCTCCCGAAATAAGGAAGGACAACACATTATGAATTCTCGATAAAAGACAACTCAAAGTACTCAATGACGGAAAAATTGGAAAATATTTACGGCCTTCATTACCTTCGTTTTTTATTCAATCGGCAAAATGAATCAAACTACTATTTCTTCTACCGAAGGGGGTCGTTATCTACCGGTACTTCCGTCAATGTTGTGCCTGTCGTTTCGCTTGGTAAAAATTTTTCCGGTTCCCATCCGTCACCGTATTTCCAAGACTAAATAGAAGTTGTGGTACCAACGAATGCCGCGTATTAGCACTCAACAAGATACTCCAGGTACGCACAGTGATATAACGTTATCACCGGTGCATGTTAGTTATTGTAATGATATTCAGTTTATTGTTGACTGTCAAGAAAAAAATCCTTTAATCAGGTTTAAATTATAAATATGGTACTTGCGAAAACGTTTAATAGCTATCTACACCAAACAATTGCCGTGATCGTAATACCTAACATCCACCGGGACCGCGGAGGTTTCGGCGGATCGGGCCGAGGCCGGCAATTCAGACGAGGACGTTTCCGCCCCGGGCGTGGTCCGGCGGGACCGAATGAACAGCACCAATCCGACAATAATGACAATCAACAGCAGAACAGTTGTGAGTTTTTTCATATGAAAGCACCATTGGTTAAAATTTAAGACTGTGTATGGTCAGTATATTCTTACGAAATATTATGCACATCAGCATCCACCTGGCAAGAGAAAATACGATAGCACAAATCCTGATCCTGGTATAATCAGAACGAACCGCCTGTCAGAGATCAAAATCATAGATTTTGTGCATGAGAGTTATCCTCAGTCAAATTGTTCCTTCGTTGCCATCCGGACATCAAATGGTTTGTTCAACACCCAATCTGTTGCACCTTCCCAAATCCTGGAACCCCTTCTCAACTCTTTCAACTGACACAGCTGGATAGTTGGGAATCCATTCTTTTGTAGGACTTCCAACTCGTTCAGATCATGACCATAGAGCCGTATTTTAAAAAATGTGTCACACATCCCTTATTCGATTGTCTTATTATATGAGAATGGGCAAGTATCACACAGGAGAGGATGCGATGAGACACATAAAGACCCATATTTTATTTGCGTATATTCATGATGAAGTACCGAACAACCGTCTAAAAAGTATTCAAACCCATTTACACACCTGTACAAAATGTTCCCAAAAGTACCAAACGTTGTTAGGTAACATCCAGTTTGTTCTCAACCAGTTAGAAAAACTAGAACCAGTCTATATCCCCCAGGATTCTTCCTATCATAAACTCTCCCAATTCCTTCATCGCCAGAATTCAGGTGAGTAATTAGAACTGCTTGGGCAGGTGAATGGCATACTCATAGATTTTCATGCCCACAAAGCTATCGATGATATACAATCGCTGGTGATGCACCCGGATTTTTGATGCATAGACATTCAGAACATTGCTGCTGACCAACCGCCCCCACTGATCAAAAATCAGCAGCCGATACAGATCCGTCGTGTCGGATTTGAGGTCGGGGTTGGTATAATAGCGTGTATTGGTGGGCCCTCCGGCTCCAAAACTGCCCATGACACTCCCAAGATGCCGTTCTGCCGGTTTTCGTGGTCGGTTCTGCACCAGTGCATACACATATCCGTCACTATAGGCTAAATCATGCAAGGTCCCTTCATTATTCGCTGAATGTGCCAGGGTAAAATGGACCGATTGTAACAGTTCCCCGGTGGGAGCATACTTCTCAATGTGGCCCCGGGTGGCATATCCTGCATAGAGATTCTCATCCGGATCCCCGGCAAAGGCAATTCCTTCCAATGCATAGGCAGGCGAGTCGCTGTAATATTTATGCGTTCCAAGCCACCCCAGCGAATCGCCCTGAAAATCCAGGATCAGAAAGAGATGATGATTCGGATTGCCTGCCCGGCGGGAATCCGGCGCAATAAGTTGCTGGCCGTGGAACAATTGAATGTCTTCCAGGCTTCCCTTGGTTGTGAATCCATTCAGATACTGGCCCTCCCGGGACAAGATCTGCACCCGCTTTTGAAACGGCTGGGACACCAGCAGCCGGTTCCCGGGCAGCAAGAGGATCGCCTGGGGCATCTGGAATTCGCCGGGACCGTTCCCTTTTTTCCCCAGTGTCCGCAGGTAGGTACGGGTGCTGTCAAATACCTGTACCTGGTTATTCCCGGTATCCAGCACGTAAAAATCTCCGTTCGGGGCAATGGCCATATCCCTGGGGAAATAGAACGCCTTGTGAGGATCACCGGTCTGTTCGGCACTCCAGGTGTACCGCAGGGACAGCGTCGCCCGATTCTCCACTTGCCGCAGATCCCGGGCCGTATAGGTGAGGACCGAGTCAATCGGATGGGGCCGGGCGACTGTATTGGTGGTCGTGGTCATGTCGCTCGTTGAGGATTGTTGCTGTCCTGTCTCCGGTGCATGACAGGACAAGGCGAGTACACTGAAAAACAGAAGAGTTAACTTAACTGGTCGCACATGCATCGTGTACCTCCTTTACTCTGAGTCAATATGGCACCTGTGCTGAACTCTCCTGACTCGATTCAGCAGGCAAGTGAATGGCATATTCATAGATTTTCATGCCCACAAAGCTGTCAATGACATACAATTTCCGGTGATATACCTGTATTTTCGAGGCATAGACATTCAGAACATTGCTGCTAACTAACCGCCCCCACCGGTCAAAGATGAGCA
>Ga0209918_1001529_pt1 | contig 12269 bp, 10 predicted proteins | sample SalPonD_shore_MG_FD_185712 | JGI IMG/M metagenome (GOLD analysis project Ga0209918, IMG submission 185712) | Salt pond soil microbial communities from South San Francisco under conditions of wetland restoration - Salt Pond MetaG... | ecosystem: Environmental > Aquatic > Marine > Intertidal zone...
CGTCAGCTCCTCCGCCGGCCCCTCGAAGCTCAGCTCGCGGAGCGGGATCCCCAGGACCTCCTCGGCCCGCTCGTAGATCTCGCCGGCCTCGGGGAAGGCCGCCGCCAGGTCCCGGCCCATGCCGACGGCCTGGCTCCCCTGCCCCGGCAGGAGGAGGGCCAGCGCGGTCACGCGCTCCTCCCGGCCAGGGCCCGCAGGTCGCGGCGCAGGTGCGCCACCATCCCGGCGGCCACCGACCCCGAGGCCACCCGGATCGCGTTCTCGATCGCCCGCGGCGGCGAGCTGCCGTGGCACAGCACCACCACCCCGTCCACGCCCAGGAGCGGCGCGCCCCCGTACTCCGTGTAGTCCAGCATGCGAAGGACCTCCTCCATGCGCTCGTCTCCCGCCCGGGCCGTCCCGCGGCTCCCCCGAAGGAGATCCGTGATGAACCCGGCCATGGACTCGTAGAACTTCAGCAGGACGTTGCCGGCGAAACCGTCGGTCACGAGCACGTCGCACGCCCCGCCGATGATCCGGTTCCCCTCCACGTTGCCCACGAAGCGCAGATCGGGGTCGGCGGCGAGAAGCCTGTACGCGCCCGTGGCCAGCTCGTCGCCCTTCTCCTCCTCCTCGCCCACGTTGAGGAGGCCCACGCGCGGCTCCGCCGTGCCGCGCACGTCCCGCACGTAGATGGAGCCGAGGTGGGCGAACTGGTGGAGGTGCGCGGGCCGGCAGCCGATGTTGGCGCCGGCGTCGAGGACGAGGACCGGATCCCCCGCGGTCGGGAACGTGGCGCCGACGGTGGGCCGCTCGACCCCGGGGAGCCGCCCGAGCACGAAGAGCGAGGCCGCGAGCACCGCCCCCGTGGACCCGGCCGAGACGAACGCGTCGGCCTCTCCGTCGCGCACGAGCTCGAGCCCGACCACGATCGAGCTGTCCGTCTTCCGCCGCACCGCCTGTACGGGCGGCTCGTCCATGCCGATCGTCTGGGAGGCCGGAACGAGGCTGAGGCGGTCTTCCGGGAGGTCCTCGGGCCGCCATCGGTCCCCGAGACGGGTCGGGTCGCCGACGAGCGCCACCGAGAGCTCCCCACCGTCCGCCCGGAGCGCCGCGAGCGCGGCCTGGAGGGGGACCCCGGGCGCCCCGTCGCCCCCCATCGCATCGAGCGCGACCCTCACGTCGCCGCGGGCACCGGACTCATGCGGGGCGCACCCCGGGCGGGGGCTAGAACTCCTCGATCTCGAGGACGGGCTCTCCGTCGTAGTAGCCGCAGGTGCCGCACACGTGGTGCGGACGACGGAAGTCCCCGCAACGGGGACACGCCTGGTGGGCCATGGGCGAGTCCGCGTGGTGGGTGCGGCGCTTGCGCTTACGCTGCTTCGACGTGCGCTTCTTCGGTACGGCCATGACAGTCTCTCCCGGATCTCCGTGTCTCTCGGGCGGCGCGCGCGGGGCTCAGCCCGCGGCCGACTCGCTCTCCTTCAGCTTCCTCAGGACGTCCCAGCGCGGGTCCGGCTCCGTGAGGACGCAGTCACACTCGTCCTCGTTCAGGTTCGTGCCGCACTTCGGGCACAGCCCCTCACAGTCCTCCCGGCACACCGGGTAATCCGGCACCGCCAGGAGGAGCTGCTCCCGGAGCACGGGCCCCAGGTCCAGCACCGTGGCCTCGCCCTCCAGCGGATAGATCTCCGACTCCGCCGAGACAGGATCCACCTCCCGGTCGAACAGGAGGTCGAGGGGCAGCTCCGTCGTCCTCCGTATCGCCTCCAGGCAGCGCCGGCACTCGAGCACCAGCGGGGCCGTCAGGCTCCCGCGCACGTGAGCTCCCCGCTCCCCGGTCAGCGCGGCCACGAGTTCGGCCACCGGCCGCTCGGCGAACGTGAGCCCGGTGTCCGACCAGGGGCCGTCCTCGACCGGTATGCGCACGGTCCAGGCCCCGGGGCCTTTCTCGAGGCTTCTGAGGTCGACCTTCAGACTGTCGGGCGCGTCCATGGATACGTCCGGTGCGTCGTTGCGTCAATCGGCGGCCAGCAGCTCCGCATCCGGGAAGAAGAACGCCAGTTCCTTCCTGGCGTTCTCCGGCGAGTCGGAGGCGTGGATCGCGTTTCGCTCCACGCTCTCGGCGTACTTCGCCCGGATCGTGCCTTCGTCCGCCTTCGAGGGGTCGGTGGCCCCGATGACCTCCCTGAGGCGCGAGACCGCGTCCTCGGCCTCGAGGGCCAGCGGCATGCAGGGCCCCGAAGTCATGAATGCTACCAGCGATGCGAAGAAAGGTTTCCCGCGGTGGACTTCGTAGAACGCCTCCGCCTGCGCCCTCGAGAGTCGGAGGACGCGGGCCCCGCGGACCCGGAAGCCCTCGGCCTCGAGCTCGGAGAGGATCGTGCCGGCGAGCCCCCCGCCGAACGCATCGGGCTTGATGATCGCGAGCGTCCTCTGCGGACTCATCGCGCTTCCTCCATCCAGCCCTGGACGATCTCGCCGATCTCCGACGGCCGCTCCGCGACCTCGATGCCGAAGTCCCGGAAGGTGCTCATCTTCTCGGCCGCCGTCCCCTCGGAGCCGCTGATGATCGCGCCGGCGTGGCCCATGCGGCGGCCCGGAGGCGCCGTCTGACCCGCGATGAAGCCGACGAGGGGCTTGCTCAGGTTCTCCGACGCCCAGCGCGCCGCGACCTGCTCGTCCGTCCCGCCGATCTCCCCGATGAGGACGACCGCCTCCGTCTCGTCGTCCTCCTCGAACGCCCGCAGGCAGTCCACGAAGTCGGTCCCGATGATCGGGTCTCCGCCGATGCCGACGCAGGTCGACTGGCCGATGTCCCGCCGCGATAGCTGGTGGATGACCTCGTAGGTCAGCGTGCCGGAGCGGCTCACGATCCCCACGCTCCCCTCGCGCACGATCTGGCCCGGCAGGATTCCCACTTTGGCCCGCCCGGGGACGATGAGCCCCGGACAGTTGGGCCCGATGAGGCGGACGTCCCGCTCCTCCAGGTACGGCATCACGCGCATCATGTCTCGTACCGGGATCCCCTCGGTGATGCACACCACCAGGCCGATCCCGCTGTCGGCCGCCTCGAAGATCGCGTCGGCGGCGAAGCGCGCCGGGACGAAGATGACGGAGACCTCCGCCCCCTCCTCCTCGACGGCCTCCTCGACCGTGTCGAACACGGGCACCCCGTCGTCGAAGACCTGCCCGCCCTTGCCCGGCGTGACGCCGGCCACCACGCGGGTGCCGTACTCGATCATCTGCCGGGCGTGGAACGACCCGTCGCGGCCGGTGATCCCCTGCACGACCACCCGGCTGTCTCCATCTATGAACACGCTCATTCGGCTACCCCGCTCCTCGGTGTGTCGGTGATCTCCCTCTCCGGCGCCCGGTTCACGTCGTCGCCTCCACGGCGCGCTCCACCGCGCGGTCCATGTCGATCATGGCCTCGAAGCCGTGCTCCTCGAGGATCTCGACTGCCTCCTCCTCGTTGGTCCCGGTGAGGCGGATGGTGATCGGCAGGTCCAGGTCCAGCCGCGAGGTGGCCTCGACGATCCCGTTGGCCACGTCGTCGCAGCGGGTGATCCCGCCGAAGATGTTGAACAGGATCGAGCGGACGTTCGGGTCGTCGCCGATGATCGACAGCGCGGCGACCACTTTGTCCGGGTTCGACGACCCGCCGATGTCCAGGAAGTTGGCGGGCTCGCCGCCGTAGTACTTGACCAGGTCCATGGTGGCCATGGCCAGCCCGGCGCCGTTCACGCAGCAGCCCACGTTCCCCTCGAGCTTGATGTAGCTGAGGCCCGCCTCGCGGGCCGTGCGCTCGGAGGGCGCCTCGGCCTCCTCGTCGCGCATCGCGGCGATCTCGGGCTGCCGGTAGAGCTCGTTGTCGTCGATGTTCATCTTGGCGTCGATCGCGACCACGTCCCCGTCGGGCGTGACGACCAGCGGGTTCACCTCGGCCAGCGTCGCCCCCGAGTCCCGGTAGGCCTCCCACAGCCGGAGGAGGACGTCGGAGGCCCGCCGCACCACCCCGATGTCGTCGTAGAGGTGGAACGCGAGCCGCGCCGCCTGGTGGGCCAGGAGGCCGTAGCGCGGATCGATGGGCTGGCGGTGGATGGCCTCCGGGCTGTTCTCGGCCACCTCCTCGATGTCGATCCCGCCCTCCGCCGAGACCATGAACACGGGCCTCTGGGTCGAGCGGTCCATGACGATGCCCGCGTACGCCTCGGAGCCGATCTCGACGGCGGGCGTCACGAGCACCTTGTGGACCGTGAGGCCCTTGATCTCCATGCCGAGGATGGCGTCGGCGCACTCGCCGGCCTCGTCCGGCCCTGCCGCGAGCTTGACGCCGCCGGCCTTCCCGCGTCCCCCGGCGTGCACCTGGGCCTTCACGACGACGCGGCCCCCGTAGGACCCGGCCAGCTCGGCCGCCTCCGCGGGGGTCGTCGCCACCTCGCCCGGCGGCACCGGGAGCCCGTGCTCGCGGAAGATCTGCTTGGCCTGATATTCGTGGATGTTCATCCTGGCTCCGTGTCCGTGTGCGGTTCCCAGTCCGCGGCCGGGCTCCGGGGCGCGGCCCCGGTCCCGCTCGCGGCTACGTCCGGTCGGGCACGATCTCCGTGCCCTCCCTCCCGGCCAGCGCCCCGCGGGCGTGCCGGAGCTCGGCGATCACCGCCCGCTCCCCGCCCGACTCGACGAAGGCGACGGCGGCCTCGACCTTGGGGGCCATGCTCCCCACCCCGAGCTCGCCCGAGGCCAGAAGGGCCTTCGCCTCCCCGACCGTGAGACGCTCGATGCGCCGTGCATCCGGCGTGCCGAAGTCCCGGTAGACCCCGTCCACGTCCGTGAGGACGAGGAGGATGTCCGCCCCGATCTCCGAGGCCAGGAGCGCGGCCGCCCGGTCCTTGTCCACCACGACGTCGAGCCCCTCGAGCCCGAGGTCGGGGTCCAGATAGACCGGGATCCCGCCCCCGCCGGCGGCGATGACGATCTCGCCCCGCCCCGCGAGCTCGGCCACGAGGGGGGCCTCGACGATCGAGGTCGGCGGCGGGCTGGCCACCCGGCGCCGAAGCCGCCCCCGGTCGTCGCGCTCGACGGCGAAGCCGTCCTTTCGGAGACGCTCCACGTCCCCGGGGTCCACCTCCCGGCCCACGAACTTGCGCGCCTCCCGGGCGGCCGGGTCCTCGCGGTCCACCACGATCTGCGTGACGAGCGTCACGACGCGCCGGTCCGACCCCGCCCGGCGGAGGGCGTTCTGGAGGGACTGCTGGATCATGTAGCCGATCCAGCCCTCGGTAGCGGCCACCAGGACGCCGAGCGGGAGGGGGGCCACGGCGTCCCGGGCGACCTCGCCCCGCAGGAGCTCGTCTCCCACCTGGGGACCGTTCCCGTGGACGATGGCCACGTTCCGGCCCTCGAGCACGAAGTCGACGATCGGGGCCAGGCTCTCCCGGGTGTGCCGGAACTGGTTGACCACGGTGGCCGGCTCGCCCGAGGGCGACAGCGCGTTGCCCCCGATCGCGACCACGACGCTGCGGCTCAAGGCGCGCCGCCCCCGGAGGTGTCCGGCGCCGCCGCGGCCGCGGAGCGTATCCGCTCCCAGTAGGTCCCGAACCGCACCAGGTCGCCCGCCCGGAGCGCCCGGTCGGCGGAGTCGAGCAGGGCCCGGAGCCTGGGGAAGGCCGCGCCGCCCCGGGGCGCGGCGGCGCCGGGGCCGACGGGAGCCGCGGCCCCGGCGCCTTCGGCCGCTGCGCTGCCCTCCCCCCCGCCCTCCGGCATGCCGCCCAGGAGTTCCGACAGGGCTTCCTCCAGCGTGGTGGCCATGACCACGCGAGCTCCCGCCGCGGCGATCACCCGCTTGAGGCCGGGTGCCGCTCCCTCCTGGTCCTCGGCCTCGAGAAACAGGGGCTCGAGGTACAGGAGGGAGCCCCGAACGGGCAGGAGAAGAAGGTGGCCCCGGATCGCCCGCGAGCCCCGCTGGCGCCACAGCGAGAGCTGCTGGGAGATCACCGGGTCCTGGTCGATCTGCACCTCGATCTGGCGGGGTCCGAACACCTGCTGGCTGCCCGAGACGTCGAACAGCCACAGCTCGCCGTAGCGGTCGCCGTCGTTCCGGGCCAGGAGGAAGGCGCTCAGGTTGTCGCGGTTCCGCGGCGTGAACGGCACGGTGAGCAGGAACTCGGGACGTCGCGCTGCCCCGGTCGTGCGGGCCCCCGCCTCCCCGGGGCCGGCCCCGCCGCCGGGCGCCGACCGTCCGGGAGCCCCGGAGCCGGCCACGCCGGCCGCCGTGTCCCCGGGCGCCGTTCCCGTCGTATCGGGGAACGGCATGAGGAGGAAGTAGGGCTGCACGGGCGCCGGCCGGTCCTCGTAGACCTCCTGGCCCAGGCTCCACAGGTCCTGCTTCCGGTAGAAGTCCCCGGGGTCGGTCATGTGGTAGGCCTGGAGCACCCGGGCCTGGACGTCGAACAGGGCCTTCGGGTAGCGGATGTGGGTCCGGACGTCGGCCGGCATGTCGTCCAGCGGCTCGAACAGGCCGGGGAACGTGGCGCGGTAAGTGGAGACGAGCGGGTCCGAGGGCTGCATCACGTACAGATCCACCTCGCCCGTCACCCCGTCCACCACCGCCTTCACGGCGGGCCGCACGTAGCTCACGCTTCGGCCGCGCAGCGTGGCCCGCTCGGCCAGCGGGTAGCGGTCGGTGGCCGCGTACACGTCCAGGATCCACATCACCCTGCCCTCGTGGATCACCGGATGGGGATCCGGGTCCACGAGCAGGAACGGCACCAGGTGCCGGACCCGGTCCACGACCTGACGCCGCCACAGGAGGAGCGTCCCCTCGGGTCCCGGGTTCCGGAGGAGGAGGTTGCGGGAGCCCAGCGCCCAGGCCAGCAGGGCCCGGCGGCCGATGCCGCCCAGCGGCACGCCGGCGGGGCGACCCGCCGACGGGATCGAGTCGGGCGGCACGACCACGTAGGGCGTGGTGAGCTCCCCGAAGTAGGTGCGGGGCTCGTCCACCGCGAGCGAGGGCGGGGCCCCCGCGGTCAGGACCGGCGGCAGGTCGCGCACCAGGTAGTCGGGCTCCCCGCCGCTCGAGGCCCGATCGACCGCCGTGACGACGACGCCCTGCCCGTGCGTGTAGCGAAGGTGGAGGTTCTGCCACGTGCGCGCGGAGGTCGCCAGTCGGGAAGGGTCGAATTCCCGCACGCCGACGGCCACCTGCTGACGCGTGTCTCCACTCCCGTAGCGGTCCGCATCCACGTCCGGGAACGTGTGGTAGGCCAGGAGCCCCTGGAGCTGGTCGAAGGTGGCCTTCAGGGGCCGCTCGTCCCACAGCGGGAGACTCTCGGCGAAGCGTCGGGCCACCTGGAGCGACGGAGTCTCTCCCGAGAGCCCGTACGCCACGCGGTGCACGCGGCCCAGGCCGAAGCCGCGGCGGGTGGCGTCGATCCGGTAGCGGAGGAAGGGCCTCTCCACCTCCAGCTCGTTGGGCTCGACCTTGAGGCGCTGGATGAGCTCGGGGTAGATGCCGAGACCTCCGACCCACCCGACCGCCAGCGCGGCTCCGGCCCAGGCGGCGACCTTCCAGCCCCCCGTGCGGTGCGCCCACACCAGCGCGCCCGCCCCGACGAGCGCGAGCACCGCCACGAGGCGGCGGGCCGGGATCTCGCCGTGGGCGTCCGCGTAGCCGATCGTCCCCGCCGAGACCTTCTCGAACGTCGAGAGGCCGAAGTGGAAGGCTACCAGGACGAGAACGGCCGCCGCCAGCCACACGAGCCGCGAGCGGGCGAAGTCGTCGACGTCCACCCCGCTGCCGGTGGGCCGGATGCGGCCGGTCAGGAGGAGGAGCGAGGACGTCCCCACCCCGACCCAGATCACGACGGCCACGAGGACCGACCACAGCGTCCGCAGGAGCGGCAGGTAGAAGACGTAGAAGCTCGGATCGCGGCCGAGGACCGGATCGGCACCGCCCCACGAGGAGGCGTGCGCGGCGAACAGGACCTGACGGGCGAGCGGATGGCCGAACGGCGCGGCCACGAGAACGCCCGCGAACAGCGCGGCGCCCAGAACGGCCAGCCGGATCCAGCTCTCCGGAAGCGCCTCGGCGATCTCCAGGTCCCCGAGCTTGCGGTGGATGCGGATCGGCCCGCCCCTCCGCGCCGTGCCCCGGAGGACGATCCACAGCGTGGTCGCCGTGACCAGGAAGAGAGCCGCCCACGCCACCGCCGTGGCGAGCTCGAGAGTCCAGAAGCGGTCCGAATAGCCGAGCGCACCGAACCAGGCCGCGTCGGCGTAGAACCCCGCGGCGGACCCGCCCACGGCCAGGACGAGGAGGGCCGCGACGACGGCGGCCGCCAGCCGGATCGTCCGTCCCGATCTCACGGCGCGCTCGCGTTCCCGGTACCGCTCACGTTCCCTCCCCGATCTCGGGGACGTCGAGGCCCTCGTCCCCGAGGACTCCGGCCACCTCGTCCCGGATGGCTCTCAGCGCGTCGGCGCTCTCGGCCTCGAAGCGGACCACGACCACCGGCTGGGTATTGCTGGCCCGCACGAGAGCCCACCCGTCCCCGAAGTCGATCCGGGCCCCGTCCAGGTCGAAGACCGGCCGCCGGCCCCGGTAGGTCGCCGCCACGCGCTCGACCACCTCGAACTTCCGCTCCTCGGGGCAGTCGAGCCGGAGCTCCGGCGTCGACGGGTAGTCCGGAATGCGGGCCGCGAGGTCGGCCAGCCGCATCCCGCGGCGCGCCACCATCGCCGCGAGACGGGCCGCGGCGTAGATCGCGTCGTCGAATCCGAAGTATTTGTCTGCGAAGCATATATGACCACTCATCTCACCCGCTACTGGAGCAGCCGTCCGCCGCATCCGCTCCTTGATCAGCGAGTGGCCGGTCTTCCACATCACCGGCCGCCCGCCAGCCGCCGTGATGAGCTCGGGAAGGGCCTTCGAGCACTTCACGTCGAACACGATCTCGGCCCCCGGCTCGCGCTCGAGGACGTCGAGGGCGAACAGGAGGAGCAGGTGGTCGCCGCGCACGATCTTCCCCTCCTCGGTCACCACCCCGATCCGGTCCGCGTCCCCGTCCAGGCCCACCCCGAAGCCCGTCCCCCGCTCCCGCACGCGGGCGATGAGGTCGCGCACGTTCTCGTCCACGGTCGGGTCGGGGTGGTGGTTCGGGAAGGTACCGTCCGACTCGCAGTAGAGGGGGTCCACCCGCGCGCCGGCCGCCTCGAGGGCCTGCGGGGCCGCCACGCTTCCCGTCCCGTTCCCGCAGTCGAGGGTGAGATCGACCGGCGGATCCACGGGCGCCCTGGAGGCGATCTCCCCGATGTAACGGTCCAGGATCTCCACCCGACCGGTCCGGCCGTCCCCGGAAGCCAGGTCGCCCGCCTCGATGCGCTCCCTCAGCTCCCGAATCGCGTCCCCGTACAGGGCGTGCCCGCCCACCACCATCTTGAGGCCGTTGTACTCGGGAGGGTTGTGCGAGCCGGTGATCTGCACCCCTCCGTCCACGTCCAGGACGTGCTCGGCGTAGTAGAGGGCCGGGGTCGGGACGAGGCCCACGAATCGCACGTCGGCCCCCGCGGCCTCCATCCCCTCGCACAGGGCCGAGGCGAGCTCCGGCGAGGAGGGCCGGTTGTCGTGGCCCACGGCCAGCGTCGCGCCCTCCCCAACACGGGTGGCCAGGGCGCGACCGACCGAGCGCGCGATGCCCGCGGTGAGGTCCTCCCCCACCACGCCGCGGATGTCGTATTCGCGGAAGATGTGCTCGGGAACGTCCATGCTCACCTCTCGAAGGACCTGAGGTCCCCCGGCGGACCGGGGGCGGGAGGACGGCCGACCGACGGCCCGGGCGTGCCCGCTCAGCTCCCTCGCGCGGGGGACGCCGGGGCGGCCGGGGCGTCGTCCCCCGCGGGAGCGCTCCCGCGGGGGACCTCCGACGCGCCTTCGGCGGCCACCGCGGCGGGCGGGCTCTCGAGTGTGGCCCTGGACGCCGCGTCCACCGTCCAGCCGGGGAAGACGCCGGTGAACAGGATCCCGGCCACGCACAGCACGGCGCCCAGCCGGAACGCCCGCCCGGTCGGCGACGGCCGGGCCGCATCCTCCGGGGCCTCCTCGAAGTACATCTGCCAGATGACCCGGAGGTAGTAGTAGTAGGCCACCAGACTGCTCAGGACCAGGATGACGGCCAGGAGGGGTCGGCCCGCCTGCAGCGCCGAGCGCAGGAGGTAGAGCTTGCCGACGAAGCCGCCCGTGGGCGGGAAGCCGGCCAGCGACAGCAGGAAGACCGCCAGGGCGCCGGCCAGCCACGGCCGCCTCCAGCCGAGCCCCTTGAAGTCGGCCAGGTGGGAGTGTCGGTCGCCCTTTCCCGCCACCACGTACACGACCGCGAACGCGCCCACGGTCATCAGCGTGTACACGATGAGGTAGAAGATGGCCGCCCCCCGGCCCAGGTCGCCGCCCGAGACCACCCCGACCAGGAGGTAGCCCGCGTGCGCGACCGAGCTGTAGGCCAGGAGGCGCTTCACGTCGTCCTGGACCAGGGCGATGAGGTTGGGGACGATCATGGTGAGCACGGCCAGCCACCACAGGACGCCCTGCCACGAGGGCCCGAGTCCGCCCAGGCTCATCCACAGCACGCGGAAGAGCCCGAGCATGGCGGCCGCCTTCACGCCCGCCGCCATGTAGCCCGTGACCGGCGTCGGGGCACCCTGGTACGCGTCGGGGGCCCACGTGTGGAACGGGACGGCCGAGACCTTGAACCCGAACCCGATGACCAGGAGGCCCATGCCCCCTGTCGCGAGGAGGCCGCCGCCCCCGCCGGCCAGAGCCGGCGCGATCTCCAGGAGCCGCGTGCTCCCGGTGGCCCCGTACAGGAGAGCCACCCCGTATACGAAGAAGGCGCTCGCGAACGCACCCACCAGGAAGTACTTGAGGGCGGCCTCGGCCGAGCGCGGGTCCTCCCGGTTGAAGCCCGTGAGCACGTAGGCCGAGATCGACATCATCTCCAGGCTCACGAACGCCAGGACCAGGTCCTGGGCGCCGGCCAGGAGCATCATCCCGACCGTCGCGAACAGGATCAGGGCGTAGAACTCGCCGACCTCGAGCCCTTCGCGCTCCAGGTAGTCGAAGGCGAACAGGAGCGCGAGGAAGGTCGCGCCGAGCACGATGAAGTTGGACGCGACCCGGAAGCCGTCCAGCGCCACCATCGAGCGGGGGCCCGCCGGCCCGAGGGGGATGAGGGTGAGATTGGCCGCGATCGCCGCCACCACGCCCGCCACGGCGAGCCACCGGACGATCGGACGACTCGCACCCCCCTCGTCCCCCCGCTGGAAGACGTCCACGAGGAGGACCGCGATGGCCGCCGTCGTGAGGACGATCTCTGGCAGGAGGAGCCGGAGGTAGCCCACGCCCGCGCTCGCCGCCGCGCCGCTCACGAGCCCTCCCCGGATGCGGCGGCCAGCACCGTCTCATCCGATCCCACCGCCGACGTCTCCGCCGGGAGCGGCGTCGAGGACGAGGGTCCGGCGGCGGGCGCGTCCGCCTCCGGGCCCGCGGACGCCGGCGCGAGCCGAACGGCCGGCACGTCGGGCCCGAGCGCCGCACGCGGCGCCTCCGCCTGCACCCGCGCCAGGATCCGGTCCACCGCCGGCGCCAGCCGGTCCAGGAACGGCTTCGGATACACGCCGATGAGGAGGATGAGAGCCAGGAGCGGGGCCAGGATCGCCTTCTCGCGTCCCCCCAGGTCCGAGAGGCCGCGGTTCTCGTCCTTGTCCAGCGGGTTGAGGACCACGCGCTGCACCATGGGGAGCATGTAGCAGGCGGCGAAGATCACGCCCGTGGCCGCCAGGACGGTGGCGAACGGGTGGGTCCGGAAGCTCCCCACCAGGATGAGGAACTCGCCCACGAACCCGTTCGTCCCCGGCAGGCCGATCGAGCTGAGCGCCACGACCACGAGCGCGAACGCGAACACCGGCATCACCCTGGCCAGCCCCCCGAAGTCGGCGATCTCGCGGGTGTGGCGCCGCTCGTAGATCATCCCGATGAGGAGGAAGAGGGCTCCCGTCGAGATCCCGTGGTTGATCATCTGCAGAACGCCGCCCTGCATGCCCTCGGTCGTGAGCCCGAACACGCCCAGCATCACGAAGCCCAGGTGCGCAACCGACGTGTAGGCCACGAGCTTCTTGGCGTCGGGCTGCACCGCCGCCACCCAGGCCGCGTACAGGATCCCGACCAGCGACAGGGCGATGAAGATCCCGACCACGGCGTCGCTCGTGGCCGCCACCGGGAAGAGCGGGAGCCCGAA
>Ga0209918_1001530_pt1 | contig 12235 bp, 10 predicted proteins | sample SalPonD_shore_MG_FD_185712 | JGI IMG/M metagenome (GOLD analysis project Ga0209918, IMG submission 185712) | Salt pond soil microbial communities from South San Francisco under conditions of wetland restoration - Salt Pond MetaG... | ecosystem: Environmental > Aquatic > Marine > Intertidal zone...
GCGATCTCCGGATCAATTCCGACACCCGTATCAGAAACGGAGATACATCCATAATCACCGACCAGCGATCTGGTCAGTGTGTTGGGATTAGTCTTAACCTGAAATTTCAAGCTGATAAATCCTCTACCTTCAATAGCATCGATGGCATTTGTCACCAAATTCAGAATAATAGATTCTGTTTTGATGGGAGAGAGGCTGATTTTGTCCAGATTATCCTTCTCCCACGTAAACCGAATGGTTTCGGGTAAGATTTGATCGAGAATAGGACGTAATTGAGCCATGACCTGGTTGATATCGGTAATGTTGACCTCCTCCCCACTAGACATTCGGCTGTAGGAGAGAATATGTTGTGGCAATTCTGCAGTATGTTTGGTTATCTCCTCGAGAATAGGGAGAAAGATGTCCAATTTATCTGGAGACTGTTTTATCAGTTCAAGATAGCCCAAAATAGTGGTGAAATTATTATTGAGATCATGTGATAGTTTGGAGATGGCATAACCCATAATATCCATGCGTTGTATTGCCTGAAGGGATGCCTGTGTCGATTCCAAATTGGATTTCATCTGTTCTTCGGAGGTGACATCAACAGCCAGTCCCAATGCTCCGATAATGTTGCCCTCTGATCGCAGTGGTCGATAGATATTGTGATAGACTTTACCATTGATGTCCATCTTCCATTCCCTGTTCTGACCGGAAAGAACCTCACGAGCATTGCGAATTACACTGGGATAATCTCCGAAGAGATCAAATACACTTTTCCCAAGTAATTCATCTTTTGAATTACTCAGATAGGAGACATTGGCACCAGCCATTTCCATGATTTCTCCTTGGAGATTGAGTCGCCAGAGAACCACTGGAAGCGTATCCAAGATAAAGGTAAACTGTTTATCCGTTTTTTGCAGAGTAGCCTCAGTCTGACTCAGTTTTTTCTCAAAATATCGTAGTAAAAAATAGATCAGAATTGATGAGGTCACCACAAACAGGATCCCTTTGAATACCGAGAATTCAAAACCAAATACTGGATCGATATTCTGAAAGAGGATAAGATCACCTGCAACAACCCATGTGACGGAGAAGAGTAAATACAAAAGTACTAGCCGGGAGATAAGGCTGTTGCGTGATGTCACGTGTTGATACTTGTTCTGCAATATTAAAGATAATACCCAAAGTCATATCTTAATTACCAAAATAGACGCTGAGGATGAACTATAGCCAAGAAATTCCTATCAGAACTATATTTAATTCGTCTGAGATCCATAATATAATCAGACTAATGTATTTGAGGCTGAAATCAGCTGGTAGATAACTTGATCACGATGCATTAGCCAGTAATACTGGGATAACGTAATCATCGACAGTTGGAAAATATATACGCAGATATTACCTAGAACGCATATGATTACTTTAAATATGCAATTAATCATAACATGGCTCTCTTGCCTCATATGCGACCACCACTTAACAATTATGAGGATAGACGTGGAGAAACCGCTCAACCCTGAGTGACCATCGTCAGATGGTCCAAACCAACCAACCCCCAATGTAGAGAGCCATTCTCCCGTCTCAGAAACGAGTGTATACGACTGACGGAATTGTAACCACCACTCTGTCTCCATCCGTGTGCACTGATTTTTATTGCTTGCTGATTGACAAAATAATCAGCGATTTATACCGTATTCCACAGGTTTTGAAAGGAGTTAGAAAAGGAGAACCTATGGTACTTACCGCACAGATGAAGGCAGATGGCACGATTGAGACCAAACAGGAAGATTTACCCGAGCTTAACCCCGGAGATGTATTACTGAAGACCTCGTTTTCCGAGGTCTGTGGAACAGATATACATCTGAAACATGGACGACTTAGTGGCGTACCCTACCCGATCATCCCCGGTCATGTCTCCGTTGGTGAGATCACCGAGATCAATGGGAAGGTAACCGATATTAACGGTGAGACCTTGCATGAAGGAGATAAGATCACTTTTTTGGATGTAGCAGAAACCTGTAATAATTGCTACTACTGTCTGGTGGCGAAAGCCAGCACGCGATGTCCCAATCGTAAGGTCTACGGGATTACCTATGGTGTTGATGATGGTCTGCGTGGGGGGTGGAGTCAGTATATCTATCTACCAGCTGGAGTCAAACTCATTAAGCTACCTGATACACTTGATCCCAAACGATTCATTGCTGCTGGGTGTGGGTTGCCCACAGCAATTCATGCTGTAGAACGGGCTGATATCTCACTTGGTGATACTGTCGTGATCCAGGGATCCGGACCAGTGGGACTGATGGCAGCGATATTGGCAAAACAATCCGGTGCATTTGGTGTCATCATGGTTGGAGCACCTGAACACCGTCTTGAAATCGCCCAGGAATTTGGGATCGATCGGACAATCAATATCGAGGAATATGACAGTGAGCAACGAGTAGCTGAGGTTATCAAATTAACACAAGGCAGAGGTTCAGATGTGACGATTGAGGCAACAGGCAATCCCAAAGCAGTCAAAGAGGGAATGCAGATGACTCGTGATCAGGGAACCTATGTCATAGTGGGACAGTATACCGATGCGGGAGATATTGATATCAACCCTCACACCGAGATCAACAAGAAACATCTGACCATCAAAGGCAGTTGGGGCAGTGATTTCAGTCATTTCTATCTTGCCGTTCGGTTTATGGCCAAATATGGTGATCATTATCCTTTTGATCGAATTATTTCAAAGATCTACAGTCTGAATGAGATCAATCAGGCAGTTGATGATGTCGAAGGACTTAATGTGATGAAGGCAGTAATTGCACCACAAGATGATTAAGATCGAGCTAGTTCAACCAGCTGTTCTCTAGCCTCAGAGGAAGCAGTTACCGGTTGTTTGAACCAAATACGATGGATACGACCATCACGTCGAATATCACAACCCAGTGCATCAACACCTACCATCTGCAACGTATTATCTTTTCCTGTCTGAAGCTTATGGGCATCTAGCAGATACTGTCGCATTGATTTTTGATGATCTTCATTCATATGATTGATAATACCAAGTTCAGCAGCCTCATCAAAAGGATTATCCACTAGAAGTTCTTCTGGTTCCAGCCAAAAGATCTTGCCAAAACCTCCAATAAACCGACCTTTAACCATATCAATCCGGTAGAAATGGAAGGAATGACCATCAAAATACTGGGCTGCTGCAGGAAGATAGCGAATATATCGCATTTTCACCGCATCCAATTCAGCTTCAGGAACCAGACCTGCCTGTCCGATATAGGTCAATCGACCATGAGCCTGAACATCTGATTTTTTGTCACTATCCGCAGTAATTGTCAACGATACACGGTTATTTTCATTGATATTCTTGGTGTGCTGGGCTAGATCGGAGACTAGGATGACAGGTTTGCCCTGACGATCAAGACAGAATGGAGCGACTGATCCAAAGGGATAGCCTTCAATTCCTTCCTGACGGGAGATGGTGGAAAGTACACCATCATGTTGCGAAAAATAGAGCTGGCGACCTTCATAGGACTTGTCATAATCTTGGGAATGAGTACTCATACCCTATCTCTGACGACCTATCATATATATATACAGGATCAAGTGCGAGATAACCACCAATTCACTAATGATGGGAATAACTCATCTTGGAATGAATATTCTGGAGATTACTATTGAGGAGAGCACCAATAGTGATAGAGATCCACGAGTGAATGAAATAGAGTGAACTACCCCGTCCTGAAGGACGGGGTCTTCTTGTCGTTTTAGATAAATGAATATATACTACTTAAATTGCTTCAGATGAATTCATTATTTTATCTTCTTACAAAATGTGCGATTCTTGCACCTGAACCTACGGAAGTATTGACAAGTTTCCATCCTTCCTGAAGTTTCTTATTTACTGCTTCTACAAATTGCTGATCATGACGTAATCCTGTTTGGACTTCTAGGAAATCTCCATCTTTGATTACGCTGCCTTTCGAAATTGAGTATTTTTCGACCATGTACTTCTAAAAAATATACAGTGCTTAAAAGAACTTTCAACAAAAATTATATTATTTAGGAGAATGGGGACCAATTTGAAAAGAAACTCAATATTTACTGAATGGCTAATTCCCTCAACATTTCAAACCCGGATATTATATTCGGAAAATTTAATCCCTAGTATCCATATCTGATAGCTGCTGACGGTAGCGATGGAGCTCATCAACTAATCGAAGGATAAGATCTGTAAGTGATTCATCTGCTTGTTGCTCTGCCTTCAGTGCCAAATAAGCATTTTTACCTATCATGATACCGTGAGTATCCATAGACCATCTAAGAGAGATGGTATTAAGAGAAATGTGTCCTTGCTTATGAAGTCTTTTCAGTTATCAGTTAGATCTGAATCAGTAAGTGGAACATAGGCCAGATAAAAAGCAGCAGGAGACTTCAGTTTCTCCTTGGGATCGAATTCAAGGTTCATCTCGGGTCGGAGTTCCTCCTTCAGAAAGGTGTTGATCTTGTCCCGAATCCGAATAGGATCGGCTGCGGAGAAGATAAGTTCCTTAAATATGGTATTGTTGATGAACTCTGATCCGATCTCAGGATCCTGACTCCGATCAATGCGTTGTTCCATCAGATTACTGATAACCTGGAGAAATCCCATGGAAGAACGATTGGCTGCGGTGAGATACTCAGCGATGAGCCCATATTTATCCAGTTCAATCAGGTAGGAGATGAAATCCGGGCTGAATTGGGGATCGGTGATGAGAGCATTGGTGGAATAGTAGTAGGCATTGCGTTGCTGACCATCAGGCAGTTCTTTCTTGACTAGCCCAGCATTGAGTAATTTTTTCAGCGAACGGTAGACTGATTTACCCTGCAATCCCACCAGTTCTGCCAATTCAGGAGCCTGCATTCTGCCATTAATTGTTAGATATCCCAGGATCTGAATATTTGACTCCCAGTTATAGACATCAATCATCTGCTCCATGAAGGCAATATTCTTGTCAAATTTCTCTTGTTCAGCGGCTGTCAACTTCATGATATCCCACATGAGAGATAAGGAGAAATCTATATAAGTATCTTTGTATGATACTTATTTGGTATCATATCATGATACTAATCGAGTTATGATGACGATATGGAAACAGCAACACATCCACAATTACCATCTACAGACGAAATACGGAGCAGAATCAACCAAGTGGAAGATTACCTGAATGGCATGGAAACCTTTGGACTATCAGCAACAGTACTCATCGGTATAGGTGATGAGATTGTCTTGCACCAGGGCTATGGCTACCAGGATTATGAAACAGGAACGACAATGAAATCTTCAACCGCACTGTCAATTGGATCAATCTCCAAACAGATAACCTCAGTGGCTATTCTTCAGCTGGTTGATCAGGGTTTAGTTGATCTGCATACCTCCATCAGTACTTATCTGGAAGGAGTACCAGCCGATAAAACTGAAATAACCCTGCATCACCTACTGACACATACCTCAGGATTGGCAGAATTACATGATGGAGATGATTTTGATAAAACCGAGACGGAGGAATTTTTCAGCAAGCTACTGGCAAAAGAGTTGCAATCTCCTATTGGTACTGCGTACAAGTATTGCAATCAGGGTTATTCCTTGGCAGCAAGGATTATCGAAGTGATCACCGGAATGAAATACCAGAGCTATCTCCGGCAGAATATCTTCGAGCCATTGGGTATGGATATGGCCAGCTGGTTTGGTGATCCCAGATATACCACGGCTAATTCAGCCAGTTATTACCGCAATGGTAAGCGAACGGGATCGGTGAGAGAATTCTCTGGAGCATGGAATGCCGAGGAATCCTACTGGTATATTCTTGGTAATGGTGGGGTCTGTCTTCCTTCTGCACAATTATTCAAGTACTGTCGAGCGGTATTTACTGGAGATCTTATCTCAGAACAATCCAGACAGCGTATGCTTACTGCTGAGAAGAATAATTATGGTTATGGCTGGGATATTGAACACTCTCCACTTGGTCAATTGATACAGCACAATGGAGGATCCACACTTGGTGTCAGTGCAGTTCTGAAGTACTATGCCGATCTAGATCTGACCCTGATCATCATGGCAAATACCATGATTGATGGCAATGGATTTACCTTTATCATTGAGAATCCGGTCAAAGAGCTGCTAGAAGGTGAGAAAATCACAACAGTACCGATCATAGGTGATCAGCAGGAAATCAAGACAGCTGATTACCCGGTAGCTGATCTGGGCCATATTTGGTTGAAAACGATGGAATTTGGACCAGCAATCCTGCATATTTCAGGACAACAACTTCTCAATAAGATCTTTCAACTGGATGAGCAGACCAGTAAGGAATACGATCGGATGAATGAGATAGCAGATCAATTTGCCAGCTATATGTATGATCGAGAGTGGGAAGAGGCATTTGGACTAATGAAACGGAAAACCGATTATCAGAGCAGAGTGGAGCTCCTGGAAGAGATACGTGCTTATTTTGAGAAAGAACACGGAGCACTCAAACGTATTACTATCGGAGGAACCATCCCCATGATAGATTACCCTGCAAAGACTCATCTCCGATTTATTGGAGAGGATAGTAATTCAGGTATTGATCTGGTATGGGACGATATCGGAGAAATTCTCGGGTTCATACCCGTGCCAAAAGAATTTCCACTAACGCTGCTAGCAGCCTTCGATGGTGAGGTGATCCATGGGTATGAACCTCAATATGGGATAAATGTCAAAATCAACATCAGTGATACTACAGCAGAATTACTCCAATAAGTTGAATTGGTCAATTAAGTCTGATACCAAAGAAGGAGCTGAAGCTTCCCAGATAATCTGACCATTGTGATCAATGATCTTGGATACTGGTAGAATTCCGATCAGAGCATTACCAATTGCCAGGGCAGAGCAGGTACGTAAGTCAGCAAGAGTCAGGTCAGCTACGTTGACTAATTGATGATCTAGTAGTTGTTGCCGAACAGTCCCTGCAACTACATTGTCACGAGGTGTCAACCATGAGGTTTGATATATGAAGATAGAGCATCGACCACCCTCCAGAATTTTATCATTGGCAGTATAGAGGATCGAATCCCAGGCATCGACCTGTTGGGCCAGCTGAACTGCCTGTCGATATGACTGATAGGTTAAAGATTTCAGACCTGCAGTCATTGGTTTGGGAACCACAAATGGCGTTTTGGGAAGATACAGGGTGATTGGAGCCTTTGGTCGTTCATAGGACTGGATTCTAACCAACTGTTGTTCAACACCGTCACGCCATCCATAGATGTTCATCCGATACAGCCCATGTGTTGCCAAGTTGAGACGGATGAATTGATGCAATTCTGCCTCAGTTGGTACAGCCTGTTGGAGATCATAGTATGCCTGCCCACGACGATATCGAGCAAGATGAAGGGACAGATGTGAAATCTGACCATTCTCCACTAGTATGGTCTCAAAAATACCTTCCTCTGTTAGTTCTTGATCTAGCTGTTCTGCCATGATTAGTTCACTGTTACAGAGCAAAATATCACCAGTAAAACTATGATTGAAATAGTGTGCTAGGTGCTTGGCTTTGTGCAGGGATTCAATATACTCCTCGATAGGATCACTATCAAAGACGATCCCTCCTCCTGCATTGAAGGTCACCGTATCATCAATGATAGTTGCGGTTCGGATTGCGATATTAAGTTCTAGATCACCATCTAGTCCAAGAAAACCAATATTTCCGGTATAGATATTACGAGGGAGATCCTCATAGGTCTCAATCAATTCTAGAGCTCGAAGTTTAGGAACTCCGGAAATAGAACCACCGGGAAATGCTCGAAGGAGGAGACGCCAAGATGAGGAAAACGATTGATCAATCGTTGCAGAAACCGTAGATACCAGATGATGCACATTCTCATAGGATTCTACCACGGCATGGGCATCGACATTGACACTTCCGGGCAGGGCTGATTTACCCAGGTCATTGCGTAACAGATCAACAATCATTGATAATTCGGCATTATCCTTCTCAGAGGCTACCAGTTCATCAATTAATTGTTGATCCTGTTCAGGAGTTGATCCTCGGGGTCGGGTTCCCTTGATAGGTCGCGTGATCACCACACCCTGTTCGATTTTGAGGAATAATTCAGGAGACAGCGACATCACCTGCAACGAACCATAGTTCAGATAGGCACCATATTCCAGCTGCTGTTCCTTCTGAATGGATTGATAGAGGTGGGAAATGGAGAGTTGGGGCTTATGTAGACGGAACTCCTGGGTATAATTTGCCTGATAGATATCACCTGCCCGAATATGCGAAATAATTGATTGAAGTCGATCCAAGTATGCACTAATGGGAGTGGCATGTTGAATTTTTCCCGGATAGGGTTCAACTCTGTCGGCAAGATGGAGAACCAGCTGCGGGTCTTCTATTGCAGGCAGATCCAGTTCAATGTAATAAGAGGTATCACCAATTGCAAGTAGACGAGTGGGAAAATCGAGGATCAGCGAAGGATAATCAGGCAGGTCGTCACGGCTATGATATTGTTCTAGATGACGGCTGAGTTCATACCCCAAGTAGCCATAATATCCCATAAAGGGTTGTAGTTGCGGAGGGATAGTGAGAGATTGTTGTAGCTTTTCTGCAATTGTAGGAATCTGCTTCCAAAGTCGATCTGTCGTGGTTTGAATTGTCTGATCAGGATGGAAAACCTTCAATTTATCGGTGAGTCGTATCTGCTGATAAGGTCGCCAGACATAGATTTGGTATTGACTATCTCCAATATGGCGACCGATCTGCAGCATATACTGATCGAGAAGTGGTGTTGGATCATTGCATAGCGTAAGGAGATGATCAATATCAACTGAGATCTTACCATGTTGATCGATAATCTGATCATCTTGGAAAATTATCCAAGAAATCATAGTCGACCCTCTAGAAAATTGCGGAGCATCACCAACCCCTCGGTGGTCAGAAAACTCTCCGGATGAAATTGAACGGCGACCGTCTGAGGGGGCACACGAAAAGCCATGATCACACCATCATGGCTACTTTGGATCTCAATCTGCTTGACAGCATCAATCTGCAGCGAGTGATACCGGGCAACCGGAGTAGGATTGGTCACTCCGGTAAATATTCCTGTTCCATCATGCTCGATCACCGAGACTTTCCCATGTACGGGAAGTGGGGCGGCGATGGTCTTTCCACCGAGAACCTCATTCATCGTCTGCATGCCCAAACATACCCCAAGAATGGGAACCGTATCGCGTAGTGTAAAATAGAGGGATTTTGCAATACCTGCCTGATCAGGTGAACCAGGACCAGGCGAGAGGACAAGATAGGAGCCGAGCTGATCTCGAACATCATCAACAGAAACCTGGTGACTGCGAAATACTCGAACAGGGGCACCTAATTTGAGAAATGCCTGCACGAGGTTATGCGTGAAACTGTCATTACAGTCCAGCAGTGTCACTTCAGCATAGGATTGCACGGTCGGCAAGAATAATTCAACTGGAGCAGTTACTGCAGGATGATGAACCATATAATTAGCCGAACGACAGTGGCTATTTAATTTTATTCAACATTCCGTACAAGGAGAGAGATCAGTTGAATCGTACTGAAATTGGGAGAAATTGGCAATCTACTCACCGATCCACCATACATTTATGGCATCAAATCAAGATACTCTGCTATGAAAATCCCATCACCAGCCTTGGCACTTTTTACTTTCTTTGCGAGTACACTCTACCTACTAGAAACTGTACTGACAATTGATTTCAATGGAAATTTTCTAGCTATAGCTCTCCAACTAGATCTCTTCGCAGTACTGATCGGCTGGCATATCGGGGTCGGATTACTTGCTCCCCGATTACGGTCGATCATATGGCCAGATGCGGATACTGACCGCTACGACATCGCCGATAATGAACAATCAGAAGGATTTCTCCCGATGTGGGCCCGATTGGGTCTGCCAGTTTTGGTTGCTGCAGAGGTTCTTCTCCTCATGCAATTACTGGGAGATCCCACCGTGATGGATGTTCTCATCATTGTTCTGTATATTATTGGACCATCAATTTTGTTATTATGTAGACACTGGCTGATCATGTTTTTCACGGTATTGTGGACCTGGTTTCCAATAGAATATGGAGTGATCACTTCCTCACTGGGAGAGTTACAGATGAGTCTGATCCCACTTGACTCATTGCTTGGAATTTTCTCCCTACTCTGGCCACTACTCGTTCATGGAAGACATATCTCTTGGTATACCTGGGAGGTAAGTACAGCAGATCTGCAAGTGGTGGGAAAAGTATCGGCAATATTGACGATCGCCATTGTACCACTTGGAATTTTGACAAATTTCATCACGATCAACCCTGATAATATCATTCATCCCGATATCGTGCTCACAGATAATGCGGTACTGAGTTCAATCCTGTATAGTATCCTAGTCTTCTACCTGATCTTTGTGGTGCAAGGTCTGATGGAGGAGACCCTATTTCGAGATATTATCTTCAAACATCAGTATTACTGGTTGAAGGATCGCTATGATACTACCAGGTTGGGACCACTAGATCTGGGGCATCTAGTAATTACCCTTGGAGGGACCCTGATTATCTCCATCCCATTCTGGGATGATATCCTTCAGACAATAGCCAATATCCTACCTATCATACAACCAGTAGCCGATACGGTGGGTAATATGGCATTACCTTTGGGAGAGTACGAGGGGAAATCAATTCCAGCCATTGCAGAACAACCTCTGTGGATCTTCTACCTACTGGTTGCAGTTCTGTTGGTCAGTATTTCGTTAATCATCTATCATCGAGATCGGACTCCACTGATGGCAGCACTACTAGTTGCCTCGATGATCTTTGGTTTTGCTCATTTTCAAGATTTCAGATATGTATTCTTTGCATCAATTGCTGGTTTTGGTTATGGTTATACCTACTACAAGACGAAGAACCTGGTTGCCTCGGCAATGGTCCATATGGGAGTAGATGCCATCTGGGTCCTGATTCTGACCTACTAGAAGAAAAAGCGTACATAATTATACGACCATATCTTTATTGAAGATTATGGGAGATACAACAGATACACTCTACCTCGGAGCAGGTTGTTTTTGGCATAGTGAATTGGTCTTTGCCCAACAACCAGGAGTTAGCGAGACTGAAGTTGGTTGGTGCAAGTATACACCTGAGGATCTGGACAAACAGGGCAGAGTGGAAGTAGTCAAAGTGGAATTTGATCCGAAAACGACGACCATACCCGAGTTGGTTGCTGAATTCTGGAAGACACATAAGCCCAAGAGTAAGCGAAATGAGGATAGATATTATGTGGAACGATCAATGCTCTTTGCCAGGGACGATACCCAATACCAACTGTTACAACAATTACTGCAACAACGTAAGGAAGAAGAACCAGAGACTAAGACCGAGGTTGCAAAATTTGATTCCTATCATAAAGCACCAGCAAAGGATCAGAAATACTATTTCAAGCAATAATTGATGAGGTTCTTATCATTCTTCAATCGATTGACACAAAGTATCAAGATAGAGATGATAATCTATCGTTCAGACAATGTCTGATTATAATGTCATCATTCCTCATTATTCGGTAATGCTCGCCGAGGGACTGGCCAGTATTATTCAGGAACAGTATCCGTTTCAACATCAAATCAGTATGGAATTACTATCAGCACAGCTAAATGATACCTACCGTGTGACCTCGGGTCAGAATATCTATTATCTCAGGATTCCCCGTCATGAACGCTACTACCCCATCACTGCAGAGACGTATGAATTTGAGATGCATCTCGTCAATTTTTTGCGTAAACAACAATTGAATGTATCATATCCAATCCCTCTGAAGAATCGCAAGTTGCTGGGTATTCTCAATGCACCTGAGGGGATCCGCTACTATTCGCTCCACACCCATGCTGAAGGAGTAGAACCTGAAATAGATAATTTTGATCATATGAAATTACTGGGTCAGATGCTGGCACAGTTTCATCTGCTAACCGAGAACTACCAATCCAAGTACCAGGGAGTAACATGGGATCTTGATCTTCTGGTGGATTACGGTCTATCTAGACTGAAGAAATATCTTCCTGAAGATTTACAGTCAGAGTTCAACTCTGTCGAAAAGAAAACAAAACAACTGGTCAATTCGTTCTACAAGCTCATTCCCGAACAGAATTCACAAGTATGGGGAGTGATTCATGGCAATTATACCACGAAGAATCTACGAATTGATGGCAACAAGCTGACATT
>Ga0209918_1001531_pt1 | contig 12235 bp, 14 predicted proteins | sample SalPonD_shore_MG_FD_185712 | JGI IMG/M metagenome (GOLD analysis project Ga0209918, IMG submission 185712) | Salt pond soil microbial communities from South San Francisco under conditions of wetland restoration - Salt Pond MetaG... | ecosystem: Environmental > Aquatic > Marine > Intertidal zone...
GTACCGGTCGTATTCCTCTTCGCTCCCTACTCGCTACCGGCCATCCACAAACGCATCCACGGCATCAAGCCCGAGCCGGCAGGCATCGGCTACAACAGCGAACACTGGTTCGTACCGAAGGATGAACAGAAGTACCACATCGCCATCCAGCCGTAACGTGAAAACTTGGCTCGTTGCTTCCAAGTCTCCTAATTACCATGGAAGTCGCTATTTAGGCTTTAATATACCATGCAGGAGATTAAAGTGATGGCGTATTTTTTTCGATTTATTATCAGCAATTTTACGCTCACCTTTTTGGTAATTGGTCTTCTGTGTTCCTTTGTGATGCTTTTACTAAAACCGAAACCATTGAATAAGAAATTCATTGTTGAGACATTTTTTTCTTACTTTCTTCTTTTCAGCATTGGAATAAGCTTCCTCTACAATTTCGTTATGCATGTTTTCTTCTCGGAGATAGCCGCATCTTTCATTGGATGGAAGAACAGCCCTTTTCAATACGAGGTCGGTTTTGCGAGTTTGGGGTTCGGAATCGTCGGAATCCTTGCATTTAAACAAAAATGGGGTTTCCGGGCCGCTTCGGTCATTGGCCCTTCACTGTTCCTTTGGGGTGCTGCCGGAGGGCATGCATATCAAATGGTCACGGAACACAACTTTGATCCTGGAAATGCTGGCGTCATATTTTGGACGGATATCATATTGCCCGTGATAGCTTTTCTGTTGCTTTATCAACAATACAAGTTGGAACGCACTGCTACTTCGGCATCAATTAATTGAATCTGTTAAACAACTTTGTATACAAACCGTTCATTAACCAAACGCTACAATCCGCATGCTTTAAACAAAGGAGTGGTGATGAGCATCCGCGCCCCTATCCAGCATGAACAACACACGTCGGAGGGCTGATTATAGCCCTCCGAGCATTGATCAGTGCTTGACGTCCTTCCAGACCGCACGCTTGAGCAGATAGAAGACCAGTGTCAGCACCACCAGGAATATCATTACCCATTTGCCGATGGCATGGCGCTCAATCTGATGCGGATCGGAGATATAGACGAGGAATGAAGCGACATCGCGCGCCTGCTCCTTGAGCGAATCGGTATCGGAAGCGTCACGATTCAGCCATCCGAGCGGATCGGGCATGGCGATCCGATGCCCCGGAAAGTACTCGTTGTAGTTGCCGTCCGGAATATTCCCTTTCGGGTCATGTCCATAGCCGGTCAGGAGTGAGTAGATGTAATCCCCCTTCCCTTCCCGGGCCTTGGCGATAATGGAGAGATCCGGCGGCGCCACACCGAAGCTCTGTTTGGCAGCCTCCGGTGGAAGCGACGACATCATGGCAGCGGTCAGTGGCTGGCCACCGCTGAGATCCTGCGCCTCCTTCCGTGTCAGGCCGAACATCGGATAATCCATCAAGTCGTGATAGGTCAGATAGCGGGCCGAATGACACCCCATGCAGACATCGGTAAAGACCTGCAGCCCCTTGTTTATCGTCTTCTTATCCAGGTTGATATGAGCCTGCTTAAGGGAGGAAGTCGCCTCGACTGCCGATGCTATCTTCGTAGACAACACTGCACAGACAAGGATGGCGACAAAAACGATCGGTCTGGTAACAGTCATTACGGTCTGCCGCATGGTTATGCCCCCTCCTCTTCCGGCAACGGTTTGGGATTCTCGAACTTGTGCACGAACGGCAGCAGCAGGAAGAAGCCGAAATAGACCCCGCCAGCGATGCGCCCAATCAGATTGTAGACCGGAGTAACCGGATGATGACCGCAATATCCCATGACCAGAATGGCCACGAAGAAGAGCCAGACCATCTGACGGAAAACCGGCCGATACGTGGCCGCACGCACCGGTGAACGATCCAGCCATGGCAGCAGGAAGAGCAGGATAAAGGCAAGGTTGAGCGCAAGAATACCACCCGTCTTGGAGGGAATCATGCGGAGTATCTCGTACCAAGGCGTCAGATACCAGACAGGCGAGATATCCCCCGGCGTATGCAGCGGATTGGCTGGCGAGAAGTTATCCGTCTCCATGAAATAACCGAAACCGGTCGGATTATAGAACACGAAGTAGGCAAAGATGATCAGGAACACCCCGATCCCGAACAGATCCTTTACCGTGTAGTAAGGATGAAACGGGATAACGCTCTTCTTGGACTTCTGCTCCACCCCCGTCGGGTTGTTTGAGTGGGTCTTGTGCAGCGCTAACACATGCAGGATCACGATCGCGAAAAGCACCAGCGGGAAGAGGAAATGCAGGGCGAAGAAGCGTGTCAACGTCGGATCCCCGACGGAGAAACCGCCACGCACCAGCTCCGTCAGCCAGGGGCCGATCACCGGCGTAGCGCCGAAGATATTGGTAATCACAGTGGCTCCCCAGTAGGAGAGCTGCCCCCACGGCAGCAGATAGCCGAAAAAGACCGTCGACTGCATGATCAGGAACAGCGCCACCCCGATCAGCCACAATACCTCACGCGGCCCCTTGTAGGAGCCGTAATAGATGCCCCGAGCCATATGCAGGTAGATAACGAAGAAGAAGGACGAGGCGCCGACCGCGTGCATGTAGCGGATCAGCCATCCGTAATTAACATCGCGCATGATGCGTTCGACCGAATCAAAGGCGACGGTAAAGCCCCCTCCAGTGGCCACCGTCGAAGCCTTGTAGTTCATGGCCAGAAACAGCCCGGTGACAATCTGAATGATCAGAATCACCAGTGCGATCGAACCAAAGGCCCACCAGTAGTTCAGGCTCTTCGGCGTCGGATAGTCGATGAGGTGATAGCGGATAAAACTGACCGCGTTCGTGCGTTCATCAATCCATCCCGCTAGGCGAGTATTCAGCATTCTCTCAATCATACGGCCCCCCTATCCGATCAAAACCGTTGCATCATGAAGATATTTGTACGGAATGGCGTGCAGATTATACGGAGCAGGAGAGCCCTTGATCACCCTTCCCGAGAGGTCGTAATAGGAGCCATGGCATTCGCAGTGCCAGCCTCCGGGCCAGTCGGATGGAACCGAATTGCCCCAGTCCTTCTGCCCAGGTGTCGGCTTGAAGGTCGGTACGCATCCGAGATGTGTGCAGACGGCACTGATCACCAAATACTCCGGGCGTATCGAACGATCAATACGCTGAGCCTCGCTCTTCATCCAAACCGCCTGAACCTCGGGAATCGCCCGTGACTGTGGATCCTTCAGCATCTGATTATGGCCACGGATCTCCTTGATCATTTCCGGCGTTCTGTGCAGCACGAAAACCGGCTGTCCGCGCCATTCGATGACCTTGAGCTCACCAGGACTGAGCGAGGCTAGATCGAACTCGGTCGTGGAGGCTGCCATGGTATCAGCGGCCGGCTGCATGCTGCGAACGAAGGGAACGGCAGCGGTCGCGGCGCCGGCCACGCCCATACCCGTTGCGACGGTATAGAGAAAATCCCTGCGGCCTTTATCCTTGTCGTCCAATGGAACACCCTCCCTATAACAACATAGTTAACCCGGAGCACAGCCGGCACCCTCCAAGGCATAGCCGTGCGACCCTCAACCTGAGCAGACCTATGGGTATAGTCAATACCGACCTGCATGACAATAGCATGACAGAAAACGCTATGGCATGATGGCCGGATGAGCGCACAACCTGAGATTCAAGAGGCTCACTGCCTCAACGAGCGATCATCGTCACAAACCGGATCCACCCCGTGTACGCGATGCCGGGATATATGTCCGCCCGGTGCCATCCGGCTGGATTCGAGCATCCCGCGGCTCGACAGCGACATATGTACCGGCTGTATGGCCTGCACCTCCGTCTGCCCGGTTCATGCGGTTACCGGTAGCGAGATTGATCCCTACGCCATCGTCGGAAAGGCTCGTCAGCTGGGCCGACAAGGCAACACCCGCCTCCATGTCGCCTGCAGCGCGTCCGCAGATGCGGAGCAAGCCGATATAGAGGTGGCCTGCCACGGCGTGTGGGATGCCTTTTTGCTGGCATCGATCGCTGCGGAGGGGATTCGCGACATGCACATCACCGGTATCGACCGGTGTGGCACCTGCCCTAGGCGATACGGATCCGACATCTTCTCCGGCACTGAAAACGACTATAAAACCCTCAACATGGCGCTGGAGGTACGCCTCAACATCCGTCATGATGCTCCACCCGAAGTGCCCCGCCCCGAACCAAAAGAGGAACGCCCTGGTCTGAGCGAACCTTCGCGCCGCGCCTTTTTCCGCAACATCATCCCCTCGATCGCCCAAGGCATGGCCATGACGGCCGCACAGATCGGCCAAGCTGCCAGGGAGGAACTGGCCGAGGAGGCACCACCGAACGAGAAGGAGAGCACCCTGCCCCTGCGCCACCGCCTGTTCCTGAAGGCGTTGCCGCGCCTAAAGCCAAACTTCACGCCGGTACCTGACCTGCCGTCGCTGCCGATGGGAGCCATCCAGGCAAACGACAGTTGTACTGCCTGCAACGAATGTGTCGAGCAGTGCCCCACTCAGGCTCTCTCGCTCAAGCCGTTTGGTGCCAATGCGGTACTGGAGTTCAGACCTGACGCCTGTATCGGCTGCAGGCAATGCATCGAAAGATGCCCTGAGGATGCCCTGGAAGCGCTCCCGGGCATATCGCTCCCCGCCATTGCGGCTCAACGGAGCCGGCCGCTGATCATGGTGCCTGTAAAAAATGGGGCTTCCACTCCGCCACAACAGTCAATATCGTAACGCGTTCCAGCAAGGAGAAGGAGGGATGGATGTCTGAGAAGATCGAACAGCCTATTCAATTTGCCGGTCAGGGCGACAAAAAGACCGATGCTATCATGCACTGGACCCGATATACCCCCAAGGAACGCAAGATACAGGCCCTCAAGGCGCTTTTCGGCATGTGGGCCCTGGCTCTCTTGAGTATACCGATCATCATCGCCCACTTCGTTCTCGTACCCGGCTTTTTCATCGCCGGCATCTTTTTCTCCTACAAAAAGATGACCGCCGGAGAGCAGGATGCCGAACATGCTGACGGCGATTGCCCTTCGTGCGGCAAGGCGATCAGCATTAATCTTGAACGGGACGGCAGCCTACCGCAGTTTCGCTACTGCCCCGAGTGCTCCGAACCGATCGAACTGACCTCCCTGCCGGAAGCGACAACAGGAAGCGCATAGGCCGGGGCCCATCCGCATCCGAAGAGGTGGAATCGCCACCTAGCCAAGAGAGGATGCTTGCGTCATACTTCTTATCGGCACCTTGTCCAGAAACAGGGTTCCATTAATCTGCCGTTCGGTGCGTAACCACCCCCAAACGGTTTACGCATCAGGAGGTAACTATGTTTGGCCTAGGAATATGGGAACTTCTCGTCATCCTGTTGATCGTGCTCGTACTGTTCGGAGCAAGACGTCTCCCGGAACTGGGTGAAGGACTTGGCCGGTTTGTCCGCAGCCTTCGCAGCGGACTACAGGAAGAAGATTCCCATAAGGAAAGCAGCAACGAAAACCCATAAGGCGCCGTCGCGCCTCACCGGATAAACGACTATGGACTTTCTTGGCATCGGCTGGATGGAAATGCTGGTAATCGGCCTCGTTGCCCTGCTTGTAGTGGGGCCGGACCGTTTACCTCAGGCCGCGCACAACATAGGCCGGGTCATCTCTTACGCCACGCAACAGTGGCGCAACATCCAGGAGCAGGTACGCAATCCTGTCGAGAATGAAATTATTGATGTCAAAGGAAAAATCCGCGACGTAACCCATGAGGTTACGGACTTTGATCGGCCAGCCTCCGGGCAATCGAAAGAGCGGAACCAAGAAACACATTGATTCCCCATCTCATTGAACTGCGCAACCGTCTGTTGCGCTACATGCTGCTTCTCATCGTCATGTTTGTCCTGTGCTACTGGCAAGCCGATGTCCTGTTCGGATGGCTCTCAGAGCCTCTACGGAAAGCATTGGGCGGGCATCACACGATGGTTTTCATCGCCCCGCACGAGGCCTTCTTTACCTATCTTCGCGTGGCGATGTTTTTCGCCTTCTTCATTACCTTTCCGTGGCTACTCTCGGAGATTTGGGCCTTTACCGTTCCCGGTCTCTACGAGCATGAAAGAAGCATGTTCGGCCCCCTCTTTCTTGCCGGCGGCCTGCTCTTCTACGGTGGCGGTCTGTTCGCATACTTCGGCGTCTTCCCTTTCGCATTCAAGTTCTTCTTCAGCTTCTCATCCGGCGACATTGCCGCCATGCCCTCCCTGAAAGAGTCCCTGACACTCTTCATGCGAATGCTCTTCGCATTCGGCGTCGCCTTCGAGATGCCATTGGCGCTGCTCCTGCTCATGCATTTTGAGGTGCTGACACTGGAGAAACTTCAGGCCAATCGGGGCTATGTAGTACTGATCGTCTTCGCCGCCGCTGCCATTCTGACACCGCCTGATGTCGTCACGCAGATCATGCTGGCCCTGCCAATGTGGCTGCTTTTCGAGCTCACGCTGGTCACCTATCGACTACTGCAACGTAGGAAGAAGGAAGCCGCTCAGTCCAGCGAAGCTGAATAAGCCTCGTTCGTCTTCCCGATGTGGTCGGAATATCGATGCACCACCGCATCCGTCGACGCCGAGAGGATTACGATGCAGGGACCAAGCGTAGTGCGTTTTGTATGGTGGATGGGGCGGCCGAGTCAGTGAAGCCCACAGGGGGCATGACCCGTAATCGGAAAACCAATCAGTATACTCTTCCACTGTCGCCACCTGATCGGGGAATCCCAGAACAAAGGCGATCCACTATAATCCGATAACCAGATTGACCCTCTCCACATCCTGCGGCTTGTATAACGCACACCCGAAAGAAATGCGATCACCGAACCGAAGACATCCCGATTCCAAAAATGAGACGACAAACAGCCCATGGTCCTACCTACCGACGCCATTGATGGATACCCCCTCTATGTCCCGACTTTCGACCAGATGGTCCGGACATGAGCCGAACGGACTAGGTAGGAGTGAGGCTTCCCATATATCATCGCAGTCGGTCCGGCCCGGACATCCAGGCGTGACAGGTGGCACAAATAAAATCGGCGGCCCATCAGGGCCGCCGATTGATAAGGTCACAGGAAACCTTGGCCTTTATTTATTAGGCCGCGGCACCCTCCTTGACGGCATTGGAATCATCCCTAAGCAGTCCATCCTTGCGCATACGGCGCTTCCACAGCAGGTATGCGACAAATACCACCGAAACGGTAATGATTACATCGCTCCATGAGGAGAGCATCGGCGTATGATCGATATCATCGGCATGCGGACTCAGAATCCACATATAACGCTCAATGAAGGTTCCGATCAGAATGCTGCATGCCGGGAAGAGCATCAGGGCCGGCGTTCTCCTGACAGCCGAGAAGATCAGCATAAAGAACGGAATGAACGAATTGAGGAAGAAGAAGGCCCAGAAGAGGAACCAGTTCGGCCCTTCCATCATCTTCGTATAGCGCATCGTCTCTTCCGGCAGCATGCCATACCACATGACCAGATACTGGACGAAGAAGGCGTAGGTCCAGATGATCGTCAGGGCCAGCATGATCTGGGCGACATAGTTGAAGATGTAGGTATTGGTCGGAGTCTTCAACACATCGCGCTTGCGCATGATAAAGAGCGCAACGATGAAGAAGGCGAGGAACATGCGCATCATGCTCTCGAAGTGGTACGGACCGTAGATCGGGCTCCACCAGCGAGGCACCTGGGTCATCTCGATATCCCAGGCAGTAATGGTGCCGTAAATGCAATAGACGAAAGGTACTAGCAGCGCGACATTACGGAAACGACGCTTGATTGCATCATCACCCTTCGGAAGCTGACTCTGGAGTTTGACAAAATAGGAGCAGAAACCCCATACGGCCAGATACAGTACGATCTCGCGAGCGTTGAAGAAAATGGTGTTGTGCCAGCCATTCAGCGGTTCACCAAAGGTTGCACCGCCCATCCACGGGAAACTTCTGGCACCGCTTGCCAGAATGATCAGCAGTAGGACGAAACCCAACGGGAAGAGCGCGGTGGCCGATGCCAGAAGGTAGCGAACCTCGTAGCGCCACTTTCCGTTCACCAGATGGAGCACCGCGGACCAGAACACTGCAGCGAGCGGGATGTAGAGGACAAACAGATAGTTGTCCATCAAGATTGCCCAGTTTGCAAACGAATCCATGCCTTACTCCTTGCCTTGAACTGAGGTCTTAGACTCGACCTGTTTGGCCCGCTCTTCCTTCGTCTTGGCGGTCATACGTTTCTTCTCGAGAACGTTACGAACGTAGTTCACGACATGCCAGCGCTCGGTCGGGTTCATATCGTAACCGTAACGCGGCATAATATAGCTTCCGAACGTAATCGTTCCCCAGATCCAGCCATCGCTGAGTCCCTTGACGTAATCCGAGGTCAGATCGGCCGGCTGAAGCTCGAACACCTTGCTGACCGGGCCGGTTCCCTTGCCCGATGCGCCGTGGCAAGGAAAGCAGTAGGTCATGAAGAGTGCATGGCCCATCTTGATCGATGCAGGCGTAGCCGGAACCGGATTCGGTATACCCTCGGCCGCATCGCGGTTGGCCACCTTGGTCCACGGACCGCCGACCGGCACCGAATCCTTGGGGAAGGTATTGATCGGGGGTTCCTGCGGCTTGATGGCCGGCTGGTTCATAAAGTCACGGGACCACGGCCATGCCTGTGCCACGGCCGGGACGCTGAGAATGAGAGCAAGCAGAATATATTTTTTCATTAGACTTCCCTGATCTCCAATGCACCAGATTTTTCCAGCGTCGAACGCACCGCATCAGCGTGCTCAGGCGTGACCTGGACTTCGATTCCGATCTGATCCTCACTAACCTTGCGGCTGTAGAGACGCGTCAGACGGCGGGGAATACCCGAATAGACGAAAAAACCGAGCAGCGTGATCCACACACCGAACAGGATGGTCCCTTCATAGGTAATCACAAGATCGGCCGGAATGGGGATCACCGCTTTACCGCCCTGCGGCTGTACCGTGAACATCGACTGCGCCGCCGCTGCCACGAGCAGGAATGCACAGATGGCGCCGGTAATCGCCCCGAAGAAGGTGAAGCGCTGAATCGGCTGGTGAATCTCGCCCAGAATCTCCTCGACCTCAGGATGCTCGATCGGGGAGTAGAGCTCGATATCCTCGACCGCAGTCTCCTTCAGATCGAGAATCTTCAGCTCGGCGACCGCATCTCTTGCACGATCAAAATCCTCGTACAGAGCAAAAAGAAATTTCAGGTTCTTCTTCCTCATGCCACTCCCTCCTGGGCCCGAAGAGCCTCCTCTTTTTCCTTATCCAGATCCTCAATCTCGCTGCGGGCGCTGACCCTGCGGTGATGGAAGACGAGTTCCTTCACCTCATACATCGAGACGCTCGGGAACACCTTACAGAAGATGAGGAACAGCATGGTGAACCAACCGAAGCTGGCTGCCGTAATGGTCATCTGTACCGTACCCGGCCACACCACTGCCCATGTCCACGGCTCGTGGTTGCTTGCCAGCGGTGGGCTCACGATCTGGAAACGCTCCAGCCACATACCGAGCTGGATGATGATCGAAAGCACGAACATAGCCCACATATTCTGGCGGAACTTCTCGAAGGCCATGGCGAACGGCGCCACGGTCGAGCAGAGCAGCATGCCCCAGACCACAGGCCAGTACGGACCGATCAGCTTTTGGATCAGCACCTCCTTCTCGTACATATCGTTGCTGTACCAGATCGAGGCGTATTCACTGAAGTTCAGGAAGTTCCAGACCATGGCGATGGCGAAAGTCAGCTTCGCGATCTTGTCCATGATATCGACGGTCATGTACTCCTCGAACTTGAAGATGTAACGAAGCATCACGAACAGCGTGATAATCGCCGCACAACCGGAATAGAGGGCGCCAGCCACGAAGTACGGCGGGAACGATGTAATGTGCCAGTCAGGCATGATCGACATGGCAAAGTCCGATGCCACAATGGAGTGCACGGAGACGGCCAGCGGCACTAGGAAGCAGCCCATCAGCACATAGGTCTTCCGGAAGGCGAGCCATTCGCGCGCACGACCCATCCAGCCAAGCGAGAGCATACTATAGAGCTTCTTGCGCCATCCCTTGGCATTATCACGGCAGATCGCGAGATCAGGAATCATACCGATGTAGAGAAACAGCGCCGAACTGGTGGCATAGGTAAAGATCGCCGAAGCATCCCACAGCAGAGGCGAACGGAAGTTCGGCCAGATGGTACGCTCGTTGGGATACGGCATCACCCAGTAGAGGTTCCAGACACGGCCCAAATGGATCACCGGGAAGAAGGCAGCCGTCAGAATCGAGAAGAGGGTCATCGCCTCGGCGAAACGATAGATCGGCTTACGCCAGTCAGCATTGGTCAACAGCAACACGGCCGAGAGCAGTGTCCCCGAGTGACTCATGCCGATCCAGAAAATGAAGTTGGAGATATAAAGCTGCCAAAAGTGCGGGCGGTTCATCAATGCCACACCCAGACCCTCGTTATACTGGTAGGCTTCTGCAGCGACACCCGCGGCAACCAGCAGTGAACATACGGCCAGCACGACCCAGAAGATCATTCTGGGCGATTCGAGACTGCCCAGAACATCCTTGTTGATCTTGGCCCATTCAATATCTTTCATCTTATCCATTCAGTGCATCCCCTCTTAACAACTGATTGATATGTTTACTGGGTTCAGGCTTCCGTATCGCGGACACGATCCATGTACATGACACTCGGCTCGATGTTCAGGTCCTCGAGCACGCGGTAGCCACGGATGTCCTCGTCCTTCTCCTGCTCGTAGTGGTTCAGCTTCACCTGATGCTCGCGCCACAGCTTCGAAACCTCGCTGTTCGGGTCCCTGAGGTTGCCGAAGGCGATGGCCTGGGTCGGGCAGCCCTGCTGACAGGCGGTCTGTACCGCACCATCCTCAACATAGTCCGGATGCCCTGCATCCTCGGCCGCATCCTTTGCGGCACGCTGACGCTGCACGCAGAAGGTACACTTCTCCATGACACCCTTGTCGCGCACGGAAAGATCCGGATTGAGCTGCATCTCCAACGGATGGGGAAGATCCTCCCAGAAGTTGAAGAAGTTGAAATAGCGCACCTTGTAGGGGCAGTTGTTACCACAGTAACGGGACCCAACGCAGCGGTTATAGACCTGGGTATTCAGGCCGTCCGGTGAGTGATAGGTCGCCGCCACCGGGCAAACCGGCTCACACGGGGCATGATTACACTGCTGACACATCATCGGGATGTAGTGTGCGCCACGCTCCGGAAAGGTCACTGCATCCGGATCATTGGAGTTGTCGTGGTGACCATCGAAAGGAATGTCGGGCTTGCCAGCAATGTCGACATCGGTATTGCCGTCGGGATCATCCCAATAGCGTTCAATCCGCATCCAGTGCATGGCATGGCCACGCGAATAGTGCTCCTTGCCGACCACCGGCAGGTTGTTCTCGGCATAGCAAGCCGTTACACAGGCGCCGCAACCGATGCAATTATTCAGATCGATCGCCATGCCCCACATGTAGGGAGTATCATCATAGTAGTCGTCCTTACGGAAGTCCGACCAGTTCTCCAGCATGCGTTTCAGTGCCATGACTTAACCCTCCTCTTCAGTACGGTCGAATTGTCTGGCCGTAACCGTCTTGACAATCTTACGACCTGCCTGCGAATTACTGCCGTTCTCAAGAACCAGATCACCATGCGCCAGCGTCACGATCGGACCGCGGTCGGCCACCTTGGTGACCTGCACGTTCGTGGCGTAGGTAGCCAGCTCGCCGGTCTTGGCATCGAATTTCGGTTCCAGAATGGAGTAAGGATTCACTCCGATGCCCTTGGCATAGCGACCATACTCGGTATGGCCCTGACCCAGCGGAATCGCGACCGCCTCCGGATGAATGCCCGGGAACACGGCCACCTTGACCTTGATCGAGCCCTTGGACGATTTCACGCTAACGACATCACCAGTCTCGACGTCCAGCTTTGCGGCTGTCTTGGGGTGAATCTCGATCCAGGAATCCCAGACCACCTCGGCCAGCTGGTCAGGAAGCTCCTGAAGCCACGGGATATTGGCATGACGCCCATCCCAAAGACCGAGTCGCGGCGACGGGATCAAGCGGAACGGATAGCTGCTATCCTGCTGCGGCGGCTTCGGAAGATTCACCGTCTCAACCTTGGCACGAATCGCCTTCGGCTTGTTAACCTTCATATGGACAAAACCATCAGAGAGAATGCCCTGCTT
>Ga0209918_1001533_pt1 | contig 12227 bp, 8 predicted proteins | sample SalPonD_shore_MG_FD_185712 | JGI IMG/M metagenome (GOLD analysis project Ga0209918, IMG submission 185712) | Salt pond soil microbial communities from South San Francisco under conditions of wetland restoration - Salt Pond MetaG... | ecosystem: Environmental > Aquatic > Marine > Intertidal zone >...
TTGCTTGCAATGCGTTGCGAGCCCGGTCGCACAAATTTTGCGGCCGAAGCGATAATGTAATACGACACATTCCGCTTAATACTCGAACCAACTGTCAGAGCGCCTTTACAGGTTGTACATCCACCCGGGGTATGCGGCTCATAATTGGGATCCGAAGCCAGGTTCCATTCCAGAACATTTTTGCTCCAATTACGCATAGCCCCAATAATCAAATTTTTCATGTGCCATTCCAGGTCACTGCTAAAGCTGCTTTCACTGCTTGTGTATTGCTCGGTGAAATAGACATTTTTATCGGGATAGGCGTCATGCACTTTCGACAGGGCACCGATATCACCACCATACAGATGAAAAGCTGAACCAGCTATATACTTGCGTGCTGACGAATCTGCAAGCACTGTTAGCGGATATTCCAGATTATCGGCATTATGATCGTAAATAATAATTTTGGTATCCAATCCCGCATCTTCAAATGCCGGACCTAAATAATTTTTCACAAAATCTGCCTGTTCTTCGGGCTTCATGACCATACTGGGATTATTTCCCCCATAAAGTGGTTCGTTTTGCGGAGTAATCGCATCAATGTGGATGCCATTCGATTGCATAGCTTTGAGATACTTCACAAAATATTGCGCATATTCGTCGTAGTATTGATGTCGCAGGCTACCACCGATCGTGCTGTTATTTGTTTTCATCCAAACCGGGGCGGACCAGGGCGAACCCAAGATTTTTATATCAGGATTAATATTCAGAATTTCATTGAGCAGGGGAATCAGCTGGTATTTATCGGCTTCAAGATCAAATTGTTGGAGAGTCGTATCAGTTTGACCTTCGGCAAGATCATCATATGAGTAAAGGCGAGAGTTCAAATCGGAGGCCCCAATGCTCACCCTTAAATAACTCACGCCAATTGATGTGCTGTCGGTGGCGAAGAGCTCATGTAACAATTCATCCCGCTTAGAAGACGACAAATTATAAATCAGCGTTGCACTTCCACCCGTAAGGGCAAATCCAAAACCGTCAACCGATTGATAAGTCTGGCTTGTATCTACTATAATCGTCGGATTGTAATTATTTTTATTAGAGAATAGCAGGCTTACGTTTTGCTTCTCAAACAAAGCGCTCTGATCCGGTCTTGTAAGCCAGAACTGAACATCCGTTTCAGAGGGATCTGTAGGAGTAGAGGTCGAATCCTGATGCTCATCGCCCGGGGGCGTCTCTCTTGAGGAGGCAGGATTATTGCCACAAGCGGCACTTACCAGCACCGGCAAAAGGGCCAGAAAAATTACCTTCCTTTTTAGTTTATCCCTCATAGAAATTTGTCCTGTATTTACATATCTAATTCTTTTGAAAGACTCGTACATAATCCACGAACATCCGCTGAGGGAAAGAGGTAGTATCATCCGGGGGACCGGGCCAATCGCCGCCAACAGCTACATTGAATATCAAGAAAAACGGATTATCAAAAGGATAGGTGCCATCGCTTAAATCCTGCCGGGAAGCTTTCATATAGATAATATCATCGACGGCTATTTTTAACGAATCGCGACTCCAAAACAAGCTAAAAACATGGAACTGGTCCGAAAAATCTCCTGATGATAAACTGTGGGCATTGTTGTAGGTTGCTACCGAGCCATCCGCTTTTTTCCAGTGTAGCGAGCCAATTACCTGCTTGGGGTTTTTACCAATCAGCTCCATAATATCAGTTTCCCCACATTCCGGCCATCCGACATCAGAAATATTGTTTCCAAGCATCCACAGGGCCGGCCACATCCCGGTGTCCACCGGCAGCTTGGCACGGATATCGATTCGTCCATAGGTAAATTCCTGTTTGTCCTTAGTCGTAATTCTGGCAGAAGTATAATGATTGCCGCCATAATCCTCTTTTCGAGCCTCGATAATCAAATTACCAGACGAAAGAAATGAATTTTCTGATCGCGACGTATAATTTTCCAGCTCATTATTGCCCCATCCGCCACCGCCGGTCTCATAGTTCCAGTCATTCTCATTTAGTTCATACGCATTAAATTCATCCTGCCATACCATTTTATAACCGGCATAACTTGTGGGGGTATCATAGCCGGACTCATTCGTTGGCAGATAGGTACCATTATTGATAATCGTACCGGTAGCTTTATCTTGTTCTAATGTAGCATTTTCAGGATTGCTTAGCTTTACATAAAACGTTTGATTAGGCTGACGCAGGCTATCAATTGGAATAAGAACGTCGATAGACAATTCTTTTTGGCCGGGATCAAAGGTTAGCGTCCCGGAGGTCAATTCAAAATCTTCATCCGATTTAGCTGTTCCCGATTCGGTGGCATATACCACACTCACCTGCTGATCGGATTGTGCACTTAAATCCACATAAAAGCGAGCGGTAGCGGCTTCATTTTCTCGATTTACCGTTGCGTCCTTAACCGATATTGTAGGTACATCCTTAGGCGGGTTATTAACGCTATTATCTCCTTTTGAGCAAGAGCCCAAAAGTATAACAAAACATAACAATATGAACATGATCTTTGGGGTCGGCATTTTTTCAATAGTTGGTGTAGTCTCTTTCTCTTTTCCTTACCTCATCTTTTAGAACAAGAATACAGTAAGAATACAATTAAGTAGATGAATAGGTAGATTAGTCTCGTACAATTCTAACTTTCAAAAATAAATCCAATAGCCGGACAAGATATCCGGCTATTGGAGAATAAAATCAGCTTTTACTGTTTGGGCACAAAGGTAAATTGCCATGCACCCCAGTCATAAATCTTGGCGACCACCATCTTATCTTTAGTAAGCGACATTATCTTAAAAGTGATTTTACTTTCAGGAGCAGGAGTTGTGTTGGTATCTCCAACTTTGTACATCGCAAGATAGGCACCATCTCCAGAAATGGTTAATTGATCCCCGGTAATTTGGAAATTATATGAACCTGATCCCCAAGTTGAATACTTTGAGTTAATAACACTCCAATCATAACAACCGGCCAGCATAGACCCGTCATTATTAGCAATGATATCAGGAGGATACGGATCCGTTCCACTATCATTATCGACCCATATATCTCCATTTAGGTTGCGGTCCATAGTATAGTCTTTGCTGAAGGTATATTCATCGTTGAACTGACAACTGCGTGCTTGCACATCTCCCGCAGAGTTACTCCACCATGTTGCGCTAAAATCAGGCGGACCAATCCATAAGGCTCCGGCATCAGGATTAAGTACCCAAGTCTTGCTATCACCGCTATCACAGGCTGTAAGAGCTTTTTTATTGCCATAACAGCCGTTAGGATCATCTTTAGCAACACTGATGGACTGCTGGGTAGTATCGCTACCTCCCTGACTTAAAACCAGTAATTTTACTGTATAATCTCCTTTTAGGGCATAATAAGCGGTATCCGTTGCACTACCTTTTGTCCAGCCTGTTCCGTCACCAATATCCCATTGCCATACAAAGGCATTCTCAGTGGTACTCTTCAATAGATAGGTATTGGTTTTGCCGGATACAGGCGATACTGTAAATTTCGCTTTGGGCTTGGGACCCAATTCATTAGTTCCGGTAGTACTATCGCTACAAGCCGTAAATAGGAAACCGGCGATCAAAACGATTATAGACGAGTACCACGCGGATCGTATTATTTTATTTACATCTTTCATGGTTAGATAAGATTAATAATTAACTTTGCTTTATAAATTCTTTGTACTCATTAAAGCGTTAGCAATGATCCCGAAAAAGTAACCTTCAATAAATCACCTTATCCGGGATGATTGCCGTTAATGATGTCTTTAATTAATTGTATCCATCATTTTGCTTAAGCTGGGTGTTATTCAATGATTCCAAGGGAATAGGCAACACCTCATTTACGCCCTCTTTGAAACCGAACCGGCCCAATACATCAACCGCGCGACCGGTACGGACCAGGTCGAACCAGCGATGACCTTCGGTGCCCAGTTCCATATACCGTTCGTGGTAAATATTTGGCAATGTGGCAGCAACCGGGGATAGACCCACGCGATCACGCACATCATTCAGATATTTGGCTGCTTTTGTACTGCTACCTCCAGAACGAACCAGCGCCTCGGCTTCCAACAAATAGCTGTCGGCCAGACGCACTTCGATATAATCATTCGGGAAGTTCAAAGCAGGATCACCATTAGCGCCCATATACTTAGTTAAAGGTGCAAATTTCTTAATGAAATAACCCGTGTTATGGTATCCTTTTTCATAATCACCGCCTGGGGTTGCTTTTACAATACTGTCGATATTGGCAACGGTAAATTTATAACGGGGATCACCTTTTAATGAGTCAGCATAGGCCGTTGTGATGGGATTAAAGCCCCAGCCTGAAACATAATCCGGACCGGTATAATTTCTTGGGCCAACCATTTGAACATAGACGTTACCGCGGAAGTTACCCCAATTTTCCCAGCCGGTCTGTTGTGCACTGGTATGGCCAATTTCAAATATCGATTCTGCATTATACTTGTTATCGGGACTGAAGATATCCGGATAATTCTGCAATAGATGATAGGCAGGGGAAGTATTCACCTGTTCCAGCAAATCAGCGGCCTGCTGCATTTTTGATTGATTACTGCCAGAACCGACTTCCCACATAAGAGTTTTGGCAAGAAATACCTGGGCAGCTCCTTTAGTTGCCCGGCCCTGTTCATTGGCTGGCAACGGGGCAGATGGTAAATCAGGGATTGCATCACCAAAATCCTTTTCTATCTGTGCATATACCGAGTCAGGGGATGCTTGTTTCTGCTGGTAAATCTCACCCGTATCCAAAGGCTTTGTGTAAAGCGGCACATTTTTAAATAAGCGAACTAACCAGAAGTAATAATATCCTCTAAGAAATTTTGCTTCCGCTATATACCGCTTTTTCATAGAGTCCGACAGCCCTTTAACCCCATCGATTTTCTTCAGCAGTAAATTAACTCTGTTTATCCCGGTGTAACTGCGGTCCCAGTATCCTGCCTGGGGACCTACGGCCCCGCTCATGTCGTAGTCATTCCAGGCATGCCACTGAATTACGTCAGTAGCACTACCTCCGCCGGCAAAGCATTCGTCAGCAGCACTATTTAGTGGTCCCAATATGGGGATATATGTTCCATCAGTGCTTCCTGTTTGCCATGCAATAGGATTATAAGCAGCTACCAGAGCCGAAAATGCTTCATCTGGTGTTTGATAGTAATTCGACTCCAGTTTTTGACCTTTTGGCGATACCTCGGTAATGCTGTTACAAGACATCAGCAAAGCAATGCCAACCAAAAAAAGTAGATATGTACTAAATCGTTTCATCATCTTCTCCAATTATCAGTCATTAATATTAAAATGTTTAGAACGTCAGATCTAAGCCAAGCATAAATGAACGTGCCTGTGGGTAAATGCCACGATCTATACTATAACTACTTCCACCAATTTCAGGATCATATCCCGAATATTTTGTAAATGTGAGCAGGTTATGACTCATTACGTAAATACGAGCCTTTTGTATGCCAATATTACTGGCAATGCTTACCGGCAGGGTATATCCCAGCTGCATGGTCTTAATCCTGAAGTATGATCCATCAGACAGATAAAATGAAGATGGATAAGAAAAGTTATGATTAGGATCAGAATCACTGAGTCTGGGATAGGAATTGGAGGTTCCGGGTCCTGTCCATCTTCCAAGCGCATCCGTAGTATAATTGGCAGACGGAATATCAAGTCGTCTTAATCCCTGGAAAATTTTGTTCCCGTAAACGCCCTGACCAAAGACACTAAAATCAAAGTTGCGCCATGCGGCAGAAGCCCTGATACCGAAGCTCCATGGAGGACTAGGATTACCAATGAACGTACGATCCTCGCTGGTGATCTGTCCATCTCCACTGAGATCAACCCATTTAAAATCCCCGGGTTGTGCATTTGGCTGTATCAGGTTGCCATTTTTATCAACATAATTGTTGATCTCTTGCTGTGTTTGGAATATCCCATCTGTTTTAAATCCATAGAAAGCGCCAATGGGATGGCCTACCTGAGTTCTGCTTATTTCGTAAGAACTACTTTGGAAGCTTGCACCTGTCAGGAAATCATTTTCCCCAATGTCAGTGATCGTATTCTGATTATATGAGGCATTGGCATTAAGATTAACGCTAAATTCTCCCAACTGTTGCTGGTAACCTAATTCCACTTCAACACCCTGGTCTTTCAAACTTGCAACGTTTCCGAATGGATTGCCGGTAGATCCAACATAAGCGGGTATCTGTACCTGCAGCAACATCCCTGTAGTCTTTTTATAGTAGTAATCAAACGTAAATGTGAAACTAGAATACAGATGGGCATCAAAGCCAAGATCCAACTGACTTGTTTTTTCCCATTTTAAGTCTGGATTTGCCGGGGCATTAGGGCTGGAACCGGTATAAATACTGCCACCGGGACCGAAGACATAATTACGTCCACCACTGACGGTAGATTCAAATTGGAAGTCTCCAAGCGATTTATCATTTCCGTTGATGCCATAAGAACCACGGATTTTCAAGTACCGAAGAACATCGTTAGTCGGCCAGAACTCTTCCTGGGAAGGCACCCAGCCAACGGATACTGACGGAAATTCTCCATAACGGTTTGCGCTACCAAATCGGGAAGAACCATCAATGCGCAAGACACCTGTCAACAGGTACTTATCCTTATAGTCGTAGTTAATACGTCCGAAATAAGAATTTAAACCATAAGGCTGATTTTCATATCCGCCGGCTACCCTCTGATCGGTAGGTACAGAAAAGTTCATCGAGGCATTATCAAAATTACTTACCGGTATGGCTTGATAAGTTCCATTAACGCCGGATGCCGCATCTGATTCGATACTGCTACCTAATAATACCTTAAAATGATGGGCCCCGACATCTCTCGCATATTGTACTGTGTTATCCCAGTTCCAGATTAATCCCTGGTTTGCGCCACGGTTAAAACTGTTATTATTGAGATTATTTACTGTAGTACTCAAATAATAAATGGGGGTAAAGCTTTCATTTCCCCAAAATGCCGGTTTTACCCCTATTTCGGTGCGGATTTCCAAACCTTCGATCGGCTGAATGTTTGCATAAAGATTACCGACGATATTATGGGAATATCCGTAATTTCCAAGCTGCGTCTGTATATACGCAAGAGGGTTGGTCATTTCTTGCCCTACATACTGAGAAATGCCATAGGGTTGTCCCTGGTCATTACGAAGCACAGGATTATTACTATAGGGATGACTATTAGCCACAGCTGGATCAGTAATAACAGCTGGGGTAATGGGATCCAGATTAATGGCCGAACTTAGCGGTCCGCCATATTCACTGTTTGTGTTTAAGCTACCCCTGGTTCGTTCGTAGGTATAACCGAGTTTTTCACCAAATGTCAGCCAGTCGTTGGCGTGCAATGTGGTGTTTAACCTGAATGTCATTTTTTTGTCATGCGAAATCGGTGTAGCAACGATCCCTTCCTGATCATAATAACCTAACGAAACGAAATACGTTGCCTTATCACTACCACCACTAAAACTTAAGTTCTGATTAAGTATGGCAGCACGATCATTAAAAATCTTGTCTTGCCAGTCGGTTCCCTGACCCAATGATCGCGGATTCGAAAAGATCATGCCATTTCCGGCAGCGACGGAAGACTCATTGCGCAGAGTCGCATATTCGGTAGCATTTAGCAGATCAAGTTTTTGGGCAGGTGCCTGAATGCCGCCATACGTACTGTAATTGACCTGTATTTGGCCTTCATTTCCACCTTTTGTAGTTACCAAAACCACTCCGTTTGCGGCCCTTGTGCCATAAATAGCAGCAGAGGCGGCATCCTTCAATACCTGGATGGATTCAATATCAGACGGATTCAAATAACTAATGCCACCGTTATCAATGGGAACTCCATCTACGATATATAGAGGATTACTGTTATTAATAGAGGTTGTCCCTCTTACGCGCACCGTAGAGGCCGCACCCGGAGCTCCCGAACTGGAAGTCACTCGAACACCGGATGTTCGTCCCTCCAATGCTGCGTCTAAACGAGTTACGGGGGTATTCTTTAATTCGTCTGAACCTACCGAAGAAATGGAACCGGTCAAATTCTTCTTCTTTTGTGTTCCATATCCTACAACCACCATTTCTTCTCCTAAAATGGTCTGCGCCTCCAAGGAAATATTAATTGTAGTTCGTCCTTCAATCGGCACTAACTTTCTTTGATAACCGATAAAGGAAAATGCCAGCGTATCCTGCAAAGAAGGAACATTTAGTTGGTAATGACCCTGGGCATCGGTAGCAGCACCAATGGTCGTTCCTTTGACAATAACATTGACGCCGGGAAGTGTTTCGCCTGTATTGGCATCAGTAACGGTTCCCGTCACGGTTTCTTTTAACTGTTTAGCCTCTTTGGGCTGCTCTTTCCTTTCCACTAGCACCAGGTGTTTGTTTGGAGAAACAGCAAAACGTAAGCCGGTACCATCCAACACCTGCCATAACGCATCGTTAATGGTCACATTACTCAGGTGCAATGTTATTTTCTTTTTTAAGGGTACTCGGTTATCGCCATAAGAAAGACGGAAATCTCCTTTTCGAGCAATCTCCCTTAACGCCTCTTTTAATGTTGTTTTTTTATAATCAACAGAGACAACTTGTTTTAATGAGGGCGGGATAGAATTATGCTTTCTTATTTTCGCAAATAACGCTGAAGTAGCAGAAAAGAATTTATGGCCACCTTGTATTTGGGCAGCATTTGACTTTCCCGGAAAGGTAAACAGCAATGAGACTATAGATAAAAAGCAGATTGTTTTTATCCAATCCCAGCCATCCTTACTACTTTTGTATCTTTTTCTGGTCATAAGGAACTCCATTGTTTTAGGACTCTATTTTATTGTTTGAATTTCTTGTTTTTAATTTGAGCGGAATATTACCGTTCGATCTTCCCTCTCATAACTTGCATCAATTGAAAGCGCTATTATTTTTAAAACTTCTGACATTGGCTCGTCTTTAAATGAGGCTGTCATACGCTGGGAGTACAACGCCGAATCAGCCACTTCAATATTAATATCGTACCATCGTTCTAATTGAGGGATGACCTCTCGCAGCGGGGTTGATTTAAAAACAAGACGACCGTCTCTCCAACTCAGATACTTTTCAATTTTTACTTCGGATATTTGCATCTCACCCTGCCGACTCAAAGTTCCCATGTGATTCCTGGTAATTTTATTATGAGTGGTATCGGGATTTGCGGTGGACCCCAAAGCGACTCTTCCCTCTTTTACAACAACCCGAACCGGATCATCACCGGGATATGCTTTAACATCAAATTTTGTACCTAATACTTTAGTATATGCATTCGAAGTATGTACCAAGAAAGGTTTTCCAGGATTATGCGTTACTTCAAAAAACGCCTCTCCTTTTAAATATACATCTCGCGTCGAGTCCCCGAATTCAGTAGGTATCTTTATTGAACTGGAAGCGTTCAAATATACCTTGCTTCCATCACTTAACCTGAAAACAGTACGCTGCCCGCGCTGGGTTGAAATTCGTTCCATCTTTGGCCGATGGTTTGCCGCCTCGGGGTTGGTATCGAATTGCGGAATATATACATAGAAAAGAAATGCAATAAGAACTGCGGCTGCCGCTGCCATCGTTGCCACCTTACTCCAACCCAAGCTGCGATTGGGATAATTTGGATGCAATTGCTTTAAAAAACTTTCAGAAGATTTATTCTCTTTTTCAGATAATTTGTGTTGAAAGGTAACCCATGCAGACTCGGCATCTACCAGCAATTCATCCCTGGGCTCTACCTCCCATATCTTCTTCAAGGATCTCATAAACTCCTGATTTTGCTCATCAGCCTCCAGCCACGCTTCTACTTTTTTCCGATCACCAGAGCTGCATTCCCCGGATAAATATTTCTGGAGCAATTGCCAATTCATATTGATTGTTGAAATGATTTTTGGGAGTTGTTCTAATAATTATACAACTCAAAAATGGACTACCCGGGAATTTTTTTTATTTTTTTCAAAAAAGTGTGAAAAATCGGTCATCCATTTTTTAAACGAAGTGAACTGTCTCCTGATAAATATTTTGAAAGACTTTTCCTGAGTTTTTTCAAGGCTCTGCTCATTTGAGATTCTACTGTCCGGGGAGAAATATCAAGAATCTCTGCAATCTCTTTATATGTCAGACCTTCCTTGCGGTTCAATTTATAAATCTGTAAGGCTCCCTCAGGGAGATCTTCAATCGCCTGTTGCGCCGCTTTTATAAATTCAGATTCTTCATCAAAATTATGCATTTGGGATATATTAGAGGAATGTAGCCACTCAATATCTTTATTATACTGTTCTTCAATCTCTTGATGTTTCCGATAATTTAGTGCCTTATTTCTTACAATTTGGTATAGGTAGGTCTTAATATTCTTTTTCTGATCCAACAAAGTGCGTGATTCCCATATAGCTAAAAAGGCATCCTGAACCAACTCTTCTGAAATATGTTGGGAACGAACATATCTCCATGCAAAATTGCATAAAGGTTCATAAAATCTGAGGAAAAATTTTTTAAAAGCCCTCCTATCTCCTTCTTTTATTTCCTCAGTCCATTTTTGAAGCTGCTGATCCATATCATAATACTTTGGGGAACACCAAACTGTGATGATAAGCTACTGACCTAAAAGCTTCCTTCACAGCTTCGATCAGCTTTTTAATACAAGCTATTTCTCAATTTCAAAACATATTAATCTAGTAATTTACAAAATACTCATCCAATATCCGGATAAAAAATTAAGTTTCACAACAATTAAGACAAATTTATCTTTTTAATATTACGAACTGGATTGAGGACTTAGCTTAATTGTTATCGCCTTGTCATTCTCAATCCAGCTCCGGATATGTTAAAAAATGAAGATCCGAAAATTTTGTTCCATTGGATCAAAGTCGAAGTCTTTGACATCGAGGTGCAGGTGGTGATTGATACGCAGGCCGGCAATACCTTCTACATTTTTTAATTTCGATCGAAGTATCGTTTCTACAACCTCTCCATTTACAACAAATTTGATATGTCGATGGCCGCAGGCAATCTCGAGCTTGTTTGTCACCTGTTGGCGGCCTCTCAATGCATTTACAGCTTCGTTGGAGGTCCAATCAGTAATAGTTTTTGTATCAGGCCCACTTCGCTGCTTTATCAGGTATTTGCCATCCTGGCGAACAAGAAAATACAAGTATCCCTGATCTGCATCCTGCAAATTTTTCCCTCCTACAAAAAGTCCGTAAGCTTCGGGATGACTAGTCTCTTGCAACTGTGTAAATGTAGCTTGCAGGCTATATGAGCCTGAAGTTTTCATTTCTGGTTTATAGTAGATGGCTGCTTCTTTGGGGCCAACCTCAAAGTGATAATGATTATTATCAGTGATGTTGAAGATAACGTTATTAAGGCTGGCAGACGAATGGTCGAATCTCATTTTCCAGCCTTCCGGCAATTTGCCCGATTTGTGGCTTTGCTGACCCAAAATTGGTAACGATAGAAGAGACAATAAAACTATTAATAACCCTGCTTTATTACCCATAAGACGACCTCCATTTATTTATAAAAAATAGGTTAAGAAACTTTCAAATAAGGCAGCGGGGCTGGCAAAATAGGCGTTACCCCGCTTAAACCTGCCTTTTTTGATAGTCATTTTACCGATAATTATTTGTTATCATGCTTATTAACAACAGTTTATTACAACAACTGCCGGATAGTATTTCATTCACTTCTCAGGGAAACGGCACATTCAAGTCACAAGAGAAAATCGATTGTTGAAAACCTAAATGATCCTCTCAAAAATATACAGGAACTCCCTATGAGACTGACGGATAATCACTTACATGCAGTCCGGTTTTGTACCTACGAAACCCGGGTATTAAGCCCCGTAATTTATGACAAGAAGAATGACAACTAATGAGTCACAGGATAATGAAGAAGTTAGTAATACTTGGCGGCGGAACAGCGGGGACAATGATGGCAAACAAATTACAGAAGGCGTTGTCCAACAAGGAATGGAAAATCACTATTATCGATAAAGAAACCACCCATTACTACCAGCCGGGTTTCTTATTTATCCCCTTCGGCATCTATCAAAAAGAGGATGTGATCAAACCTAAAAAGAAATTTTATCCTCAAGATATTGATGTGCTATTCACTGATATCGACAAAATTGAACCCGACCAAAACAGGGTTCTGCTTCCTGATAAACAAGTCATTGAATAC
>Ga0209918_1001536_pt1 | contig 12220 bp, 7 predicted proteins | sample SalPonD_shore_MG_FD_185712 | JGI IMG/M metagenome (GOLD analysis project Ga0209918, IMG submission 185712) | Salt pond soil microbial communities from South San Francisco under conditions of wetland restoration - Salt Pond MetaG... | ecosystem: Environmental > Aquatic > Marine > Intertidal zone >...
CAATAAAGGAGTACATATTGACCCCATGGCCATTACCCGTATTGAAGACAAGGAAGGAAATATTCTAAAGCAGTATCAGACGCACTCCATGCGCGAAGTTATCAGCCCTGAAACGGCCTATACCATGATTGATATGCTCCGCGGCGTAATTCGCGGTGGTAAAGATTTCTATGGAACAGGCGTTCGCCTCCGTAATACATACAATGTAAGACAGGATATCGCCGGGAAAACAGGGACCACCCAGGATGCCGCCGATAACTGGTTTGTAGCCATGACTCCTCATATCGTCATGGGAGCCTGGGTTGGTGGCAATGATCGCAGAATTCGCTGGCCCGTAAACAGTAGAACGGGTCAGGGGGCCCATACCGCCCTTCCGATCGTTGGTAAATTCATTAATTACTGCACGGCCGACAAATCCGTCCCCTGGAGTTATGATGGATTTGAACCGCCCAAAGGGTATGTACCGCCTCAACCGCCCAAAGATGAGCAGTCTGACAAGGATAAGACTAAAGGGCGTATTGGCTGGTAATTTGTATAAGAGGCCTTTGAAAAACCTGGGATTTGAGTCAGGCTCAAAGCTTGCGTGAATTTAAAACCGGAGTCCCGACACAGTGAACAATTAACAATGAACAGTTATCAATGATCCTGGTTCCCAAGCTCTGATTGGTAATCCACCTCAGTAGAAGCTCTGCTTCGCAAGATGGGATAAAGGCGAAAAATGGATGAGAATTTAGTTGCAGTACCTTGTTAAAATCGTCATAACGTCAATTTGCAATTTGATAATGAGATATGGCATTTCCCCGAATCCCTTCGGGGCTATTCTCCCTAAAAAAATGAACACCCCCCTATTTATTTAATCTGAAAAAGTTTACCTATGATTCCACCCTGCGAGATCATCTGGATGAAACATTATTTGGAAAATACCAGAAAGTAAAATAAGTAATTAATTATGAAATACTTATGTGGAATAATTGTGGGTTCATTATTTATGAAAACGCTTTTTAGACTCATTTTAAAGCGGTGCGAAACTTGAGTTATATATTAACTATCCTTTTTATATTAGCCGGCTTTTATCTCAAGCAGGAGGAGACCTCCCTTTTAGGGTTGTTATTACGTTTATCGATATAACCAATGGGATCATCCATCTTGGTGCTTGGAATTAAACGTGAAAACCAAAGTTGTTAATCTCATTCTCTGGTTCTGCCTAAGATTGCCCTTCCCTGAAACTCTGCTTCCGATAGCTTATTAAATTGTACCTTACTGACCAACCAACCCATCACTCGTTATGCGCCCTGCATACCCACTAATTTGTTAAAATGCTGCTTAGCTACTCGGTGATTAGAGAAAGTTTATCAATATTTTCTCCCTCTATTTTTCCTTGATCAACCAAATTTTATCCGCTAAAATCCGCGGTTAAATAAAAAGTGGTTAAATAAAAAAAGGCGATGAACTTCACAGACTCCATCGCCTTAATATAGAGAATATTTCTAAGCTAAAAATTATTTAGCCGGCCGCCGCTTCTGTTTTCTCATCTTCCACATTAGCTCCAGCCAGTTTCAGTCGGTTTTCAGCTCTTAGGCGGGATTGTACCGACCGATCCTTATCGATTCCGGATTTCCCCATGCGCTTCAGGGCCCGTTTACGTGATTCGCGGGCACGCTCCACGTCGATATCATCCACGTTTTCCGCAGCCTCAGCCAGCAGGGTGAGTTTATTGTCGTTCATCTCGACAAATCCTCCACTCACGGCAAAAACCAGGTTGGGATCTCCGTTACGTCGCACCAGCACGCTCCCGATTTCCAGCGTGGAAACGATGCTGGCGTGATGACTTTTAATTTCAAAACTGCCCTGCAGACCGGGTACTTTTACACCGGTAACGACACCTTCATACAAGGATCCTTCGGGAGTCAGTATTTGCGCTTCAAATGTGTTCATGTAAACAGTTGCGCTTTTTATGCGTTATCAGTTTCTGCTTCAGACTCGGCCAGTAATTTCTCGCCCTTTTCAACGGCTTCCTCGATGGTTCCCACCATGTAGAAAGCATTTTCAGGCAGATGATCGAACTCACCATCCATTATCTGGTTAAAGCCTTTGACCGTATCTTCGATATTCACATAGGTGCCGGGCTGACCTGTAAACTGTTCAGCAACAAAGAACGGCTGACTCAGGAAACGCTGGACCCGGCGAGCGCGGGAAACGGTAAGCTTATCTTCATCCGAAAGTTCATCCATACCCAGGATCGCAATAATATCCTGAAGTTCTTTATACTTTTGCAGAATCTCTTTCACCTGCTGGGCGCAGTTGTAATGATCACCGCCCAACACGTGGGGGTCGAGGATACGAGAAGTGGAATCGAGGGGGTCCACAGCCGGATAAATACCAATCTGCGTTAATGCACGACTCAATACTGTGGTCGCATCCAGGTGCGTAAAGGTGGTAGCCGGAGCCGGGTCCGTCAAGTCATCAGCAGGGACGTATACCGCCTGAACGGAAGTAATGGATCCATTTTTGGTCGAAGTAATGCGTTCCTGGAGATCCCCCATCTCAGAGGCCAGGGTCGGCTGGTAACCTACAGCGGAGGGCATACGACCCAGTAGAGCAGATACCTCGGAACCGGCCTGGGTAAAGCGGAAAATATTATCAATGAAAAGCAGAATATCACGACTCACTTCATCGCGGAAATATTCAGCCACAGTCAGTCCGGACAATGCTACACGAGCACGGGCCCCGGGAGGTTCATTCATCTGGCCGAACACGAGCGTTGCCTGCGATTCTCTGAGTTTCTCTTTATCCACCTTGTCAAGATCCCAGTCGCCTTCTTCCATGGCTTCTTTAAAATCGTCGCCATATTGAATCACACCGGATTCGATCATCTCGCGAAGCAAATCATTCCCTTCACGCGTACGCTCACCAACGCCGGCAAATACAGATAATCCTGAGTGAGCCTTCGCAATGTTATTGATAAGCTCCATGATCAATACGGTTTTACCTACACCTGCACCACCAAAAAGACCAATTTTACCCCCTTTGGCATACGGGCAAAGCAGGTCAATAACTTTGATACCCGTTTCGAGCATTTCGGTAGAGGTAGCAAGATCTTCGAAATTAGGAGCCGGGCGATGAATGGGATAATGACGTTCAGCTTTGGGTGGTTCAAGTCCATCAATAGACTCACCCACGATATTAAAGAGGCGACCACGAATATCTTCGCCCACCGGCATGGAAATGGGAGCACCTGTATTTATAACATCGGTACCCCGAACCAAACCATCAGTTGAGTCCATGGCTATGGTTCTAACTCTATTTTCGCCAAGGTGTTGAGCAACCTCCAAATACAGTTTGCTCTTGTCCTCGTTTTCAATATACAGGGCATTTAATACCGGAGGTATATCCCCTTCGTTAAAGTCTACGTCTACGACTGGTCCAATAACTTGGGCAACGGTTCCTTTATTCATTCTCTATGTTTACGGATTAATTTTTTGAATATTGATATTAATGAAATGAGTCTGCTTGCAAGCCAAGGAAATTATCAATTCCTGCTAGCAAAAGCAAAACACCTTTTTTCTATGGTCATGATTCCTGAATAGCTTAGAAGATAGCAATATTTCCACCCTTTTGGAACTCAAGTAGGTCTTTTCATAAAGCATACATTAATGTAACGCGTTATGCGGTTAAAATCTTAATTTAAAAACCCCGTTGTCCATTCAGAATAAAGCTTATAAAATTCATACCATTTGTTAATTGAGGATCCATCAACTAACAAATGGCCAAATGTTACGTTGAAAGCAAAGCCTTTAAAAAAACCCTCTTGATAGGCTGTGAAAAAATAAGTTCGCAAATTTAACAGCATCTAATTTATTTAAGCTTGATTGATGATTTATGAGCAAAAGTCGTCGGAGTCCCCCTTTGAAGGGGGTGCAGGGGGATGACCCCAGCATTTCAAAAGCAAATATCCTTATTTTATTAAGTTCAGTTTATTTGATTTTGGATTTTTCCACAGCCTGTTGAGCCTGTCCCGAATACTTTCGGGGAGGGGCAAAATTTCAGCTTGTCTGATATTCGCGGGGGCCACGTAGCGTTTTGAAGCTTACACCTGATGAATTAGCTATATTTCGTCCTCTTAGACACTCCCCGCTCAAGAGGGGATTATTGGAAAACAAATTCCATTGTGAGCTTTAAAGTACTATTTAATCCTATAATTCAACAGCAAAACGCGTTATACTTTTCCTAAACCGGTCAATCCAACCGCACAACACGTTAATGTACTGATAACGTATTCCATCAAACAATAGTTAAACAAGCTACCTGAATGCATTGACATGCAGTAAAATATGGGATTTAAAACACCCATTCCGGCCAAACCCGCATTTAAAATAAAATAGCCCCATTTATACGGGTATAATCTCATTTAGCAACTGCAATCCTAATACTTTATCTTAATGATCGTTAATTGAATTATGGAATGATAAAAATCTTATATATGTAGATAATAGCTGCTATAAGTTTTACGGTATTACTTGATTTTTTTATTGCCGAATTACGTTATATTTGACCAAAATTATTTAAAACACTAAGCCATTTACACCATTGGAAAACGAACAGACAGCACGATCGGTAAGTGTCGAAATACTCAACAAGTTTGATGAGAAAAAAAAGCTGGACTATTCTGATGCAGATCAGTTGGAACCGTATGAACGGGCCCAGGTGAGAGAGTATGTACAGAATATTTTACGCCGGCGCAGTTATCTCGATTTTCTCATAGATGATTTTGCCAGTGTTAAAATTGGTGAGATGAAACCAAACCTTAAAAATGTATTGCGGTTGGGCATCTATGACCTGGTGTTTATGGACAGTACACCCGAATATGCAGCCATCAATGAAGCGGTTGATATTGCCAAATTCACTATCAGCCACAAAACCGGCGACCTGGTGAATGCCATCCTCCGCAACCTGCAGCGTGAGATCGACAACTTGCCCAAACCCAATTTCAAAGACCGTAACAAGCTGATTGCCGTCACGTTTTCCCACCCCGAATGGATGGTGGAACGATGGGTCAAGCGCCTGGGCGAGCGTGAGGCTTTCCAATTGATGAAAGCCAACAATAAACGTCCCGAATTTTATATTCGGGTCAATAATCTTCGGACCAAGACCGAGCACTTCAAACTACGGATGGAGAAAAAGGATATCGAATTTGAAGAAAGTGACTGGCTGCCCGGTTATTTTAAAGTTGATAGCGTTCGGCCCTTTATCGAACTGGGTCTTCTTGAACGCGGCTTCTGCCAGGTTCAGGATATTGCTGCCGGCTTTGCTCCCATTATTCTATTCCCGCAACCCGGCGAAAATATTTACGATCTGTGCGCTGCGCCGGGCACAAAAAGTATTGCAATTGCCGATATGATGCAGGGCGAAGGCAGCGTGCTGGCCGTCGATATCTCTTCGGAACGCCTGGATAAACTGGCGGAAAGCGCCCTGAGTTATAAAGCCGAAAATATCAAGATCCGGCGTGCCGATGCCCGCGAGCTGGATCTGCCGCCTGCCGATGGCGTGTTGCTCGATGCTCCCTGTACCGGAACCGGCGTGCTGAGTAAACGCGCTGACCTGAGATGGCGCCGAGATCCCGAAGGATTGGAAAATGCGGTTCAACTGCAGAAGGAATTATTGGAATCGGCCGCCAAAATGGTGAAACCCGGCGGACGACTGGTATACACTACCTGTTCCCTGGAACCTGAAGAGAATATGGAACAGATCAACCATTTCCTGGAGCATCATGATGAATTTGAGCTCGAAAATCTCGAAGGATTTGTCCCCGATGAAGTATTGAGTGAAGATAAACTTTCGTACCAAACCTACCCGCATCGACATCATTGCGACGGACATTTTGGTGTACGGCTCATGCGAGCTGAATAAGCTATAAAACTTTTTAAGAAAGGCCCTGATCTTCATCGACGGGGCCTTTTTATTGTTCCACTTTTTGAGGGCTTTGCGAAACCAGGGATTCTGCTCAAAGTCAAAGCCTGAAGAATTTGGACAAAAGCACGGTTTTGCAAAGTTCTCTTATTAATTAAATTTTCACTATATGCGGCCAGTTGAATAACATCTAATTGTTGATTGATAACAATTTCGATGAGTTATAAGTAAATGAAAACAAATTGATAAGCATCCTATCATTGTAGGGCCGGGCATTTTCAGTTCCACTTACACATGCACTGATCTATTGTTTTTTGTATCTTCAGGAATTGTAAAAACAGGGATTCAGTTTTCCTGTTCTGAGATTTCTAGTGTTGTTACCACTTAATTCATATGTTACTTTTAAAATCAATAAACGGTCATTTAAAATGGGTTAAGACATTTAAATACTTATAGTTAGAACTTATATCGTTAAACAAAAACCCTTAACGTCATGCTGCCTGTCCCGAACACTTTCAGGGAGCGCAGGGCCCTACTTTTTCGGTCCGAAGTCGAAGCACGCGCAGGAGCAACTTACATTATGCATGCGAAGTTATCGGTCTGCAAGTTCATGATTGTGAACTTGGTTCACGAATCCTCCTCCTTCGATTCCACTCACTCCGTTCGTTTCATCTGCGCTCAGGATGACGAAAATAGTATAACGATGAGTTTTATTTTTCCATTTAAAGAAACTAAACGTCATGCTGCAGTGACGACTGAAAAGGAGGAGCGCTCCCCGAGAGGATTCGGGAGAGGCAGGATGACGTTTCATTTACCATACGCAACGAATTAACTGATCATTACACTAGATCCCGGCATGTTTATTTCGTTTCGGCTGTTCTTTTAATTTTTCATAGGCCGATCCATCTTCTGCAGAGATTTAAACACAAATTTATTCAACATTTTGAAAAACGATAAAACGACCTTGGATTTACCCAAACAATACGATCCGTCTAAAACCGAAGAAAAATGGTATAATTTCTGGAATGACAACGGTTTTTTCCATTCCGAACCGGATGGACGGGAACCTTATACTATCGTTATTCCCCCGCCCAACGTGACCGGTGTACTGCATATGGGTCATATCCTGAATAATACCATACAAGACGTTTTGATTCGCCGGGCCCGCATGAAAGGGTACAATGCCTGCTGGGTGCCGGGAACCGATCATGCTTCGATTGCAACCGAAGCCAAAGTAGTAAACAAACTGCGGCAGGAAGGTATCACCAAAGCCGATTTAACCCGGGACGAATTTATTAAACATGCCTGGGAATGGACCCATGAACACGGCGGGATCATCCTGGATCAGCTCAAAAAGCTGGGGGCTTCCTGCGATTGGGAACGTACCCGGTTTACGCTTGAAGACGACCTGTACGAATCGGTGATTGATTGTTTTATAGAACTCCATAACCGTGGCTATATTTACCGCGGTAAACGCATGATCAACTGGGACCCGGAAGCGAAGACGGCGCTTTCCGACGAAGAAGTGATCTACCGGGAGAAAAAATCAAAATTTTATCATGTCCGTTACGAGATCGTTGGTGAAGATGGCGGTGTCATTATTGCAACCACGCGCCCAGAAACTATTCTTGCCGATACAGCGGTATGTGTGAACCCTGAAGATGAGCGTTATAAAGATTTAATCGGCAAAAAAGTCGTCATCCCTATCGTCAATCGCGAAGTACCGGTAATCGCCGATGATTACGTAGACAAAGAATTCGGAACCGGCTGCCTGAAAATTACGCCGGCTCACGACGAAAACGATTATGAAATCGGGCAGCGCCACGGCCTTGAAATTATCGACATGCTGAACGATGACGGGACCCTGAGCAAAGCAGCGCAGCATTATGTCGGGGAAGATCGTTTTGATGCCCGCAAATTGATTGTGAAAGACCTGGATGAGCAGGGACACATCGTAAAAATTGAAGAAATTCAAAATAAACTGAGTTTCTCAGAGCGCACCGATGCCGTGGTTGAACCGAGGTTATCCCTGCAATGGTTCTGCAGCATGGAGAAAATGGCCAAACCTGCCCTGGAAAACGTGATGAACGACACCATTCAGTTCCACCCGGCCAAGTTTAAAAACTCGTACCGGCACTGGATGGAAAATATTCGCGACTGGTGCATCAGCCGTCAGCTCTGGTGGGGACACCGGATTCCGGCCTGGTATTACGGCAAGGGTGAAGACGAATATGTCATCGCCAAAACCAGGGAAGAAGCCGTTGAGAAAGCCCGCAAAAAATCCGGAAATTCGGAGTTGACTTCCGACGATATTCGCCAGGATGAAGACGTCCTTGACACCTGGTTCTCCTCCTGGCTCTGGCCCATCACCGTATTCGATGGGTTCCGCAATCCCGATAATGAAGATATTAATTACTATTACCCGACCAACGACCTGGTCACCGCTCCTGAAATCATGTTCTTTTGGGTGGCGCGTATGATTATGTCGGGCTATGAATTCCGTAACGACAAACCCTTCCGCAATGTGTATTATACCGGTATTGTGCGCGATAGCCAGCATCGTAAGATGTCCAAGTCGCTGGGCAACTCCCCGGACCCGCTCAAATTGATTGATAAATACGGAGCTGACGGCGTACGGATGGGTATGCTCTTCTCTTCGCCCGCGGGTAATGATCTATTATTCGAAGAAAAACTTTGTGAACAGGGAAGAAACTTTTCAAACAAAATCTGGAACGCTTTCCGCTTCCTGACCATGAATATGGAATCCGGAGCCCGCTATAGTGATACGCTGGAAATTGATGAAGACAACCTGGTCGATCGGTGGATGTTGGCACGCATTCACCAAACGATTGAGGCGATTGAAGGAGATTTTGACCATTACCGGCTCAATGAAGCGCTGTCAAAAATCTATAAATTGATCTGGGACGACTTCTGCGACTGGTATATTGAACTTATTAAACCAGATGAGCCCGGCGCCAATATTGAGAGCGAAAAACTGAGCCGTGCACTCAATATGTTTGAGATGCTAATCAAGCTGCTGCATCCCTATATGCCATTTATTACGGAAGAGATATGGCAGCTTATGCGGGATCGCAAGCTGGAAGATGCGCTCATACAGGCTTCATGGCCGGAATACCGGGAAGAATACGATCGTCCCGATGATGTGGAGCTGTTCCGCACCATTCAAAATATGATCTCTTCCCTGCGTAATATCCGGGCCGAAATGAACGTCCCCGGTAGTGCATATATCAACGTAATCATTCAGGCCGCAAATAAAGAGATCGAAGCACAGCTCCAGGAAAATGAATGGATTTTCAGAAAACTACAGCAAATCGATGGCTTTACGGTCTCTACCAAGATTAGGAAACCGGATGCTGCTGCTTCATCGGTGATCAACGGTTCTGAAATTTACGTTCCCCTTGAAGGACTTATCGATTTTGAGAAAGAAAAGGAACGTATAGAAAAAGAGATCAATCGATTGGAAGGGTTCCTGAAATCCATCAACGGCAAGCTGAATAACGAAAAATTCGTTAATAATGCCCCGGATGAAGTGGTTGAACGGGAACGAAAGAAAAAATCAGATACCGAGACGAATCTTTCCAAGCTGAAGAAGATTTTATCCGATATGGGAGCTGCATAAAACGATCTTAAATTTAGGTCCTTATTCTATCCCACTGAAGGTTTTATATTCCTGTTGCAGGTTAAAGGTTGAAAGTTGAACGTTTTACTTATTGAGGACTTTGCAAAACCGTGCTTTTGTACAAATTCTTCCCGAAAGTTTTCGGGAGGTTTTGAAATCACTCAGGCTTTGACTTTGACCAAAATCCCTGGTTTTGCAAAGCCCTCTTATTGCACTTTTCAGCCTGCAACTTTTTGGTGGGAACCTATATTCTATATATTAATTTTATCTATCAGTCGTTTAGCAGTCGGCTGAGGCAAGCTTATCATTTTTAATTTCATCTAAAGAATTCTGAGCGCAATGCGAACTTTTGAACTGAAATCCGAGTCTGGCAACCGGAAACAACCGGATTTTCTAAATCACCTGAACGAGAACCAGCGTAAAGCGGTTCAACACACCGACGGTCCCATACTTATTATCGCCGGTGCAGGAAGTGGAAAAACCCGGGTGCTGACCTATCGCATTGCCTATTTGCTACAGCAGAAAAAGGTCCATCCCAGCCAAATCCTGGCCCTGACCTTTACCAACAAGGCGGCGCGTGAGATGAAAGAACGCATCCAGGATTTGATCGGTGATGAAGCCGGAGGACTCTGGATGGGTACCTTCCACTCGGTATTCTCCAAAATTCTTCGTTTTGAAGCAGATAAACTCGGGTACGATTCCAATTTCAGTATTTACGATACGGACGATTCGGACAGCACCATTAAACGCATTCTCCGGGAATTGAACTATGATCCGAAAGAGATTCGTCCCAAAACCATACGCATCCGTATCAGCGATTCCAAAAATCAACTGATCAATCCCGATACCTACAAGAATAGGTTTATACGCAGCACGCTGGATGATATCACGGCTCGTGTTTATAAAGTGTATCAAAAACGACTTAAGATGCACAACGCCATGGATTTTGACGACCTGCTGATCAAACCGATCGAACTGTTCGAAAAACATCCGGATATCCTGGAAAAATACCAGGACCGTTTTAAATATATCCTCATCGACGAATACCAGGATACCAATCACGCGCAGTATAAAGTGACCAAAATGCTGGCGAGTAAAAACAGGAATATCTGCGTGGTCGGGGATGATGCACAAAGTATTTACTCATTTCGCGGGGCCGATATTTCAAATATTCTCAATTTCAAGGAGGATTACGAAGAGGCCGAACAGGTTCCACTGGAACAGAATTATCGTTCGACCAAAGCCATACTGAAATGTGCTGATTCGGTGATCAAAAACAATGATAAACAGCTCGATAAAACACTTTGGACCGACAACAATATGGGCGATACCATCACGCTGCTGGAAAATTATGATGAGCGGGATGAAGCCAATCGGGTGGCCGACCATATCAATAACCTGAAAATGATAGAAGGGTATAAAAACAATGATTTTGCCATTTTATACCGCACTAATTATCAAAGTCGCGTTTTTGAGGAAGCCCTGCGTCGCAAAGGCATTGCATATCAACTTGTGGGTGGACTGTCATTTTACCAGCGTAAGGAAATTAAAGACGTACTTGCCTATTTGACGCTGCTTGTGAATCCGCATGATGAAGCCAATCTGCTGCGCATCATCAATGAACCCTCACGCGGAATTGGCAATAAATCCATCCACGATTTGACCAATGCGGCCCGGGATGAAGGTCGCCCCTTCTGGGAAATTCTAAATAACGTGGAAGAAGTTGACCTCTATAAACCGGCCAAAAAACGGGTGGGCGAGTTTGTTCAGATGATCAAAGGCCTGCGACGGGATCTGGATCGTGGTGAATCACTGGTGGATATCACCAAGAAATTGCTCAAAAAATCGGGATATATGAAGAGCCTGGTGGAAGAAAATACTCCAAAATCGATGGCCCGCCGCGAAAATATCCTGGAACTTCAGAATGCTATCTCCTATTACGAAAATAACAATAAAAATCCATCCCTGAGCTCTTTTCTGCAGGAAATCAGTCTGATTACCGACACTGATAAATATGACGAAGACAAACCGGCCGTCACCCTGATGACCGTACACGCATCGAAGGGACTGGAATTCCCGGTGATCTTTATCGTCGGTCTCGAAGAAAACCTCTTTCCGGTGGGGGCACGCAACGGGGAAGAACCTGATTTTGAGGAAGAACGCCGGCTCTTTTACGTGGCTATTACACGGGCACAGTCACACTTGTTTTTCAGCTATGCCCGCCATCGATATAAATTCGGCGAGGAGCAACGCATGAGCCGCTCCAGATTTCTGGATGAAGTGGATCCAGGGGTTGTACGGACCGAAGCCGGGGCCACCATCGATCAAAAGGAGAACCGCTATTCAACAGACGCATCCGATCGATCATACGGAGATACCCAAATCGAATACGACTGGAAACAACCCCTTTACAAGAAAAACAACCGGTCGGCGAATCAGGATACAACCATTCATTATGACCAAAACGGGGATGATCCCTTTCAGGTTGGAGCCCGGGTGATTCACAATAAATTCGGTCCCGGTAAAATTGTAAATCGTAAAGGAGAAGGCAAAAACACCAAAGTGGTGGTGTATTTCAAAAATCAGGGCCAAAAAACGCTGATGCTGCGGGTCGCAAAGCTGCAGGTAGTTGGATAATAGTTCATGAGGCCGTACTTTTCCCGTCTCCATGAG
>Ga0209918_1001537_pt1 | contig 12219 bp, 11 predicted proteins | sample SalPonD_shore_MG_FD_185712 | JGI IMG/M metagenome (GOLD analysis project Ga0209918, IMG submission 185712) | Salt pond soil microbial communities from South San Francisco under conditions of wetland restoration - Salt Pond MetaG... | ecosystem: Environmental > Aquatic > Marine > Intertidal zone...
CCCCCGGAACCCCCGGAACCACCGGAACCACCGGAACCACTGGAACCACTGGAACCACTGGACCCGCCGGACCCGCCGGTACTGCTTCCGGAAGTGTTGTCCGAAGGCGAGGAGTCAGTGCCGGTGCCGCCGCATGCGGCGACGAGAAGAGCTGCCAGGATCGCGGCTGCGACCCGGGTGCGACGGGGGAATCGGGACATGGGGGACCGTCCTGCGTTGATACACGAATAGGACCGGCGGCTCGACGGCAATCCGCGCCCGCGAGGGCGGCGGTGCTCCATTCCAGCGAGGTATCGATCGTCCGTGATGCAAGATCGCGTGCGGTGCCCGCAGCATACCGGTCGGCGCAATAAAATAGATGCTCTGAGTCAGCGCGAAATAGCCAAATGATCGGGCGCTATAGCTACGTGGACGCGGAACTGCTGTCAAGGCGAATCCGGTGCAATGTGACGGGCGTCACGCGACTCTCCAAGGACACCGAGCCCATGGGTGACAACGAGAGCACGGAGACGGAGGAGTCAAGAAGTCCTTTCATTCAATATCTTGCATGCAATTCCTCGAGTCGATGATTCAGCTTGTGCCCTCGCTGGAGCATTGATCCGCACGCGGCAGTCGCCACGGGAGCAGGTGATTGCAGTGGTCCTGACGAGCGTCAATTCCCTACCGCCGAGCCGGGCCTACATTTTCCGGCAGAAGACCCGCTGATCCAAACAAGGGGAAGGGCTCCCGGGCGGATCCGGCCGGGGAGAGCCCGTTGCCAGCATGAAGCCGACAGCACGCAGGAAATGCACGTTTGCGCGGCGCAGGAGCGGAAGACATACTCCGTGGTTGCGTTTCGCCATTTGCGGTGGAGTACTTGCCGCGACAGGAATGGGCGCGGGACTCGTGATGGGGGCGGCGCGACTTGCGGCACTCGGGGGGCCGCTCGCGCTGAGCGAGTACGGCGGCGCCTATAAACCGAAGATCGTTCGTCTGTCGAGCGGGCCGAGTGCGGGCCGTCTCGTGATCGTGTATGGGGATACACCCGACCCGAGCCGCACGGTGTACGAACTGCGGTCGGACACGGTTCGGCCGGCGCGAGACGTGTTTGAATCGCGTTTCGGCTGCAGCTATGCGCCGGGGGCGCCGCTCGACCCGCTCCTTCCCGCGATCCTGGGCCTGGCGCTCGGCTGGTGTGTCTCGAGAGGCCCGCGTGCAATGACTTGCCGTGACCGTGCCTGACGGTCCGGGCAGGTCGGAAGGCGGCGCTGCTGTGCGCCGAGGCCGCGGCAGGATTCCGAGCGCCGGCCGACGACTGGCGCGGATCTTCTGGGGCAGGACGCCTGCCCGGCGCGATTGGATCGATCCCGTCAATCTGGTGCTGGTCGCCGGCGGAGGGCTGGCCGCGCTGGGCCTGGGATGGAGCCGGGACGTGACCTTGCCGCTGCAGGATCTGGCGCCCATGCTGGTGGGCAGCGCACTCGTGCAGCCCGCGTTGGAGGAACTCTTCTTCCGCGGCTTTCTCCAGGGGCGCCTCCTGTCATTGTGCCCCCTCCGTCGCCGCGTCGCCGGCATCAGTCCGGCCAACGCCGTCACGACCCTCGCGTTCGGCGGCCTGCATCTCCTCCACACCCCCCTCGAGCATGCGCTGCTCGTGATGATGCCCTCGCTGGCCTACGGCTACCTGCGTGAACGCTTCGGCGGGGTGGCGTTGCCGCTGATCCAGCACGCAGCGCACAACGGTCTCCTGTTCATCGGCTTTGCGCTTTGATCGGGTAGCCCGCGCGCGGTGGAACGGCACAGCCATTCGCGGACAAGCCCGCTTCTCTAACGCGGGGCGGAATTCAGCGCCGGTGGGTCGGGTTCCTGTGGGAGCGGCCTTGGGTGCGAATACGTTTGGGCATGGTGCGAGCGGCACCCCAATTCGCGGGCAAGCCCGCTTGTACAGCGGCAAGGGATCCAGATCCGGGGTCGGCAGATCGGCCTTGGCCGCGTAGGGAGTTCCGGTGAATGAGGGGCACCCGCAGAACGGGTGCCCCTCATGGTGTGCGACGTTGTGTCGCGATCAGTCTTCGCCGGGGCTGCGCCGGTGTCGCAGGACGACCCAGCCCACTGCCGCCAGCAGCAGCACGACGAGCAACGGATCGAGCGGCGCGCCGGGATCAAGCGTGCAGCCGAACACGCCATCGCTGCTGTCCTTGACGAAGCGAACGGTGGCCGAGACGGTGTTGTCGCTCTCGTTCGGGTCCGTCTGCTCCGCCTCGACGGCCGCCGATGCGGTGGCGTCGCCCTTGCTCACCGCCTTGAGCACGACGTCGACGTTCACCACCGGCCCGCCGAGCGGTAGGTTACCCAGCTCGCAGACGACCGTGCCGCTGAGATTGGCGCATGTGCCGCCGTTGTCCGCGGTGGCCGATACGAAGCTGGCCTGCGGCGGAATCGCACCGGCCAGGCGCACGGCAGTGGCATCGTCCGGGCCCGCGTTCTCCACCTGGAAGCTCAGTGTCACGTTCCGGTTCAGCTTCACGCGGCTGGCGTCCGCGCTCGCACTGAGCCCGAGATCCGCAGTCCCGATGGCGCGCACGGTGGCTGAAACCGAGTCGTTCTCGGCGGGATCGGTGTCGTTCGCCGCCGCATTGGTCGTGGCCACCGAGGCGTCGATACCGTACTCGGCCTGGGATGCGGCGCTGGCGGTCAGCGTGACCGTTTCCTGCGCGCCGGTTCCGAGGTCCCCGAGATTGCAGCTGACACTGTTGCCCGGGCCATCGATCGTGCACGTACCGGTGGTCGCATCGGCCGCCGAGACGGCGATCCCCGCATCGTGACTGACGTCGAGCGTGGTTGCGGTGGCGGTCGCGGACGGGTCCGTGTTGTGGACTTCCACCGTCACCTCGAAGTTGTCGCCGACGTTGACGCGGTCCGGTGCGACCAGGTTGTTGATGTGTAGATCCTGGTACTGGACCGCGCCCTCGTACGCGCCGATGTCGCAGATGAAGGCACCGTCATTGTCGCCGTCGCCGGGCCGGATGGCGCCGCGCTGGTCGTTGTTGGGGCAGTTCGCGTCATCGCCCGCGTCGATGGCGGGACTGCCCGTGAGCAGGAAGTGGAAGGGAGTGAGCGCCTGCTCCATGCTGTCGGGATCTATGCTGGTCGGATCCGAGCTGATGGTTGGATCGGTGGTCGGCAGATCGCCGGTCGCCGTCAGCGAGCAGCTGTCACCGTCCTCGATGTTGTGCCCATTGGACTCGAACGTCCCGGCGGGAGGGATCTCGCTTCCGCCGGAAGCGCCGCAGTTCGACAGGAGGGTCGTCTCGGCGCCGGTCTTCTCGTTGCCGGCGATGATCGTGTTGCCGAAGCTGTAGGTGCCGTCGCCGAACGAGTTGAGGCCGGCACCGCCGCCGGGGGCATCGGTGGTGGCGCTGTTGTTCACCACCGTGGCATTGAGCAGGTTCACGCTGCCGTTCGTGGTGATGCCGCCGCCGACGTCGGTCGCCGTGTTGCCGCTCACGGTGGAATTCTCGATGTCGACCGCAACGAGCGAGCGTGCGGCGATCCCGCCGCCCCCGATCGCACTGTTGCCGTTGACGGCGCTCTGCTCGATGCGCGTGGTGTGGAACCCGGTATCGAACACGCCGCCGCCGTTCTCGGCGTTGTTGCCGTTCGCGTACAACGTGCTGTCGCTGACGTGAGGCAGGTCGGCGGCCGAGCCGATCAGGGTGTCACGGACCAGAGCCCCGGCATCGTTGTACAGCCCGCCGCCATTGGCGCTGGAGGTGTTGCCGGAGATCACGGACTCCAGCAGGGTCAGCGGAGCGCCGTTGTAGATCCCGCCGGCATCGCCGCCGGCGCTACTGTCATGCACGAGGATGCGCTGCAGCGTGACGGCATCGACACCCGCCTCGCCTTCTTCCCCGCCGGGATCCTCGGGTACGTCGCCTCCCGAGACCGTCGTGTCGACGATGCTGGCACCGACCCCGATCGCAAGCGCGCCACCCCTGCGGCGAAACTCGAAGTTGGTGTCCGGGATGTCCTCGGAGGCGACCCGGCCGTCCCCGATCGCGAGGTTCTCTATGGTCGCGCTGATCGAGGCCGTCGTCGCCTGGATCTGGAAGATGCGGTCGGGCGTCGTGGCATCGGATGCCCACACGATGTGGGTGTCGTCGATCGCATCCGGGTCCAGGCCCGTGATCGCCACAGTGTCGGTGATGTCGAGGTCACCGACCGACGCGTCGGGCGTGTCTACGACCACGGGATTGGCGGGATCGGTCGCGTCGTAGCTCTCGTCGAGCCCGCCGATGGTGAGCTCGATCGGATTGCCGGCCAGCGACGGGTCGAACTCGATCGTGTCCTCGCCGGAGAGGGCGTTCGCCTCCATCACGGCCGCCCGAAGGCTGCAGGCGCTGCCGTCGGAGCAAGTGCCGTCGCCGGGATTGGTGTCGACGGAATCGGTGGTGGTATCAACCGTGAACGTGGCTGCCCACCCCCACGTGGGTACCAGTGTGAGCCCCGCGAGGAGGCAGATGGTTCTGAGATGCATGAATACGTTCCTTTTCCTGTTCGCAGGAGGCGTATGAGTCGGAATACACCCCGGACGATGCCGGAGAGCCATACCCCAACAAGGAAAGTTCGCCTCACGCGTCCTTGCATTGACGACAGTCAAAGGGAGAAGGGGAGAGCGGACCCCGGGGACGCGCGGCCCGAGACGCGTACCCGCACCGCTCCGACGCCGTCCGCAGGGTCGGGGAGGGATTCAGCCGCCGGCGTAGCCTTCCAGCTTGTCGTGAAGGATGTCAGTGATCTCGACGCCATCGGACGCCGTGCGCTCACGCGTTTTCAAGCGTCCCTGGCCCGGAAGTCGCGCGCCTTCCTGGCCCTCGATCGCCGCGAACAGGTGCTCGAGGCGCTGGCCGAAGTCGTCGCCGCCGAATGCCCGCGGATCGATGCCGATGAAGAATTGCCCGGTGCGCGGCGACCCGCCCTCGTTGTTCGCGAATGACGAGGCGTCGATGGCGAAGTTCGACCCTGTGACCGCCGCGGCCAGGATCTCGACCACGAGGGCGATGCCGGCGCCCTTGTAGCCACCCATGGGCACCATCGATCCGGCCAACGCAGCATCCGGGTCCGTGGTCGGGTTGCCGTCGGCGTCGAGCGCCCAGCCCTCCGGGATGGGCTCGCCCTTCTGCTTGTGGACGACGATCTCGCTCTTGGCCACGACCGACGACGACTGGTCGATCACCAGCGGCGCGCTGCCGTCTCGCGGCACCGCACAGGCGAGCGGGTTCGTGCCGAATACGGGGCGTGAGCCGCCCCAGGGGGCGATCGAGGCCGGCGCGTTGACGAAGCCGAGTGCGACCAGGCCGACATCCGCGATGCGCTCGACGTGATAGCCGACGACGCCGCAGTTGTAGGAATTCGTGACCGCCAGCGCCGCGATCCCGCTCTCCCGTGCGAGCGGCAGGAAATCCGCGAGCCCGAGGTCGATCGCCGGGTGGGCGAACCCGTCATGCGCATCAACCTTGACACCCGCGGCGGCGACACGGCTGGCGGTCGGGTCGGCATGGCCGTCGATCTTGCCGCAGCGCGCGTGCTCGCAGTAGGTGGGCAGGCGCGCCAGGCCGTGGCTGTGAATGCCGTCGGCCTCGCTCGCCACCACCGAGCGCGTGACCGAACGCGCGTTGTCCTCGCGGACACCGCTGGCGAGCAGCGCCCGCTGCGTGAGGTCTTCCACCTGCTGCAGGCTGAGTCGGACGGGCATCGCGACCTCCGTCGGTCAGGAGCCATATGAGACGTGTGAGTGTACTGGAGCCGCGTGCTTGTACCGAGGAGCGCGAACTTATCGATCGATAAAGGGCATTGTGTGCGCTACTCGTCCCCATCCGGGGCAACGAGCCAACCACTGGAGACGGTTACCGCGCGCCCGCCGAGTCGCACTTTCGCGAGTGCTCCGTTGTCCTGTTTGAGGGCCAGCTCGAGACGGCTGGGGCGCCCCAGCTCGACGCCCTGGTGGATGGTCCAGTGATCGTCCCGCGGGCGTGAAGCGTGGCGCGCGAGGTACCCCGCAAGCGCCGACGCCGCGGCTCCGGGCGCGGGGTCCTCGTCGATGCCGATCGACGGGGCGAACATGCGGGCGTGCAGCTCGCCGTATCCCGTGCCGGGGGTGAAGACGTAGATCTTTTCGGCCCATTGGCGGGCCAGCGTGTCCTGCCAGGCGGTCCGATCGAGAACGACCCGCGACAAGGCAGTGCGGTCGCGCAACGCAATGCAGGCGAACGGCACGCCGCACGACCAGGCTTCGGCAGGCCAGGATAGATGCAGATCCTCAGCCCCCAAGCCGAGCACGTGCGCCAGCGCCGCCGGGTCGGGCAGGGTGGGGCCGCGCTCCGGCAGAGTGGCCGTGGTCAGCCAGATCCGGGGCGAACCGCCCGCCGCTGCCGGCTCGACCTCCAGGTTGATGCGGCCGACCCGTTCCTCGAACGCGGCATCAGCCGCCAGCAGGCCGGCCTCGTGCAGCACGTGAGCCGTGCCGATGGTGGGATGCCCGGCGAACGGCAGTTCGCTGGCGGGTGTGAAGATGCGCAGGGCGGGCGGGTCACGGGGGATCACAAACGCGGTCTCGGACAGATTGAACTCCGCGGCGATGGCCTGCATCTCCGCGTCGTCCAGCCCGCGCGCATCCGGCAGGACGGCCAGCGGGTTGCCGCTGTAGGCATGGTCGGTGAATACGTCGCAGGTCAGAAACTCGTAGCGCCCGCCCACGGATTTTCCCTCTGTCCTGTTGTCTCGGTCGCCGCTCATTGGTCCGCGCCGGAGAGGGCGGCGAGCGAGCGCAGATCCGCTGCGACGGTGTGCAGGCGCCGGACGGCGGCCTGCGTCTGGGTCGCGCTCAACGTTTCTCCCAGGTCCACCAGGAGGTGCCCGATTGCCCCGGCGAGTGCCTCTGTCGCCCTGCGCTGGCGCGGGCGCCGCGCGGCGAGATCGACCCACCAGGCCTCGAGATGGTGCGCCACGGGCTGCGCGCCCGCATCCGCGTCAAGCCGCGACAGCAGGCCAGCCTGCATCCGCACACGATAGTGGTACCAGCTGCCGGCCGTATCCGGCAGGTCGCCCGCGCGCCGGTGCACGAGTGCCTTCTGGCGCACATCGAGGGGGCCGGTCCAGCGCTCGACCTGGCGAATGACCCGCTCGGCGAGGACGCGCTCACGCTCGTCCGCGCTTCGCACAACGTACTCACTGCGATAGTCCGCATTGCGCTGGCGCATGCGCTCGGCCAGGTGGCGCCGCTGGGCCGAGTCGAGGTCGGACAGGACAGCGCTCAACCAGGGCAGCATCGAGCGCACGGTATCATCGTAGAGCGTGGCCAATCGCGCCTGTGCCCACGCGGCATCGCCGTGCTCGAATCCGCCGCTGTCGGTGCGCGCGGCCAGCTCGTCGAGAAAATCCGCATAGCGCGGCAGCATCGTGTGCCGAACGTTCTCCAGCCACGGCTCCAGGCGTGCGCGCAGCGCTTCTTCCTGTTCCGGCCGCAAGGCGAGCCAGTCGTTCGCGCGCTCGACGATCACCTCGTCGGCGCGGTCCCAGGCGAGCTCCATGAAACTGCATGAGGCGAGCAGCGCCAGCGCCGCCCCGGCGATCACGACCCGGAGCCAGCGGGGGAGGGTCAGGCTGCGCACGGGCGCGCCCCGGCTGCACGCGCAGCGCCGGGGTGGTGCGAATTGCGGACGAGTGCCATCGGACAATACCATTACGTAGTGACCGGGGCGCCCGCACATGGCGGCGCGCGGGCCTGGCTCGTATGAGCCGTGATCACGACACGAAGTTCCCCGGTCCGTGCGGACGCGGCCGCTCGACCTTGTCGGGTCAGTGCGCGAGCCGTACCATTTCCGCTCCGGACTGCAAGCAACGTCCAGCCGCGCCCTCGGCCCATGCCCGAATTCGACTATCCTGTCTGGCGTGATTCAGCGGGCGAGCCGCTTGGCTGCCGCGAGAAGCTGCGCGTGCTCAACGGGAACCTCGAGGAAATCCGGGAGCTGGCGCAGGACGCGCTGGAAGACGCCGTGCTGATGGGGTGCGACGAGGCGCAGGTCCGGCGCGTGATGCACCAGCTGGTCGATGCGCTCGACAATCCGTATCGGTAATCGTGAACCAGGCGCAGCAGGAATCATCAATGACCATTACCGAAGGCTTCACCGGCACCGTCGGTAACACGCCCCTGATCCGCCTGCCGCGGCTCTCGGACGAGACCGGTTGCGAGATCCTCGGCAAGGCCGAGTTTCTCAACCCGGGCGGATCCGTGAAGGACCGGGCGGCAATGGGCATCATCGATGCGGCGGAGGCCGCCGGCGAGCTGCGCCCCGGGGGCGTCGTGGTCGAGGGTACGGCCGGCAACACCGGCATCGGCCTCACGCACATCTGCAACGAGCGCGGCTACCGCTGCATCATCGTGATCCCGGAGACCCAGTCACAGGAAAAGATGGACCTGCTGCGCACGCTCGGCGCCGAAGTCCGCCCGGTGCCGGCCAAGCCGTACAAGGATCCCGGCAACTACCAGCACGTCGCACGGCGCGTGGCCGAGGAGACGGACAACGCCATCTACGCGGCGCAGTTCGACAATACGGCCAACCGGGACGCCCACTACCGCACGACCGGGCCGGAGCTCTGGCGCGAAACGTCTGGCCGGCTCGACGCCTTCGTCGCCGCGACGGGAACGGGCGGCACACTCGCCGGCGTGGCCCGATTTCTCAAGGAACAGGACGACCGTGTGCGGATCGTGCTCAACGATCCGCCGGGCAGCGCGCTGTATCACTGGGTCAGGCACGGCGAGCTCAAGGCCATCGGCGACGGCTCCATCACCGAGGGCATCGGCACGAGCCGGATCACGAAGAACCTGGAAGGCACGCCGATCGACGATGCCGTGATGCCCAGCGACCAGGAAGCCGTGGACATGGTGTATCGCCTGCTCGACGAGGAAGGGCTGTTTCTCGGCGGCTCCAGTGGACTCAACGTGGCGGCCGCGGTCGCGGTGGCGCGCGAGCTCGGGCCGGGGCACACGATTGTCACCGTGCTCTGCGACAGTGGGGCGCGCTATCAGTCGCGGCTGTTCAGTCCCGAATGGCTCGCCGGCAAGGGCCTGAAAGCAAGGCGATGAGTCCGGCGGGCGCGGGGAGAGGGGAGCGCATCACCACGGGTGGCGATCGCCTTTCCAGGTGAGGAACCGGGTGGAATCCGCCGGCGCGAGCCCGTCAATGACCGCAATCATCCCTTCCACCGACTCGCGCGGGCTCAGCGTCGCCTGTGTGCCCCCCAGGTCCGTCTGCACCCATCCGGGATGCAGCGCCACCACGATGATGCCCTCGTCCGCCAGATCATGGCCGGCGGCACGGGTGAGCATGTTCAGCGCAGCCTTGCTCGATGCGTAGCTGTAGTGCCGGCCGTATTCCTTCTTCTCGAGCGAGCCCATCGACGACGAGATGTTGACGATGCGGGGGCGGTCGCCACCCACGAGCAGCGGCCGGAAATGCTGCGCCACGATCATTGGCGCGATGGCGTTGACCGCGAACACGCCCTGCATTGCCGCGGCGTCGAGATTGGCGAACTCCTCGCCGCGTGGCGAGAGGCCGGCATTGTTCACCAGCACGTCGAGCGTGCCGTCGCCGTCCGCCTGGACGGCCGCCACGGCGGCCCGGATGGAGGCTTCGTCGGTGACATCGAGCGGGAGCACGACCACGTTGTCGCGCTCGTCGGCGACCTCCTGGAGCGCTGCAGCCTGACCCGGGTCGCGGCAGGTGGCGAACACACGGGCGCCGCGGGCCGCGAACCGGCGCACGAACTCGAGGCCGAGGCCACGGCTCGCGCCGGTTATCAGCACACGCTCGCCATGAGGGTCCGGCGATCCCATGGCTGAGCTCAGTCCCCCTGCACGGTGACGATCACGTGGCGGCGATAGCCGCGATAGCGGTGCTCCCAGACGTAGACGCCCTGCCACGTCCCGAGCGCAAGCCGGCCGTCCGTGACGGGCAGCATGAGATCGGAATGGGTCAGGACGGTGCGTACGTGGGCGGACATATCGTCCGGGCCCTCCGCGCGATGCACGAACATGGCGTCGCCGTCGGGGACGAGCCGGCCGAGGAAGGTCTCCAGGTCGCGCCGCACGTCCGGGTCGGCGTTCTCGCACAGCATCAGCGAGGCGCTGGTGTGCTGCAGGAACACGTGCGCGAGCCCCGTGCGGATGCCGCTGTCGGCGACCACGCCGGCGACTTCGCGCGTGATCTCGTGCGTAGTGCGTGCCTGCGTGGCGATGGTGAGTTGCGCTTGGTGCATCCGGACCTCAGGGATTGAGCATCGTCCACTGCCACTGCTCGCCATCGAACCAGCAGAGCTCGCGCTCGTGCTGGCGATAGCGGCGCTCGAGCCAGAACTCGATGCGGTCCGGCACGACCCGGAATCCGGACCAGTACTCGGGCCGCGGCACCTCCGCGCCCTCGAAGCGCTCCCGGTATTCCGCGAGGCGGGCCTCGTACTCCTCGCGGCTCGCCAGCGGTTCGGACTGGTGCGAAGCCCACGCGCCGAGCTGGCTCTCGCGCGGGCGCGTGGCCCAGTAGGCATCGGCCTCCGAATCGCTGACGCCTTCCACTCGCCCTTCGATGCGAACCTGCCGCGACAGCGACTGCCACAGGAACAGCAGGGCCGCCTGCGGGTTCTCGTGCAGGTCGCGGCCCTTGCGGCTGTTGTGGTTCGTGTAGAACACGAAGCCGGCCTCGTCGAAGCTCTTCAGCAGCACCGTGCGCGCACTCGGGCGGCCGGAGCGATCGGCGGTGGCTACGGTCACTGCGGTCGATTCGCCCGGCTCGGCGGACTGCGCCTGCTGGAACAATCCGCGGAACCGCTCGATGGCCTCGATCAGCAGGGGATCCGTCTCTCCCGCCATCGACTGTTACGCCGTTTCCCTTGCCGTGGCCATCTGTCGCAGCACGTAGTGCAGGATGCCGCCGTTACGGTAGTACTCGCGCTCCTTGGGCGTGAGTAGCCCGACCTTCGCCGTGAACTCGATCGGCTTGCCGGACTCCGGCGTGGCCGTGACCTTCACCTCCCCCGCATCACCGTTGTCGAGACCGGTGATGCTGTAGGTCTCGGTCCCCTGCAGGCCCAGGGTCTCGGCATTCTGCCCTTCGGGGAAGAGCAGGGGCAGTACGCCCATGCCGATCAGGTTGGAGCGATGGATGCGCTCGAAGCTCTCCGCGATGACTGCCTGCACGCCGAGGAGCTTGGTGCCCTTCGCCGCCCAGTCGCGCGACGAGCCCGTGCCGTACTCCTTGCCGGCGATCACGACCAGCGGCACGTTGTCCTCGCGGTACTTCATCGCGGCGTCATAGATCCACATCTGCTCGCCGCTCGGCTGGTGCCGGGTCACGCCGCCCTCGGTGCCGGGCGCCAGCAGATTGCGCAGCCGGATATTGGCGAAGGTGCCGCGCATCATCACCTCGTGATTGCCGCGCCGCGAGCCGTAGGAGTTGAAGTCCCGCGGCTCGACGCCCCGGTCCATGAGCCACTGTCCGGCCGGGCTGTTCTTGGCAATCGCGCCCGCCGGCGAGATGTGATCCGTCGTCACGCTGTCGCCCAGCAGCGCCAGGACGCGGGCACCGCTGATATCGCTCACCGGGGCCGGTTCGGCGCTGATGCCGTCGAAGAAGGGCGGATTCTTGACGTACGTCGAGGCGTCGTCCCACTCGTACAGCTCGCCCTCCGGAGTCGGCAGGCTGTTCCAGTTGTCATCGCCGCCGAACACGGTGCCGTAGTTGCTCTCGAACATGCCGGCATCGATGTGCTGCGTGATCATCTCCTGGATTTCCTGCGGCGACGGCCAGATGTCGCGCAGATACACGTCCTTGCCTTCGCTGTCCTGGCCGAGCGGCTCCTCGTTGAGATCGGCATTCATGGTGCCGGCGATTGCGTAGGCGACCACCAGCGGCGGCGAGGCCAGGAAGTTCATGCGCACATCGGGATGGATGCGCCCTTCGAAGTTGCGGTTGCCGGACAGCACGGAGCAGCAGATCAGGTCGTGGTCGTTGATCGCGTCACTGATCTCCGGCCGCAGCGGGCCCGAGTTCCCGATGCAGGTCGTGCAACCGTACCCGACGACGTAGAAACCGAGCTGCTCCAGATCATCGAGCAGATCGGTGCGCTTGAGGTAATCCGTGACCACGCGCGAGCCGGGGGCCAGGCTTGTCTTCACCCAGGGCTTGA
>Ga0209918_1001538_pt1 | contig 12216 bp, 9 predicted proteins | sample SalPonD_shore_MG_FD_185712 | JGI IMG/M metagenome (GOLD analysis project Ga0209918, IMG submission 185712) | Salt pond soil microbial communities from South San Francisco under conditions of wetland restoration - Salt Pond MetaG... | ecosystem: Environmental > Aquatic > Marine > Intertidal zone >...
CTGGCTACCTGCTTAACCCACACGCTATCGTCGCGGGTAATGTTCGGTCCTTCTCCCGACCAATGGGCCGGGATACTATGACTTCGGCTGACTTCTGACCATCGCGGTCAGATCTCCCCGGGTAAGAACCGCTACTTTCGTTCCATCAATCCGCCCCATTTACGTCCGCAGACTCCCGGATAACGGTCGGACTTCGTTTTGTTTAGCAAACTTATCCGCCTGCAACCGCCTCGTATGAGGTTTCTGTTCGTCGGATCAGAACTTGGCCTTAGGCTTCCTTCGGATTCCACCTTGCGGGGGACACCCTTGCCCTTGGCTAACACTTCCTGCTATCAAGGGGTGTTCGGGACTTTCACCCTATAGTAACGGCCCATGCCGGGCACACTAAAAAAAGCCGGGATTTTAACTCCCGGCCTTTTCATTGCTTTACGGATTTTCACCTATCCAAAATTTCTTTGGTCTTTTCAATCATGCGCTCTACAGTTATACCAAAATGCTCATAGATTTCCTGATAGGGAGCTGATGCTCCAAATCGATCTACACCGATGGCATATCCGTCTGAGCCATTCCATTTTGCCCATCCGAAGGTGGATGCGGCTTCCACGGAAACGCGTGCCTTAACGCTGGATGGCAGCACTTTTTCCCGGTAGTCTTCCGGTTGCTTTTCAAACAGCTCCCAACTCGGCATGCTGATGACCCGCGCATCAATATCATCCGCACGTAATTTTTCCTGGGCTTCCATCGCGATCTGTACTTCTGAACCGGTCGCCAACAACAGGGCATCAGGCTGATCCTTTTCAGAATTGGAAAGGATATAAGCTCCTTTCTGAGTGTTCTCAGCCGAATTATCTGCATTACGTTCAAAAATCGGAATGGATTGCCGCGTAAGAATTAAAAGTGTCGGTCCATCGGTATTTTCGATAGCGGCTTTCCAGGCGTAAGAGACTTCGTTGGCATCAGCCGGCCGCAGAATGGTTAAATTTGGCATAGCCCGGAGCGACGCAAGGTGTTCAATAGGTTGATGCGTTGGACCATCTTCCCCAAGACCGATACTGTCATGTGTCATCACAAAAATGGATGGAATCTTCGATAATGCGGCAATCCGGATAGCCGGGCGGCAATAATCGGTAAAAATCAGGAAAGTTGCGCCATACGGAATAACACCATCATGCAGTGCGAGCCCATTGACAATAGCTCCCATACCATGCTCGCGAACACCGAAGTGAAGATTACGTCCGCCGTTATTATCGGCGCTGAACGAACCTTCATCATCCAAATCCGTTTTGTTACTGGCAGCCAGGTCCGCCGAACCGCCAATTAGTTGCGGAATCGGATCCTTAACGGCATTCAGTACTTTACTGGATGCTTTTCGAGTGGCCGTTCCCTTGGGATCTGCATCAAAGGTTGGAAGAATATCTTCCCAGTTATCCGGTAACTTGCGTTCAATGAAATTCTTGAATTCAGCAGCTTTCTCAGCATTCGATTTTTTAAAGGAATCAAATGTTTGTTGCCATTCTGCCTGTTTGGCTTCTCCTTTGGCTCCAATTTCCCGGAAATGCTTAAGGGCTTCGTCGGGAATATAGAATTTTTTATCCGGATCCCAGCCGTATTCTTCCTTGGTTAATCTGACTTCATCTTCACCGAGCGGGGCTCCATGAGAGGATGAACTGTCCTGTTTGTTCGGACTTCCAAATCCAATATGCGTGTTGCAAATGATGATAGAAGGCTGATCGCTGGCATCCTGTGCTTTGCTGATGGCTTCTTCAATCTCGCCATGATTGTGACCGTCAATTTCCTGCACATGCCACCCATAGGATGAAAATCGCTGTGGTACATCATCAGAATATGCCAGGTCGGTACTACCATCAATGGTTATATGATTGGAATCATAAAGATAGATTACTTTACCCAGCTTCAGGTGACCCGCAAGTGAAGCCGCTTCATGCGAAATACCTTCCATTAAATCACCGTCACTTACGATGGCATAGGTGAAATGGTCGGTAATGGTATGCTCATCCGTATTGAATTTATCAGTCATGAATGCTTCGGCCATGGCCATACCAATTCCGGTACCGAACCCTTGTCCCAGTGGTCCGGTTGTGGTTTCCACGCCAGGTGTCAACCCGTACTCCGGGTGCCCGGGAGTTTTACTTCCCCACTGCCGGAAATTTTTCAATTCTTCCAGCGGCAAATCAAAACCGGTCAGATGTAAAAGACTATATAACAACATCGAACCATGCCCCGCAGAAAGTATAAATCGGTCGCGATCGTACCAATTGGGATCTTTGGGATTAAACTTTAAAAATTTTGTCCAGAGCACATAGGCTACATCCGCCATCCCCATGGGCATACCTGGATGACCTGATTCTGCAGCCTGAACTCCATCTATGGACAACGTCCGAATCGTGTTGACGCAAAGCTGATCTAGCTCGGTTTTCGATTTGCTTTCTATCATTCGTATTTGAAAATAATTTTAGAGTTATAAATCACAAAATATCAAATTACGATGAAGATAAGGTAAACCTGACAATTCTTGAAATAAATTCTTATTTCAATTTAGATTAGGCCCGGAAATATCGGGATTATTTTTACCACTATACCTCTGTTATTCACCTTCCTCATATTTAAGTGTTTAATATACACTTGAGAATAACCAATTTCATCTCAATTATGTAAAGAATTCATTAATATTTTGCTGATCCCAATTTTTGAAGAAATATGGAATGGGTAGGCAGAATGGGATCTTCTATTTATTTAATAATGTGAGATTGAATAGATCGAATAATTCATGGATTTAATCGAACTCTCAAGAATTGAAGGCGGAATATTGGTTATTCGTATTGCAATAAAAAAGCCCCCAACATTTGGGGGCTTTTAAAAGCTAAACTGTTATCAGGTATTGAACAAAATTAATTAGTGTTTTGACTCAGTTGCTTGCACTTAAGTTCGTATTCCATCTGGTGTTCGGCAGATGCCTTGAAGCTACCGTAAGCAGCCTGTTCGAAAGCGCTGCAGGCAGCACTCTTATTACCCAGTCCTTTTAACGCGGTTCCTTTTTCAAAATAGATTTTAGCCAAATCCGTTTTACTACCTTTTTCATATTTAAGGGCCTTGTCAGCGCTGTTAAGGGCTTGATTCCACATGGCTTGTTTGTTATAGGCTTCAGCCAGGCGATAATAGGCATTGGGGGATTTGGCATCATAATCAAGCGCCTTGTTCAAAATATTAACCGCATCTTTATAATGCTTGTCTTTAGTTGCCTGTGCCCCCTGATAAACCAATTCCTCACGAGCAGCATTTTCAGCTTTGGTAACAATTTGCTGATCGTTTGTACTCAGTCCCACCTGAATCGCTTTGTCAAACATGTCAATAGCTTTTTCCCAGTTATTTTTATCCATGTTCTTCATCACGATACCTTTTTGATAGTAGGCTTTCGCATATTTTGGATCGATATTAATGGCCTGATCCAACGCATCCAGGGATTCCTGATATTTCGAAGTCTTGAATAAATAAATAGACTTTGTGTAAAAAAGCTTTGGTACGATGCTCTGAGCCCGCGATGCAATATCACTGTTATTATATTTTTTGGCTACGTCAATAGTCTCCGTAAACGAATCTATAGCATCATTGAGCTGCTCAAGATTCTGTTGATTTTTAAATTCTTTATAATGCTGGGCGGCAAGACGAAAATGAAGCGCAGGAAGCTTGCTTTCCGCTTTTTCCTTAATATCAGAGGCTTCACTCCCCACTTTATCCGCCATGCTGATGGTTTGAACGTATGCCGTTATAGCTTGCTGGTAGTCGTTGCTTTTTGCATAATCGAAGGCTTTGTTATAAGATTTGATAACATCCGCCTTTGTTTGAGCATGAACGTTGTTAAATAATCCCGCACTCATCAAGCCCAGGAACAAAAGTAATATGCTGCCTTTCAGTGTTTTCATCGTATCCAGTTTAGTTTTTAGGTGAATATTGCAAAGTCAAGAAGGTAATAAAAAAATATAGCTATTTAAACTTAAAACAGACTTTGACTTAAATTATTGTTTAGAAATGAAGTATCGGTTTAAGTTTAACAAGTTTAAAATCAACCTCCTACACAAGTGGTTGTAGATTATTAAACGTCAGGCTTTTCCATAAGTTCTATCCACTTATCGAATTCCTGTAACCGTTCTTGTGTTAATTTTAAACCCTAACTTCACAAAAAGGTTTCATTTCCGTGATGATCGAAATATCATATTTATATTTTAAGGAATATTCAATATAAATTATCGGAAATTACATTGATATAAACTTAAACAACATTTTCCAAAATCCGTATCACTTACCCTTAAAAACAGTTGTTATAGCTTTTTCAAAATCTTATTCTAGGACCCTGTCGTACTTATAATAATTTACTGTAAAATCCTGGATTTGACCAGTCTTTTCTCGCTATAATTCCCTAAGTCCGACAGACTCGTGGCCTTCCTCCATTTCTTATCAAGTATCATCAGTCTAGAATTTCTAAACTGATGATTTAGACTTTTATAAAATCGTTTATTTTTTCTTTAAACGATCTTCAAATAACGTTGGAAACGCTTTCTCGTATTTACTAACTCAGGGTTAGCTTAAAATATTATGTGTAGTTACAAAATTTTTAAAGATGCCTCTGCAAAGCCCTTGTCAAATCATGTAAACCCTGAATTACAATCTATTAACACCATTACCGTACTCAAAAATAAAATTCCTTCAGTACCTTTCACGATATTGAATAAATTTAATTCTTTCGATTAGAAATTGGGCCTGAGAGTGTGTTTTTGATAGTATTCACAAATTTTATGAACAGCTTCCATGTAATCGTCAGTCAAATGAAAAAGGTTCAAATCCTCAGGTGAAATGGTACCTTGTTCTAATAACGTATTTTTTAGCCAATCAATCAAACCTTCCCAGTAATCTTTTCCAATTAAGATAACCGGGAAACGGGTTATTTTACGGGTTTGTATGAGCGTCAGGGCTTCAAAAAATTCATCAAGTGTACCCAAACCTCCGGGAAACACGATAAAACCCTGGGCATATTTTACAAACATCACCTTGCGTGCAAAAAAGTAATTAAAATCGATCAGGTATTGTGGATCCACATATTCATTCGGACCCTGCTCAAAAGGGAGGTTAATTCCCAGGCCCACCGATTTACCTTCTCCCAGGCGAGCTCCTTTATTAGCTGCTTTCATAATTCCGGGTCCGCCCCCGGTGATAACGCCAAATCCCTTTTTCGTAATCTCATGAGCCGTTTTGGTGGCCATGTCGTAGTGCTTGTCCCCCTCTTTCATCCTGGCCGACCCGAAAATGGTGACACAGGGACCTATTTTAAGTAACCGGTCATATCCTTCTACAAATTCTCCCATGATCTTGAAAATGCTCCAGAGATCATTTTCTGAACCATTTTCATACTTTTCCGGAATGATATTGTCTTCAAAATATTCTCTGTCGTCGAAGTTATCAGCCATAAGAATAATTTTTTCGTCACCTATTAAATAATTTCAATGATACCGCAAGTCCCGGACTGCTATTTACTAACGTTGGCTTGATGGTTGTTCGCATACTTAAATCATCCGAAACATTAAAACTTCGCAAATGGGCATATACGTAGGCATCGATTGCATTTAATCCATAGGCTAACCCTATAGATATATATACAAAATCTCTCCTATTCCTGAAATAATTTCTATTTTTCTTCAATAAACGTTCATCTACATTGGAGGGGATATACGTTGGGGTTTGACCAAATCTAAAATCGGAATGGGTCCGGTTATAATAGGCAGCACGATAATCGTGATATTTTTGGTTCAGAAATATACTGTACCAGGTTAATCCGGCCAACATACCATATACAATGGGCACTTTCCAGATCTGCTTGTTGACAATTTGTCCCCAGCCGGGAATCATCAAGGATTTGTAGAGTACCTTCTTGGGATCCGGGAATTGCGACGCGTAGGATGTAGTATCTGCTTCGGTTGTATCGGCTTGAATAGATGAATATTCATTCCGGTATGCCCGGGTTATGGGATCACTGTTTTGGGAAATACCGCGTCTGTATTGAAAATGATCTAAATCCTGTGCCCTAGCCGACAATGAGAGACTTAGAATAAGCAGTAATACAATGCTAAGAAATTGAGTCAAATAAATTGAGTATTCGGTCCAGTTCTTCTTCCGAGTAATATTCAATGCGAATCTCACCGCCTTTACGCTTGGGTTTTATGTTAACCTTGGTGCTAAATGTTCTGCGAAGCCGGTCAGAAATATCGCGGTATAGTGCATCATTCTCTGATTTTGGTTTGGGCTTGCTTTTTTTGTTCTTTGATTTATTATTCAGCTTCCGAATTTCGTCTTCAATCTGCCTTACTGAGTACCCTTTTTCAACGGCCTTTTTGAGCATTTTTTGCTGCTCTTTGGTATTATCCAGACCCAACAGGGCCCGGGCGTGTCCCATCGATATTTTTCGATCGCGCAGCGCCGCCTGAATAAACGGGGGTAAATTCAGCAGACGTATCATATTGGTTACCGTGGTACGCTTTTTACCTACCTTTTTCGCCACTTCTTCCTGCGTATAATTGCATTCATCGATCAAACGCTCATAACCCAGTGCAATTTCAATAGGGTTTAACTGTTCACGCTGAATATTCTCAATCAGGGCATAGGCTATAATATCATCATCGTCCACTTCGCGTACATAGGAAGGAATATCATTTTTCCCCGCTAGCTTCGTCGCCCGCAAACGTCGTTCACCACTGATCAATTCAAATCGTTCTTCACCGATATAACGAACCGTTATTGGCTGAATTAGACCATGTTTATCAATGGATTCGGCAAGTTCCTGTAAACGGTCCTCATCGAACTCCGACCGGGGCTGATGGGGATTGGGACGTATATTTTCGACCGGAATGTGTAGAACTACATTTACTCGTTTTTTAGGATCTACATAGGCGCTCGAAGCGTCGTTGTTCTGGGAAGAAGACTCGGATGACGATTTATCATCGTCGTATTCCGGGAAAAATGCACCTAATCCTCTGCCTAAAACTTTTTTTGAAGCCATGACTACCTGAATTTTATTATCTAATCTGCGAAGACGGGACTGTCTTTAAATAACTTCTTATTTCTCTTAATTATTTCCCTGCCCAGTGATAAGTAATTTTTAGCGCCCGGGCTTGTTGAATCATACAGTAATACAGGTTTTCCAAAACTCGGTGCTTCTGCAAGTCGAACGTTACGGGCAATGATGGATTCGAAGACCCGGTCATTAAAATATCGTTTTACCTCATCGGCCACCTGGTTGGAAAGACGTGTACGGGTGTCGTACATCGTGAGTACCACGCCTTCAATTTCAAGTCCCGTGTTGAGATGCTGACGTACAATTTTGATCGTATTCAACAACTGCCCGAGACCTTCCAGGGCAAAATATTCGCATTGGACGGGGATGACGATGGAATCGGAAGCGGTTAACGCATTAATTGTCAATAGTCCAAGCGAGGGCGGACAATCAATAATGATAAAATCATACTTATCCCGCAGGTCCTTAATGGCCTTATCCAATATTTTTTCTCGCTGTTCACGGTCAATCATCTCAATCTCTGCACCCACAAGATTGATATGAGAGGGAATCAGATCCAGAAATGGCAGTTCGGTTTCGCGGATAGCATCGGTGGCTTCCACTCCCCCGACCATTACTTCGTAGATGGAATTTGTAACGGTTTTCGATTCTATACCCAATCCACTGGTTGTATTACTCTGAGGATCAGTATCTATAATTAATGTAGGATGTTCTATTGCGGCCAAACTGGCAGCCAGATTAATCGCAGTGGTTGTTTTACCAACACCACCTTTTTGATTGGCAATAGAGATAATTTTTCCCATGAGTATGAAAATTCCCTTCCATTTTACTTGTAGATGCAAATAAAGTAGAAATATAATGTGAAGAGGTCTGTCATACAAAATTACTTATTCACACTCATTTCCAACTATAAATTGTTTTGGTAATTTATTCCATAACAAACACTTAGCGCCCATCAATGCTATGACTTAATTCTGATCATCCACGATTTTAAGCTTTGCAGAAATAAAAAAAGTGTAACTCCCAAACGAGAATTACACCCTTAGCCAGCGGCAATATCTAAAAATCTCTTCAGTTTTTAGTGCCCGTTAATTGAAATTCCTGTGCATTGGTTTTGTTATAAAAATGCAGCGGTTCATCAATTGGTTTTAATTTCTTCAAGCTTTCTTCCAGCGCCGAATCCATATAAGCCGAATACGAAGTGCTGGAAGTATTGCTGTTAATACTGCTGGAAGTTCCCGTGAAATACAGAACATTATTTCTGTCAATCCAGGGCTTCACGGATGACTGCCCCGCCTCACGATTTTGTAAATTGCGGGTTTGAACTTCAGCCGTCAGGGAGTTGTTTGGCTGCTGTTTTTCCTGATTTAAACCACTTTCCAGAGATAAAACACCAAACGTTACGCCTACGGCTAAGATGGCAGCCGCAGCATAATATTTGGTTTGAGATTGTTGCGCGTTGAATGGGATAATAGTATGCGAGGGTGAGGATTTCCTGGCGGCAGCTTTATGAACGATCATATCTGTTAGATGAGCAGGAGGATCTACTTCAGGTAGATTATCTAGCCGGCGTAGTGTCTTACGCATGCATTCTACCTCGATTAGCAGATCATCATCCTCCATCATCTTTCGTTCAAATAGTACTGCCTCAGAAGGATCAAGCTCCTTCATCAAGTATTTAATACAGGTGTGTTCCTCATTCTGCATACTTGAAATCTTTTCCTTTTTCTTCTTTTTCTTTTTCGAACAACTTTCTGAGATTTATTAACGCATAACGCATGCGTCCTAGTGCAGTATTTATTGAAACATCTGTTAATTCGGCGATCTCCTTGAACGGCATTTCGTAATAATGACGAAGCATTACCACTTCTCGCTGTTCTTCCGGCAATTCGCCGATGTGTTTCATCAGGCTGTTCTTCGCCTCGTCCTTCTCGATCTGTTCCTGAGCGCTGACCAGGTCCTCGTCAGGTAAACGATCGTAGAAATCCGTTTTGGAATCGTCATCATAATTACTGCTGACGTCTACAAAACGTTTTTGTTTACGCAAATAGTCTATGGTTGCGTTATGCGCAATTCGCATAACCCAGGCAATCCATTTACCCTGTTCATTATAGGTATCATCCATTTTGGTGATAACCTTGGTAAAGGTTTCCTGGAAAATATCATTAGTAACCTCGCGGCTACCCACCATGCTGTAGATAAAAGAATATATCTTAGCCTGGTGTCTGTTCATCAATTCTCTAAAGGCCTGCTCATCCCCATTTTTGCGATAGCGATGAACCAGCTCTTTGTCCTCTAACTTCTCGTATTTGGAACTAATATTATCTGATTTTTGAAGCATCATATCAATAACCTAACGCCGTATTGGTTTTAAAATTGCCTATGTTTTTGCGATAAATTTTCATCATCGCTGGTGTATTTCATTGTTTCAGTTCCACTTACAAAACCAAGTGTGTATTTACTTCATTCAATGATTTTGAAAGTATGGTATCATTTGTTTTCCATTTAACACCCTACAAAACTATGCCAAAATACAAATTAAATGTGAATTAATTATGTAGACTGTAATTCTGCATATATTGCAGACATTCTGCCATGACTTCTGTCATAACTGATACTTATTAGAAACTTATTGCTTGATCAGAAAAACTTATATAGCATGTTGATGTTAAACGATTTTGTACTTTGCGACGCAAAGATACAAAATTTTTATTCGTCTTACTAAATAACCAATCAGTTATTTACTTCTTACTATAGTATTATACGTAATTTAATACCAAATGGATTCCCTGAACTTATAGTTCTAAAAGAAATTTATCCATTTTGTTCCCTGAAATAATCAAAAACCTTTTTACCCGTACTTTTGCCTACAATTGCCTGAAGTTGTTGCAATTCGGCTTCTTTCACTTTTTTCACCGAACCTAATGTATTAAGCAATTTTTGGGCTGTTTTCGTTCCAATTCCTTTAATATCAAGCAATTCTGTTTTTATCGTACGTTTTTTCCGTTGATCGCGGTGAAAAGTTATGGCAAAACGGTGAGCTTCATCGCGCACCTGCTGAATCAACTTCAAACTGGAGGATGTTTTGGGAATCATGATGGGATCCGCCTTGCCGGGTACAAATACTTCTTCCAGCCGTTTTGCGAGCCCTACAATGGGGCATTGACCATAAAATCCGATTTCCCGCAATGCTTCCACGGCGCTCGATAACTGTCCTTTCCCCCCGTCAACAATGATTAAATCCGGAATTTGTTGTTTTTCTTTCATCACCCGTCGATAGCGCCGGGTTACCACTTCTTTCATGGAAGCAAAATCATCAGGTCCTTTCACGGTTTTTATATGAAACCGTTTATACTCGCTTTTCCGGGGCCGGGCATCTACGAAACAGACCATGGAGGCCACCGGATTAGTACCCTGTAGGTTGGAATTATCAAAACACTCGATTCGTCGGGGCAGCCGGTCCAGGTTTAACCGTTCTTTTAACTCTTTGACCGAATGCGGAATTCTGTTCCGTTCTGCTTGCCGTTTTTCCAATTTTCGTTCGCTTAACAGCAGATCGGCATTAGAAAGGGCCATACGCATCATCTGTGCCTTTACGCCCCGCTGGGGCCGGTGAATCGGCACTTTTTTGCCGTGTTCTTCCCATAAGTATTGAAGCAAAGGTTCATTTTCCGGCAATTCTTCACTTACATACACTTCATCGGGAATGCCCCCCGCATACTGCCCCGTATAATAATCTTCGATAAAAGATTGCAGCATTTCATTTTTCTTAAGGCCATCAATATTCTTCAGATACCGGTGAAATTTTCCAAGTAATTTCCCCTCCCTGATTTTGAACATCACCCCACAGGCCGTATTAATTTCTTCATCCACATCCATGGCAAAGAGGTCTCGGTCCACTTCTTTATTAGCCACGATTTTCATCTTGCGACTATACTTTTCAAGGGATTTGACCCCGTCGCGCAATTTGGCTGCCTTTTCAAATTCTAAAGCTTCAGAGGCGATTTTCATTTCCTCCTTCAGATCCCGGATCAACTGTTCTGTATGACCATTGAGCATACGTTCTACTTTATCAATGGTATCCCGGTACACATCCAGATTCCAGTCGCCTGAGCAGCTATTCATATAGTCATCGAGACATGAATGCCATTTTGGCACTCCACGGGTGCGATCCACCATTTTCGACGAACAGGCACAGGTACAAAGGCCAAATGTTTTTCGAATGGTATCGAGCATTTTGCGCATATAGCCCACATGATCATAAGGACCGAAATACTTGCTCCCGTCTTTGATTACCGTACGCGTAGGAAAAACCCGGGGACGTTCCTTGTTGCTGATACATATATAGGGATACGATTTGTCATCCCGGTACATAATATTATAACGGGGATGATGCTTTTTGATCATGTTATTTTCAAGAATCAGAGCCTCACCTTCCGTATCGGTAACGAAAACGTCCAAATCGTCAATCTTCGAAACCATGACGCGTATCCGGCCGTCGTGATAGCGCGAATCCTGGAAATAGGAACGAACACGGTTGATTAGCCGCTTGGCTTTACCCACATAAAGCACCGACCCATTTTTATCCTTAAATATATAGACCCCCGGTGATGAGGGCAGGTTACTGACCTTTTCCTGTACATCAATATTCTGTTGTTCTGAGCTCATGCAGTAATTAATTCATTTCATTATGCAACTATAAAACGATAAAATCACTCATAGATTGAGTATGGCAATGGATACGATTTTTTTTAAAAGCACCTACCATTAGTTTTATCAACTGATTTTAAAAATGTTGAATATGCATAAAATCTTAAGACTTTTAAAAATGCTTTCCCCCGGATATTTTCGTGTTTAGCCCGGATATTCCACCAAGATTTTTTTTCTCAGCAAGGCGAAGTTAAAATGGGGACGGAATCGTATACATATACGTTGAGTAAGCCATTTTAACTTCAACGCAGCAGAGGGAAAAATTTCGCAGCGTTCTACATCATGTAATTAATTTTTAACCTTGAAAATAGATATAAGGGTATTTGCATCTAACGCGTTATGCGGTTAAAATCTTAATTTAAGAACCCAGTTGTACATTCATAATAAAGCTTCTATAAAATTCGTACAATTTGTTAGAGGACTTT
>Ga0209918_1001540_pt1 | contig 12213 bp, 8 predicted proteins | sample SalPonD_shore_MG_FD_185712 | JGI IMG/M metagenome (GOLD analysis project Ga0209918, IMG submission 185712) | Salt pond soil microbial communities from South San Francisco under conditions of wetland restoration - Salt Pond MetaG... | ecosystem: Environmental > Aquatic > Marine > Intertidal zone >...
CATCCCGATCCCTCCCACCCTCGCCTGCGCGGGGCTCTACTCGTACAAGTAGAGGGCGGCGCGCACGGGGGCGGCCGCCGTCGGTCGGGTCGAGGGTCCAGCGGCCTCTCAACCGGGCCTCACCGCAACCGCCCCCCGCCGTGTCCGGACGGGGCCACGAGACGGCCTCGGGCACGGCGGAGAACCGATCCACGAAACCTCGGGCCTACCGTGAAGACCATCATCGAGCCCTTCCGGATCAAGAGCGTCGAGCCCCTCCGGCTCACCACCCGAGAGGAGCGCGAGAGCCTCATTCGCGACGCCGACTACAACGTCTTCCTGCTCGCCGCCCGCGACGTCATCATCGACCTGCTCACCGACAGCGGCACCGGCGCGATGAGCGCCGAGCAGTGGGCCGCCGTCATGCGGGGCGACGAGTCTTATGCCGGGAGCGAGAGCTTCTACCGGTTCCAGGACGCCGTCCGCGACATCTTCGGCTTTCGTCACGTCATTCCCACCCACCAGGGCCGGGCGGCGGAGCGCATCCTGTTCACGACGCTCTGCGGACCGGGCGACGTCGTGCCGAACAACACCCATTTCGACACGACGAGGGCCAACATCGAGCACACGGGCGCCGAGGCGCTCGACCTGCCCTGTCCCGAGTCCCGGGACCTCTCGGCGCCCGGCGACTTCAAGGGGAACATCGACCTCGAGGCCCTCGAGGCGATGATCCGCGAGCGGGGCGCGGAGCACGTACCGCTCGCCATGATCACCGTGACGAACAACTCGGGCGGCGGGCAGCCGGTCTCCATGGCCAACATCCGCGCGGCCGCCGAGCTCTGTCACGAGCACGGCATCCCGCTCTACCTGGACGCCTGCCGGTTCGCCGAGAACGCCTACTTCATCAGGAAGCGCGAGGAGGGCTACGCGGACCGGAGCTACCTGGAGATCGCGCGGGAGATGTTCTCCTACGTCGACGGCTGCACCATGTCCGCCAAGAAGGACGGACTCGCGAACATCGGGGGCTTCCTGGCCACCGACGATGACGAGCTCGCCCGCGAGGAGCGCGACCTCCTCATCCTGACCGAGGGCTTCCCCACCTACGGTGGGCTCGCCGGCCGGGACCTCGACGCGATCGCGGTCGGCCTGCGGGAGGTCCTGGAGCCCGACTACCTCGAGTACCGGATCACCTCGACCGGCTACCTGGGCCGGCACATCGCCGAGGCCGGCGTCCCGATCGTCCAGCCGCCCGGCGGCCACGCCGTCTACATCGATGCGGCGGCCTTCGCGCCGCAGGTCCCGCCCCTCGAGCTCCCCGGCATCGCCCTCACCGTCGAGCTCTACCGGGAAGCGGGGATCCGAGCGGTCGAGATCGGCACGGTCATGTTCGGTCACGAAGATCCCGACACGGGGGAGCCCGTCCCGGCCCGGAACGAGCTCGTCCGGCTGGCCATCCCGAGGCGCGTCTACACGCAGAGCCACATCGACTACGTCGTCGAGGCGATCCTGGGCGTCTGGGACCGCCGCCACGAGCTCACGGGTTACCGGATCGTCGAGGCGCCGCCCGTCCTCCGGCACTTCAGCGCGCGGTTCGCGCCCCTCCCTGACCGCGCCTAGATTGGGGACTCCCGGATCGCCGGCCGCGGCGTCGGCCGCACGCCGGTGTCGGAGCCGGGACCGGTGAAGCCGGACCGTCGAGCAGAGGAGGCGTCACGTGTCGAGCACGGCCATCGCGACCATGATCGTGATCCTGTCGGTCGTGTGGGGCGGCTTCCTGCTCATCCTCGCGACCGCCTTCATCAAGGAACGGGCGAAGAAGGCGGAGGAGGCACGGCGATCGGGACGCGCGTCCGCCTCCTGAGGCCGGGCCTCGTGGTGGAGCTGGATCACGCGGCGCTCCTCGCCGGGCTGGCTCTGATCGGGACCGTCCTCGTCGGCGCGGTGGGCTGCGCCAGCCTGACCGGCAAGAAGGCCGCTCCCGGAGCCGGCGCCGCCGTGGCCGCCGACTCGCTCCCCGCCGACGACACCGCGTCCGCCGTTCCGGCGCCGGCGCAGCCCTCGATTCGTGTCCCGGAAGGCGACAGCGCCGCCGACCCCGCCGCCCCCGAGCCCCCCTCGGGGCCCGTCACGACGACGGACGTGAAGAAGCTCGAGGAGATGGGGCCGGTCTACACGCCCTCGGACATCGGTCCGATGCTCGCCCCCGGGGACTGGCTGGGCGATCTCCTCGAGGACACGCTGGTCCCCGTGATCAAGAAGTATCACCTGTCGCCGGACCGCTCGGCGTACTTCTGGGTGCTGGTGGACGACCAGGGCGAGGTCCGGGACGTCGTCCTCCACACGAGCTCCGGACACGGCCCCTTCGACCACGCCGCCCGCGCCGCCGCCCTCCACCTCCACTACCTGGCCGCGCACAGGGACGGCCAGAGGGTGCCGGTGTGGGTCCTGGCGCGGGTGTCCCTGCTGATGCGATGACGGTCGTCGCACGCCGTGCGATGACGCGACGCGAGATGAGCTCGAGATAGGGAGAGTCTCTTGGATACCACGCACGACACGCACGACGCTCGCAACGCCCTGAAGCCGCTCCGCGTCGGCCTCGTGGGAGCGCTCGCGCTCTCGGCGGCCGCCTGCTCGGGCGGAGGAGGACAGTCCGCCGTGAAGCTCGCTCAGGGGATGACGCCCGACAGCCTGCAGGGACAGGTCGAGAAGTTCGCGCCGGTGACGCTCGGCTTCGACTCGGCCGGGCTCGACGCGGGGCGGAAGACCGTGATCAAGAAGCTCGTCCAGGCCTCACAGGTCCTCGACACCGTCTTCCGCCTCCAGGTGTGGCGCGACAACCTGGCGTACGCCGATCGGCTGGACAGCGCGACCGGACCCGGCATGGACGCGGCCCGCGAGTACTACGACATCATGTACGGGCCGTGGGACCGGCTGGACAGCGACGCGCCCTTCCTCGCGGTGGGCCCGAAGCCCGAGGGAGCGGGCTTCTATCCGGCGGACATCACCCGCGACGAGTTCGACTCGTGGCTGGCGGACCACCCCTCGGACAGCACGGCCTTCACCTCCTACTACACGGTGATCCGGCGGACGGCGGCCGGGGGGCTCGAGGCCGTCCCGTACTCGGAGTTCTACCACGACCGCCTCGCACGGGCGGCGAGCCTCCTGCGCCAGGCCTCGGAGGCCGCGGAGAACCCCTCGCTGAAGAAGTTCCTCGAGCTCCGCGCGGAGTCCTTCACCACCGACGACTACTTCGAGAGCGAGGTGGCGTGGGTCGAGCTGTCGGGGAACACGATCGAGCCCACGATCGGCCCGTACGAGGTCTACGAGGACAAGCTCTTCGCCTACAAGACCTCGTTCGAGAGCTTCATCGCGCTCAAGGACTCGGCCGCGAGCGCGCAGCTGGCCGGGCTCGTCTCGCACCTCCGCTACCTGGAGGAGCACCTCCCCGAGCCCGACCGGTACAGGAACCTGGAGCGCGACTTCAGCTCGCCCATCTCGGTGGTGACGCTCCTCTACGCGTCCGGGGAAGCCGGGCCGGGCGTCCAGACCCTCGCCTTCAACCTCCCCAACGACCCGAAGGTCCGGCAGGAGCACGGCTCCAAGAAGGTCCTCCTGCGGAACGTGACGCGGGCCAAGTTCGAGAACATCCTCAAGCCCATCGCGCGGGCGGTGCTGGACTCCGCGCAGGCCGCCGAGGTCACCTTCGACCCCTACTTCACCCGCATCCTCATGCACGAGCTCTCGCACGGCCTCGGCCCCGACTACGTGCACGGCCAGGAAGGCCTCACGGTCAACAAGGCGCTCAAGGACCGCTACTCGGCCATCGAGGAGGCCAAGGCGGACGCGGTCGGCACCCACAACCTGGCCGAGCTCGTGGGGCAGGGCGTCTACGACCGGGAGTTCCTCCACCAGGTGTGGATCTCCCACCTGGCCGACCTCTTCCGCTGCGTCCGCTTCGGGGCCAACGAGGCGCACGGGAAGGGATGCATGACGCAGTTCAACTTCCTGCGCGAGCAGGGCGCGATCACCTACGACTCGGCCGGCGGCACGTTCTCGGTGGACTTCGACCGGATGCCGGACGCCATGTCGAAGCTCGCCGGCCGCTACCTCACCCTGGAGGCCACGGGGGACTACGAGGGCGCCGGGAAGTTCCTGGACCGGTACGGGAAGATCCCGCCGGACATGCGGAGCGCGCTCGACCGCCTGAGGGACGTCCCCGTGGACATCCGGCCCAGCTACGAGGTCATGGACCTCATGCGGGGGTGGTGAAGGGTCTCCGCCTCTGATGGCGAGGAGACGCGGCGAACGCCGGTGACCTGGCATCCGGAGCGGAGAGCCGCAGCAGCGTCACGACCGCGCTCCCCGAAGTCCCGCAATCCTCATATGTAAAATTTGAGGCGCGTCCATGACCCCTCGCTCGATCTTGACGTACTCCGTGTCCGAGCTCGCACTCGACTGATCGTTGCCACACCCTCGGTGAGTCACGGCAGACGACTCGATCCGAAAGGATGAGCAGCGATACCCGGAGCCTGATCAACAAGATCGAAGGAGAACCACATTTGACTCTTGCTCCAGGATCCCGGTTCACTCTGCACTCCGCTGCTCGGACCCTCGTTCCTAACCGTCACGTTGCCACAGCAGCTGTGAAGTGAATCCTGGCTACGTACTCAGCAGACCATACACCCATATATCTATTCTTCCGGAGCCGGACACCAACTCTCTAATCCATAATAACCATTTGAATCCGCCATAGCTCTCGTCGGCACCGTCGTCTGAATAAAGAGCGGACAGGACCCTTGAAAACCGACTGGCATCGAGTCGGTCGGCGATTCTATGGTCCCCAGATATCCTCTCCGCGCATTGATCAGGTCAATCTCCCGCTTTCCTTTAGCAAGTGGACGTTCTAACCACAGCGTACTATCAGGTGCAAGAACAACATCCGAGACTACTGGAATGGTCGCCGGCCACCACGAGTAAAGCTTGTTCCAGCTCTGCCCCACAATCGGCGCCGTAGGACCAAACCGCCTCCTCTTCTCAGCAATCATCCACTCCTTCTCTACAGCATCCACAGGTACAACTGGAGCATCAACACGATACGCTGAAATCAGCGTGCCGTCGTTGCCAACAAAGCATGCTCCGTGTTGACTAAGCGACGCTGTGGCAAACAGGCCACTGGCTATAGCATCCCAAGTCCTCTCGATTGTACCGCTAAAGGGATCGCGTGTCGGATAGGTCGTGAAGCGCGGCAGCCGGGTCGTTTGATTGCGAACCGTAACAAATTTCTGTAAACCAATGCTATCATCCTGAAGCGTGATCTTGTAGACATTCAAGGCAGTGCGCTCTTTGCGATCGCTTCTGGACACATCAAAAGCGCCCGTTTGCGAAATCAAGGCCGTCGAATCAGATATCGGGGCGATCTGTGGTACAGCATACCGGCCTGATACCTTGCCTCCTTCGATCTCCCTCCGCATGACAAACCTCCCACTCGGCCGAAACCAATCAACTCGTACCAGGCTTCGGATTAGAAGACCTCTCTTAGGTAGCCATGCCAATTGGTTGAACTTGAACGCGGGGCCGCCGAGAAACTCAAGTTCTCCGGGTCCGCCTCCGTGTCCTCCAATGCTACCGAGATATCTACCGGACCGGTCATAGAGTCTCACCCGTGCATTGAGTCCATCGAGTACGAGCATTTTCCCGGCACTCTCAGGCGAGGCAAATCCCAAAACTGAGCCGAGAGAATTTCCACCGTTGCTCTCGATCTTCATCTTCGGGACAAGATGGAGGCGACTTCTCAATATTGGTGCTGGCGTCTCAGCTGCCAAGGCCGAATCGCAGACAGCGGCCAAGTCATAGGCGCTCCTCCCCCCCGTTGCCTGCAGTACATGCTGAGAGTTGCCACACCCGGCGGTTAACGCGGTCAACCACAAACAGACTAGACGGCTCCTACAACTCACGTGACACTCCAGTAGACTCGCTGTCTCAACGTACAAGCTGCTCCCTCGCCACGGCATCGGGCCCAAACCGAGACGTGGCTTCACGGCATCGCCGGAAACCTAGCTGATGGACGTCAACCGCAGGTCTCTGCCTGGATCTGATCCCCCTCGAAATAACAGCAGAAGCACGTATTGCAGTTGTCAGAACCGTCGGTGCAGCACCACCCTGTCGAGTGGTGGCAGGCGAAGGCTGGACTTGCCGTGGCCAAGATGCCTCCGGTTGCAAGGAATAGCGCGCCGGCGAGAAGCTTTAGGTTCAGCCGTGACACTTTCATCCTACCTCCTCTATTAGGGTAGAAGGTCGTTCGGGGCTTCACTGCCTTAGCAGCACATCTCGGCTTGGGCCCAGTTCGAATAGGCTGTCTAGCACGTCAGCACTTGGGATCCCCACATATTCGCGCAGTACATGTCCTTGAACTCCGGTGCGTACAAAAGCCGGAACTTCGGTCACAAATGTCAACCCCGAATTAGGGCCGGCCGTCGAATAGTACGGGAGAGGGCCGTCTGTGGGCTGATTCTTCACGAATTGCAAATCGCGAGTAATGCCATATAGATGAACTATGCGCGAATGATGTGTGCGCAGATACTTGACTATCCGTGCCCTGGCGGGACGACAATATCGGCAATCGGTATCGAACAAGAATAGCAACGCGGGGTGTTTGACCATCACCGTGGAGTCGCCCGTGGACGTCAAATGAGTGACTGACAGGGAGTCACCAACGTGAGTCACGCGCCATTCACCTCGTACACTGACTCTTCCGAACTCATACCAGCTCGCAAGGAGAAGGGCCACAAGACCAAGACCCACCATAATCCAGGGCCACCTCATCCCTGCTTCAGAAATAGGCATCCTCCGCTCTCCCCTTCCTGCCTGCTGCTGTCACCAGAGCAACCGCGAAGGCACCATCCTCCGCTCCGCTGCTTCAAGCCCCTCTATGAGAAGCCAATTGGCACAACGTCAACAAACTTGACTTCATCGGATTCGGTCCGAAGTCTCGTGAGGTTCGCCCCTGAGCCTGTCCGGCAACCGGGTGATCAACTGAAGGGAAATATCTCGTCGTGCGGCTAAGAATATCTGTGTCAAGGCGGAGATTCTTATCTAGGACCTCCTGCCCTGCCCGTACCGTGCGTAACTACAGCACCGACTCCACTGTCAAGAAAGATGGCCTCCAACATGAACAGCGCTACTTCCAAAATGGCAATCGTTAAGCTCATCTCAGGTGCGCGCTGCGTCGATTTTGGTATAGGGCACGTCCATGCTGGTAACGGATCGCGCTCCAGCTACTTCGGGAGCCGGTGCACGAGGTGAGCGAGCAACTCCTTAGGAGGCAGCCGCCGGACGTCCCCGAGTGGCCGACCGGTAAGCCGCTTCGCGAACCGGCCCAGCGCATCCGCGCTCGCGTAGCCGAACCGCCTCATGAGGACCGCTCGCGTAGGCTGGGCGTTCCGCTGCGCGTGGTCACAGACGCAACAGAGCCGCATGGCGTCAAGGGCCCGCTTGGACGGCGGTAAACCTCGCTGCCGAAAGAAGCGCGCGAGCGCGTGCCTCTCGCAGATCCCGGACTCCGACCTGAGATAGGGATCCTTCCAGCACAGCTTCGCCCACTCCGCTGACGTGCGGGCCGGCGTTGGCCCGTCCAGCGCAGCCGTGTACACGCGCACCACCAGCGGCTCGGTGTTCCCGACCTCCCGCGCGAACGCCCCGGCCACCCACAGCCCGCGATCCACGACCTGCACGAGCGCCCGCTTGAGCTCCTCCGGCGAGCACGTTCCGTCCGGCAACGTACGGATGCGGGCGAACCCGAGGCGCCGAAGCTCCCCGACCACCAGGGCCGAGCGGCGGAAGGGAGCCAGGAAGAGCGCCGTGCACGGCTGGAGCGCGCGCTCCGCCCACACCGCGAGCGAAGGGAGGGGGCCCGACAGCTCCCCATCCAAGTGCGGCGCGATGGCCGCCACCGGGGGCTCGATCCGGTGGGCCGAGTCCCACCCGATCACCTCCGCCCACAGGCCCTGTCCCCCGAGCGCGCGCACGCACTCCGCAGCCCAGTCCTTTCGGCTCGTGACGAGGCAAACGCGCGGGTTCGGCACCGGCTGCTCTCTCGTTTCAGGGCCGAAGACAAGGGGATCGAGGGCCGGCGGGAGCGTCGATCTATAGTGACAAGGCGTGGAAGCGCTGGCGACTCGCACCTCGGATGCATCATACGCTTGCCATCGCACGTCGTCAACGATTTCCAGAACGACGGCGGCCGCCTCCGCACATAATATACACTTCCGCCGCTGCTGCCGTCCGGGCACCCCGGCCCGCCGCCTCGAGCGGGCCGGCTCCGCCCCCCGTGTCCCGCTCCGCCCGCACCGTTATGTTGGCGCCCGCGATGGCGTCACCGGCACCGGAACCATCGCGCCGACCGACGGCGCCACCGACGCCGGCGCCCAGGGCCCAAGTTGACGAGACGGAGAACCGACTTCGACCCACGCCGCCACCCGAGATGCCGCAGACCATGCCCGAGAGCCATTCACAGCCACCGATCCCCGCCACCTGATGCCCCGACGCGACGACATCCACTCGATCCTCCTCATAGGCTCCGGCCCGATCGTCATCGGGCAGGCCTGCGAGTTCGACTACTCGGGCACGCAGGCGTGCCGCGCCCTCCGCGAGGAGGGCTACCGGGTGATCCTGGCCAACTCCAACCCGGCCACGATCATGACCGACCCGGACGTGGCCGACGCCACCTACATCGAGCCGCTCACGCCCGAGTGGGTGGCCCGGATCATCGAGAAGGAGCGCCCGGACGCGCTCCTCCCGACCATGGGCGGGCAGACGGCGCTCAACCTCGCCCTCGACCTCGAGCACGACGGCGTCCTCGAGGAGTACGGGGTCGAGCTGATCGGCGCCGACGAGCGCGCCATCAACATGGCCGAGGACCGCGAGGAGTTCGCCGAAGCCATGCGGCGCATCGGCCTCGCCGTCCCGCACGGCGGCTTCGCGCACAGCCTCGAGGAGGCGCGCGAGATCGTGAAGGACGTGGGCTTCCCGGCCATCCTGCGCGCCTCTTTCACGCTGGGCGGGACGGGCGGCTCGGTGGCCTACAACCGTGAGGAGTTCGAGGAGCTGGTCGAGCACGCGCTCGACCGCTCGCCCATCCGCGAGGTCCTCATCGACCGGAGCGTGATCGGCTGGAAGGAGTTCGAGCTCGAGGTCATGCGGGACGGCGACGACAACGTGGTCGTCGTGTGCTCGATCGAGAACATCGACCCCATGGGGGTCCACACGGGCGACTCGATCACGGTCGCGCCGGCCCTCACGCTCACCGACCGCGAGTACCAGAAGATGCGGGACGCCGCGCTGGCGGTGATCCGCGAGATCGGGGTCGAGGCCGGCGGGTGCAACATCCAGTTCGCGTTCGACCCGGACAGCTCCGAGATGCTGGTGGTCGAGATGAACCCCCGGGTGTCGCGGAGCTCGGCGCTCGCCTCGAAGGCCACCGGCTTCCCGATCGCCCGCATCGGCGCCAAGCTCGCGGTGGGCTACCGGCTGGACGAGATCGAGAACGCGATCACCAGGGTCACCCCCTCGTGCTTCGAGCCGGTCCTCGACTACGTCGTGGTCAAGATCCCCCGCTTCGCCTTCGAGAAGTTCCCGCGGGCGGACGCCACGCTCGGGATCCAGATGAAGGCGGTGGGCGAGGTCATGGCCATCGGCCGCACCTTCCAGCAGGCGTGGCTCAAGGGCTTCCGGGCGCTCGAGAACGGGCGGGACGGCTGGACCGTGGGGAGCCTCGAGGACGACCGCCTCGAGGACGACTCGCTCCAGACCCTGCGCGCCGCGCTCCGGGTCCCGACGCCCGAGCGTCCCTTCCAGATCCGCCGCGCGCTCGAGGCGGGGCTCGACCCCGAGGAGATCGCCGGGCTCACGAAGATCCAGCCCTGGTTCATCCGCCAGCTCGAGGAGCTGGTCGAGGAGGGGAAGGCGTGGGCGGTGGCGGGCGGCTCCGGCACCCCGCCTCCCGACGACGAGGGGGACGAGTTCGCCCGCACCCTCCACCGCATGAAGCGGCTCGGCTTCGGGGACGCGGAACTGGCGCGGATGCGCGGCACCACCGAGAAGGCCGTGCGCGACGCGCGCCACGCCCTCGGCCTCCGCCCCGTCTACAAGGTGGTCGACACCTGCGCCGGAGAGTTCCCGGCGGCGACGCCCTACCTGTACTCGACGTACGAGGACGAGAACGAGTCGGAGCGCTCGGGGCGCCCGAGCGTGGTGATCCTGGGGAGCGGCCCCAACCGGATCGGGCAGGGGATCGAGTTCGACTACTGCTGCGTCTCGGCCGTGCTCGCCCTGCGCGAGGAGGGCTACGAGACGATCATGGTGAACTCGAACCCCGAGACCGTCTCGACCGACTTCGACATCTCCGACAAGCTCTACTTCGAGCCGCTCACGGTCGAGGACGTCCTCGAGATCGTCGAGCTCGAGAAGCCCGAGGGCGTCATCGTGCAGCTGGGCGGGCAGACGCCGCTCAGCCTGGCCCGCCGGCTCGAGGACCTGGGCGTCCCCATCCTGGGGACGAGCGTGGACGCGATCGACGAGGCGGAGGACCGCGGGCGGTTCGAGGCGCTGTGCCGCCGGCTCGGGATCGCCGCCCCGGCGGGCGGCGCCGCCACCGACGTCGAGGAGGCCGTCGGGATCGCCGGGGGGATCGGCTACCCGGTCCTCGTGCGGCCGAGCTACGTGCTGGGCGGGCGCGCCATGGAGATCGTCTACGACGAGCGGTCGCTGCGCGACTACTTCGCCCGGGCGGTCCGCGCCTCCCCCGAGCACCCCGTCCTCCTGGACCGCTTCCTCGAGGACGCCTTCGAGGCGGACGTGGATGCGGTCTCCGACGGGGAGCGCGTCCTCATCGGCGGGGTCATGCAGCACATCGAGGAGGCCGGGATCCACTCGGGCGACTCGGCCTGCGTCCTCCCGCCCTACCTCCTCCGCGAGGAGCACGTCGCGGAGATGCGCGAGCACACGCGGGCGTTCGCGAAGGCGCTGGACGTCCGGGGGCTCCTCAACGTGCAGTACGCCGTCCACGACGGGACGGTCTACGTCCTCGAGGTGAACCCGCGGGCCAGCCGCACCGTGCCGTTCGTGAGCAAGGCCACGGGCGTGCCGCTCGCCCGGGTGGCCGCGCGCGTCCTCGTGGGCCGCACCCTGGACGACCTCGGGCTCCCCGATGAGCCCCCGGTCCGCGACGTCGCGGTGAAGGAGGCGGTCTTCCCCTTCGACAAGATCCCCGACGCGGACCCCCTGCTCGGCCCCGAGATGCGCTCGACGGGGGAGTCGATGGGGCTCGCCGACAGCTTCGGCCTCGCCTTCGCCAAGGCGCAGGTGGGGGCGAGCGGGGCGCTCCCCCTGAGCGGGACGCTGGTCGTCACGGTGAACGACCGCGACAAGGACGCGGCCACCGCGATCGTCCGGCGCTTCCACGAGCTCGGCTTCGAGATCCTGGCCACCGAGGGGACGGCCCGGCACCTGAACGGCCGGGGCGTCCCGGCCGGGACGGTCCTCAAGATCCACGAGGGCCGCCCCCACATCCTCGACCTCCTCCTCTCGGGCGAGGTCGACCTCCTCATCAACACCCCGCTGGGGAAGCACTCCCAGCAGGACGACTACCTCATCCGGCGGACCGCGATCGCGCGCGGGATCCCGTACACGACCACGCTCTCGGCCGCGTCGGCCGCGGCCGACGCCATCATCGCCCTGCACAACCGCAAGCTGACGGTGAGGAGCCTGCAGGAGCGGGTGGACGGGGCCCCGACCCCCGCGCCCGCCTCCGACGCCGAGCGGCCGGCCGCCGCCACGCCCTCACGGGGAGCCACGACATGACGCTGACCGGGTTCTTCCTCTTCCTGCACGTCCTCGGGATCGTCCTGTGGGTGGGCCTCGCGGTCGCGCTGCCGTTCGTGACCGGACCGGCCGCGCGCCACGAGAGCCTCGAGGTGACCGCGTTCGCGTACGTGATCGCCGACCGGCTCACCCGGACGCTCGGGCTGGCGGGGATGATCCTCACGCTGGCGGGAGGCATCGGGCTGACCATGGCCCACGGGTATCCCTGGTTCCGGCCGTTCCCGCGGCACTGGCTCTTCCAGATGCAGCTCCTGGGGATCGTCGCGGTGGCCGTCGGGATCGCCTACCAGGTGCCCCTCTCGGCCCGGCTGGCCCGGGAGGCGCGCGCGTCGGCGCAGGCGGGGGAGCGGACGGAGG
>Ga0209918_1001541_pt1 | contig 12200 bp, 9 predicted proteins | sample SalPonD_shore_MG_FD_185712 | JGI IMG/M metagenome (GOLD analysis project Ga0209918, IMG submission 185712) | Salt pond soil microbial communities from South San Francisco under conditions of wetland restoration - Salt Pond MetaG... | ecosystem: Environmental > Aquatic > Marine > Intertidal zone >...
CTTGCACCCGCAGTGCCCATCGAAGCATTCATGAACGTAATGAACCGCCGTATACCAGACCGGTACGTACGGTGGTGTGAGAGGACAGGTAGGGAATTAATCCCTATCTTCCTACTCGATTCTTTGGATTTTGTTGGTAGCCTTATTTCCCCATGATCATTATTTTTTTGAGTCTCCAAACTCGACTGGCAGCCAGCTTTGTGATGAGAAAATGAGATTTAATGAATGAATTGGCGAATGGAACTCTCGTTATAGAGCTCGGCCCTGTAAGGCAATCCATAAGGCTCTGCCTTGTCGAATTCCTATTATCATTTTTAATGAGGCTAACTTTTGTCAGTCCCCCATCCTAAATCCTTCTCCCAGGGAGAGAAGGACTTGTGGATGGTGCCTGAAAATCATTATCCATACATAAAATAATTAATCAACAGCACCCCGCTGATGATGAGCAGCCCGAAAAACTCCCGGGTTTTCTCAATCCAGGGTTTCGTGGCCTGCATGGACGCGGCGATGTTCTGCATACGGTACTTGGTAAACCAGTCCCACGCTCCGTCTTTGGTGAAGAAAAGGAATATGGCGTATACCAGGTAAAAGGCCGTGACGACCAGGTATAGCGTGGGAAAATAATACCCGAACACTGCAGCAAGACACCCCGCCGCGGCCACCAGGTAGATGGAAACCCACAGCCAGGCATCCGGATCATTCAGGTTCAAATAAGCAAAGTATATGAAAGCTAACCCGAAGATAATATTGAATACAATCATAATGACGTTGTGTTTAAGTCAGTATATTTCTATTCAGGTAATTTATACTCTGTGTAATACTATCAAAAGGCGAACCGGGACATTCGTCTTGTTCTACAAAGAAATGTTTTAGCCCGGCCTGGTCAGCATGGGCAAATACTCGTTTGAAATCGATGATACCATTACCCACTTCGGTGAAAAAGTGTTTGGAAGTATTATCCATATCTTTCACATGCCACAACGGGAAGCGGCCCGGATGTTCCTTGAACAGTGCTACTGGATCATGATTCCCTTTAATGACCCAGTAAATATCCATTTCCATTTTTACCAGGTCCCCGTCAGTATTATTTAACAATACCTGGTAGGGAATCTGTCCTTCCATCATCTGGAATTCAAAATTGTGATTGTGATAACAGAATTGTATTCCTGCTTTTTTACAGGCTTCCCCTGCCTTATTAAAATGTTCAGCGATGCGTTTATAATCATCAATCGTTTCGCGCTCGGTGTCGAACAGGTAAGCACATACCATAAATTCCTGTCCCACTTTTGCCGCATCTTCCACGGCCCGGTCCCAATCGTGTAAAATAGTACCTTTGGGATATTCCCCATTCATTTTCCGGGAACCGAGAAGATAATGACTACTCGGTATGGTTAACCCATGGTCGTTTAATACTTTTGTGAATTCGGAGGGTTTCATACCGTAATAAAGTTCCGTTCCGGTATAGGTTGCACCCTCCATTTCTTTATAACCGATTTTGGCAACTCGCGCAAGCGTGCCTTTGGGATCTTTTTGCATGGCATCACGTACGGTGTATAACTGCAAACCGGGTTTATAGCGGGATGCTTTGGTGAAGGATTTCGAAAGAGAAGGAAAGAAAAGAGCGCTGCCGGCTAGCCAGGCCGATTGCTTAAGAAAGTCTTTACGGGTAGTCATGATACCAAATATTTTAGAGTTGTAGATTTGGGCACAAAGTACTGATATTAAATTAATAAAATGAATTTATAATTAAATCACTGAAAGCAAAGAAAAATTTTGATAAAGGGAAAGAAAAATTTAATGTCTGATGATTATTGGATTTAAAGGTTACAAATATGTTTATTTAAGACTGCAGGCTTGAAAATGTGGTGAATTTAAGATATGATAAGGCATACTCTGAAAATGCTGTGATTTCATTTCAGTACAAGTTTGGCTGTTAAAAGTAGCTTTATATAAGAAGGGTTGAGAAAGGTGAATTTAAAAATCATTATTTTCAGCCCGGATATTTCACAGAAAATTATACTATAATGAATTAACTTATTGATGCAAATACACTTATATCTTTTTTTAAGGTTGGAAAATTAATGACACGGTGTAGTACGCTGCGAAATTTTTCCCTCCGCTGCGTTGAAGTTAAAATGGCTTACTCAACGTATATGTATACGATTCCGTCCCCATTTTAGCCCTCGTCCCGAATACCTTCGGGGTTGCTGAGAAAAAAATTTCTTGGTGAAATATCCGGGTTAGTGGAAGGGCTTTCTACTCTCCTGCATATATGATATATCAGATTCTTGGAATATTTATTTCCAACCGGCTTGTACAGGGATGTTCGTTACGGAAATAATGTTAATGGGATTTTAAGGCAGGGATTTGTATTGTTGGCTCTGAAGATTATTAAATCATCGCGTTTTGAGGAAAGGGTATGACTGATGATCTGAATAAAGAATTTATTGCGGATATGAGGTTAGCGAAGGAAATGTATGTTTTTAACGATGTGCATCAATTATTAACACGAAACTAAATCAACGATCATGACTAAGAAAAAGGATAGTCCAGAGAAATCAACGGATAAAAGAATGAGCAGACGTGATTTTCTCAAAAATGCGTCTCTCGCATCAGCGGGTTTTTATTTTGTCCCACGGCATGTACTAGGCGGGAAGGGATTTACGGCTCCCAGTGATACCTTATACATCGCATCGGTAGGTGCGGGAGGAAAAGGAAGAAGCGATATTCAACATTTTGCAGCAAGTGGAAACGCCAAGATTGCATATTTGTGTGATGTAGATGATCGTCGCTCAGCGGAAACACGAAAAGATTTTCCGGATGCCCCGTACTATCACGATTGGCGAAAAATGTTTGACAAGGAAAGTGATAATTTTGATGCGGTTTCGGTAAGTATTCCGGATCACAACCACGCAACAGTTGCATTGAATGCAATGGAGCTGGGTAAGCATGTGTATGTACAAAAGCCCCTGACCCACGATATTTATGAAGCCCGAATGCTCACCGAAGCAGCTAAGAAATACAAAGTGATAACCCAGATGGGGGATCAGGGAGCTTCGAATGATGGCATTCGAATAATGAAGGAATGGTATGAAGCCGGTGTCATTGGCGATATTAAAGAAGTGTATTGCTGGACCAACCGCCCGGTATGGCCACAAGGTATACCCTGGCCCGATAAACATCCCAAAGTTCCGAAAGAACTGAATTGGGATCTCTGGTTGGGAACGGCTCCTAACACCAAGTATATCGACAATCTGGTTCCCTTTAACTGGCGCGGCTGGTGGGAATTCGGCACCGGCGCCCTGGGTGATATGGGATGCCATATCGTTGGACCGGCCTTTAAAGTACTGGAGTTGGGTTATCCCAAAGAGGTTAATACAAGTGTAAGCACTATTTATGACGGTATATTCAAGGAAGCCTATTACCCGAAAAGTGGTCCGGTTTCAAGCTCCACCCATTTCAAATACGATTTGGGCAACGGTAGAGAGATGAAGCTGCACTGGATGGACGGCGGCATTCAGCCCGAACGTCCGCCGGAACTGGGGCCAAACGAAGTGATGGGCGACGGTGGAAACGGTACCCTGTTTATTGGAACCCGTGGTAAGTTCATGTGCAGTACTTATGGAGCCAACCCACGCATGCTCCCGGTTTCCCTTACGGATGACATTAACGTACCGAAGAAATATCCACGTGTACAGGGGGGTTCCGAAGGTCACTATAAGCAGTGGGTTGATGCAGCGTTAGCCGGCTACGGCAATGCAGAAGTCGATTCACCATTTGTGGGCTATGCCGGTCCGCTGACTGAATCTATTTTGATGGCGAACCTTGCGATACGAAGCTTCAATTATCGTGAGCCCCGCAAGAACGGTAAAGGCGAAGTTACCGGTTATGATTATCCCGGCCGCGGCATTACCATGGAATGGGATGCGAAAAACATGCGGGTAACCAATTTCGATCCGGCCAATCAGTTTGTGAAGCGCAATTATCGCGATGGTTGGGGAGAATTGAAAGTGTAAATTAGATTTCTAATTCTAAATGATCTACTAACGTAAGTTCGATTAAAGAAACACAAATCATTGATGTCATTCCGAACGGATGTGCCTGTCCCGCATACTTTCGGGAGGAATCTATTTAATTCACCTTTCGAATCCCGCTTGCGGGGATGAGAAAGCACGCTAACGTTTAATAGGGCAATATATATAACTTTGTGAAATTAGAAATACGCCGCTCAAGCAGAATTAGTAAATTGGGCTGCATTCACCAGGTCAGATCTCTCAGCCCGCAAGCGGGATTCGAGATATATGGGAGTAGATTTCTCCTCACATACGTTCGTCGAAATGACAATACAAGATTACGGTTAATTACACAAATATTAATCGAACTCAGTTTACTACCCTCCAAGGGTTTCAAACCCTTGGAGGGTTTTTTAATTACTGCGTTATAATCGAACCGATCTTCAATATATCAGCCAAAACACCGGCGGCGGTCACGTCTTTTCCGGCGCCCGGTCCCTGGATGATCAGGGGATTGGTGGCATAGCGTTTAGAGTAGATCTGCACCAGGTTATCCGTACTTTTAAGCTGACCTAAGGATGAATCCCGCGGTACGCTTCGGATGCCAACGGATATCTTCCCGTCTTCAAGTTTACCTACATAGCGTAGGGTTTCTCCCCGGCTGCGAGCTTCATCAAATTTAGCTTTCCATGCTTTATCATATTGATGCAGGGCATCCAGAAATTCGCCGCGATCTACTTTCACCAGCTCTTCGGGAATGAGCGATTCTACCGACAATTCTTCTCGTTCGATGGAATGTCCCAGCATACGTGCGAGAATCAAAAATTTGCGAGCCACATCTTCACCGGAAAGGTCATCCCGTGGATCGGGTTCGGCGTATCCTTTCTCCCGGGCCTGAACCACAGCTTCACTGAAAGGAGTACCTTTATCAAGCTCATCAAAAATGTAGTTCAAACTTCCGGAAACGACACCTGAAATAAACGTAATTTGATCGCCGGTTCGCACCAGGTTGCGAATACTGTCCAAAAGGGGGAGAGCGGCACCGACCGTCGTTTCATATTCATAATAGGCGTTATTATCTGACTTCAACTGGTGCAGCTTATCATAAAATTCCTGCTCAAAGGTATTGGCAATTTTACTGGGAGTGGCGATGTGAATGCCATTCTGGAGCAAATGCGGGTATAAATGGGCCACTTCCGCACTTCCGGTGGCATCCACAAAAATAGTGTTATGCTGCGTTTCATCCGTGATACGATTAAGCAAGCTATCCCAATCCAGGTGTTGACCCTTGTGAGAAAGTTTATTGACTGCTTCAGCGGGATGCAGGCCACGTTCATTCCATACCACCGATTTGCTATTGCATATCCCGATGATTTTAATGGTTAAATCATCATTTTCCAGGTTATTGATTTGTTCTAATAAGGTACCACCGATAGCTCCCACACCGGCCACAAAAACGTCAATACGTTTGTCATCAATGCAGATATGATCGTTAATCAGGCGCGCCGCGAGCTTGGCTTTATGTTCTTTAACAAATAGGGATGCAAAGCGCCGGCCGGCGGCATGTCGGATTTCAACAGGATTGATCTTCTTGGCATCCAGAATCTTAAGGGCTTGCTGAAGTAACCGGCTGTTATTTTTCAGGGAATTATTGAAGATTTTAAGCTGATAAACCTTTTCCGTTTTAAAACAAAGTTCATCGCGTTCTGACGCATATTCCAATTCCGGCTGAATACGTTCATATTGATCGGGTTTCAGGATCAGGCTGATTTGCAATTCATTGTGACGCGATTTGATGTGAGAAATAGCAGATTGCCCGTCTTCTAACTGGTCCACGGAAGCATCGACAATACGGTTGATGCTCTCTTCGGCATTCGATTGTATATCCAGGTGAATGTAGGGGCCTGTGAATGATACTGAACGGAAATTCCCATTGGACGGATAATCCGCTGTTATTAAGGTGCCGGGGTGGTTGGGATTAAAACTGTTTTTAACCTTTAAGGGGATGTTCAGTTTATGCAGTGGACTTACCGTTTTGGGGTGAATAACTTTGGCGCCGTGGCGCGAAAGTTCTTCGATATCTTTGTAATTCAGGTTTTGAAGCGTTTGGGCTGTCGGTACAATTTTGGGATCGGCGGTCAGTACGCCATCCACATCCGTCCAGATTTCCAGGCGGTCGGCCCGAAGTGCTTCTGCAACCAGTCCGGCCGTGTAATCTGAACCTGAGCGACCCAGCGTTGTAATTTTTTCTTCATCCGTTCCACCGATAAAACCGGTGATGACAGGGATATGTCCATTGGGTTGCTGAAAATGCTGGCGGATTAAATTTCGGGTTGCTTCTGAGCACACTTCCGCTTCGCCAAACCGTTGGTTGGTTCTGACGAATTGATGCGCTTCATAAGAACGAGCTTCCAATTTTTTAGCTCCCAGAACGGTTGAGAAGATATATGCGGATAAGCGTTCGCCGTACGAAAGTATCAGATCCTGCCAGGCTTTCTGTTCCTGTGGATCTTCAGGGCGTTTTTGCAAATTCTCTTCAAGCTCATCAATCAAATCTATCACATGCTGATCGGGTGCACCCGGGGTACCGGTTAATTCTCGTAAAATGGAAAGATGGTGCATCTTTAATGTTTCAATGTCCTGCATCAATTGTTGGTCGGTAAGCGAAGTTTCACCGGTAAGTTCTAATAATTGATCGGTTACCCCGCCAATAGCTGAAACCACTACTATTGTGCGGTTTTTTTTATTGTGTTTCTTGACAATGTTCACAGCGCGGTTGATACATTCCGCGTCTTTTAAAGAAGTACCGCCAAATTTCAGTACGTGCAGCATGAGAATTATACTTTCTGTAAGTGTTTGTTTTTTCTTAAAAAAGAATGAATAAGTTCGTTAATTTCCTCGAATTCAATCAAAAAAGCGTCATGTCCGTGCGGGGAAGCAAGCTCGGCATATTGTCCACCCGGGATCAGCTTGGCCAGCTCTTTCTGTTCATCGATCGGGTAGAGGGTGTCGGAATCGATGCCAAGCACCAGTACGGGGATGTCAATACGCCCCAGTACCTCTTCGTATGTTCCCCGACCGCGGGAAACATCGTGACTGTCCATGGCCTGAGTTAAGCGTACATAGGTGAGGGCATCGAAACGGCCGCTCAGTTTTTTGCCCTGGTAGTCCAGGTACGATTCGATTTGGAATTGCGATGAATCGGGTTGCAGCTCCCGGCCAAATTTATCTTCAAAATCTGCCGGACTCCGATAGCTGATCATGGCGATCATCCGGGCCACCGACAGTCCGTGTTCCGGACCGTCGTTCAGATCATAAAATCCATCCTTCCATTTGGGATCTCCATAAATGGCCTGGCGTTGAGAATGGCTCAGCCCAATGGCCCAGGGGGTATGATTTTTACCCATCGCCATGAGTACCGCACGCTGGGCCCGTTGATCCATAATCGTAAATTCCAGCGCCTGCATGCCACCCATGGAGCCACCCAGAACCAGTTCGATTTCATTGATTTTCCACTGGTCGAGCACCTGTTGCTGCAGGCGGATCATATCACGAATGGTAACTTTCGGGAAGTCGCCCCGCCAGGGTTTGCCCGTCTCGGGATTGGTTGACCACGGTCCAGTGGTCCCATAGCAGCTTCCCAACACGTTCATGCAAACAATATATTGTCGTGAAGGATCAAGAATACCATCGGGTTTGAACAGGCCTCCAAACCAATCATCGGCTTCCGCATTACCGGTCAGGGCATGAAAAATTATTACAACATTCGAGCGGTCTTCATTCAGTTCACCCCAGGTTTGATAAGCTACTTCCGGTTCTTCAAAAGTAAATCCATCTTCTGTTACGAATGGATGTGCTAACCGATGTAATTTGACGTCTTCACTCATTGGTTTAATTATTTTATCAGCTAAAATCCAACGGATTTTCAGCTTTGGAAAAAAGTTTCTTAAATGGGAAACAGGCGCAGCCGGTATATAACCAGTCTGCACCTGTTTTGATTGCCCTAACGAAATATGTGGTCTCTGAATTATGACACATAAGATGAATTGTTAACCAGAAAAGGATATTTCACCGTTCACTGGTATGGGGTTTTGTAGAATATCCAGCACCGGACAACGATTTTGGGCAAAATGTTTTAGCTGATCCAGTTTTCCCTGATCCGTTTCGTCGGTTTTGATCGTTGTTTCATACTCGATGTTATGGAAACCGGCTCTTGCCTCGCTCAGGTTCAGGAATCCGCGCAGGTCCAAATCGCCTTTCGCTTCTACTTTTACTTCTTCTACTTCAATGTCCAAAACCGAAGCGTAAGCCTTGATCACGATTTCCTGGCAGGCGGTAAATGCACCCAGGACCAGTTCAACCGGGTTCGGGGCCGTGTCCGTTCCCCCCAGGGATTCGGGTTCATCCGAAGATAGATTGAATTGACGAATGTTGATATCCGCCAATAAGCCATCCTTCAGACTCGAACGCGCACTAAATTGCGCGTCCGCGGCCTTGGGATCATTATTAATTTGTTCCACAGCAGCCGTTACCGCCTGACTAATGGGGTTCACCTGCTGTGTTGCTGTTTCTTCTGTGCTCATAGATTTAGGTTCAACTCCAATTTTAAATTTAGGGTGAAATTACGCATTCACCGAGATTTTTTCGAAAGCCTGTGCAAAATCAGCTTTGATATCGTCAATATGTTCGATACCTACGGCCACGCGAATCAGGTCGGGCGTTACGCCACCTGCTGCCTGCTCTTCTTCGGTCAACTGTTGATGCGTGGTAGATGAAGGGTGAATCACCAGGGTTTTGGCATCGCCCACATTCGCCAGGTGGCTGGCCAATTCTACATTTTCAATGAAGTCGCGGGCTGGTTCATATCCACCTTTCACACCAAAGGTCAAGACAGCACCAAACCGTCCTTCTTTTAAATACTTCTTGGCACGTTCATGGAAGGGGTGTTCTTCGAGGCCGGTGTAATTGACCCAATCTACCGCGTCCTGTTCTTTAAGCCATTTGGCAAGTGCCAGGGTATTTTCGGTATGGCGTTCAATACGCAGCGACAGCGTTTCGAGTCCCTGTGTCAACAGGAAGCTGTTGAAGGGAGAAGGAGCGGCACCAATGTCGCGGAGGGCTTCAACACGGGCGCGAATGGCAAAAGCAATATTGCCGAACGGGCCGTCTTCACCGAAAACTTCCCAGAATTTCAGTCCGTGGTATGCGGGCGAGGGTTCTGTGAATACCGGGAAATTGCCGTTGCCCCAGTTAAAGTTACCGGCATCCACAATCACGCCGCCGATGGAAGTACCGTGTCCGCCAATCCATTTGGTGGCCGATTGGACCACGATGTTGGCTCCGTGCTTGATGGGCTGGGCGATCGCACCGGCTGCACCGAACGTGTTATCCACAATTAACGGAATACCGTGTTTCTGGGCCAGTTTTGATAGTCCTTCAAAATCGGGTACGGTACCGCGCGGGTTGCCGATCGTTTCTACATAAAGTCCTTTGGTATTTTCGTCGATTTTAGATGCATAATCTTCGGCATCTTCTCCATCGGTGAAGCGAACGTCGATCCCCAGGCGCGGCAGGGTTACTTTGAATTGGTTATACGTACCGCCATACAGGTTGCTGGACGAAACAATATTTTCGCCGGCCTGTGCAATGGTGGCAATCGTCATAAACTCGGCCGATTGACCTGAAGCGGTAGCAACGGCAGCAGCGCCTCCTTCAAGGGCGGCAATACGTTTTTCGAAGACGTCGGTCGTCGGGTTCATGATACGGGTGTAAATATTGCCGAATTCCTTCAGCGCGAATAGGGAAGCGGCGTGCTCCGTATCGTCAAATTCATAAGAAGTGGTTTGGTAAATAGGTAAAGCTCTCGATCCCGTGGCGGAATCTGATTCTTGTCCTGCATGCAATTGCAGAGTCTCAAATCGATAATTTTTTTCTTCTCCGTTGTTACTCATTGTCGTTTGTTGGGTTAAGTTAAGGTTGATGTACTAAATGTTGCTAAGAAACTTTATAAGGTCGAATTAAGAACTGGTGATCTACCTTTACACACCGGTTTTGTACAAAGTGAATATTATGGGTGCGAACCTGTTTGCCGACTTCCGGATGCTCACCTGTACCAAGCTGCAGCCAGATGGCTTTCGGTTTCAGCTCCAGGGCCTGATCAACGACAGCAGGTATATCTTCCGGCCTGCGGAAAATGTTCACGATATCTACCGCTTCCGGGATGCTGTTGAGATCGGGATAGGCTTTTTCTCCCAGGATTTCGTCAGCCCCGGGGTTGACCGGAATAATTTTATACCCGGCATTTTTCAGATACCGTCCTACATAATGACTGTCCCGGTGCATATTTCGTGAGATGCCGACAATAGCTATGGTTTGTACATCCTGTAGCAGCGCCTGTATATCGTCGGTTTCCTTCGATATTTCAGGATTTGCCCGCATCTTGCGGTCGTACCAGTTTGAAAAAGTCGATTTCATGTTATAATTCAGTATCTCGTTAAAAATTTATTCAATAAAAAAAGCCTCTCCCGGGAAGAATCCAGAAGAGGCTTTTTTAAAAGATAAAAAGGTGACCTCATCTCTCATCTATCCCGGATTTCTCCTGGCAGGAATTAGCACCTAACATTCTGATTGCTCAGAACCGGTTGCTAAGGTTTCACAGGGCCTGTCCCTCCACCTTTCTGGATAAGAGCTTTAACATTTTAAAGAACACATAAATAAAAAGCCCTCCGGTTGGCGAAGGGCTTTAAGCTTACTCAGTAAATAATTTCAGCAATAGCCCTGTTAGCCGTTATGACACATAATCATCATACAGCAACAGCACATCCCTGCATTAAGGATGGAATCAGTAATTTGGCTATTTGCGTTTAAAAAGTTCATATCGTCTGATAATAATTTTACTATCTAAATCTGCTATCAAGAATAAGATACATTTTTGAGAAAGTCCAATTAATTTTTTTGTTAGTTCAATAGTATCAAAGATATGTGGGGGTGGGAATGTTGTTTATTTGGCTGAATTAGGTGTTAAAAGCGCTTTTTGAAGAAGTAATATGTAATGAAGAATTTAGATTATATATCTGGTTTTGTAATAAATGCAAATATTATAAATCCCCTCTCGAGAGGGGCAGAATTTCGGCTTGCCCGAAATTCGGGGTGTGTCCATGAAGTGCGTACCAGCTTATTAACGGTAAATTTGGCCAGTAATTCGACCTGCGATACACACCCCGCTTTTTCGCATCACATTCGTGACGCTCAAACCCCCCCCCTCTCGAGTGGGGATTATTTTTTTAATCAAAATTAAGTTTATTTAAACGTTTCTGGGTTTACGTCTAATAAATGAACATTAAGCTTTAATCTAACCCCGGAATTCAACCGAAAAGTATCTTTTCCAAATTAAGAAAATTGGAAGGTGTGTGGATAATTGAGAAAAAACTGTAAGGAATGATATAGAAAATGGTCTTACTATGTTATGACAAAAAATTTCATACCATATAATCCTGCTCTAAAAGAAAAAGCCAGATACTTGAGAAATAATAGTACCCTTTCTGAAGTATTGCTATGGAAACATCTACATGGTACTAAGATGATGGGTTATGATTTTCACCGTCAGAAACCCCTTGATGAATATATCGTTGATTTTTATTGCTCTGAGTTAAAATTGGCTATCGAAATTGATGGATCTACCCATACTCCTGAAAAATTTCATAAGGATATGATGCGTCAGCGAAGGTTGGAATCGTTGGGCATTCATTTTTTACGTTTTGATGATCTGGAAGTTAAAAGAGGGCTTTGCAAAACCAGGGATTTTGTTTAAAGTCAAAGCCTGATTGATTTCAAAACCTCCCGAAAACTTTCGGGAAGAATTTGGACAAAAGTACGGTTTTGCAAAGTCCTCTTAAAAAGAATATGGATTCTGTCTTGGAAGATATTAGATATTGGATTAGAGAGAAAAGCAAAGGATAAGCAGGATGTTTACTCCAAATTAGCTTTTAATTACGCTATTTCAAACACACCCCGCTTTTTCGCTCCACAAACGTTTCGCTCAAAACCACCCCTCCCCGAAAGCGTTCGGGACAGGCTCAACAGGCTGTGAAAAAATCCAAAATCAAATAAAATGGACTTAAATAAATAAGGATATTCGCCTTTAAAACGCTGGGGTCATCCCCCTACACCCCCTTCGAAGGGGGACTT
>Ga0209918_1001542_pt1 | contig 12194 bp, 13 predicted proteins | sample SalPonD_shore_MG_FD_185712 | JGI IMG/M metagenome (GOLD analysis project Ga0209918, IMG submission 185712) | Salt pond soil microbial communities from South San Francisco under conditions of wetland restoration - Salt Pond MetaG... | ecosystem: Environmental > Aquatic > Marine > Intertidal zone...
GAGGACAGCTTGATCAAGAAGGTATATTTACAAAAAACGGTTGCATTTTCTGAAAAACGATTACTTTCAACCATTATTCATGAAAAACGTTTATTTATGATGGGGTTATATGAAAATCGGTTATTTAAATGTGTCGATCATTTAAAATATATCGACACATTTATTTTTCATGTTGAAACCATCGACATAAATAAACAACTCACTGCTCGGATATAAGAAAACACGGCTAAGAACAGGTAGTTAGTGAGGCCTAACGTTCATAAAAACGTTTTTAGGAGGGAATAAATGTATTTCATTTCTGTAAATTGTTATTTATAACAAAAGACAGAAATAAATCTCATGCATTACACGGAATTCCGTGAAGAGTTAAAAGTATTTCCAGTCTTTTCGACCCAGGAAATATTGAAGCATTTTCCTGAATTTGACAGCCGCAGGTTGGTCGAGTGGCAGAAAAAGGGTTACCTTAAAAAAGTTCGAAATCGATTCTATTATTTTGCAGATCAGGAAGTCAACGAACATTATCTATACCATTCTGCCAACAGGATATATAAGCCATCTTACGTTTCTTTGGAGTCAGCATTAGCTTGGTATAACTTTATTCCAGAGGAGTCATTTCAGATTATTTCCTGTACCACCCTTAAAACCCAAAAATTTGCGACTCCGCTGGGCACCTTTTCTTATCATCATTTGAGGCCAGCTTTGTATTTTGGATATCAAATTGAAAGATGGAACAATTATCCTTTTGTCATAGCGGGGCCAGAGAAAGTGCTCATTGATTACTTATATTTGCATAGCGAAATCCAAGGAACAAAAGATCTACTTATTTTGCGTTGGAATTCTGATGAAATCAAGGATCGTATCTCAATGGATACGCTTAATAAATTTGAGAAATACATCAACTCACCGGCCTTAAGCGAAAGGCTGGAGATTCTCAAACGATTTCTGCAATAGATTTTAGAAATTATTTATCCTTTGATTTCTGATGAAGGAGATCTTAAACGTGGCTTATAAAATCAAAGTTCAATACAGATCCGAAAATGCGTGGAATGATGATGTCCGAAATAGCCAGATAAGGTTTGAAACACCAACTAGCGGTTAAAAAAATAGCAATTAAGCATGCCAACATAACAACATTGACCAAGAGTGAGAAATTATTATTAGTCAATCTTATCAAGATGCGGCCAACGGGTGTACCTCTTTATCAATTTTGCTTCCGGATTCATCTCTGGTCTTATCCAAATCGTAGCGGGCCTGGAGATTCATCCAGAATTCAGCTGTAGTTCCCAAGGCCTTTGACAGGCGCAGGGCGGTATCGGCTGTTATACTCCGTTTCTCGTTTACAATCTGGTTGAGCCGCGTATGAGTGACCCCGATTTTGTCGGCGAATTCACGTTGGCTCATGCCCAAAGGTTCTATAAACTCTTCCCGAAGTACTTCCCCGGGATGGATAGGTTGAAGGTTTTTTGTAGTCATGGCTTAATAGGGTTTGGTTAATGGTAATCAACAATCTCTACATCATATGCATCACCTTGGCTCCAAGTAAAACAGATGCGCCATTGATTGTTGATTCGGATGCTATGCTGGCCCTCGCGACCTCCTCCGAGAGCCTCTAAACGATTTCCCGGTGGTACGCGAAGGTCATTAATTTCAGCGGCAGCATCAATCATTCTAAGTTTTCGCAAGGCCCGCTGCTGGATCATCTCAGGCAGTTTTTTAGAGTAGGTTCTGTTGAATACTTTCTCTGTTTCCTTGTCTTTGAATGATTTTATCATGCAGTAATGTAATATGTAACGTTACGCATTACAACTTTATTTTATAATACTTGTGCTATTTAAATACTTGCTCAAGACCTTTTCAGCTATTTTAAAATTACGCTCATCACTCGTTAAGATTAAGTCTGCGTAGATTGCCAAGGGAGGAGCAGTCTCTTTTACCTCATTAATATTCCAGAATGGCTTGTAAACCTTAACCATGCCATCAGGGGCAGGCTTGAGTCTAAATTTCTTCATTATATTACCCTTTGCGTGAGTTGTATAAAGAGTAAGATCCTGTGGTCTTAGCATTCCTGTAAGTAAATCTGCACCAGCCTCTCCGCCCCATACTGTTTGGTCATCAAGTTCTATATTCTTCCAATCAGTAGCTTGCTCTTCATCAATAAATGCAAAGTTACCTTTGTGCAGCTTAGGCTTTAGCTCGGTTTCATAGGCGGCAATCCATTCGTCAATTAATTCATCTTTGCGGACTAACTGGTAGATCTTTTTGTCCTTTTTAACTAAATAATTTCTTTTCTTAAGTCCATTGATGACATAACCGATGGTACCCAACGCAACATCTGCAGCCTTGGCAATTTCTCTGTACGTTTTTTGAATCCAGTCTTCATCGAGAAGAAATAAGAAGACTACTTTCAGTCCCGTCTTAGTAAATGCCCGATCTCTCTCAGTTTTAACATGGAATGTCTCATTGTGGTCCACGAACAGAAAGTGATCTTCGGTTCTGATATACATATTACCAGCTCCATCAATCCAGTTGATCCCTTTATCTTGTAGTTTTTCTTTTATATTCGGGAAAATTTGTCCTCCGATTAATAGAAATGGCTTATTGTTTTTGGCCAACTCACAAATATCTGGATGGGTTAAGTTAAAATTATAGCACCTCTCCAGCATATTTTTAAGTAATAGGTTCAAGTGTCATTTTCTTAACTTGTAAAAACAGAATGTAATATCTTTGATCTTTTCCCATGACGATATCTAACCGCCATCTTGATCTGTTCCATTCCCTTTTTAAAGGGCGCGAAGATATCTACGCCCGCCGGTGGGAAAATGAGGAGCGAGATGGTTATATGCCGGCCTATAATGTGGATTGGGAGAGATATGAAAAGCACAAGGCACTGGGCGGCACCTTTCAGAACTTCAAACACAAGGAGCTTGCCCCACTTACTCCGAACGTAATCCGAAAACATCTGTCTGGTAAAAAAACGATTGGCATTTATCCCTTACTGAAGGATAACACATCCTGGCTGCTGGCCGCCGATTTTGATAAGGAAAACTGGATGGAGGATAGCCGGCAGTTTTTACAGGTATGCGAGCAGCATAATTTACACACTTACCTGGAACGTTCCCGCTCCGGTAATGGCGGACACGTATGGATCTTTTTCCAGCAACCTTATCCCGCCTGGAAAAGCCGAAAAATCGCATTCCATCTGCTGCGGGAGGCCGGCATTCTCTCTGAATTTGAGAAGGATGCCAGTTTTGATCGGCTGTTCCCCAATCAAGACTATCATTCAGGCAAAGGCTTTGGCAACCTCATTGCCCTGCCATTGAACAAAAAGTGGATGGCTGAAGGGAATAGCTGTTTTATAAATCCCGAAACCGGTGAACCCTTCGGTGACCAATGGAAATTCCTGGCAGAGGTGCAGAAAGTACCGCCCTCCCTGCTGGACCAACTATACCGCTCAATCGAGGACGCACCCTCTCCTTATTCTGATTCCGGCAGCCCGTCAGAAGAAAAACTGGAAATCATTCTGGATAATCAGGTGTGGCTGAATAGGAATAATATTCCTTCTTCTGTTGTAAGCTATATTCGAGACCAGTTAAACTTTGTTAACTCAGACTATCTGATGAAAAAGAAGCTGGGAAGAAGCACCTGGCAGACGGAAAGGTATTTTAACCTGATTGGAGAAAAGGAAAATCATGTCATCATACCGCGGGGATTCCTTCCCGATTTAATTGCGTATTGCAGGGAGCTGGACGTTTCATATCACATCGATGACCGGCGACAGAAGAAGTCACCAGTAACCTTTCGCTCAAGTATAGAACTGTATCCCCATCAGGAGAAAGCGCTGGAACCGACCACAAAGAAAGATTTCGGGGTGATCGTGGCCCCGCCGGGGTCGGGCAAAACCATAATGGGGCTTGAGCTTATTGCCCGCAAGCGGCAACCAGCCCTGATTGTCGTACACCGCAAGCAACTTTTTGACCAGTGGATTAAGCGTATCGAATCGTTTTTGGGTATTCCTAAGAAAGACATTGGGAAGTTCTCTGGTTCCCATAAAAAGCAGGGAAAGGAAATCACAGTGGGTATGATCCAAACGCTGAAACAAAACGAGGAAAGCAACAAAATCCTCGATTCGTTCGGCACCATTATCGTCGATGAGTGCCATCACATCCCGGCTAAAACGTTTCGGGAAACCATCACTCGCTTTAGCTCTTATTACCTGTATGGATTGACGGCCACCCCGATGCGCAAGAATAATGATGAGGATCTGATTTATGTCTATATCGGAAACATCCTCTCCGAAATTACAGCTGACTTTCTGGATGAGGAAAAACCTTCTACGGTTCAGATCAACATTAGAACAACCAGTCTTCAGGCTCCCTTTGACTACCGTATTGACGACTATGAAACCCTCTCCCGGATTCTGGTGCACGACACTGCCCGAAATCAATTAATTGTGGATGATCTGACCAAGGTAATCGACCAAAAGAAGTCAGTACTTCTGCTCACCGAACGGAAATCGCATATCGAAGTATTGAATCTGTACCTGAAGGATCGGTTTGAAACGATCACCCTGAGTGGAGGTGACTCCAAAGGCAGCCAGCAATCCAAGATGAAACAAATACAGGCCGGTCATTTTCAGATTGTGCTAGCTACCGGTCAATTTTTTGGAGAAGGTGTTGACGCAGACCGGTTTGATTGCCTGTTCCTGGTGTATCCGTTTGCTTTTAAGGGCAAGTTGATTCAGTATATCGGGCGGATCACCCGGTCAAACCAGATCCCGATCATATACGACTACCGCGACCGGCAGATCGGGTACTTCGAAAAACTATTCAAGAAGCGAAACCATTTTTACGACGAGATCCGGAAAGCCAATCAGATGACGATGGATTTATAAATTGAATATTGGATAATTGAAAAGATCTTTTGAAGAAGATTCTTACAAAATTCGTCCTTTTAAAAAGCTATAAAGAGAGTTATCTGTTCAATGTAACTTTTCTATGATTTATGCACTGTATTAAGTAGATTAAAACTATCCTTTTAATATTAAAGTCCTTTTATAAAATGAGTAATTGGAAAAATCGTATTACCGTCAATCCTGACCAGTGTGGGGGGCGTCCCTGCATTCGTGGTATGAGAATTCGGGTTATCGATATATTGGACTTACTAGCCGACGGATTAACTCAGGATCAAGTTTTAGATGAGTTGCCCGATCTTGAAAAAGAAGATATCGAAGCCGCACTTAAGTATGCCAGCAGTAAACTCGACCATCCGATCATTGCAGCATGAAAATATGGATTGATGCCCAATTATCTCCGGCTATTGCCGCATGGATAAATCGTACCTTTGAAGCTATTGAAGCGAAATCAGTGAAAGCAGTAGGATTGCGTGATGCTCTTGATCATGAAATATATGAACAAGCCCGCCAAAACGAGGTTGTGATCATGAGTAAAGACAATGATTTCATCAAGCTTCTTGAACAATATGGTCCACCACCAAGATTAATCTGGATTACTTGTGGCAATACTTCTAACGCCAGGATGCGTAAAATTCTCTCTGAAACGCTCCTTAAAGCAAAAGAACTGCTCGAAGGCGGAGAAGTTATTGTGGAGATTAGTGATAAGTAACTCTCCCGGATCAAGAATCCTGGAAAGTCCTTTATAGATGTGATTGGGGAGTGACAACTTCCACCCATCCAGGAAGTTCCTTCTTAAACTCTGTTGAAATGGTTATCAGTGATAAGGATATTCCCAAAGACGTTTTTAAGAAGTTCAAGCTCCCCAATTTTGTAGAATTGGATTAAGCAACTTGTATCAGAGACTATGGCGTCGGGCATTGTCTATATCTTCATCAAGTTTTCCAGGTGGGTAGTTTATCACAGATGCATTATATTCGGCCAGCAATTCCATAAAGGTTTCTTTACTGTATCCCGCCAGTTCTGCTGCCTGCCCTAAAGTAAGTTTTCCTCTCTCATACAATTTGGATGCAAGAGCCATTTTGGCTTCTTTGTCATCTATATCAGCAGTATTCGGTATGTTTATGGTAAGAGTTTTCATGTGACTAACTTACATGTTTTTCTTGAGAACGAAAATTACAAACATAAGGTGTGGAGGCGTCAGTTAAACTGGAGGAATGTGAATAGGTATAATTAATCCTCGCTTTTTGTTTTACTCAGTCTCACAATATTGGAGAATACTTAAAAATGAATCCCATTCACCAGTGATACTCAAAGTTGGTTCATTAGTGAGATGGTTAATGTGGTAACTAAAAAAGGTATATAGTTTTTATACGCACACGGTGATGGTTCTTAAATCTACAAAGAGAAGAAAGTATCTGGATATATATACCTCGACGAAAAGTAAAATATAAACCTATAATTCGTCAAATATGGGCTATTTCATACAGGATATATTGCCCTAATGATCACAATTTCATCAGATATTTCCTTACATCAAAAAGATAGCACCTTAGAATCAAAATTTGAGAATGGTTTTAATATGTCATTAAACGAGTAACAAATTATGGCTGAAACATTCTATATAAAAGAATTAGAAAATAGATTTAAGGACCAAAAAACGGTCTCAGTAGATGAATTGTATCAATTTTATAAAGAGAAAGAACCCACTTTGCCTCGAAGCACTTTAAGGTGGCGTATTTACGAGTTAAATAACAAAGGTATTCTTAGCAGAGTAAAGAGAGGGGTATATAAGCTTGAATCAGAAGGTAGGGAATGGAAGCCAGAGATATCTAAGGAGTTAAAAACAATTGTTTCTAAGCTCCGAAATGAGTTCCCATATCTCACCTTTTGTATTTGGTCAACAAAGTGGCTTTTAAACTTTACGCAGCACCTGCCCATGAAATATTTTACTGTTGTCGATACAGAGCGAGACACGGAAGAGTCGGTTTTTTATTACTTGCAAGATACTCGAAAAGATTCCGGGGTGTTTCTAAATCCTGACAGAGATGAAGTCCAGAAATATTTAGGTAGTTCAGAAAACCCTTTGGTAGTCCGGCCGCTAATCAGTCAGTCCCCCCTTATGAAGGTGAATGAAGTCCAAGTACCTAAGTTGGAAAAAATTATGGTTGACCTGATAGCAGACGAGGTTTTATTTAATGCTTTTCAGGGAAAAGAGCTTAAAACCATATTCAGTAACATTACAGATGACTATGATATAAATCTAAGTACCCTAAAAAGATATAGCCTTCGACGTAATAAGTGGGATGAAGTAAAGCGAGATTTGAAAGGAATTAATGAACAGATTGTAAGCTGAGAATGATTTCAGAAAAATGTCACCAAGAAGATTGGATCCAGGAAAAACGTAATGAGTTTGGAAATGCTGATCCTCTTATCATTGAAAAAGTTATTAAAGCATTTACCCTGCTGGATGCTCTGAGCCGACAGGATCTGTCATTCATATTCAAAGGTGGGACAGCCCTCTTGTTGCTGCTTCCAGAACCATTACGATTTTCAATTGACATTGATATCATAATCGATAAACGCCCTGATGATTTACAAGCCTTATTCGATAAAATTATCGATCAAACCATTTTTACCTCTTGGGATGAAGATATAAGAGATCTCGCTGACCATATTCCGAAGGGGCACTATAAATTTTATTATGATTGCCGTGTTCAAGTGATTAATGCAACACTGCGGTGTGTTAGAGATTGTTGAATAGGATTAAGGTAATCAAATTTTCGCACCGGTCGAAAGTTTACATACTGCTCGACGGTTTTAATACGCTCGTCGGAGATCTTGCGAAGGTCGGTCCCTTTTGGCTATTTCGGAAAAAACCGCCTGAGTACCCAGATACGGTTTTCCACGGTGCCTTTATCTTGGGAAGTATACGGGCGGGTAAAGTAGGTATCGGCTTCTAGGTGATCGGCTATTTTCTGGTGACGAGCAAAGGCCTTGTCGTTGTCAAACGTCAGGGTTTTAATGAATCCGGAGGGAATCCCCGATAGCTGGCCGATAATGGCCTCAGCCATTGGCTGGGCTCGCCGGGAGGTAACTTTTTGGAGTTTGGTCAGCAGCGTCGTGCGATTGGTCAGCACCAGCAGGGCCGACTTGTGGGCTTTGCCCATCATCAGATCCACTTCGATATCTCCCAGGCGGGAGCGCTCCTCAACAACCTGTGGGCGTTCAGTGATTGACACTCGGCCCTTAATAGTACCCCTGCTGTCTTGCCGGTTGCCCCGCTTGGCCTTGCGAGCCCCATGTTTGAGGTGCCGGTAGAGGTCCTTGTCGGTGGGGTCTGCACTGCGTTTGGCAGCCCAGATCCACTGGTAAATCGTCTCGTGGGAAACCCCATCAATGCCTAAGACGCCCCAGCGGCAGCTGATCAACTCCGGGGAGAGTTTCTCGGTGGTTAGCCACCGACGCGCCTGATTTTTGAGGGGTTCGGTAAATCGGCGGTGTTTGGGTTTATCCCGATGGCGCTGGTCGGTGAGCTGCTGAGCGACCTCCGGGCAATAATGGTTGCCTGCGCAGCTACTGTTGGCTACATTGCGGTTAAGCTCACGGCTAATCGTGGAACGATGCACGCCGAGGGTTCGGGCGATTTCGCTTTGATTATGGCCTGCCTCGAGCAGGGCTTTGATCTGATGACGGTTATTTTCGCTGAGTTGGGTATATTTTCCCGTGCCAACACGAATATAACCCGCTTGGCGCACTTACTATTTGAACTCAAGTTACCCAATATTCCTAGGATTTATTATTGAATGCTTAATCCTCCGTCTCTTCCATGTGTAAGTCACATGGACTAACCCATCTTTACCTTGTATAATTGCTGGATATGAATATTCTCTTTCATAAAAATCCGTATTACCAGTTTGAAGATCTGTTTCTGTATTTAACTCAAAGATACCAGTCTTGCCATCTATATCTTTCTCTAAAGTAGAAATTTTTTTCCAATTCCACCCATCATCTGAAATTGCTAGATCCAAGGTGCTTCGCGCCCCGCCCCATTTATTTTTTTCCTTCTTAGCATGATTGTAAACAAGTAAATGTAATCCGTTATCTAATGTAATTGCATCAATTCCAGAATTAGGATTAGGCAAGTTAATAGGTTGTAAACTCCCCCAAGTGCGTCCTCCATTAGAAGAATAGCAACTTATTATAAAGTTATTCTTACTACGGGCTAGCATCTGCAATTCTTTATGTCCATGTTGTAATAAAGTGGGTTGAATTACTTCATAATCATTATTACTCTCAGGTTTGCTAACGGACCAAGTCTCACCAAGATCTCTTGTCATTTCAACTTGAATTTGCCAACTATCATTTTCAGTGCTCGATGGGCAAATTAATCTCCCATCATCCATTAATATCGGCTTATTTTTTGTTGGCCCTAATATCTTTCGTGGTAATATTGACTTCTTAAACCATGTTTTACCATTATCGTATGAGAGTTTTAATACGCCCTGCGATTGTTTTACACTAGGACCTACCTTATAGAAAAGCATTAACGGTCCATTTGGATATTGAAAAAGTACCGGATTCCATGTTGGATAACATCCACCTTTGTAATTTCCTTTAGCCACAATAAAAGGCCTTGACCAAGTCTCATTTATAAACCTACTTATCCAAATATTAACATCACTATTACCTTCATGACTTCCACCAAACCATGATGCTACTAATCCATCCGAGTTTTCTACTATTGTCGAAGCATGACATTGCTCAAATGGTGACTCCTCAAAAATGAACTCGCTATTAATAACGTATTTTGGGCACATAAAAATCCAAAATTGGATAGTCGTATGTTTTGAGTAACTATTGCTAATTTATGATCATTTAGTCTCCCCCTTGAGGCATTCCATGATCGTAGCTTACCTGCCGGGCGACGGTCCCATCCTGGTTCCACAACGTGGCGGTGCCTTCTGCCCGGAAATTTCGCCAGTACGACTCCGATTTCTTCTGCCCATTGGGCCACCAATGGGTCCAGACATCCAGGGCCTGCTTCTTATGCTGCCAGGTCCATATTACCTTTCCTTCAGGCGACCAATACGTTTCGGTCCCTACCTTGTTGCCCATCTTATACGTAGCTTCATATTTCTTTTGGCCGTCTTTATAGTACCAGGTTTCCTTGCCGTCTTTCAGATAGCGACCGTTATCGGCAATCCCGGCCGACCATTTCTGTTTTAGCGCCCCATCCGGATAACGTTCACTATATTCTTTGACCTGGGAGATAGCGTGGGCTTTCTGGCCCATCAGCACCTCATCGCCTTTATCCAGTAGCGGGTTACCCGGTTGCATAATCCAGGCTTCATTAAAAGCAAAATGCAGGTTGGGCCGGTTCATGGAAGTGATAAGATGAATGATCCCATTCGGGGCCTGCCGGGAAACAGAATAACCCAGGGTGGGCCCCTTAAGGTCGTCACGGTGATCTTTATCCTCGTGCAGCTGAGCCCCGGGTAATTTCTTCATATGCCAGGTCTTGCCCTCGTCGTCTGAGAGGGCCACATAAGCACCCCTCCCAAATTTCTTGGCAATATCAGGTGGTTGATAGCCATCCCGGCGCTGGAGATCCCCGGCAAAAAACAACTTGCCGTCTTGCAAGCGAAGTACGGTCGGGCGTTGATTGCTGCCTAACGAAGGAAAGATGCTCTTTTCAACTTTCCACGACTGCCCGTCATCATCGGAAATATACTTCGGCATATAGCCGTCTATATCACTATTTTTGCCCCCCATACCTAATATATTTCCATTCTTGAGGGGAACAAATGCCGTATGGCGCCCCCCTGTTCGGCCACCGGGATCCTGCCAGGTTTTGCCATTATTCGGACTAACCCACAAAATGGATTCTGCCCCTACCCCATCGCTGGAAACAAATATCTTATCGTCGGCCCGGAATGCAGCCGTGATCGGCTGGGCAAAATATCCTCCCACATTGCCAGGGAAAACCGGAAAGTGAACTTCACTCCAGGTAGCTCCATTGTCGGTGGAAGTCGTCCAATGGAAGGGAAAGCCCGAATCCAGCTGGTTCGCTCCCCAAAAAAACCAAATCTTACCGTTATCATTCCAGAGCAAAGGCGCATGGTCATCCACATCGGGCAGGTCCAAAAACAGGCTCGGCATATCCCAGTGGTCCTGTCCAAAACGCAGCCTGGAAGCAATCATAGCTACATCCGAGGCCGTTTCACTGACCGCTGTAAAATAAATTGCTAAGACATCCCCATTCGGACATATCACCAGCGAGGGACTGTGATGATGGCGCAATATGCCCGGGTGAAATCCCGCCACTTTGTTCGTATGGATCTGATCAACCGGAATATTCTCCGGCGGCGTAGGCAATAAATAGCGTTTCCTAAAATAGGGCTTACTCATGTCAGGCCCGATTTTAGCCCGGCTTGCATCCTGAACCACGCCTTGCCGGACAAACGAGGTCCGGGTATGGCTGGGCTCGGTATCCGGCATGGGCGCCTGGACCACGCGGAACCCAATATTGTGGTTGCCCTCGTTGTTACTGCTAGTCCGGGTAAATGATGCATATAACTCATTTTTCTTTCGTTCTTGCTGCGAAGTTTGAGATATATTTTGGGCCTTCAACGAGTCCAGCTTTTCAATCGGGATGGGTGGAAAATCCGGCGGCATTCCGGCCCGGTTGGCCGTCCGGGCATAATAGGCATTCTGGCCGGTCCAACCCCCCTCCGCGAACGACCCTGGCCCATCCATGAGCAGGTCCTACCGGGTCCGTGACCACATGTGCCGGATAGTCGCCATGCCAGTCCCAACACCATTCGGCAACATCGGTATTCATATTTTTGAGGCCCCAGGCATTCGGCTCCCCACTTTTAGGGAGTGAGTCGCTGGAAGCAAACAAGGTATTCCGTCCCGCTCTTGCCGCATATGCCCATTCCGCCTCCGTAGGCAGGCGATAGGTCTTGCCTTCTTTTTTACTCAGCCATTTACAGTAGGCCACCGCTCCATCCCAGCTGATCCCGGAAGCATACGGGGCGTATTTCTTGTTGCCCTTATAGGCAGGTCTAAATTTCTGAAACTGCTTGATCGTCACTTCCGTGGTCGATATATAATACGGGCTGCTGATCGTTACCTTATGCACCGGATGTTCGTCCCAATCTCCGTGTTCTAAATAGGAAGGTCCCCCCAGCTTCTCTGCGTTAATAGAATGCGCATCCCCCATCTCAAAACTGCCGGGCTGAACCAACACAAAATGCATGTCTACCGAATTGTCCAGTTC
>Ga0209918_1001543_pt1 | contig 12188 bp, 8 predicted proteins | sample SalPonD_shore_MG_FD_185712 | JGI IMG/M metagenome (GOLD analysis project Ga0209918, IMG submission 185712) | Salt pond soil microbial communities from South San Francisco under conditions of wetland restoration - Salt Pond MetaG... | ecosystem: Environmental > Aquatic > Marine > Intertidal zone >...
GTCTGCATCTGCAACGCCGTGACCGACCGCCAGATCCGCCACGCGGTGCGTGGCGGCGTGGTGACATTCGAACAGCTGCGCATGCAGCTGCCGATCGCGCGCTGCTGCGGCCGCTGCGAGCCCCATGCCCGTCAGGTGCTCGCACAGGCGCTCGCCGAGGAATTCCCCGCCATGCCGAGCGGCGCCATTCTGCCCGACTCGATCCCCGCCTGAACGCGGCGCCGCGGCCGCTGGCCGTGCGCTCGGCGCGGCTTGTATAGTTGGGCGCCATCCGGAACCCATCGAGGAGACGCGGCCGATGAAGGGCGACGCCAAGGTCATCGAGTACCTCAACCGTGCGCTCAAGCACGAGCTGACGGCAATCAACCAGTTCTTCCTCCACGCCCGCATGCTCGAGGACTGGGGCCTCGAGAAGTACAACCAGAAGGAATACAACGAGTCCATCGAGGAGATGCAGCACGCCGACAAGCTCATCAAGCGCATCCTCTTCCTCGAAGGGCTGCCCAACCTGCAGGACCTGGGCAAGCTGCTGATCGGCGAGAACGTCTGGGAAATCATCAACAACGACCGCGAAATCGAGCTCGGCGCGCTCGACCTCTACCGCGAGGCCGTTGCGCATTGCGAGGCCGTGCAGGACTACGCCACCCGCGACCTGTTCGCCCAGCTGCTCGCCGAGGAAGAAGAGCACCTCGACTGGCTCGACACGCAGATCGATCTCTACGAGTCCCTGGGCAGGGAGAACTACCTCCAGTCCTGGGTCTGAGCCCGCGGCCCGTCGCCTCCGCGGCGAGCCGGGCGCGCGTCATCGCTCGCCATGGACGCGCGCGCAGCCAGCGCCGACAATGTGCCGCTTCCCCCCGAGGCCGCCTGGAGCCGCGCCGTGACCGAGACGCTGTTCCGCCCCGACATCCGTTCGCTGGAGCACCTGCACAGCGGCAAGGTGCGTGATCTGTACGCGATCGACGACGAGCGCATGCTGATCGTCGCGTCCGATCGGCTTTCCGCGTTCGACGTGATCCTGCCGACGCCGATCCCGCGCAAGGGCGAGATGCTGACCACGCTGTCGAACTTCTGGTTCGGCCGGATGAAGCACATCATCGACAACCACCTGCTCGACGTCGACCTCGCCGAGGTGCTCCCGGATCCGGCCGAGCGCGAGCAGGTCGAGGGCCGCGCGGTGGTAGCGCGGCGCCTCGAGGCCCTCCCGGTCGAGGCAATCGTGCGCGGCTACCTGATCGGCTCGGGCTGGCGCGATTACGCGGCCAACGGCGCGATCGGCAGCATCCGGCTGCCGGACGGCCTGCGCCGGGCGGACCGCCTGCCGGAGCCGATCTTCACGCCTTCCACCAAGGCCGCCGTCGGCGGCCACGACGAGAACATCGGTTTCGGCGACATGGCCGGAGTCGTCGGCGACGCGCTCGCCGAGCAGATCCGCGCGGCCAGCCTGCGCCTCTACGGCGAGGCCGCGGACTATGCCGCGAGCCGGGGCGTCATCATCGCCGACACGAAGTTCGAGTTCGGACTCGACGAAGACAGCCGACTCGTGCTGATCGACGAGCTGCTCACGCCGGACTCCTCGCGCTTCTGGCCTGCCGACGCCTGGCGGCCGGGCGAGAACCCGCCCTCGTTCGACAAGCAGTTCGTGCGCGACTGGCTGGAGACGCTCGACTGGGACAAGACGCCGCCCGGCCCCGAGATTCCCGCGGAGATCGTGGCCGAAACCGCGGCACGCTATCGCGAAGCGATCCATCGCCTGACCGGCGGCGCCTGACGGCGTCGACCGGGCGGGCGCGCGCGGCTACGGCCCCTTCCCGGCCCGTCCATCCGTCGGCGGCCTGTTGCCCCAACGCAACCATTCCGCTGCAGATCCGCAACCCTTGCGGCGCTCGGCGGTCTATTCTTGTACGAAGGGAGATAGCCCGGGGGATACGAAATTGGACGGGATTTTCATTACCGGTACGGATACCGATGTCGGCAAGACCGTCGTGGGCTGTGCGCTCGCGCGCGCCCTGGGGAGGGCAGGCCTGGCGGTCGCGGTGCGCAAGCCGGTCGAATCCGGGTGCGAGAAACGACGCGGCGGATCGCTGCACCCCGCCGACGGCCAGGCGTTGGCGCGCGCGGCAGGCGACCGCGAAGACCTCGAGATCGTCACGCCGTTGCGGCTGGCGCACGCCATCTCACCCGAGCGCGCGGCGCGGCTCGAGGGCGTCGAGGTCACCCTCAAGGCGCTCGAGAAGGCGGTACGCGCGGGCGACGCGGAGGACTTTCGCGTGGTGGAAGGGGCCGGCGGGTTCCTGTCGCCCCTGGCGCTCGATGGCCTGAATGCCGACCTGGCCGTGCGACTCGGTCTGCCCGTGGTGGTCGTCGTTGCGGATCGCCTGGGATGCATCAACCACGCGCTCCTGACGATCGAGGCGATCGAGCGCCGCGGCCTCACGGTCGCCGCCGTCGTGGTGAACGCGCGCTCGGCCGAAACGGACGGCGGCACCATGGCCAATCGGGACGACCTCGCGGCCCGGGTGGATTGCCCGGTCATCGGCTTCCGCCACGGACGCGACGACCGCGAGGCCAGTGACGAGCTGGCCGGATCGCTGGTGCCGCGGATTGCTTGAGCTGCAAGCTGCAAGCTGCAAGCTGCAAGTATTCAGGGTGATTGCTCGGAACGGGGCGTCACCCCCGGGGATCAGTGCCGGCCCGTGGCGCCTCGGTGGCAGTTCCCCTGCTTGCAGCTTTTTGACTTGCAGCTTGGGGCTTGAGAACAGCCGCCCCGGCTCCGGGCAAGCGCGCCCGGCGGGCGGCACTACGCGCCGCTATTCCGCATCCACCGGCAACTGGATATCCCCGTCCGGGCCGACCTCGACGATCTTCATCGAGTTGGTGCCGCCGTGGACGCCCATGAGGTCGCCCTTGGTGACGATGACACGATCGCCGGCCTGGACGACGCCGCGCTCGACCATGACCTCGATGGCCTTGCGGTTGGCCTCGGCCGGGTGGATCTGGCCGATCGGGTAGTGCACGGGGTAGACGCCGCGGTAGAGGCTGACCTTGCGGCTGGTGCGCTCGTGGCGGGTGAGCGCGTAGATCGGGATTCCGGAGTGGATGCGCGACATCCACAGCACGGTCGATCCGGACTCGGTCAGCGAGGCGATGGCGCGCACGCCGAGGTGATTCGCCGTGTACATTGTCGCCATGGCGATGGCCTCGTCGACGCGGCTGAAGCGCGTGTCGATGCGATGGTCGGACACCTGCACGCTGCGGTGGCGCTCGGCACCCACGCAGATGCGGCCCATGGCCTCGACCGCCTCGGCCGGGTACTCGCCCGCGGCGGTCTCCGCGGAGAGCATGACCGCGTCCGTGCCGTCGAGCACGGCATTGGCGACGTCGAACACCTCGGCCCGCGTCGGCAGCGGACTGGTGATCATCGACTCCATCATCTGGGTGGCCGTGATCACCGGCACGTTGGCGGCACGTGCGTCCCGGATCAGGGATTTCTGGACCGCTGGCAGCTCGGCATCGCCGATCTCCACGCCGAGATCGCCGCGCGCGATCATGATGGCATCGCTCACGCGCAGGATGTCGTGGATGTCGGCGAGCGCCTCGGCACGCTCGATCTTCGCGACCACGCCGCCGTGCCCGCCGGCCTCCACGAACAGCTGGCGCGCGTGCTCGACATCGCTCGCGCTGCGCGGGAAGGAGACGGCCAGGTAATCGACGTCGATCGCCGCGGCCGTGGCGATGTCCTCCCGGTCCTTGTCGGTGATGGCCGGCGCGGACAGGCCGCCGCCCTGGCGGTTGATGCCCTTGTTGTTGGACAGATGGCCGCCGACCACGACGCGGGTCCGGATCTCGGTGCCGGCGATCTCGTCGACCACCAGTTCGAGGCGTCCGTCGTCGAGCAGAAGGATGTCGCCCGGGGCGACGTCGTTCGGCAGCTCCTTGTACGCCACGCCGACCCGGTGGCCGTCGCCGGCGTCGCGGCCGAGCGCGGTGTCGAGCACGAACGGCTCGTCCTCGTGGAGTGTGACCTCGCCCTCGGCGAAACGCTCGATGCGGATCTTCGGCCCCTGCAGGTCGCCGAGAATGCCGACGTTGCGCTTGTGGCTCGCGGCCAGCTCGCGCACGAGCTCGGCGCGGGCGCGGTGCTCGGCGGGCGAGCCGTGCGAGAAGTTGAGGCGCACGACGTCGACGCCGTGCACGATCATCTGCTCGAGCGTCGCGCGCGACTCGCAGGCCGGGCCGAGCGTGGCGACGATCTTGGTGCGGCGCACCGTGAGGGCTTCCTGTGGCGTACCCAGCGGCAGCCGGGAACTATTGCTCGCGCGCGCGTTGCTCAAGGATATCCACTGCGGGCAGGTGGCGGTGCTCGACGAACTCGAGGAACGCCCCGCCGCCCGTGCTGATGTAGGACATGCGATCGGTGAGGCCGAACTGATGCAGCGCGGCCAGCGTATCACCGCCGCCGGCGATGGAATAGCCGCCCGATGCCGCGATCGCCTCGGCGAGCGCACGCGTGCCGCCGGCGAAGGCCTCGATCTCGAACATGCCCACCGGCCCATTCCAGAAGATCGTGCCGGCCTCGGCCAGCAGGCCGGCATACCGCGCCCGGGTGTCCGGCCCGACGTCCAGGATCATGTCATCGGCGGCGATGTCCGTCACCGGCTTGACCGCGGTCTCGGCCCCTTCCTTCGGCTCGGTCGCGACCACGGCGTCCGTCGGCACCGGGATCACCGAGCCGCGGGCCTCGGCCGTCCGGATCAGCTTCCTGGCGGACTCGACCAGATCCGACTCGTACAGCGAGCGCCCGACGTCGTGGCCCTGTGCGGCGATGAACGTGTTGGCGATGCCGCCGCCGACGATGAGCTGGTCGACCTGGTGCAGCAGCGCGTCGAGCACGCCGAGCTTGGTTGAGACCTTGGAGCCGCCGACGATCGCGACCAGCGGCCGGTTCGGTTTCTCGAGCACGTGCTCGAGCGCCTCGAGCTCCTTGACCAGCAGCGGCCCGGCGCAGGCCACCGGCGCATGCTTCGCCACGCCGTGGGTCGACGCCTGTGCGCGGTGGGCGACGCCGAACGCGTCCATGACGTAGACGTCACACAACGCGGCCATGCGCTGCGCCAGCGCATCGTCGTTGTCCTTCTCACCGGATTGCCAGCGGACATTCTCGCAGAGCACGACGCCGCCGGGCTCGACCTCGGGCATCCGGTCGAGCCAGTCGGTCACCAGCGGCACCTCCCGGCCAAGCAGGTCGCCGAGGTGCTCGGCGACCGGCCGCATCGAAGACGCGTCGTCCGGCTGGCCCTCACTGGGCCGGCCGAGGTGCGCCATGATCATGACGCGCGCGCCGGCCTCCATCGCCTGCCGGATCGTCGGCAGCGACGCCTGGACGCGCTCGTCGCTGGTCAGGCGCCCGTCCTTGACGGGCGAGTTGAGGTCCTCGCGGATCAGCACGCGCTTGCCCGCGAGGTCGAGATCGCTCATGCGCAGCATGGGTGTGTCCTTACTTCGCCTGCATCCACGCGAGGGCGACGTCGAGCATGCGGTTGGAGAAGCCCCACTCGTTGTCGTACCACGAAACGGCCTTCACCAGCGTGCCGTCGGTGACGAGGGTCTGCGTGGCGTCGAACGTCGACGAGGCCGGGTTGTGGTTGAAGTCGATCGATACCAGCGGTTCCTCGTTGTAGCCGAGCACGCCGGCGGGCAGCTTGCCGCTCGCCTCCTTCATCGCGGCGTTGACCTCCTCGATCGTGGTCTCGCGCTCGGCGATGAAACTGAAATCGACGACCGAGACGTTGATCGTCGGCACGCGCATCGAGTAGCCCTGCAGCTTGCCGGCGAGCTCCGGCAGCACGAGGCCGACCGCCTTGGCCGCACCGGTGGTGGTCGGGATCATCGAGTGGGTGGCCGAGCGCGCGCGCCGCAGGTCCTTGTGGTAGACGTCGGTGAGCACCTGGTCGTTGGTGTAGCTGTGGATCGTCGTCATCTGGCCGCAACGCACGCCGATCGCCTCGTGCAGGCCCTTCACCAGCGGCGCCAGGCAGTTGGTGGTGCACGAGGCGTTGGACACTACTGTCATGTCCGAGGTCAGCACGTCGTCGTTGACGCCGAAGCAGACCGTCGCGTCGATATCGCCCTTGCCCGGCGCGGAGATCAGCACCTTCCCTGCCCCCGCCGTGAGGTGCTGTGCCGCCTTCTCCTTGTCGGTGAACAGGCCGGTGCACTCGAACACGACGTCGACGCCGAGTTCCCCCCAGGGCAGCCGCGCCGGATCGCGCTCGGCACAGACGCGGATACGGTCCCCGTTGACCACCATTGCGTCGCCGTCGACCTCGACCTGGCCGGGGAAGCGACCGTGCGCGGTGTCGTAGCGCGTCAGGTGCGCATTGGTCTCGGCATCGCCGAGGTCGTTGATCGCGACGATCTGGATTTCGTTCGTGCGGCCCGCCTCGTACAGCGAACGCAGCACGTTCCGCCCGATCCGCCCATAGCCGTTGATCGCAACCTTGATGGCCATTGCTGTGTCTTCTCCTTGCCTCGCGGGATTCGCACGTGTCGCGAATCCGTTTCATGTTTGCACTGTCGGCCCGAGTCGATCGGGCCGGCTCGCCCCCGTCCGGGGGATCGGACACGCCATCCAGCGCGAATCTCGCAGAGCGCGCGGACAGCACCACGGGCTGCCGATGGTTGCCGGCCTCCCAATACCATTGCGGGCCTGCAATATCCCCGGCCGCGAAGCGGCCCTCCCGTCCCAGGATGCCCCCTCGTGCCCTGGCCTTCAGTCTCTCCGCGTACTCGGCGCGGTCTGCGAGATGCTCGCTGCCGACGCCTGCGCTGCTACTGCATTCCCGTCACGACGGCGCGGGCGGTCTCGACCACGTGTTCGACCGTGAAGCCGAAGTACTCCATCACCTCGGCCGACGGCGCCGAGGCGCCGAAGCTGTCGATGCCGACGACGCCGCCCTCGAGCCCGACGTAGCGGCGCCACCAATCGCTCACGCCCGCCTCGATGGCCACGCGCTTGCCGCCGGTCGGCAGCACCGACTCGCGGTACGGCCGGTCCTGCGCATCGAACCGCTGGCTGCAGGGCATCGAGACCACGCGCGCCCGGACGCCGGCCCGCGCCAGAGGCTCGACCGCGTCCACGGCCAGCTGGACCTCCGACCCGGTGGCGATCAGGGTCACGTCCGGCTCGCCCTCGCTGTCGACGAGGATATAGCCGCCACGCGCGATGCTGACCAGTTGCGCCTCATCACGCGCCTGGTGCGGCAGGCCCTGGCGCGAGTACGCCATGGCGACCGGGCCGTCGGTCTTCTCCAAGGCACGACGCCACGCGACGACCGTCTCGGCCGCGTCGCAGGGACGCCACAGCTCCATGCCCGGGATCAGGCGCAGGCTCGACAGATGCTCGATCGACTGGTGCGTCGGGCCGTCCTCGCCCAGGCCAATCGAGTCGTGCGTGTAGACGAAGATGCTCGGCGCCTTCATCAGCGCCGCCATGCGCACCGCGTTGCGTGCGTAATCGGAGAACGTCAGGAAGGTCCCGCCGTAGGGCTTGAAACAGCCGTGCAGCGCGATGCCGTTGATGATCGCGGACATCGCGAACTCGCGGACACCGTAGTAGACGTAGCCGCCGTCCGGGTGCTTCGAGGAGACGTCCGTGGCCTGCTTCCAGCGCGTGTTGTTCGAGCCAGTCAGGTCGGCCGAGCCCCCGAGCAGTTCGGGCAGCTTCTCGGCGAAGCCGGTGATCGCGGCCTGCGACGCCTTGCGCGTCGCCACCTTCTCGCCCTTCTGCGCGGTCTCGCGCAGCAGACGCTCGGCGTGTTCGGCCCAGCCCTCGGGCAGCTCGCCGACGACGCGCCGCTCGAACTCGGCGGCCAGGGCCGGATGTGCCTCGCGGTACGCGGCCATGCGCGCGTTCCAGTCGGCTTCCAGCTGTTCGCCGGCCGCCCGCGCATCCCAGCCCGCGTAGATCTCGTCGGGAATCTCGAACGGTGCGTACGGCCAACCGAGGGTCTCGCGCACGAGCCGGACCTCGTCCGCGCCCAGCGCCGCGCCGTGCGCCTCCTCCTTGCCCTGCTTGTTCGGCGAGCCCCAGCCGATCACGGTCCTGCAACAGATGATCGTGGGCCGGTCGGTCTCGGCGCGCGCGGCCTCGATCGCGGCGCGCACGGCTTCCGCGTCATGTCCGTCCACGTCGGGCGCGACGTGCCAGCCGTAGGCGGCGAAGCGGCCGGGCGTATCGTCGGTGAACCAGCCATCGACGTCACCATCGATCGAGATGCCGTTGTCGTCGTAGAACGCGACCAGCTTGCCCAGCCCGAGGGTGCCCGCCAGCGAGCAGGCCTCGTGAGAGATGCCCTCCATGAGGCAGCCGTCGCCCATGAAGACGTAGGTCCAGTGATCGACGACTTCATGGCCGTCGCGGTTGAACCGCGCGGCCAGGATCTTCTCCGCGAGCGCCATGCCCACCGCGTTGGCCAGGCCCTGCCCCAGCGGGCCGGTGGTCGTCTCGACGCCCGGAGCCTCGTGCACCTCCGGGTGGCCGGGCGTCATCGAGTGCAGCTGGCGGAAGTTCTTCAGCTGCTCGAGCGGCAGGGCGTAGCCGGTCAGGTGCAGCAGCGAGTACAGCAGCATCGACCCGTGCCCGTTGGACAGCACGAAACGGTCGCGGTCCGGCCAGGCGGGGTTGGCCGGGTTGTGGCGCAGGAAGTCGTTCCACAACACCTCGGCGATGTCCGCCATGCCCATCGGCATGCCCGGGTGACCGGAGTTGGCGCGCTGGACCGCGTCCATGCTCAGCGCACGGATGGCGTTGGCGAGTTCTCGGCGGGCGGACATGCTGGCATTCTCCGGGAACGTGTCGGTTTCTTGATGCGAACGGCGGACCACCGGGCCGGTCATAGGATGAAGCCCCCTGCGCCGGGCCTTGAGGCGGCGCCCGGCGATCCCCATGTACGTCCAGTGGTGACAGCGCCCGGCCACCCTTGTGGCCGGCTGCCGGGTCGGCAGGGCCGCGTGTCCGGCGCGCCGGGCGGAACCCGTGCGCAGCGAAGCGCGAATTGTCGCCCAGCCAGCGGTTGACAGCAACCGTCACGCGTCCGTCACGCTCCCGCGCGCGTGGCGCGAGCCTCGGCAAAGTGCTAGACTGAAAGATTAATTTTGCAGATGAATCCCCTCGGGGTCCGGAGACTATGGATCAGGAACAGCAGTCGCGCCTGAAGCAGCTCATTGCCCGTGGCAAGGAGCAGGGCTACCTCACGTATGCCGAGGTCAACGACCACCTGCCGGACGGCGTGGTGGAGCCCGACCAGGTCGAGGACATCATCTCCATGATCAACGACATGGGGATCCAGGTCCACGAGGTGGCCCCGGACAGCGACACCATGATGCTCGCCAGCGAGACGGTGAGCACGACCGACGACGATGCGGCCGACGAGGCCGCCGCCGCGCTGGCCAGCGTCGACGGCGAATTCGGACGCACCACCGACCCCGTGCGCATGTACATGCGCGAGATGGGCACGGTCGAGCTGCTGACGCGCGAGGGCGAGATCGAGATCGCCAAGCGCATCGAGGACGGCACGCGCCAGATGATGGCCGCGCTGGCGGACTATCCCGGCACGGCGGCGTCGATCCTCGACACGTGGAACCGGATCGAGGCCGGCGAGGCGCGCCTGACCGACCTGATGAGCGGCTTCCAGGACCCGGAGGCGCCCGACAACGCCGTCTCCCCCTCCGCCGACGACAGCGCGGACCGCTCCAGCGACGGCGACGATGACGACGAGGCGGCCAACGACACCACGATCGACATCGAGGCGATCCGCGCGCACATGAAGGAGCTCGGGGAACTGCACCAGAAGGTGCTGCGTTCGCTGGACAAGGCGGCCAGGCAGCGCACGCACCCGAAATCCGGCATGCGGGCCCAGGCGCCGCGCGAGGCGATGGCGCAGAAGGTACTCGAGATCCAGCTCGTGCCGCTGTTCGTCGACCGCTGCGTGGCGCAGCTGCGCGAGCGCACGGACGAGATCCGGCGCCAGGAGCGCACGATCATGCAGTGCGTGACGACGCGGGCGAACATGTCGCGCAAGAGCTTCATCGCGTCGTTCACGGGCCGCGAGACCGATCCCGCCTGGCTGCAGGAGCTGATCGACGCGGGCGAGCACTACTCGAAGAAGGTCGCCAACCAGGCCGACACGATCCAGGAGTCCCAGCGCAAGCTGACCCAGATCGAGGCGTACACGCACCTGCCGGTGTCCGAGATCAAGGAAACCAACCGGCGCCTGTCGATCGGCGAGGCCAAGGCGCGGCGCGCGAAGAAGGAGATGGTCGAGGCCAACCTGCGCCTCGTGATCTCGATCGCGAAGAAGTACACCAACCGAGGCCTGCAGTTCCTGGACCTCATCCAGGAGGGCAACATCGGCCTGATGAAGGCGGTGGACAAGTTCGAGTACCGCCGCGGCTACAAGTTCTCGACCTACGCTACCTGGTGGATCCGCCAGGCGATCACGCGCTCGATCGCGGATCAGGCGCGCACGATCCGCATCCCGGTCCACATGATCGAGACGATCAACAAGCTCAACCGCATCTCGCGCCAGATGCTCCAGGAAATGGGGCGTGAGCCGACGCCGGAAGAGCTGGCCGAGCGCATGGAGATGCCCGAGGACAAGGTGCGCAAGGTCATGAAGATCGCCAAGGAGCCGATCTCCATGGAGACGCCGATCGGCGACGACGAGGACTCGCACCTCGGCGATTTCATCGAGGACCAGTCGGTGCAGTCACCGGTCGACGCGGCGACCACCGAAGGACTCTCGGAGACGACCGAGGGCGTGCTCGCGAGCCTGACGCCGCGCGAGGCCAAGGTGCTGCGCATGCGCTTCGGCATCGGCATGAACACCGACCACACCCTCGAGGAAGTCGGCAAGCAGTTCGACGTCACGCGCGAGCGCATCCGCCAGATCGAGGCCAAGGCGCTGCGCAAGCTGCGCCACCCGAGCCGCTCGGAGCAGCTGCGCAGTTTCCTCGACGAGTAGGCCGCGCGATAATCCGCGCTTGAATGGGGCCACGTCCGCACGCCGGATGTGGCCCTTTTTATGCAGCATTATTTTCATTGCGATGCGTGGGAGTCGCACCAAGGTGCCAAGCACGCCAAGGCCCGGGAAAGAGGCGATAAGCGGGGTCGACGAATTGGCGCAATGCGACGTTCCTTCAGGCACCGCGTCGGAGTCTCGCAGACGGCGCGGGGAACGCTGAGGATCACGAAAGCCGGTTCCCCGAAGGGAGTCCAGACCGCCCGGGCCCAGCCGTTGCGGTCCGGATCGGTTGCGGCGCCGGCCACTCGGTTTATCTGCGGGTTCGGCGAGATCCAAGGATGCGCGGCTTCGCGGAGTACCACCAAGGCACGGCGATTGCCGGCTTTGCAGGCGATATCGGCCTGACCTTGGCGCCTTGACGTGATCTTGCGCGCACCGCGCCCGGCAGTGGTCCGCCGTGCTGGTGCCGACGCCGGAGCCGGGTTATAAACGGGCGAGAACAACGCCCAATGGATTCGAGGAGCACGTAGATGGCGGGCAACCGTTACCCGCTGGAGATCCGGCCGGTCATCCCGCAGGCGCTGACGCGTCTGCAGGATCTGGCCGGCAACCTGATGTACTCGTGGGATCGCCGCGTGCGCGGCCTGTTCCGCCGCATCGACCCCGAGCTGTGGGACCTCTCGGACCACAACCCGAAGGTGTTTCTGCGTCGGGTGTCACAGGAGCGCTTCCGCGAGCTCTCAGAAGACACCAACTTCCTCAGCGATTTCAACACGGTGCTGGCCGCATTCGACCAGTACCACGAAGCCACCAACCCGCACATCCGCCGCGTCGACGGCATCGATCCCGAGCGTGATCTGGTGGCCTATTTCTGCATGGAGTACGGCCTCCACGAGAGCATGCACCTGTATTCGGGCGGGCTCGGCGTGCTCGCCGGCGACCACTGCAAGGCGGCGGCCGACATCGGCCTGCCGTTCGTCGCCGTGGGCCTGATGTACCGCCAGGGCTACTTCACCCAGACGGTCGATGCCGATGGCACGCAGCACGCGCATTACCAACCCATCGAGATCGCGGACATGCCGGTCACGCCGATCGCCAGCGCGGACGGCGAGGAACTGCGCATCGGCGTGCCCTTTCCCGGGCGTGAAGTGCGCGCGCGCATCT
>Ga0209918_1001545_pt1 | contig 12152 bp, 5 predicted proteins | sample SalPonD_shore_MG_FD_185712 | JGI IMG/M metagenome (GOLD analysis project Ga0209918, IMG submission 185712) | Salt pond soil microbial communities from South San Francisco under conditions of wetland restoration - Salt Pond MetaG... | ecosystem: Environmental > Aquatic > Marine > Intertidal zone >...
TGAGGGGAAAATTTCGCAGCGCTCTACACACTGTTAAAATTATAACCACTTTGAAATGGATATAATGCATTGAATGGCATTATGATACGGTAATATTACATATTATAGTGTGAAATATCCGGGTTAAATATTAATGAATAAATACTCATTAAATTTTCAGCTTGGAAAAAAGGAACGATGTTTACACCATGTGGCTTATGATCAATTGGGCATATTTTTTAAATTTGAACTAGATTTCTCTGTACCTGCTACGGGAATCAACGAAAAGTATTTTTAAAATTATTTTTTTTATTATTTAGCCTGTATTATTCACCAAGATTTTTACCCACAGCTTTTTCAAATGATCTCTTTATGACGGAACACATTCTAATAGGACTTGTCAGCATAATTGCATTGGGAATCATTGCACAGTGGCTTGCCTGGCGACTAAAATTGCCGGCCATCCTGTTGCTGCTGGTTTTTGGTATTGTTGCCGGACCCATTGCGGGTTTACTTGAACCGGATGCCATTTTCGGGGATTTGCTCGGACCCTTTGTCTCCCTTTCGGTAGCCGTTATACTCTTTGAAGGTGGGTTAAGCCTGCGCTTAAGTGAATTGAAGGAGATAGGCGGGGTCGTTATGAAGCTCATCAGTATCGGAATTCTGGTGACTTGGGTGTTGGCTGCCGTATTCGCCTACCTGCTTTTAAACCTCAGCTTGCAACTGTCTGTGCTCTTCGGAGCCATTTTAATTGTAACCGGCCCTACCGTAATCATTCCCCTACTCCGGCAGGTACGCCCGGCGGGAGCCGTGGGTTCTGTTCTCAAATGGGAAGGAATCATCAATGATCCGATCGGTGCCATGATGTCGGTGTTGGTTTTTGAAATCATCCTGGCGGGCGGAATGTCATATCACGGGCATAATGCCTTGCTGAGTATATTGAATACCCTGGCGTTCGGTTCTTTCTTTGGCTTATTGGGGGCCGGATTTATCTACATTATGCTTAAGCGTCACCTGATCCCGGATTTCCTGCAAAACCCGGTTAGCCTTATGGTGGTTGTAGTCGTTTTTGCCCTTTCAAACATGATGCAGGAAGAATCGGGACTGCTGGCGGTTACATTGATGGGAATTGCCCTGGCCAATCAAAAAACCGTTCGGGTCAAGCATATCGTTGAATTCAAGGAAAACCTGCGAGTACTGCTGATCTCGGCCTTGTTCATCATGCTGGCCTCGCGACTTAAATTGTACGATTTATCGCACGTCAACTGGAGTTCTCTGGCTTTCTTAGGAGCCTTGATCTTCATTGTTCGCCCGACTTCCATCTTTATATCCACCATCGGATCGCGTTTAAATATGAAAGAACGTCTCTTTTTATCATGGATGGCCCCGCGAGGCATTGTGGCCGCAGCCATTTCATCTATTTTTGCCCTGCGTTTAGTGGATGCCGGTTATACGGATGCGAATCTGCTCATCCCCTATACCTTTATCGTCATTATAGGTACAGTAACCATTTACGGGCTGTCGGCCAACTGGGTGGCAGTCAAACTCAATGTAGCCAAACCGGTGCCCCGCGGTATTTTGATATTGGGAGCGCACGACTGGGCCCGGAATATTGCCTGCCGGCTTCATAAGGAAGGGTTCAAAATTTTGGTCGCCGATTCCAACTGGGCCAATATCTCCAAAGCACGGCAGGAAAACCTGGATACCTATTACGGAAATATTCTCTCGGAATACGCTATCGATGATATTGATCTCGATGGTATTGGCCATTTGATGGCCATGACACCCAATGATGAGGTCAACTCACTGGCCGTTATTCGATTTGCCGATCTATTCGGGACATCTGAAGTTTACCAGTTGGCTCCCATAAATAAATCACGACGCAATGAGCGGGAAGTACCGGAATATCTGAGTGGACGAATCTTGTTTGATCCGGAGCTCAATTACGAAAAAATAACTTCGATTTTGGAAGAAGGCGGCACGCTGGAGACCTCATCCATCACAGAAGAATACACCATGAAAGATCTCAAAAACGAATTGGGAGAATCGGCTACGCCACTCTTCATCATTAAACCCACCCACGAAGTTAAAATCTTTTCCGTTGATCATCCACCCGTCCCTGCAGCGGGGGATAAAATTGTATCCCTGGTCCCCAATCAGGAGGCAAAAGAAGGATCTGAAGTAACCGATGAACTTAAAAGTGGCAAGGATTCGTGATTGAACATTTGAACATTTGAACATTTGAACATTTGAACATTTGAACATTTGAACATTTCAAGAGGGCTTTGCAAAACCAGGGATTTTGGTCAATCCCGAATGCTTTCGGGGTGAGTGATTTCAAAACCACAGTCCATACATGTCGGGATAAGAATTTTAAAAATCACGAAATTGCAAATTTCGGATACAAACATGTTTTTGCAGAGTTCTCACTGAATAACTATTAATAAATCCGTTTTCTAAAATTTTAATAAAGCATTAATCTTATATTTAAGAAAAATTAAATGTCAAATGCCCCAAGACGCAATTGATAATTGATAATTGATAACTGGTCACTGATCATTGTCCTAATGTTGTTTTAAATAGAATTCTGCGTCATCTTGCCCCATAAATAGTTCTAAGAAATCTAAATCAGCATTCGTTAAATCGATCCAGGTTAAGCCGATAATGGAATTTTCATCATCAGGAACAGCTGAAAATCCAAGAAATTCAGCTCCAAGGTTCAAATAATAGCGAAAAGGCAACGGGAGCCCCTGTTGATCCGATTCAAATTCGGCTATCAAGGTGTTTAATTCTTCCACTTCCTGGAATATTTCGGTGAATGCATTATTATTCCAACTTTTAACCGGAGTACTTTGATAGGGCTTCATTGGCTCCACATACTTACTCCGTTCATTCATATAAGGATCTTTATTAAAAAAAGTAATGGCCAGCTGACGGGAGATGGCCTCATATTGCGAACCGAGGGTAACAAGGCTCATCAGGAATTTACAGGAAGGATGAAGCCCTACATATTTTCCGAGTCCTCTCCACCATAATCTCAGTGCTTTTTTATTTTGGCGATATCCGTCATTTAATAACAAATTTCCAATTACCAGGATCGGAACGGCTGTATTCCATAGAGTATCATCAATCGAAAAAAGGTTTTTATTAATTAACTTTTTACCCTCCCGCTGCTTCCTGCCATTATCAACATAACCCAGCCCATTCAACGCAACTATCTTTTGTGTTTTTTTATCGAATAAAAGTAAATAACGGTTTTCATTATACCCGTAGTCAGAATTTCCTGGATGCGTTGAACAAATTTTCAAAGTTTTTTGACGAAGCTGCTTTAAAGGATTTATCCCCGAAAAACCGTATGAAAACTGTGATTTATGGATCCAAAGTACTATAAACTGCTCATTCTCCATCAAAATTTGATTCAGGGGTAGTTGATCGAGATAAGATCGAAACTTGTAATTTCTTGCAAAATCATTATTCTCTCGCCCGGTGAACGGTGCATATTCCGTCTCGTTCGAATCGGCATTCATTAACATAGCCAGTTAAATTTTGGGGTCTGCAGATATTGTTTTTAGCCTGGAATATTCAACGCTTAGCATATTTTTAAATAATTCAGCTTACGAAGAATACGTATTCCATTTAACCCCAATATTTCGCTAATGTAACCTGGATATTAAGAAATGCAGATTTTTTATAAAATTTCAGAAAATATGACTACAACTCTAAGTTTCGAATACTTGTGAGTGTAGGTAAAATGATACCTTTATAAAAATGGATATCCCTTTGGATTTAGTTAATAGAGGGCTTTGCAAAACCAGGGATTTTGTTCAAAGTCAAAGCCTGAGTCTCCAGACTCGCCTGGGGAGTAATGTTTAAAAATATTAACAATCAATTAATCTCATACTTCTTTCCTCTTACAGAAGCATGGACCATTTAATATCTAATCAATTGAAATATGTTCGTTGCCTCTAGGGAGATGGGAGTCTCGCGGTGTGGTCGTCAGCATCCCCAAGACAGGAAGTTGATCTGCCCCTTTTGTGTCGTCCTTACAGGTCTTGTTTAGATGGGGCTGCGCTTTATTCCCCGGGTTGAAACCCGGGGCTATGATGTGTACCGTCTGACGAGACTTTTAGACTCACTTCACTCGAATAAAGTGCATTAATCATGCCCGCACCTTTCCAGGGTTTCCAACCCCTGGAAAGGTTTTTCAATGATGCTAACTCTGAAAACTGAAAACTGAAAACTGAACACTGAAAATAGATTACCGACTTGACAAACTTGTCGGAATGACATTGAGGTTTCGAGGTAAGAGTATTTAACGTGCCCCGCTGTCATTCCGACCAGATGTGCCTGTTCCGCTCCCGAACCCTTTCGGGGCGGTAAGGAATCTACTTCTTATTATATCTTTGGAATCCGGTTTGCGGGGATGAGAAAGCTGGCCTTGCATTAAGGGCAGTGTAGGCGTATTGTTAAAAAGTGGGAGTTGACCGCGAGGCAAGGTCTCTCACCCCGCAGGCGGGGGTTCGAGACATATATAAAATAGATTCCTCCTCGACGAGCTCGTCGGAATGACATTTTCAATGACCACCTCGTTAAACGTTCACCATTGTTTATTGACCACTGATCATTGTTCATTGAAACCGTTTTGTCGGAACCCATCCCCTGGCCCCTTACCCTTTTCGGTGGAAAAGGGAAGGGGTAACTCTTAACCAATACTCTTCCGTGGATATCCACGATATCGATATTGAATACAATGCATTACCTATGACCGCTTTTTTGGGTCGTCCTTACAGGAGTTTTTTAGATGGGACTGCGCTTTATTCCCCGGGTTAAAACCCGGGGCTATGATGTGGACCGTCCTGGAGGGACTTTTAGACTCACATCACTATTGATGACAGATTTACTGTCATTTCTGAAATAGTGTGCCCCGCTTTGGGCCGCATTAAGGGCTACAAAAGATTAGCTATTAAGATGAATTTCCCTTCTTACATCCTTCTTCTCACTTCTCATAAAAAAGAAACAATGGATTTTGGTGTTCCGATTACGACATAACAGGCATGACACTAACGAATACAAGTTCAGACGAGAAGAATAATTAGCATTTCAACCTTCACACTTTATTTATCCCGCACTTCTTTTATATTCTAATTTTGTAGTCATCCGAACTAACCCGGATATTTCACGCTATTATAAGTTGAATTACCATAACCTTTTGGTATATAAAAGATATATTGATTTTTATGGTTAAAAATTAATGACAGCGTGTTGAGCGATGCGAAATTAGCCGGTGGACTTCGTTAAAGATTAAATAGCTTCTCAACGTATATAAATACGTTTCCTCAGCTATTTAATCTTTGCCTTGTCCACGAACTAATTTCTTGGTGAAATATCCGGGCTAAACAAACTTATTTTGCAAAAACAAACGCATCAGTGGCAATTGTGGATCGATACCGGGGGAACCTTCACCGACTGCCTGGCTACCGATCCGTCCGGGAAGCTGCATCGCATAAAAGTATTAAGCAACAGCGCGATTCGTGGTAAAATTATTGAACAAATTTCTGATCGTTCTTTCAAAATCCATTTCAAATGGGAGATTCCCGATGATTTAATCCGTGGATTTCACTTTCAGATTATGAATCACGAACATATTCCCTGCTCTATTAGAGCATTTGATCGAGATTCGGGAATTATTAAACTCGATCAAAATCCCCAAATTTCGAATCCCGCGAATATGCCTTTCGAAGCCATTTCTGACGAAGAAGCGCCGGTCCTGGCCGCCCATCTTGTAACTCAAGCACCGCTGAATCACCCCCTTCCCCCGCTGATTATGCGTTTGGCAACCACCAAGGGAACCAATGCCCTGCTGGAACGCAAAGGGGCACGCGTAGCCCTATTTGTGACGCGTGGTTTTAAAGATCTGCTGCATATCGGGAACCAACAGCGTCCTGACTTGTTTGCCTGGCACATTCAGAAACCGGAACCGCTGTTTACGGAAGTCATTGAAGTAGATGAACGGGTGGACGCGAATGGTAACATTTTAACAGATCTAAATACCGACTCACTTGAAAAACAAGCTGAAAATTTATTAGATCGTGGAATTGATGCAGCGGCTGTGGCTTTTATGAACAGCTACCAAAACCCGGAACACGAAAATACATTCCGTAAGTGGCTTAAAGAACGGGGAATTATCCACATTTCCACATCCAACGTGTTGACAAGTTTTATAAAACTGCTTCCACGCATGGAGACTAGCCTCGCCAATGCTTATTTATCGCCTATAATTGACGATTACCTGGGGTCGGTGGATAACCATATCGAATGTGGAAAACTTTATGTTATGAACAGTGCGGGCGGGCTTATAAACACCGACCATTACCACCCCAAAGACAGCCTGCTGAGCGGCCCGGCCGGGGGCGTGGTCGGGGCTTCCACGACGGGGAAGGAAGCGGGATTCAACAAAATCATCTCCTTTGATATGGGAGGAACCAGCACGGATGTGTCGCGTTATGACGAAGATTTTGAATATGTATTTGAGCATCAGGTGGGCGACGCCCATCTGGTGGCTCCTGCCCTGGCCCTGGAAACGGTAGCTTCCGGTGGTGGATCCATTTGTTCATTCGACGGGCACTCCCTGAGCGTTGGTCCTGAAAGTGCCGGGGCAGATCCCGGGCCGGCTTGTTACGGCACCGGAGGTCCATTGACAATTACCGATGTGAACCTGTTACTTGGACGTCTCGATCCCGCCAACTTCAGCATCCCGGTGTCTCTGGATGATGCCCGGCTGAAAATCGAAGATTTGCTTGAATCGGTTCACCAAAAAGAAGAAGAGAAAATTTCTCAGGAATCTTTGCTGGAAAGTTTCCTTGAAATTGCCAATGAACGAATGGCTGATACCATCCGAAAAATTTCGTTGCGGAAGGGCTACGATCCCCGGGAATTTGCGCTGGTTGGATTTGGCGGCGCGGGTGGTCAGCACGTTTGTTCCGTGGCTCGAAAACTCCAAATCGAGCATGTGTTAATTCCCCCCGATGCCGGTCTGCTGAGTGCTTACGGATTGGGACATGCGGTGATGGAGCAGTTTGCAGAAAAACAACTGTTGAAGCCCCTGAATGAAGTACAGGACCAATTGATTGATTATATGAATGAGCTGGCTGACCAGGCAAGAGATAAGCTGGAGAAGCAGGATGTGGATGCCGATGAAATTGAAATCCGCCGAAGATTGGCTTTTATGCGTCTGGCAGGACAAGAATCTACGCTTGAAGTAACCTATCATGATCACAATGAACTCCCTGATGCTTTTCAAACGGCGTATAAAAAACGTTACGGTCACTGGATATCCAACAGGGAGATTGAAATTGAATCGCTGAGGGTCATTGCTTCTACAAAAGCCGAAATACATCGTACCCATACTCCTGAACAATCCAACTCATTACCCCAGCCCGACTTTCACAAAGATGTTTGGTTTGATGGAGCAATTCATAATACACCCGTATTTCGCCGGGATAATTTACAACCCGGTCATCATATCGAGGGTCCGGCCATTGTTTTGGATCCATACAGTACGGTTGTTTTGGAACCTGATTGGTCGGCCGAGGTGCTTGGAAACCTGACGTTAAAGCTGGCGGCCCGGAAAGAAACAAATCAAAAGAAACAAAAATCGAATCCGCAATCGGAAGCGGCCCGGCTCGAACTCTTCACGAATCGATTTACTTCCATTGCTGAAGAAATGGGAGAAATGCTGCAGCGGACTGCTCTTTCGGTCAACGTTAAGGAGCGACTCGATTTTTCATGTGCCCTGCTGAGTGCCGACGGAGAACTTGTGGTGAATGCACCGCACATTCCGGTTCACCTGGGTGCGCTGGGTTTATGTGTACGAACCCTGAAGCAACATCTGGAAATGTGCCCCGGTGATGTTATTGTAACCAACCACCCGGGATTCGGTGGATCTCACTTGCCCGATGTGACATTGGTGACTCCTATTTTTACCCAAAACGGTAATGATCTGATCGGTTATTCAGCAAGCCGGGCACATCATGCAGAAATCGGTGGCCGCCGCCCGGGTTCCATGCCGCCTTCAGCCACAACCCTTGCCGAAGAAGGCGTGGTTATCCCGCCGACCAAACTCATTGATCAGGGAAAACCACGATGGGATCACCTGCGGAAAATGCTCACCCAGGGTCTTTACCCCACCCGCAATCTGGAGGAAAATATTGCCGACCTGCAAGCTGCTATAGCGGCCAATCAGCGCGGGATTGATTCCATGCGTTCCCTGGCAGAATCCTTTGGCCTGGGTCAAGTCCGGTACTATATGCAGGCCCTGAAGAATCATGCCGCCGAAAAAATGCTGGAAACCCTGACTCGCATCCCGAACGGCCAATATAAATCTACCGAATACCTCGATGATCGCACACCGCTGAAGACACTTATTGAAGTTGCTGAAAATAAACTCGTCATTGACTTCTCCGGTACCGGCCCCATTCACCCGGGCAACCTGAATGCCACCCCCGCGATTGTAAACAGCGTGGTGATGTATGTTTTGCGATTGTTGATTGATGAACCCCTGCCACTAAACGAAGGCATCCTGGAGCCGGTTGAAATTCGTTTACCCCGCTGCTTGCTCAACCCGGAATTCCCGGATGATCCCCATAAATGTCCGGCCGTTGTGGGGGGGAATGTGGAAACCAGTCAGCGCCTGGTGGATACCCTGTTGAAGCCTTTTAACCGTATGGCCTGCAGTCAGGGAACGATGAATAATGTATTGTTTGGGAACGATTCCTTCGGATATTATGAAACGGTGGGCGGTGGAACCGGCGCCGGACCCGATTTCCATGGGGTCGATGCAGTTCATCATCATATGACCAACACCCGGGCTACCGATCCCGAAATCCTGGAACATCGTTATCCGGTTCGGTTGGATAAATACGAAATTCGTCAACATTCCGGGGGAGATGGGGAATATCGTGGCGGAAATGGGATTTCCCGCACAATGACATTCCTGGAACCGGTCAGTCTCTCTGTACTTACACAGCATCGAAAAGAACGACCCTACGGATTACAGGGCGGTGAAGCTGGAAAAGCAGGTAAACAATGGATCGTTCGAAAAAACGGCCGACGCGAAGAATTAAATTCAATTGACGGTAAAGAGTTGGAAGCCGGAGATCGATTTATCCTGCAAACGCCCGGTGGTGGCGGTTTCGGAAAAGCAAATATCAATACAGAAGATTAACCTTGAAAAAACGACTCTTAAATATCCTATTCTGGTCGGTACTTTCCGCTGCTTTCATCGGTCCCGGGACGGTGACTACAGCCGCTTCCGCAGGAGCTGATTACGGATTTCAAATCCTATGGGCGCTGGTATTTTCAACGATAGCCTGCGTAGTACTTCAGGAAGCCGCAGCCCGGTTGACGACCGTTTCGGGGCATAATCTTGGTCAGGCCCTACAAGCGTATGCGCCCCGTACAGCGTTCGGGCAAGCCGGTTTATATATCGTATTATTCTCCATTGTACTGGGTTGTGCCGCTTATGAAGCCGGAAACATTCTGGGAGCATCTGCCGGAGTGGACTTAATTTTCGGCATTAATCCCGTTTGGACCGTTTTATTTTGTGGATTGATCGCCGTAATACTGCTGTGGAAAGGCTCTACACACCGGGTAGTCCAACTGCTGGGATTTATCGTGGCTTTCATGGGCTTCAGCTTTTTATCGACCACTGTTATGATGAAACCCGACTTTTTCGAAATTTTAAAAGGAAGTCTCATCCCGCGTTTCCCGGCTCACTCAGAATTATTAATTCTGGGTTTGGTCGGCACTACCGTTGTGCCTTACAACCTATTCCTGGGTTCAGGATTAAAGCACCGTCAGGGTTTGAGGGAGATGCGGGTCAGCTTAACACTGGCTATTGTTTTGGGTGGAATTATATCCATCGCGGTCATGATCGTTGGGACATCTGTTACGCAGTCGTTTACGTTTGAAACATTGTCTCAACAATTAACCCTGCAATTAGGTCCCTGGGCTTCCTATATGTTTGGTTTCGGCCTGTTCGCCGCTGGACTAACCTCCGCATTAACCGCTCCCCTGGCGGCCGCCATTACGGCTAAAAGCCTGTTAGCACAATCGGAAAGGGATAATAAATGGCAAAGCAACGGACGGTATTATAGATTCACCTGGAGTATTGTGTTACTAACCGGCATCGGTTTTGGGGTATCCCGCATACAGCCCATTCCGGCTATAATCATGGCCCAGGCACTCAATGGAATTATTCTCCCGGTAATTGCCATTTTTCTGTTGCTTATGGTTAATAACTCATCGTTGCTTTCCCGTGATACGATCAATTCAAACCGTTATAACATTTTGATGGGTTTGGTGGTATTTATTACTATAATTCTGGGTTTAACCAATGTATTTAAAGCATTGGCAAATCTTGTAACCGCCATTAAAGTGAATGAAAGGCTGATATTTGGAATTTCTGTTGTATTATCAATTTTGGTGATTTTTCCAATCTATAGATCCATTATAAACCTTCGCAGAGCGTCCGAAAGGTAGAAATAATCCTTACAAAAATGAATAACGCAAAAGAGAGAAAATTCCATTCATATAAAAGAGGGCTTTGCAAAACCAGGGATTTTGTTCAAAGTCAAAGCCTGAGTGATTTCAAAACCGCAGCGTATAAGTAATACATGAGGATTTTGAAATCTCCCGAAAACTTTCGGGAAGAATTTGGACAAAAGCACGGTTTTGCAAAGTTCTCTAAAACCCTGACAGGGTTGAGTCGCTTCAAGTAAAACTGTCGATCAATTATAGCCAACAACCGTTAGGACTTGCGATTTATAACCTACATAAGAAACAACCAATTTCTGTTTTTCATCAGGAATATTATTAAGCATAAATTTCCCTTCTTCATTTGTGACTGTACCAATGCTAGTTCCTTTTACCACGATATTGGCACCTGCTAATGGTTGTTTATTATCATTGTAAACCGTACCCGTAACTGTTCCTTTTTTATTATCGAAATTGGCTTTCACTACGAATTTCTTATCCACCATTTCAGGATTTTCAGTATTTACGGAAGATGTTTCTCCAGCAGCGTCATGGTTAAGCTTGAAAACAATGGGTAAGGAATACTGCACCGGAACCGGTTTGCCGCGCTGCTTGCCAGCTTCAAATTTTGCTTGTTTTACCACCCGAAGTGCCTCCTTATCGCAGCCCCCACCAATGCCTTTAATAACCTGGGGATTTTCAACCTTTCCATCAGTACCCACAATGAATTGTACATACACCCGTCCTTCGATACCTGCTTTCCGGGCCATCTCCGGGTACTTAATTTTTTGCTGAATACTTTTAAGTCCGCCTATAAGTTTGGGAGGATTTTCAACCACTACAAAAACAGGTTTTTTATCCTTCGAACGGTTTATCATATCCGTGGGCTCATCTTTCAAATCACTAAACGCTTTCTTCTTATTTATCAATTTCATCTCTATCACTCCATTGGCGCCCTTATCGCCATATTTCTTCACAGCCATTTTACCCTTGAGCACAGCAATTGATTTAATATACTTCGACTTAATGCGTGCAATAGTAGTCCGGGATTTATCCAAATCCATCACTTCACCGTTGATCACATATAGGAGTTGATCACTCGTGTTGCCCTTATCAAGGTTTTGCTGAACTCGAGCCACATCGGAGTTGGTGATACCATTGTCCTGTACATCACTACAGGAAATTACCCCTGCAATCACGACGATAAGACTCAGGCTGAGCAAAATACTCGTTCGAACCGGGTGATTATGGGTTGGATGTGTCATCATGGCAATTCTTTTTTTGAGTGAGGATTGATTAACAGACATATTTATGACCGGCTGTTTACATGAGATGCTATTGGGAGCCAGATCAAATAAAAGCTGGGCATATTCCTTACGGGATATTTCACGATCGGCCAGCACTTCACGATCGCACGACAATTCACAGTATTCATTTATATCACTACTAAATCGGTGAACCAGTGGATGGAACCAGAATAATGATTTAACCAGTATCACCAGACTATTTAAGACGTAATCAGCCCGCTTGATATGCATCAATTCATGCCGGATCGCCAGGTTCAATTTATCATATCTGTCTTTCAGGAAAGATGGGATGACGATCACAGGCCGTTTCCAGCCAAAAGTGAAGGGGATGCC
>Ga0209918_1001547_pt1 | contig 12125 bp, 7 predicted proteins | sample SalPonD_shore_MG_FD_185712 | JGI IMG/M metagenome (GOLD analysis project Ga0209918, IMG submission 185712) | Salt pond soil microbial communities from South San Francisco under conditions of wetland restoration - Salt Pond MetaG... | ecosystem: Environmental > Aquatic > Marine > Intertidal zone >...
TGCCACCCCCTCCAGGATCGCATCCCGGATCTCCGGGAGAATTTCGACGGTCGTTCCCACCGGATTATTCACAATGTTCGCCCCGTCAAACAGAATCAGATCGTTGTGGTTCGCGGTCTGATCCTGCACCACCGAATACTCGGGATCCGGGGTAAACGGGGACGCGTCGTTGAACGTCCAGTATCCCATCAACCCGGACTCGGTGCCGGCCAGAGTGCTGTACATATTAGTCTGTAGATCCGACTGGGATCGGGTGACATTCCAGATCCGGACCTCATCGATTAATCCCTGGGTTGAATTATACGTGTACCGGCTCCCGATATAGAAAGCATCCTGCCCCGGGCCCACGGGCTGGGAAAACGGTTCCGCCGCCACCAACGTGCCGTTCACATAGAGCCGCGAGTAGATCCCGTCATAGGTGCCGGCCAGGTGCACCCACTCCCCGGTCGGTGGCGCAGAAGGATCGAAGGCGCCGACCCGGTTGGTGCCGTCGCTGATCCCGAAGCAGAACCGGGGATCGTCCGTGGTTCCGAAATTGTTGACGTAGAGGGAATACGACTGGAAGGGATCATTCGGATAGGGTCGGGTGACGATCCGGTAACCTTCGCCGGGGCCCGGTAAATCTGTTAAGTAGACCCATGCTTCCACCGTAAGATTATAGCCGGTGATCTGGTACGCCGACGGGTTGGCGCCGGTATTGACCGGGTCGCTATCCAGCGCCCGGGCCTTCCCGAGCCCCCGGACGTACAGGGCGGCCGTATTGCCGGCGAAGGTCCCGAGACTGAGGGTGATGGCACGGTGCCAGAGCGTCAGACCGGTCGCCACCGTGTTGGTGATCTCACAGGTGTACTCCCCGGTATCCTGCTCATCCACGGAAACGATGGTGTACGTCACACCGGTCGCTCCGGCGATGGGACTGTCGTCCTTGTACCACTGGTAGACATTGGAACTGCCCCCGACATCGGCGGCCGATAAGGTGATATTGCTGCCGCCGACGGCCGTTGTGTCTATCGCCGCACCCGCACTGTCCTGCGAGTCATAGGTAAAGGTAGTAATTCCGATGTTCGGTTCGATATCCCCGAAGTCCAGCCGGTTGTCACCGACATAGAGCGTCGACAGGTTCGTAAGCCCCGAAAAGTCCGGGATATCCGTCAGCTGGTTGCCGTTGAGGTATAGGACTTGGAGCTTCGAGAGATTGGTGAGTTCCGCAGGGACGCTTCCGCTCAACGCATTCCGATCCAAAAAGAGCGTTTTGACGCTGTCCAAATTCCCCATGGAAGCCGGGATCGTTCCTGCGAGCTGGTTGCCGCCCAAATCCAGGGTGGTGGCGGCAGTCAAATCCCCAATGGACGACGGCAGGGTTCCAACGAGATTATACTGGTAAAGTGATAAATTGGTGACCCGGTTCCCGGTGACCGTCACGCCGTCCCAGGTGGAGACCGGGGATCCGGAAAGCCAGTGGAGATGGTTCGTCCAGGCGGCGCCATTCGTGCTGTTGTACAGGTCCACCAATGCCAGGGAATCCTGGCCCAGGACGCCCTGCGCCGGGAGGGATTTCCCGAAGGTGAACATCGTTCCCAGTATCAGGGTAAGGGTGATCCATCGGACAGGTCTTGGAATACGTGAGTGTCTCTTCATTATTGCACCTCCACCTGGGCCGGGAACAGATCATCTCTGGACAGGTAGTTCGTCACCAGATCGCTATCCGTGACCCGGGTTTCCGTTCCCAGCCGGATGGTCGTCTGTTGGGGGCTGTTCGCCCGGAAGGTCAGGGTCGCCAGCCTCCCGGATCCATCCAGGCCCGGCGGACTGGCCTCCACCACCGCCAGGTTCAATCCGACCAAACCGAGGCTCGCCTCCTGGTCCACCAGTTGGATCACCGATCCGCCGTTTTTCATGAGATACGCGCCGTCCGTGGCCAGGACGTTATAACTCACCAGGGTGACGGCATCCGGGTCGTACATTACCGGTGCGTACACCCCCATCAGATTATACATTTCTTCGGCCATCAGGGTCACCGTGAATTCAGTGCCGGATTGGACCACCCGGTGTCGGGATGAGAACCAAAGGGCAGGCCCCCGAATGGCATCGATTTCGAACGGCCGGGAGAGATTCATGGAATCCTGGACTCCCATCATATTCCGCCCCCGAATCCAGAAGGTATGCTGTCCCTCATCCAGAAAGGAGAAGGTGACTGTCTTTTCACCGGTCCACCCGGACCAGTCATCCTCGTCCAGACGATAAGAGAAATCCGTCACCCCCGTGTTCCCGTCGTATTCGAACGTGACGGTAGGCACCGTGACGACCTCGTTATTCTGCGGGCCGGACATAATGTTGATCATCGGAGCAGTATAGGAGATATCCCCGGGCATGAAGGGGTTATTAAACTCCGGTTCCCCGGGGAGCTGTTCGCACGCAATGAGTCCGCTCAGCAGTGCGACGGCGAGGAAAAAACTGGCAGTGCGTTTCATAGTTCACTCTTTCGATTGAACCGGCGAGTGTGCCGGTGTATTAAAAGACCACGGTTAAGAGATTCAGGCCATACACCCCGCCCAGTATTTGCAGATACTGCGTCTGGGAGGCCTCCAGGGATTTCATGTCATCGAACACGCCCTGCACCTCCTCCCGCAGCTGCACCGCGCGCTGGTAATCCGTTTCCTGGTTGTATTCCTCCAGGAGTGAGTCGTACTCTTTTCGGGCATCCTCGAATTGCATGCTGGCATCATAAGTGAGGTAGCCGGCGGCCGCGGTCCCCGCCATAAACAGAAATCCGCCCAACGGTTTCCCCCGGTAGAAATGGCCGGCCCCGGGAAGAAACATGGACAGGAAAAAAGCCGCCCCCCGGGATTTTGACTGGAGCTGGACCGTGAGCAGACTCGGGGCATCCGCCTCCACTCTGAATTGCTCCAGATGCGGCCGGAAGCCCGGCTTTTTCACTTCCAGGGTATGCCGGCCGACCCGGTACGGCAATCCGGCCACCGGGCTTCGTCCCACCATCTCGTCATCGATGAACACCCGGGCCCGTCGGGGGCGGGATTCCACGGAAACTATACTGGTGAGGGGATTCAGCGTGACCGCGATGGGCGGATTCTCGCCTTCGGCGATGGAGACGTTTCGCGAGACGGTCTCGTACCCCTCCATCATAAACCGGACTTCGATGTCCTGGCCCGCCGGCATTTCGGCCTTGGTGATGGGGGTGGCCCCGCGTTCGATACCGTTGATAAACACCCGGGCGCCGGCCGGCATGCTGGTAAGACTCAGGAGCCCCGGTTCCGGGACGGCGGCTTTCGGCGGAGGCGGTGTGGGTACGGCACTTTCCCCGGTGATCCGACGGGCCACCTCCATCATCCCTTCCGTCAGCATCTGATCGATCTCTCCCCGGATGTCATACGAGGCACTCTTGTCAATGGCCGAGGTTTCCACGTCGATGATCCGAAGATCCACGGTAAAGGTCTGTCCGATTTTACCGATAGAACCGATCATCATCCGCTGGGCGCCCAGTAACTGGCCCACTTCCACCGCACATTCCTGGCTGGTGCAGCCGGTCAGCTGGAAGTTCTGTTCCTGTAATATCTGTTCCATCTGGCCCCGTTCGATGACGTTGTAGACCTCCATCTGGACCAGAATGGTTCGTAGGCGATTGGTCAGCAGCTGTGCCTCCTGCTGGGAGATCCCCAGGCCGTCAAAATCCAGTATAGCCAGGGTTTGCTTTTCCTGACCCATCCCCGGAGTCACAGGAAGCAGGATCGAACTACACAGCAGTAAAAGGGTGGTGGCGAATGTCATGCAACGTTTCATAGGTTTTATCCCACTGATTATGGATCCTTGTTTTGCCCGTGAGGCGGAATGCTGCCGGGAAGGGGCACGCCGGACTTGCGCCGCGACATTATACCACGGCGGAACAACAAGCCAGCGGTCTCTGCCCGTTATGCATCGCTTACAGCACGCCCGGATCACCCAACATGGCCATTTAAATGGTCCGTATGTCCGGGCGGTTGGGAAAAGAACAGGCTAAGGCATTACGTAAGACGAGTGGAATATTCTGAGGGCAGAGGTCAACTCCGGTGCCAGGGAAACCGATGCCGTCACAAAAGAGAGAACCGTTTTACCGGAAGAATCGCCAGGCCCGGGAGCCCCCTCCGGGAAAAAATCTCATGCCGGAGAATCCGGAAGGAAGGCGAAAAGTGCTGCCACTCAGACGGTGTAACCGCGTGCTTAGCCCTTATCCTTTCATGTGTCCCGTTGTTACAGAACTTTATATATCGTGCTAATACTTTATTTTTCGAGGATATACCGTCAGTGTTGCTGCCGAAAAATTATCGAACGGGTTCTCGGCTGTCAACCATTACTTCATCCCGTACCCATCATCACGGCTGCTGCCCAAAAAGCCCTGCGGGCAAGGAGCCTCCGGCTGCTTAAAACTCCATGTTTAAAGAAAACCGCATGGTGTTGGTGAGGGGATGATCCTTATCCCCGGCCACGTACCCGAAATCGAATCCGTACCGCTGATACCGGATGCCGGCGCCGAAGGTCGGAATGGGGTAGCCTTTCTGGGTACGGATCTCCCCGGCCGCCTGATACATCCCGCCGATGCGGAGGGCCAGCATGTGCTGGAACCAATATTCCACCCCGAAATTATGCAGGATCTGCTTCATTTCCACCGATCCCGATTCATCCGACCAGCTGGTAAAAATGGCCTGATAGAAGGGCACCGGATCCCCGTTATTATCGTAGGCGGTCAGGAGTTTGCTGGCATCGTACGCCAGATGGATCTGATGATTCGCGTTGTCCAGGATGGTGAAATCCAGACCCAGCCGGAGCGCAGTGGGCGGCGGATCCGCCTGGCCGCCTTGCATGAAGCTCACATCCGGCCCCATGTTGGAGAGCATGGCGCCAAACGCCAGCCGGTCCGTAAACAGGTGCCGGGTCAGGTAGGCCAGGTCCACGGCCACGCTGGTGGCGGCGCCGTCTTTGGTCAGCTCCTCGGAGACCCCGGCCGGGGCCAGGAACTGGCGATAGACCTTAAGGTTGCCTCCCACGGCAGCGGACTTTCCCACCATCCGGCCGAAAGACACGGCCCCGCTCCACATGTAACTGCGAAACCGGCTGAGTTCCTCCGGACCGCTCAGCCCGGTCTGCACCTGTTCGCCCAGGTTCAAATAGGTAACATGGGCGCCGAAGGTTCCCAGCGAAGGCACCCGCTGGCGGTAGGCGGCGAATTCGTAATACATATCGCTGGCCAGGCCCGGCAACCAGTTGACGTGCATGGCGGACAGTTCATGGCCGTCCAGGAAGGCCAGGCCCGCCGGATTCCAGTAACTGGCGTAGGCATCGTTGGCTACAGCCACCTGGGCTTCCCCCATCCCGCCGGCCCGGGCCCCGGGTGCGATTAATAAAAACAAACCACTCGCTTCGCTCTGGGCGGAGAGGGTGTGCGGAATCATCAAGGGACCAATGCCCAGTAACGCGATCACCAATAATTTTATGAACAGGCCCGGGGATGGTGGGATCCCTGCCTGCTCCGGTTTCATCTGCTGGAAAGCACTGAATAATTTCATCTGTTTAAACCAATCCGCCCTTCGGGGATTCCCCCACTGAGATGGTGCCGATAAATCATCACACCTCATTAATTAATTATCGGAATAAAATCCTCGTTCTTAAGTACATTTCTCCGCAAAGACATGCTCTCTCCGAGCTTTTATTCACCCCGGATCTCCGGGTGAAACAGCAGCGCTCCGGCAGTATCCCTGGCCGGAGAATATGTTCATTGTACTATCTCCGGCGAAAGAAGTCAATACCCTTACCAGAGATAGTCTATCGCCCGGGCCGGCCGGTTACTGCAGCAGCTTTTGCAGGGTTTCCTGCAGTTCCAGCTCATCGCCGGCCTGATAGCCTTCGTGCGCATAGACCAGGTTTCCCGCCGCATCGACGAGCACCAGCTGGGGGAGCACGGCGACGTTCTCGTTATTCACAATCCCGTACTTCTTCGCGACGACACTGTACATATCCATCAAAACCGGCAGACTGATGTCATTTGCCGCGACATACTTTTTCACCAGTTCCGATTGCTCTTCCACGTTGACCAGGTAAAACCTGACCTGGGGATGTGCCGCCTGCATCTGGTGCAACACGGGAATTTCGGCTTTACAGGGGATACACCAGGTGGCAAAGAAGCTGAGCACCATGGGGCGCCGGTTTTCCGGGGAGGCCTGGGCGCCCACCTGCCGGCTCAGAAAAAACGTGTCCCCCTCCAGGGTCCGCAGGAAAAAGGTCGGTGCCGGATCCCCGATTTGCGGTTTATCCCCAGCGAAAAGGACACCCGCGATGAGCAGCAGTGCCATGAGAGGTTTCCCTGCCTTCATAAAATCATTCCTCCTGTCGGACCGGGCCGGCTTTTTATTGCCCAATCCGCCGGTGATAGTCATTTAAAAGCGTTTGCATGTTCCGGTTGGTCGGCATCTGCAAGGTCATGGGATGCAATGCATAGGCGACCGGCTCGTATCCCGACCCCTGTTTTCGGAAACGGACTTCCCCCACGTATTCGGCGTTGCCCCCCGCCTGCAGGACCGGGATGCCGTTTCGGATATTCAGCGTGTCTATCCGGGTCTGCGAATGCCCGCCGAGGATCAGATCGATCCCCTGGAACCGCCGGGCGTATTCGAGATCCGCTTCGTATCCCGAGTGCGATAACAGGATCCTGAACACCGGTTTTTGCCCGGTATCCAGTAACCATCTTTTAATATCGTCAGAAGGATCAGAAAATTTATACCGTTGAAAGGTATTTTCCGGATAAAATTTGCGCGTATTTGCATGAATTACCGGTAAAACGGTAAAGGTGACCGCCTTCCTGCGGACAACGATCGCGTTTCCCCGGGTTCGGATTACCGGCCGGAGAGCAAAATACTCCCGCGGAGCAAATGCCAAATCCTGGTCACCGAGGTTGATGACATCGTACGGGATCAACCGGAACGCCGCAAGGATGACGGGCTCCTTTTCCGGACTCCCGTAATTTAAAAAGTTATCCCCGTTATCCAGCACCAGCACCTCCGGATGCCGTTCCCGGTACTCCAGGATAAACTGCACCCGCTTCTCCAGCGCTCCGTAGGGCTGATCCGGACACCGGCAGTTTTCTATCTTCCCGTTCGAATTACTGGTGAAGAGAATCCGGATCTCCTGGCTGTGAGCGGGGACTGAGATTAGAAGCAGAAATATCAGAAGAATGAAAGTTTTGCAGTATTCAGTCATCAACGGCATTACACGCTCCCGTTATAATTCATAATCCTGCACTGCCAGTTTATCTCAGGAAGACCAACCGTGTACGTTCAATCTGATACTAATAATTAGAGAAACTATTGACATAGATCAAGATATTTAAATCGGATCAGAATAAATATCGTTTTTCAAGAGAACTCTCGTCATCAATTATATAACTTAGGGAATTTTTTCCCTATGACAGCGGTGGATTGATGATCCAAAATTGCCAGTAATAAATGGTTTTTTTCTTTATAAAGAGTTCCGTTGTATTTCCAGGTAGAAGAGTCATCCGGGTCAATTGATCTGGTTTCATCATCGATCTTTTGTAGTAAAATTAATGCCTGATCAAACTCTCCAAGGTAAAAATGAGCCTGGGCGGTGAGAATCACGTAACCCTTGTAATTCACCAACGGATCATGATCAAAAGCCCAGCCAGTGGTAACTTTGCCTGTCACGTTGCTTAAAATGCTTAAAGCGTCTGTATAATTTTCCTGAATCAGAGCACCCGTTGCCCTGAGCAGGTAGATATCCGGTTTGGTGTAGTTATTTTGAACCGCCAGATTCCCGTTTTGAACGGCCTCCTCCACTTGATCGAACCGAAGATCGCACCACGCCTTGCCACCGTAGGCCTCGCCGGCCTTGGCGTCGACGGTTAACGCCGAATCAAACTGAACTACTGCCTCTCCATACTGCTTGTGCTCATAGGCATTCCAGCCGGCTTGGATATAGTCCTCGGGAGCAGGGGGCGTTGGAGGCGGTTCCAGCAATTTACCGCAGGCACTGATCATGAAAAAAATTGAGAGGCTAATAAATACATACCACCGATTTCTCAGAGTACTCTGTGACATAAGAATCCCTTTATTTAACAAAGATCATTTTCTTGGTTTTCACCTGATCTCCAATGGCAAGAGACAGGAAGTACACCCCAGAGCTTACCAGACTCCCATTCGCATTCATTCCATTCCAGTGGATTGTGTAACTTTCTGGCATCTGGGGCCGGTTCACCAAGTCCTTCACAATTTCGCCCTGGAGGTTATACACAATCAGACGAACTTTCTGAGCCTGAATGGATTTTTCCACCGGGACTGTGTATTCAATGGTGGTCGTTTCAGAAAACGGATTGGGATAGTTCTGTTCCAAACTCATTGTACTTGAAACGACTTTTGGTGCTTCGGCTCCGTTAAACAATCCGTACACACCTTGTTCGGAGGCATACGCCCAAAGACGGGTTTTTCTTTCATCGGTGTAAGTTTGAATGCGCCCCCAACCTCCTGCTGTACTCCGATAGAATCCGGATTCCATGGTTACGTTGTTGCCGGCAGTCTCCAGCACATACGGTTCCTGAAACCTGACAGTACTCGTGACCTGAAAAAGTGCTCTCGGTTCTAATTGTTCCGGTAACGCGTGAATGTTTGGATTCATATCCGATAGTTGATTTAAATTTTTCTTGAGTGGAAAGGGCATCACATATACCCGTCCTCCAGCTATCAGATCTTTTTGCGGAAACTCGAGCGACACCGGTTGAGATTTCATCCCGACCTTTCTGGCCAGCGATCTTTTTAAATTGGTCAAAGAAAAGGTAAAATTTTCCTGGCTGGCATTCCCATTGGGATCTTCACCCGAAACTGCCAGAGTATAGTTCCCTTCCTGAACAAGATGCAAAACGGCATGCCAGACATTGCCCCCAATTTTCGGGGCCGATTTCATTTCAATGGCTTTTTTATTCAAGAGGACCTCCGGTGTAGCCTCTAGCTGTTCCGTGGCAATCAGATACAGATCCAAATATTTATCCGTGATGGGATTCTGCAGCAATCCTGGCAGAAAACCCGGTGGCTCGAAATCGGTGGTGTTAATCAAGGAAAGGTGAAAAGGGCCATTCCTGGCTGCATTGGTATCCACTGTATCGGTTGCCAGCACAGTCCATTCACCCGACATTGCCGTGACACCCTTCGTTTCCATGCTATCAATAATCTCGTGATACGGAACCCTCAACACGGTATCACTCACAAGGGAAGTCACGGGAAAATATAAGGAATCTGAAATTTGTAAACGGTAGTAAACCTTGTCTTGATCCGGATCCTTTGCCCGTCCCCACCGGAATGCCAGGGCTTGGTCATACTCCGCATTGGTAATTTCAATGTTTCGGCTTGTCGCTGGTGCCAATAGATCGAATGGGGCGGGCGCATCATTCACCGGATACACTGTGACCACTAAGGTGGTGGTATCGCTATATTGCCCATCACTCCCAATGATGCCGATCGAATCGACTCCAGACCAATTGGCCGGTGGGCTGAAATGAAGGACCCCATCCTCCGTCAGGTTCACTGTTAAGGTTTCGGCCGGTGTGTACGACCACTGCAACGCTCCAAAATCGTTGTCTACGTCCGTGAGATAGTCAAGCCACTCCCGTAGTGGAATCACGAGTGTACTGTCCTCTGCCATACTGGTATCCGGAAGGTCGGAAAAAACCGGGGGATCGTTCACCGGAGTGACCTGAATTACCCAGGGAGCGATTCCTTCATCTGTCCCATCGGACACATGCACCTCAATGGTATCGCGTCCATACCAGTCTGGACTTCCTTGCACGATAACAGCACCATCCGCCGTATCCACCTCAAGACCCTGCTGATTTTCGAATCCCCACTGCAAGTCCTCAAAGGGATTATCGACATCGGTCACCAGTCCGTCCCAATCGGCCAGAGGAATAGTGAGTTGACCGTCTTCGGCCAGGCTGGTATCCGGGATGTCGGACAATACCGGGGGGTCATTCACCGGCGTCACGTGCAGCAGGAACCTACTCGTATCACTGGCAGCTGTATCACTGACGATCACCTGCATCGAATCCGTCCCGAACCAATTGGCCGGCGGAGTGAACCGGAGGGTGTCATCTGAAGAGGCTATGGTAATGGTTTCCGGTGTCGAGAATTGATAGGCGAGTTGTTCGGGGGGAGTATCCACATCCACTACATACTTTGCCCATTGAGCTTGTGGAAAAACAAGCGTGGAATCCTCATTCCAGATCAATTCGGGAGCCTTAATAAAGTGGGGTGGATCATTGACCGGCGTGATATGAATGATCCATAATGTTGTGTCCTGCAGTTCTCCGTCACTCACCGTAACCAGCGCGGTATCTTGGCCAAACCAGTTTGGTTTCCCTTGCACAGAGATGCTATCCGCGGTGGTATCAATCATGACGCCATTCGTATCGGCAAACGACCATTGAAAATCAGGAAATGTATTATCAACATCTTCGATATGATCTCCCCACGAGGATAACGGGAAACCGAGTAGCGAATCTTCAGGCAGTGTCAAAGTGGGCAACTCACTCAGCACAGGTGGATCATTCACATGTTGTATATGAACCTTCACTAGTGCGGTATCAGCATCCGTCGTATCGCTCAAGACAATTACGAATGAAGTATCCACAGTACCATTTCCGGCCAGACCATAAATCGTATCTGTGCTAACTTTTAACCACGAAGGTAAATTCTGTATATCGTACGTCAAACTATCATCTTCTACATCGTAGGCTTCTACAATGTACCGGAATAAGCTATCCTCTATTGCTATCACACTATCAGGTGAAGCGATGCGCGGAGGATCATTTACCGGCAACACCTGCAATTGAAAACGACTCGTGTCACTGTATTCATAATCTGCTGATAACAACTCAATGGCTGCCGTCCCATACCAATCTTTACTCGGCAGAATAGTGCACACCGTATCATCAAACGTGACTCTCACTGCATTGGTATCACTATTTCCAGAGAACCAAAGGTTGTCGTGTTCCAGATTAGACATTGCTAATGACAGCATTAACGTATCATCTTCTGCAATCGAAGTATCGGCCAACGTAGGAAATGCAGGGGGGGTATTGTATACCGTTAATATCAGCGTATCTCTGTCATCAACGTATCGATCATGTTCCGCCGAAATCAAGAGTGAGTAATCACCCACTTGCGGCAGCATGGTGTTCAGACTATAGATATTATTAGCAAATTTGAGCGTATCTTGCGTTTCAAACCCGTCGGGGCCGTTTATAGTGACAGATACGGTCGCGTCTCCAACCACTACCTGATTTGTATCCTTCACTGAAGCGGTAATTTCTGTGGGCTCAGCGACTGTAATGCTATCCTTTGAGAGTGATGCTTGCAATACTAATGGCGGGGGATAATACACTCCAAAAACAGTGGAAGCCGTATTGTCATTTTGATTGGAATCCTCCGGCAACAGAGCCGACACCTCCACCGTATCCTGCCCATACAGCGCCTGATTGGCACTGAGAGCAATCTTCACCGAATCGGTGGCGTTTGAAGATAGATCCAGATAATGGGTCTTGTTCGAATAATAATTTTGGCCGTGGACTGTTATTTGTACAGGTAATTGAGGAATATTCAGGCCGCTGTTGTTCCTGATGACAGCTGCAATGTATATCGAATCGCCTATCAAAAAAGTGGTGTCTTCGATGGGTAACAACTTAGTGAGTGTGATGGAGGAAAGTTCTTTAACATTAATTTGAAGCTTTGCATAGTAATCACCGTTTAGCTCTAACCACAATTCATGATTACCTGGTGAAGCATTTCGAGGAATATTGAAATAAACTTTTGACTCATAGGGTGGATCGCCTGTTTCAATCTTATCAATCCAACCTTGAGTTATAGTATAATCATCATCAATAAATTCAACTATATTTATGTTATCATAATTTTGTTTTAATGCATCATAGTCTACCATCGCAACAACTGTCTCACCCTGATAACCTGAGATAAAATTTTTATCGAAAAATTTCTTCTGCCTAAGTTTAAAGCAGCTGAAATTGCTTACCTCGTTATCAATGGACAAATCGATTCGAAAAACGAAATCATCGTCAT